>Ga0102832_1000164_pt1 | contig 171959 bp, 156 predicted proteins | sample EBPBio282013_DNA_FD_88942 | JGI IMG/M metagenome (GOLD analysis project Ga0102832, IMG submission 88942) | Wastewater treatment Type I Accumulibacter community from EBPR Bioreactor in Madison, WI, USA - Reactor 2_5/28/2013_ DNA (Illumina Assembly) | ecosystem: Engineered > Bioreactor > EBPR >... | reverse complement strand
ACGCCGACGGTGACGCCCACCCCGACCGAGACGCCGACGGTGACGCCCACCCCGACCGAGACGCCGACGGTGACGCCGACCCCGACCGAGACGCCCACAACCGAGACGCCCACGGTGACGCCGACCGCGACCGTCACACCGACCGAGGAACCCACCGGCACCCCGACCGCGACCGTCACACCCACGGAGACGGCAACCGCGACCACCGAACCCTCGGCGACGACCACGCCGACGGTTGCGCCCACGCCGAAGCCGTCGCCCACCCACACGCCGAAGCCGATGCCGACGCCGACCCGTCCGACCAACCGGCCCTGGTCGTCGCAGGACTCCGCGTCCACCGCGACCGTGAGTGACAAGGCGACGACCGAGTCGACCAGTGCGCCGGAGCCGAGCAAGCCCAGCAAGCCGAGCACTCCTCCGACGAAGGCGGACCAGCCGCCGGCCGAGCCGGTCCGGCGTTCGTCGACCGACACCACCGGGCACGTGTCCAGCGCCAACGGCGCCGGTTCGGCGAGCCGGAACGTGAGCTCGGCCAGCCGTGCGACCCAGCCCGAGTCGTCCCCGAAGGACGACGCCAGCACTGGCCCGTGAGGTATCCGCGCACCTTTCTCGCTGCCGCGGTAGCCGCGGTCCTCGCGTCCTCCGGTTGCAGCGTCAGCGCGCCCAGCGCGTCCCCGTCGCTCTCGCCGTCCGCGTCCAGCGCGACGCCCACGCCGACGATGACCGCACCGAGCCCGACGCCCAGCGCGACCACCGCGTCGCCGAAACCCACGCCGACCAAGCCGCCCAAGGACACCCGCAAGGGCTCGCAGCTGGCGAAGCCGTACACGGTGAACGGGATCATCGTGGTGTCGAAGAAGCACCGGATCACCGCGGCGTACCGTCCGCCCCACCCGACGGGCCCGTACGGTCTGGATGCGCCCGCCGCCGCCGCGCTGACGAAGATGACCGCGGCCGCGAAGGCGGACGGGGTACGGATCCGGGTGCACAGCGGCTACCGCAACTGGGCCACCCAGAACGCGAGTTACCAGAAGGCCCTGCGCAACTACCCCCAGAACATCAGCTTCTACGCGCCCGCCGGCGCGAGTGAGCACCAGACCGGGCTCGCCGTCGACCTGTGGGACGGTGTCACCTGGAGCCTGCCGATGGCCAACACCGCGACCGGCAAGTGGCTGTTCAAGAACGCCCACCGGTTCGGCTTCGTGCTGCGCTACCCCAACGGCAAGACGAAGATCACCGGCTACCACTACGAGCCGTGGCACTACCGCTACATCGGCAAGACGGACGCAATGAAGTTCAAGGGCAACTCGCTGACCCTCGAGGAGTACCTGCACCTCGCCTGACCAAGATGGGGACGGTTCCCAATCCGGTCCCGGACCAAGATGGGGACGGTTCCCAATCCGGTCCCGGACCAAGATGGGGACGGTTCCTAACTCGGTCCCGGACCGAGTTAGGAACCGTCCCCGTTTCGGACCACCGGCGCACGACGGCGCGGAAGAATGGCGCCATGACCAGCGATGAACTCCCCCGACCGGACGCGCGCCCGGGAGCCGGCAAGCGGATCGGCATCCTCACCAGCGGCGGGGACGCCCAGGGCATGAACGCCGCCGTGCGCGCCGCCGTTCGCACCGCCGTGACACTGGGCGCACAGGTCTACGCGGTGTACGAGGGCTACCAGGGCATGGTCGACGGCGGGACGGGGATCCGCGAACTCGCCTGGGAGGACGTGGGCAGCATCCTGCACAAGGGCGGCACCATGATCGGCACCTTCCGCTCCAAGGACTTCCGCGAACGGGACGGACGCCGCAAGGCGGCTCGCAACCTCCTCGAGCACGGCATCGACCGCCTGATCGTGATCGGGGGGGACGGCTCGCTCTCCGGCCTGGACCAGTTCCGGGCCGAATGGCCCGACCTGCTGGCCGAGCTGGTCGCGTCCGGCGACCTCGAACAGGCGGTCGCGGACGCCCACCCGGCGCTGATGTTCGCCGGCCTGGTCGGCTCCATCGACAACGACCTGGTCGGCACCGACATGACGATCGGCGCAGACACCGCCCTGCACCGCATCGTCGAGGCCATCGATGCCCTGGCCAGCACCGCGGCCAGCCACCAGCGCAGCTTCGTCGTCGAGGTGATGGGACGCCACTGCGGCTACCTCGCCCTGATGAGCGCGATCGCCGGCGGCTGCGACTACGTGCTGCTACCCGAGAACCCGCCCGAGGACGGCTGGGAGCAGCGCATGTGCACGGCCCTGCGTCGGGGCCGCGAGGGTGGCCGCCGCGACTCGCTGGTGGTGGTCGCCGAAGGCGCCCAGGACCGTCACGGCAACCCGATCACGTCGGCCTACGTCCGGCAGGTGCTCGAGGACCACCTGCACGAGGACGCCCGGGTCACGATCCTGGGCCACGTCCAGCGGGGCGGCGCCCCCAGCGCGTACGACCGCTGGGCGTCCACCTGGCTCGGCTATGAGGCGGTGCTCGAGGTGCTGGACGCGGACGCCGACACCGCCGGCCCGGTAATCGGCTTCCGCGGCAACCGGGTCACCCGGGTGCCGCTGGTCGAGGCGGTGGCGAAGACCCGCCAGGTGCCCGAACTGATCGCGGCCGGCGACTACGAGGGCGCCATGGCGATCCGCGGCGGGTCGTTCACGGAGGCGTCCCGGATCCTGTCCGAGCTCGTCGAGCCCAGCCGCGTCGACGCGCCCGAGTCGTCGAAGCGCATCGCGATCATCCACGCCGGCGGGCTCGCGCCCGGCATGAACGCCGCCGCCCGCGATGCCGTCCGCCTCGGCATCAGCCGGGGCCACACGATGCTGGGCGTACGGGACGGCTTCCCCGGACTGCGCGACGGCCACATCGCCGAGCTGTCGTGGAGCGACGTCGAGGGCTGGCTGGTGGACGGCGGCGCCGACCTCGGCGTGCGCCGAACGATCCCCACGGTGGAGGAGCTGTACCGGATCAGCCGGTCGATCGAGGACCACCGCATCGACGCCCTGCTGATGATCGGTGGCTGGAACGGCTACCAGGCCGCCGAGCTGATGCACCGCGAGAAGGACCGCTTCCCCGCCTGCGGGCTGCCGATCGTCTGCGTGCCCGCGTCCATCGACAACAACCTGCCGGGCTCGGAGCTGGCCATCGGCGCCGACACCGCCCTGAACGTGATCGTCGAGGCCGTGGACCGGATCAAGATGTCGGGCAGCGCGGCCAAGCGGGCGTTCGTGGTGGAGACGATGGGACGCTACTGCGGCTACCTGGCCCAGATGGGGGCCCTGGCGGGCGGGGCGGAGCGGGTGTACCTGCACGAGGAGGGCATCAGCCTGTCGGCGTTGCAGGAGGACCTGGAGTGGCTGCGGAACAGCTTCGCGTCCGGGCGCAAGCTGTTCCTGGCGATCCGCAATGAGAACGCCAACCCGCTCTACACCACCGACTTCCTGGCCCGGCTGCTCGAGCAGGAGGGGCACGGGCTCTACGACGTGCGGCAGAACATCCTCGGACACATCCAGCAGGGCGGCTGCCCGACGCCGTTCGACCGCCTGCTGGCGGTGCGGCTGGTGTCACGCGCGCTCGACCTGATCGGCGCCGAGTTCGCCGGGGGAACGTCCGAGAGCTCCTACCTGGGACTGGTGAAGTCGAAGGTGACCGCGTTCCCGATGAGCCAGATGCTGACCGAGATGGACGTCCGCTATCGCCGCCCGAAAGACCAGTGGTGGCTCGCCCTGCGTCCGGTGATGAAGGCGGTGGCGGACGCCGCCGTCTGACGTCCGCGTCCGCCCCACACCGGGGACGGTTCTTCGATCCGCCACTTTTCGGCGGGGAACGGGGACAGTTGTTCAACGCAGGGGTTCCCGGCGTTTCGAAGATCCGTCCCCTTTGCCCGCCAAATTCTGGCGGATCGAAGAACCGTCCCCGATATCCGCCAGAATCCGGCGGATCGAAGAACCGTCCCCGGGTCAGAAGGTGGCGGTGTCGATCACGAAGCGGTAGCGGACGTCGGAGGCGACCACCCGGTCGTAGGCGGCGTTGATGTCCTCGCCGCCGATCACCTCGACCTGGGCGGCCAGGCCGTGCTCGGCGCAGAAGTCCAGCATCTCCTGGGTCTCGGCGATGCCGCCGATCTGCGAACCGGCCAGGATCCGCCGCTGCCCGACCAGCCCGCCGAGGCTCAGCTGCACCGGGTGCTCGGGCAGGCCGACGTCCACCAGCGCTCCGCCGGTCTTCAGGCAGCCGATCCGGGCGTTGAGGTTCTGGTCGGCCGACACCGTGCTGATGATCAGGTCGAACCGCTTGCGCAGGGCGCGCAGCGTCCCCGGCTCGGAGACCGCGTGGTATTCGGACGCGCCGAAGCGCCGTCCGTCCGCCTCCTTCGAGCGGGTCTGGCTGATCACCGCGACCTCCGCCCCCATCGCCGCCGCGAGCTGGACGCCCATGTGCCCCAGCCCGCCCATGCCGACGATCGCCACCCGCTTGCCGGGCCCGGCGCCCCACCGCTTCAGCGGCGAGTACAGGGTGATGCCGGCGCACAGCAGCGGCGCGGCCTGGGACAGCTCGATCCCGTCCGGGATGCGGCAGACATAGTCCTGCTCGACGGTGATGCAGGTGGAGTAGCCGCCGGCCGTCGGCAGCCCGTCCCGTCCGGTCGCGTTGTACGTCCAGATCGTGCCGCCGGGGCCGTCGCAGAACTGCTCGTCACCGGCCAGGCACTGCTCGCACTCCCCGCAGGAGTCGACGAAGCAGCCGACGCCCACCCGGTCGCCGACCGCGAACCTCGTCACCGCCGGGCCGACCTCGCGCACCACGCCGGCCAGTTCGTGGCCCGGCACCAGCGGGTAGGTCGCCGGCCCCCACTCCCCGCGGGCGGTGTGGATGTCGGAGTGGCAGATGCCCGTGTAGGCGATGTCGAACAGCACCTCGGTGGGACCGGGCTCGCGGCGTTCGATCGTGGTGCGGGCGAACCGGCCGGTGGGTGCGTCAATGGCGTATGCGATGGCGTGGGGCATGCGACAACTCCTGTGCGTGGACTCTGGTCGGCATTCTGCCAGTCGTCCGCACACACAACGGTCGGCCGCGTTCGCTCCCCGGAACACGGCCGACCGCCCCCCGAAGGGGGCTCTTGCAGCGGGAGCGTGGGTTGCACGCGATCGACCGCTGACGCTTGGCTGGGGGCCCACTCTGCCACTCCGCGGCCATTCCGCCAAGGCTTAACGTCGTTTGGTTTTTGCGGACGCGACACCCGCGGACCGTGACGCTACGAGACCTCGCTGCGCCGGGCTGCCGACCGCGCAAGGAGGTCGCGAATGCCGTCGACGACCTTGGCCCCGTCGAAGCCAGGGATCGGAAGCACGTTCAGGACGCCGAGGAAGAGGTTCCCCAGCCCGGCCACCCACCAGATGGACGTGGTCGCCGCCACTTCGTTGATGCGTCCGGACGGGCTCGCCGCCAGGGCGATACCGAGCAGCGGCAGCGCGAACAGCAGCTGCACGACCGGCCCGGCGAGACTGCGGAAGATCCGGTTCCAGCCGTGGGGCTTGGGCTCGATCACCACCCCGAGGCCGGCGCCGTTCAGGATGGCCTTCGTCCAGCGGTGTCCGGCGAGGACGCCCGCGGCGACGTGGCCGAGCTCGTGCAGCAGTGTTCCCAGCAGGATCAGGACGGTGACCGCGGCGCCCCAGTTGAGCGACTCGGCGAGGGTCGGATGCACCCCGACGCGGCGGGACATCAGTGCGTGGAAGATTCCGTACACCGCGACGAGGGCCCCCATCGTGACCGCGAAACCCGGCCGTACTTCGACCTCGAACTCGGGCGCGGGGAGATCGCTCACCGGCCCTCCCTCATTCGTGCAGCGGCGTCTGACTTTCTGCGTGGCGGCGCTTGGACCGACCTTACCCGAGGCCCACCCCCTGCACCCAGCGTCCCGACGCCCGAAGACTGCGCATTCCGGGATCGGGCGGCGCCCGTCCGCCCGTCGGGGTCCACAGGAGCGGACCGGTCCACTCACAGCAGACGCACAGACCGGGCGAGTTGAGTTGCTCGCGACGAACTCCCCGACCGAAAGGCACCCGCCGATGTCCCCCTCCCGCTACTCCACAGTGACCCGCCGCGCCTTCCTCGGCGGGCTCTCCGCCGCCGCGATCGTCGGCGTGGTCGGGTGCGCTGCCACCGGCTCGACGACGACGTCCGCCACCGGTCAGGCCACGGCGACCGCGAGCGCGTCCAGCACCGCGTCCGTCACCGCGACCGCGTCGGCGAGCACATCCGGGAAGACCCTGCCGGCCAGCGCCCAGGCCACGGTCTCCTGGACCTTCGCCTCCAGCGGCGGGATGTCCCGCAACCCGTACATGGCGGTCTGGATCGAGGACGCCGACGGCAACTTCGTGAAGACCCTCGCGCTGTACCACAAGGCCAACGGCGACAACTGGCTGAACACCTTGTCCACCTGGTACGCCGCCTCGGGCGGCACCGACACCACCACCAGCGGCACCGTCCCGGCCGGCAGCTTCACCACCACGTGGGACGGCACCACCGCGTCCGGCGACCGGGCCGCGCAGGGCACCTACTACGTGTGCATCGAGAGCGTGGTCGAGCACGGCTCGGACAGCCTGGTGCGCCAGCAGGTGACCTTCGGCTCGTCCGCCGCCAAGACCAGCCTGACCGCCACCGGCGACATCACCGCCGCCGCGGTCGACTACGCCGTCTGACGGAAAGGGGACTGTCCCCTACCCGCCAACTCCGCACTCAGGTGGACCGAAAGGGGACTGTCCCCTTTCGGTCCACGCGTTCGGTCTGCGAAATGAAAGGGGACTGTCCCCTTTCATTTCGCCGGGAGTCACCAGGAGCCGCAGGTGCGCACCTCGCCGGCGGGGTCGATCGTGATCGCCGCCGCGCCCGGGACGGAGCGGAGCACGCGGACGGCCTCCGTCCAGTCGAGTACCCCCACCACGGTGGCCAGGGCGTCGGCGGTCATCGCGTCCAGGGCTCGGACGGTGGTCGAGGGACGCTCGGCCACCGGCCGTCCGGTCCGCGGGTCGAGGACGTGGCCGAACCACTGCTCGCCGATCCGAAAGCCGCGGTGCACCGGGCCGCTGGTGGCCATCGCCGCCTCGCCCAGCTCGACCACCCGGATCGGGGCGCCGCCGACGGACCGGGGGTCCTCCACGCCCACCCGCACCGGGTCGGCACCGACGTGGCGCAGGTCGCCGCCGGCATTGACCAGCACGTCCACCACCCCGTCACCGCCGGCGGCCACCGCCACGCCGCGATCGACGATGTAGCCCTTGGCGATCGCGTTCAGGTCCAGGCCCGAGCAGTCGCCCAGACGGGTCGCGACGCCGTCCGCCACCTCGAACGGCAGCGTCCGCAGGTCACGCGCCAGCCCGGCCAGCTCGTCGTCGGACGGGAGCCGCTGCTCGGCCTCCGCGCGCAACCAGCGTTGCCGCAGCCGGGCGGTCGCCGGGTGGAAGCCGCCGCCGGACACCGTCCACCAGTGCTGCGCGGCCTCCAGCACCTCCACCAGTTCGGCGGACGGCTCGTGGTCGCCGCCCGCCCGCCACCGCGACAGCTCGCTGCCCGGGTCGAACACCGAGAACACCGACTGGAGCCGCACCATCTCCTCCAGCGCGGCCCGCTCCCCCGCCTCGGCCCGCGCCTGCGCGTCCGACCCGGTCGCGGCCACCCTGATCTCCACGTTCGTGCCGAGCAGCGGGTGGTAGACACCGCGCGAGGTCGCGGTCGCGGGAGGCGGGACGGTGCTCACCTCAGCACCCTACGCAGCCGGGTCCGACAGCGGGAGGGACGCGACTCACATCCTTCCGCCACCCGGTTCACAGGAACCCCACAGATCCGGCCACCACTCTCAGTGCCATGGCCCAACTCACCGTCCCTCCCCGCCGCGTCGCCCCGGATCCCGCGCGGACCGCGCAGCGTCCGCCGGCGCCGGCCCGCCGCTCAGCGCAGCGCTGGACGTGGAGCGGCGAGACCACCGTGATGGCCGCGGGTTGGGCCAGCATGGCGATGTGCCTGGTGCTGTTCCTGGCCGAGGGCGGCCTGTCCCGCTTCGCCACGGTGGGTGGCGCGCTCACCGCGGTCGGCATCCTCGCCGGCCTGGCGGCCACCAACGCGCTGCTGCTGATGCTGCTGCTCGCCGCGCGCGTCCCGGTGATCGACCGGGTGCTCGGCCAGCCCCGCGCGACCGCCCTGCACTCCCGGCTCGGCGACTGGGTGGTGTACGGGCTCGGCGTGCACGCCGTCTTCATCCTGCTCGGCTACACCGTGATGGACAACGTCTCCCCGATCGCCGAGTTCCTCTACCTGTGGGCGGCGAGCGACTTCATCCTCGCCGTCGCGGGCATGGGGCTGCTGCTGGTAGTCGTGGTCTCCTCGATCGTCGCGGCCCGCCGTCGCCTGCCGTACGAGGTGTGGCACGGCATCCACCTCACGAGCTACGCGGCCGTCGGGCTGTCGATCCCGCACATGTTCTCGATGAGCGGGCTGCTCGCTCAGGGCGCCTGGCAGCGCACCTACTGGATCGCGATCCTCGTGGTCACCGGCGCCGCCCTGCTGGGCTTCCGGTTCCTCGCCCCGCTGGTCACCTCGCTGCGCCACCAGCTGCGGGTGGTCCGCGTCCAGCCCGCCGGACCGGACGCCTACAGCATCGAGCTGTCCGGCCGCCGGCTCGACCAGCTCGGCGCCCGCAGCGGCCAGTACCTGCACTGGCGGTTCCTCGGCAAGGGCCTGTGGTGGCACCAGCACCCGTTCTCGCTCTCGGCCGCCCCGCGCGCGGATCGGCTGCGCATCACCGTCCGCACCCTCGGTGCCGGCAGCGCCGCGCTGGCGTCGGTTCGTCCGGGCACCCGGGTGTTCGTCGAAGGACCGTACGGCACCTTCACCGACACCGCCCGCACCAGCGAGACCGTCGCGCTGGTGGGCGCCGGCATCGGGATCGCGCCGATCCGGGCGCTGCTCGAGGACGCGACCTTCGCCGCCGGCAACGCCACCGTCGTGCTGCGCGCCTCCCGCGCCGACGAGCTCTACCTGCTTGACGAGATCGAGTGGCTCTGCCGCCGCAGGGGCGCGAACCTGGTCGTCCTCACCGGTCACCGCGCCGACGGACGCTGGGTGCCCGCCGAGAGCCCCGAGCTGACCCTCGACGAACTGGTGCCCGACCTGGCCGACGCCGACCTGTTCGTCTGCGGCCCCTCGGGCTTCACCGAACGAGTCGTCGCCGAGGCCAGGCAGAGCGGCGTGCCCGCCCGCCGGATCCACGTCGAGGACTTCGCCTGGTGAACCGGGTACGCAAATCGCCCTGGATTGCGCCCCACGAGGCCAGAATCGACCTACGGGCGCCGATCCAGGGCGAATCCGTTCGCCTTTCCCCCGCGCCCGCCTAGGACGCGGCGACCACCCGGCCGTCCTCGACCCGCACCCGGAGCGGATTGCCGAGCCCGGCCGAGCTGGCCGCCACCCACAACGCGTGCGTGCCGGCCACCGGGAGCCGGTCGCCGGCGGCCGCATCCCAGCGCGCGAAGGCCCCGGCCCCGACCGTCGCCTCGGCGTGGACGGTGGCTCCCGCCGCCACCGGGACGCGGACGACCCCGACGAGCTCCGGCGCCTCATCGCCGACCCCGGCGTAGAGCTGGGCGACATGGGTGGTGGCCCGGCCGGACGGGTTGGTGACCTCGAGGTCCAGGCGCAGCGCACCGGCAGCGACCGTCGCGCCGACCACCGGCACCGCGCTCCCCGCGTAGCCGAGCCCGTGACCGAACGCGAACAGCGCCCCCTTCTCACGGACGGCGGCCGCCCGATAGCCGATGCCGTCGTCGGCGTCGTAGTCGACGTCGGTCGGGTCGGCGGCGGGGCCCTGGTCGCCGTCGGGCAGGTCGGCCCGCGACCGCGGGAAGGTGAGCGGGAGCCGTCCGCCGGGCTCGGTGTCGCCGAAGAGAATCCCGGCCAGCGCCGCCCCGAACCGCTCCCCCGGGTACCAGACCTGGAGCACCGCGGCTACGTCGTCGAGCCACGGCATCAGCACCGCGCCGGGCGTGTTCAGCACGACCACCGTCCGCGGGTTGGCCGCGGCCACCCGCCGCACGAGCGCGTCCTGGTCGCCGGGCAGGGCGAGGGTGTCGCGATCCATCCCCTCGCTGCACGCCATGGTCACCACCACGACCGCGGCATCACAGTCCTGCGCGACGGCGGCGGCACGCTCGTGCCGGTCGTCGGGGAGCTGCCAGCCCAGGCGCAGCGACGGCCCCAGCCCCATCGGCGGGATGACAATGGCCGGGCCTGGCTCGAGATCGATCTGGAGCAGGGCGGGCTCGCCGGCCACGAGGTCGACGACCACCTGCATCGGTACCGCGGGGCCGTCCAGGAACCGTTCGAGCTCCCGCGCGCCGACCATCACCTCCTCGCCGTCGAGGTGGACGCTCGCGCGCCCGCCGAAGGCCAGGCTCAGTCGGTGCGGACCGGTGACGGTGCTGGTCAGCCGGGCACGCCAGCGTCCGGGCCATCCCTGGGCCGGGTCGATCGCCTGGTCGATGGTGGGACGGGTCTCGCGACGGGTACTCCCGTCGGGCGCGGTGACGACCACCTCGACACCGGGGCCGGACCCGTCCGGCAGCACGAACGCTGCGGCCGGCACGGGTGGCAGCGGGACGTCGCCCAGCGACCCCTGGGACCCCTCGACGCGGCGCTGCCCGGCCCGCTCGCGCAGGCCGTCCAGCGGGGTGACGACCCGATCGGGCCGCAGGGCGACCGCCGCCGAGCCGCCGGTGGTGAACAGCGCGTCCGTGCCGCTGGGGCCGATCACCGCGATCGAGCGCACGTCGTCGCCGAAGGGCAGCGCGGCGTCCTCGTTGCGGAGCAGCACCATGGACGCGGCCGCGCAGTCCTCGGCCAGCTGCCGGTGGTCAGGCGTGGACGGGCCGTCGCCGCCCTCCACGGGAGCGAGGGGATCGTCGACCAGCCCCGAGCCGATCAGCGCCCGCGCCAGGTTCTCCACCAGCGTGCGCACCACGCCGGACGGGGCGTCCGCGACCATCTCGGGCGTGCGGCCACCCGGCCCGCCGAGCGCGCCCAGGTCGAGCCCGACGGCCAGGGCGCGGGCGTCGTCCCGCACGGCGAACAGGAAGTCGGGGCAGTAGAAGCCGCGCCACCCCCACTGGCTCCGCGGCAGGTCGAGCAGGTCGGCGCTCTCGCAGGTGTAGGCGCCGTTGAGCCGGTTGTACGAGCCCATCATCGACCACGCGCCGGCCTCGATCGCCGCGCGGAACGGACGCAGGTAGGCGTCCTGCAGCAGCGCCTCCGAGGCCAGGACGTTGATGCTGTCGCCCCGGTCGGGACCCAGCCCGTAGCCGGTGCGACGGCTCTCGCCGTTGTAGGCGACGAAGTGCTTGAGCTGGGCGATCACGTGGTTGCCCTGGAGGCCGCGGACGTGGGCCGCGCCCAGCAGCCCGGAGAGATACGGGTCCTCGCCGAGCGCCTCGGGGATCCGTCCGGCGCGCGGGTCGCGGGCCAGGTCGAGGGTCGGGCCGAGGACCACCGGGAAGCCGGCGGCCCGGGCCTCCGCGCCGACCGCCGCCCCGTACTGCTCGGCCAGTGCGGCGTCGAAGGTGGCCGCGAGCGCGACGCCGGCTGGGAACGCGGTCGCGCCCTCGACGCCGCGCAGGCCGGTGCCGGAGTCCACGTAGTCGGGCGCGGGCAGCCCGCGTCCGGTGAGCGGCGCGAAGTCGCCCAGCGCGACCGCCGCCAGGTCGTCCGCGCCGAGGTCGGCGACGAGGGCGGCCACCCGCTCGTCGAGGCCGACGGACGCGTCCAGCCACACCGGCGCCACGGTCACACCTCCCGGGCGGCGTTGAGGGCGGCCAGGCTGTTCTCGACCTCGGCGACCACGGCCGGCGAGATCAGGCTGAACGCCCCGAACAGCGGCTGGTTCGGCACCCACGCCGTGCGGCGGTTGAAGTCCCTGGCCACGTCCGGGCTGATCCGGGTGAAGGCGGCCATCACGGCCCGGTACGCCTCCGGGTCGTCCATGATCGCGGCCAGCGACGTCGCGGTGGAGACCGCCCCCGGGACGGCGGGCTGCGCGTCCGGGACCCGCCACTCGTGGCGCCCGGTGGTGACCGTGAACGGCTCGGCGCCGGGCAGGTGCACCTCGGCGGTGGTGCTGGCCGGCACCAGGGCGCGGACGACGATCGCGTCGCCGTCGCGGCGCCACTCCACCTCGGCGGTGCCGTAGGGGGTCTCGTGCCGGGTGCTGGCCCAGTCCATCCCGGGCAGCGGCTGCGGGGCGATCGTGAGCGTCCGGTAGCCCGGCGCACCGGGGGCCAGCCCGGCCACGACGCGGTGCATCCAGTCGGCGACCGCGCCGAGGGCGTAGTGGTTGAAGCTCGTCATCTCGCCGGGGTTGATCGAGCCGTCCTCCAGCATCGAGTCCCAGCGCTCCCAGATCGTGGTGGCGCCCATCGTGATCGGGTACAGCCAGGACGGGCACTCGGTCTGGGTGAGCATGCGGCCGGCCTGGCGCAGGTGGCCGGTGCGCGTCAGCGCGTCCGTCACCAGCGGGGTGCCGACGAAACCGGTGCTGATCCGGTAGCCGTCGCGGCGCACCAGCCAGGCCAGGCGCTCGCCCATGCGGTCACGCAGGTCACCGGTCGCGATCCCGAACTCGATGGCCAGGGCGTACGAGGTCTGGGCGTCGGACAGGATCCGGCCGGCCGGGGTCACGTACTCCGCCAGCCACGCCCGGCGCACCTCCTCGGCCTCGGCGGCGTACCGCTGCGCGTCGGCGTCGTACCCGAGCAGGGCGGCCGTCCGCCCGAGCAGTTCGGTGGACCGGTAGAGGTAGGCGGACGCGACCAGGTCGGGGTCGGCCTTCGCCTTCGCCGGGTGGTCGGGCGGGGCGTCCGGGTCGACCCAGTCGCCGAACTGGAACCCGGCCTCCCACAGGTGCCGCTCGCCGGCGAGGGCCAGGAGCTGCTCGACCCAGCCCTTCGCGGACGGGTACTGCGTGGCGAGGACGCCGAGGTCGCCGAACCGCTCGTACAGGACCCACGGCAGGACGGTGGCGACGTCGCCCCAGGCCGCGGCCGGCACCTTCGCCGAGTCGAGCACGTCCGGCACGATGAACGGGACGCCGCCGGAGTGCTGCTGCTCGAGCGCCAGGTCGACCAGCCAGGACGCGAGGAAGCCGTCGCAGTCGAACAGGTAGGACGCGGTGGGGCTGAACACCTGGATGTCGCCGGTCCAGCCGAGCCGTTCGTCCCGCTGCGGGCAGTCGGTCGGCAGGTAGAGGAAGTTGCCCCGCATGCCCCACACCACGTTCTCGTGGAGCCGGCTCACCATCTCATCGGAGCAGTCGAACCACCCGGTGCGCGGCATGGCCGAGCCGATCACCTCGGCGGTGACCGCCGCCGGGTCGAACGCGCCCGGCCAGCCGGTCACCTCGGCGTAGCGGAAGCCGTGGAAGGTGAAACTCGGCGCCCACTCCTCCACCCCGTCGCCGGCCAGCGTGTAGGTGTCGGTAGCCTTCGCGACGCGCAGCGGCCGGACGCCGAGCTCGCCGTGCTCGAGCACCTCGGCGTGCCGCAGCGTGATCGTGGTGCCGGCCTCACCGGACACCCGGATTCGCAGCCGGCCGACCAGGTTCTGGCCGAAGTCGAGCAGGGTCGCGCCGGACGGCGAGGTCGACACCGCGACGACGTCCACGCACTCGGTGACCCGCACCTCCGGGGAGGTCCGGGGGCCGGGCACCGGGCCGGACGGCAGCACCTTCGCGGGTAGCCACCCGTCCGACCCGTCGCCGGGTTCGGCCCAGCCGGACGGGACGCGGGTGGCGTCGAACGACTCGCCCAGGTAGATCCCGGCGGCCGTCCAGGGGCCGTCGCCGCGGGCCAGCCAGTCGGCGCCGGTCGCCACCCATTCGCTGCGGCCGTCCGCGTACTCCAGCAGCAGCTGGCCGGCGAAGGAGGGCTGGGTGCCGTAGAACGGCTTGGCCAGCCCCTGGAAGCCGAAGCTCTCGGTGTACCAGCCGCCGGTGAGCGCCACGCCGATCGCGTTGGGGCCCGGGGTGAGCAGCCCGGTGACGTCGGTGGTCTCGTGCACGAGCCGGTACTGGTAGGGGGTCCAGCCGGGCTTGAGCAGCTGGTCGTCGACCGTCCGTCCGTTGACGAAGGCCTGGTAGACGCCCTGCGCGGTGGCGTAGAAGGTGGCGCGGGTCAGCCCGGCGCCCACCTCGAACGCGTGCCGCAGCAGCACCGGTTGGGCGGTCCGGTCGGGGTCGGGCAGGCCGACGAAGGCCGCACGCCACTCCCCGTCCGCGAGGAACGAGCCGACCACGGACTGCGCGGGGCTCCAGTCCGACCAGCCGTCGATGCCCCGCACCCGCACCCGGACCGTGCCCGGCCGGCGCGGACGCAGCGGGGCGAACGGCCACGCCACGAGCACCGAGTCGTCGCCCTCGAGCTGGTAGCCGGTGGTCGCGGTGCCGTCGTCGAAGGACAGTTCGGCGGCCAGCTGGCGCCAGCCCGGGACGTCGGTGCGGGTGACGACCCAGGAGAGCCGCGGCTCGGGGACGGGGCTGTACGGCGAACCGGGCCGGTACTCGAGCCGGACGGAATCGACAGCGGTGGGCATGCGGGGGCCTTTCGGGCGGGACGGTCGGTGGGTGAAGCTGTTCGGGCGTCAGCCCTTGACGGCGCCGGAGGTCATGCCGGCCACGATCTGGCGCTGGAAGATGATGTACATCACCAGCATCGGGACGGTGATCACCAGGACGTTGGCGAACAGCAGGTTGTAGGTGGTCTGGCTCTGGCTCATGTAATTGAACAAGGTGAGCTGGACGGTGGCGTTCTGGCTGCCGGGCAGGAAGTACAGCGGGTTCTGGAAGTCGTTGAACACGAAGATCGACTGCACGACCACGATGGTGACGATCACCGAGCGCAGCAGCGGGAAGATCACCTGGAAGAACAGCCGCAGCGGGCCCGCCCCGTCCACGATCGCGGCCTCGTCGATCTCGCGCGGGATGCTCGCGATGAAGGCCCGCATGGTCAAGACGGTGAACGCGAGGCCGAACGCGACCTCGACCAGGATCAGGCCCGGGAGCGTCTTGAACAGGCCCAGGCTCTGCATCACCCAGATCGTCGGCACGACCGCCGGCGGGATGATCAGCCCGGCCAGCACGAGCGTGTTGATCAGTGGGTTGAGGCGGCTCTTCCGGCGGTCGAGGACGTAGGCGACCATCGCGCCGAACACCACCATCAGGGTCACGCTCGCGACGGTGAGGATCGTGGAGTTGATGAACGCGATGACCAGCATGAAGTCGCGGGCGCGGAAGACCTCGACCACGTTCTGCCACAGCTGGAAGTGCGTGGGCCAGGAGAACTCCAGCAGGCTGGCCTCGTTGGTGTCCTTGGCGGCCATGGTGAACACGAACGCGAACGGGACGAGGAACAGGCCGGTCGTGACCAGGATGCCGATGAGCCCGACCAGCCAGCGGGTGGGCCTGCGCATGGCGTTCACAGGACGGTCTCCTTCGAGTTCAGCCACCGGGAGAGCGGGTAGATGATCGCGGTCACGACGACGAACAGGATCACGTTGCCGGCGGTGGACAGGCCGTAGAACCCGGCCTGGTACTGCTTGTAGATCACGGACGCGATCACGTCCGAGGCGAAGCCCGGCCCGCCCTGGGTGGTGGTCCAGATCAGGTCGAAGGACCGCAGGCCGCCGATCAGGGAGAGGATGATCACCGTCGAGGTGGCCGGGAACGACAACGGCAAGATGATGTGGCGGAACATCTGCCAGGAGTTCGCCCCGTCCACCCGCGCGGCCTCGAAGTACTCGTTCGGGATGGCGGCGATGCCGGCGATGTAGATCAGGGTGGCCAGGCCGAGGCCCTTCCAGACGTCGATGCCGGCGACGCTGAGCAGGGCGATGTCGGGGTCGGTGAGCCAGCCCGGGCCGTCCGCGCCGGTGACCGAGCTGATCAGCTTGTTGACGATGCCGTTGAACGGGTCGAGCAGCACCTGGAACGTGATGCCCACGCCGACCGCGGACACCAGCACCGGGAAGAAGGTGACCGAGCGCAGGTAGCCGCGGGCGATGATCGGCGCGCTCAGCACGACGGCGAGCAGCATGCCGAGCACGACCTTGGCGGCGGAGGTGATGAAGCCGTAGACCAGCGTGTTGCGCAGCGAGCCGATCAGGCCGGGCTCACTGAAGAACAGGACGAAGTTGTCGAAGCCGATGAAGGTCGACTTGAACAGCGTCCACCGGGTGAAGGCGAAGTAGAAGCTGAAGATCGTCGGGACGATGAACAGCACGATGTAGATCACCCCGGCCGGGATGTGGAACCACAGCGGGTAGGTCGCATCGACGTGCTCGGCGGATGCTCTCGGCGGCTTGGCCAGGCTGACCCGGCTCCCGTCGCGGGATGAGGTGGTCGAACTCATGGTGTGTCCTGTGCTCGGTGTGAAGGGTGTGCTCGCCCGCAGAAGGGAGAGCTCTTCTGCGGCGTCGGGTCCGGACGGGTGGACCAAAAGGGGACAGTCCCCTTTTGGTCCGCGAGCGGGTGGACCGAAAGGGGACAGTCCCCTTTTGGTCCGGGTGGGGGACGGACGGCGTCCCGGTCCGCGGCAGGGTAGGTTCAGCCGGGAGTGGGGGCCGGCTACTACCCGGCCCCCACTCGCCGCTCACCAGCCCGGGAGGCCGAGCTGCTGGGCCTGCTTCTTCACGTCCTCGTCGTAGCGCTTCGCGCCATCGGCGGCCGACGTGATGCCGGAGCCCACCTCGACGGTGATCTTCTCCAGGTTCGGGCCCTTGATCGGCGACAGGAACTCCAGCGCGGGGCTGAGGTTGCCGTCGGTGTAGTACTTCTGGAGGTCGTTCACCGCGGCCGGCAGGCCCGCCGGGAGGGTGCAGCCCTTGACCATGTACGGGCCGGACGGGGTGAGCCCCTTGGTCTGGGCGTCGCAGCCGGCGGTGCTGGCGATGAATGCGAGGAACTTCTTGGCGCCCTCGAGCTTGTCACCGGTCGCGGTCGTCGGGATGTAGACGCCGCCGGGCGACCAGCTGGTGAGCTTGTTCTGCGCGGCGTCGTCGCCGGGCTGGGCGAAGAAGCCGATGTCGTCCTTGGCGGTGTCGGACATCGCCGAGTACGCGCCGATCACGAAGGTGAGCATCGGGTACTGCGCGCCGGTGCCCTTGACCAGCTTCTGGAGGCCCTGGGAGTTCTTCGCCGAGGCGAAGTCCTTGTTCATGTAGCCGGCCTTGTGCACCTCTTCGAGGCGCTCGAAGCTGGTCAGCGCGGGCTGGTCGACGTACTTGGCCTGGCCGGCGGTGTACTTCTCCGCCCAGTCCGGCTGCGCGGACGTGACGTTGGCGAAGTCGGCCAGCACGAACAGCTGCGAGGTCCAGGTGTCGCCGTAGGTCTGGATGACGGGGTCGATGCCGGCGGCCTTGATCTTGGCGTTGTTGGCCATGAACTCATCCCAGGTCTTCGGCACCGACAGCCCGAGCTGCGCGAACACCTTCTTGTTGTAGAGGATGCCGCCGCCGGTCGCGCCGCCCATCGGGACGCCGTATACGTCGCTGCCGGAGGTGACCGAGCTCTTGAACGCGTCCTGCACGTTCGACATGAACGACTCGTTGGTGAGCGGGACGAGGTTCTTCGCCGGGTCGAGCGCGGCCATCAGCGAGCCGGAGTTGTAGGCGAAGACCTCGGCCATGTCACCGGTGGCCAGCTTAGTCTTGACGACGTTGTCGCCGTCCGTGCCCTGGGCGCGGGTCTCCAGCTTGACGGTGACCCCGGAGTTCGTGGCGTTGAAGGCGTCGACGAGCGACTGGGCGGGCTTCACGGCCTGGTCGGAGTTGTCGACCAGGTAGGTGATCGTGACGCCGGCTGCGCCGCCGGACGCGGCGGTGCTGCTGGTGCCCAGCGAGCCCGCCGAGCAGGCGGAGAGGGCGAGACCACCGGCGACGAGGCCGGCGATCAGGGCCTGGCGGCCCTTCGTTGGCAAGGACACTGTTCTTCGTACCTCCTGGTTGTGGCTGCCACCTGGTGGTGGCGGGCCGGTGCGTTACTCCGGGGTGTTCACGGACGGGCGTCCGCGGATCGGTGGGGCCGCTGCTGCGGCGCGGCGCTGCTCCGGCGGGCCATCACCCTGGGAGCGACGACCTCGTGGACGGGCTCGGTGCGTCCGGCGATGCGCTCGAGCAGGAGACGGACGGCGATCACGCCCATCTGCGTGCCGGACTGGTTGATGCTGGTCAGCGAGATGAGGGGGTGGGCGGCGAGGTCGATGTCGTCGTAGCCGACCACCGACGCCTGCCCCGGGGTCAGGCCGAGTTCGGCGACGGTCTCCAGGACGCCGAGCGCGAGCTCGTCGTGGGCGACGAAGATGCCGACCGGGCCGTCCGCGGTGTCGAGGAGGTCGCGGGCCGCCTCGGTGGCGGCGTCCTGGCGGGGCTCGACCAGCACGACCTCGGGCGTCATCCCGCGGCGTTCGACGGCCCGGCGGAAGCCCTCGGCGCGGACGTGGTGGGGGCCGCCGGCGCCGACGGCGTCACTCGATTCGGCGAGCGTGATGTGGACGATCCGGCGGTGCCCCAGGTCGTAGAGGTGGCCGACCGCCAGCTCGGCCCCGGTCAGGTCGTCGCCGACGATGGTGTCGAAGTTGACCGACGCGTAGTGGCGTCCGATCGTCACCAGGGGCAGCTGCTTGCCGAGGGTCTCCAGCCAGGCGACCGGGACGCGCGTGATGGTGACGAGCCCGTCCACCTGCCGGTCGGCGAGCGCCTCGATCGCGCGGAACCCGTCGTCCTCGGGGACGGCGGGGGCGACGATCAGCTGGTAGGGGCTGCCGGTGAGCGAGCGGGTGGCGCCGTTGATGACCTTCGGGAAGAACTGGTTGAGGATGCTGGGGATCTCGACGCCGAGGGTGTAGCTGGCGCCCCGCATGGCCCGTGCGGCGACCCGCGGACGGTAGTCGAGCTCCGTGATCGCCGACTGCACCTTGGCCCGCATCTCGTCGCTGACGCCGTACGCGTCGCGGATCACCTTGGAGACCGCCGCCCGGGAGACGCCCGCGTGCTGGGCGACGTCCTCGATCGTGACCGAGCGCTTCGCCTGGATCGTCATCCCAGCCTCCCCGATGAGTGTGTGTAGATCGCTCTACACCTGCTTGGCAGAGACCCTACGACACCCGTAGAGCGATCTACAAGAGCTCTCGCCGGATCCAGTAATAACGTTTCAATAACGCCGCCCCGGCCCCCGCGACCGGGGACGGTTCTTCGATCCGCCAGATTTCGGCGGACAAAGGGGACGGATCACGCGCCCGGCTGAGCGCGCCGCGGACGAAAGATCTGTCCCCCGATACCCGCCAGAATCTGGCGGATCGAAGAACCGTCCCCGATACCCGCCAGAATCTGGCGGATCGAAGAACCGTCCCCGATACCCGCCAGAATCTGGCGGATCGAAGAACCGTCCCCGGGTGGGCGGCGGGGGGATGGACGGGCGGGGAGCCATACGATCGTGGGCATGACCTTCACAGCGACTCCGACGGCGACCGCGCGCGCCCGCACCGGCGACCTGCTGGTGTTCGCCGCCAACGGCTTCGCGTTCGCCTCGTGGATGTCGCGGGTCCCCGACATCAAGGAGATCCTCGCCCTCACCCCGGGGCTGCTGAGCCTGCTGCTGCTGTCGGTCTCGGCCGGCGCGCTGTGCGGGCTGCCGCTGGCCGGCCGCATCGCCCACCGCCTGGGCGCCGCCGGGACGGTCCGGCTCGGCGTGGCCCTGGGGATGCCCGGCCTGGCGCTCGCGGCGATCGCCGTCGAGACCCACGCCGGCATGTTCTGGGTGATGCCCGGCCTGTTCCTGCTCGGCGTCGGCACCGGCATGTGGGACGTGGCCCAGAACCTCGAGGGCACGATCATCGAGCAGGCGCTCGGCAACGCGATCATGCCCTGGTTCCACGCGGCGTTCAGCGGCGGCACCGTCCTCGGCGCACTCATCGGCGCCGGCCTGACCGCCCTGCGCGTCGACGTCCTGCTCCACCTCCTCGTGGTCGCGGCGCTGTGCGCGGCGGTCGTCGCGTGGGGCACCGCCCAGTTCCTGCCCGCCTTCGACGACCCGACCGCGACCGGGGGCGACGCGCGCGAGCAAGTGCGCCAGCGCTCGGCCTGGACCGAACCGCGGACGCTGCTGATCGGCCTGATGGTGCTGGCGGCGGCGTTCACCGAGGGCACCGCCAACGACTGGATGGCGGTCGCGTTCGTCGACGGCCACCACCTCGACAAGGCGCTCGGCGTCGTGGCGCTGGCCGTGTTCCTGACCTTCATGACCGCCGGACGCATCCTCGGCACCGGCCTGCTCGACCGCTACGGCCGCGTCCCGGTGCTGCGCGCGCTGTTCGGCGCGGCGATCCTGGGCTGTGCCCTGGTGGTGTTCGGCAACGCGCCCCTCGCCTTCGTCGGCGCCGCGATCTGGGGCCTCGGCTCCAGCCTCGGCTTCCCGGTGGGCATGTCCGCCGCCGCGGACGACCCCGCCCGCGCGGCCGTCCGGCTGAGCGTGGTCACCACCATCGGCTACACCGCGTTCCTCGCCGGCCCTCCCCTGCTGGGGTTCCTCGGCGACCACTTCGGCGTCCTGCGCGCGCTCACGGTGGCCGGCGCGATCTCGGTGCTGGCCCTGCTGGTGGTGCCGGCCGCGCGTCCGCTCACCACCGGGCCCACTCCCCCGGACTGAGCGGCCCCCGCGGCGAGGCGTCCCTCAACGCGCAGGTGTAGCCGCCTCGAACGCCGCGCGTCCGGACTCAGTCATCCACTCCTCGAGGGTGCCCCGGATCGCGCCGGCCATACCGATCGAACGATCGAGCAGCCACTGCAACTGGAGCCCGTCCATCAGCGCGGTCAGCCGCAGCGCCGCGGTCGCCGGGTCGAGGTCGTCGCGCAGGTGGCCGTCCGCCACCGCCGCAGCCAGCGCCTGGGCCGTGGTGCGGCGGATCCGCGCGTAGCGGCGCCGGAAGTAGTCGTGGGCGGGGTGGTCGGGGCTGGCCGCCTCGGTCGACAGCCGGACGAACAGCTCGATCAGGCCGGGCACCAGCTGGTTGTGCTCGGCCAGGTCGACCATGCCCCTCAGGACGCCGATGCTCCCCGACGACCGCGCGTACGGCGTGAAGCGGGCGCGGTCCTCGGCGTCCCGCGCCTCCAGGACGGCGGCGAGCAGCGCCTCCTTGTCGGCGAAGTGGTGCAGCAGACCGGCGCGGGAGATCTCGCACGCGGCGGCGATGTCGAAGATCGTCGCCGACTCGAAGCCCTTCTCCGCGAACTGCGCGGACGCCTCCCGGACGATCGCCTCGCGGCGCGCGCGTCCCTTCGCGTACCCGCGGGCGGCGGTCGCTGCCGGGAGTTCGGGGCGGCTCATGGTCGAGAACCTAGCACCGACCAGGAGCCAACCCTTACACAGGTGTAGATATTGGTCAGTAGCGCAAGCCGTGACCGAACCGGAACGTCGGCTCCTCGGTGTCGAACGGCACATCCGAGCGGGACGCCACCACCGCGGCCATCGAGCTCGGGATGTCGAAGGGCAGCGCGCCCTTCGGCTCGGCCGCCCCGAACAGCACCGCGGCCAACGCCTGGTCGCTGGTGCCGTAGGACGCGGTCACCGCGGCCGCGTGCTCGACGACCGGGGCCAGCACGGCCGGCCGGTCGAGGTAGACGTCGACCACGGTCGGGACGGCCGCACACACCTGGGCCAGGTGCGCGACCTGCTCGGCGCCGAACTCCAGCGAGCCGGCGTGGAAGAACGACTCGAAGCCCTCTCCCCGCGGCTCGAACGGCGCCTTCACCCGGACGATCGCGACGTCCGCGTCCGCGGGGTCGGCCACGGTCCGCGCGTAGGGCTCGACCGCGGCCGGGTCGATGCCCTCGCAGTACACCGCCACGTCCCGGTGGAGCGGCAGCAGCGGCGCACCCTCGGCGCCGTTGGTCAGCAGCGTGACCGCCGCGCGCTGGGCGGCCTGGCCGGCGTCCCGGAGTTCGGGGCTGCCGACGACCCGCTCCGCGTGGTCGAGGTCGACGTGGCGCCGGTCGAACAGGCCGAGGACGAACTTCTCCCGCAGCAGCCGACGGACGGACTCGTCCAGCCGGGCCTCGGCGACCCGTCCGTCCCGGACGACCACGAGCAGCACGTCGGTGCACAACTCGCCGCCGAACTGGTCGACGCCGGCGTCGAGGGCCTTGACGACGCGCTCCTCGCGGGTCAGGTGCTCCAGGCCCCAGGCGCGGGCGGGCATGTCCTGGCCGAGGATGGTGGCGTCGGTGAGCAGGCCCCAGTCGGTGCAGACGATGCCGGTGAAGCCGAGCTTCTCGCGCAGCAGGCCGTTGATGATGCCGGCGTTGAAGCCGAAGCCGACCTCCTCGTACTCCGTGCCGATCGGACGCCCGTAGTACGGCATCATCTGCGAGGTGCCGGCCTCGATCGCGGCGAGGAACGGGCGCAGGTGGTAGTCGAAGTTGTCGCCCGGGTACACCTGGTCCTTGCCGTAGGCGAAGTGCGGGTCCTCGCCGTCCTTCTGCGGCCCGCCGCCCGGGAAGTGCTTGGTCATCGTGGCCACCGAGTCGGGGCCCAGACGGACGCCCTGGAAGCCGCGGATGTAGGCCGCGCCGAGGCGTCCGGTCAGGTCGGCGTCCTCGCCGAACGTCCCGTTGATGCGGGCCCAGCGGGGTTCGGTGGCGAGGTCGATCTGGGGGTGCAGCGCGACCCGGATGCCGACCGCGGTGTACTCCTGGCGGGCGATGTCGCCGAACTGCTGGACGAGGTCGGCGTCAGCGATCGCGGCGAGCCCGAGGGTCTCCGGCCACTGCGAGAACGGGCCGGCCAGCATGGCCGCGCCGGGGTTGTCGGTGAAGCCGTGCCGGGGGTCGGTGGAGATCGTCAACGGGATGCCCCAACCGACGCCGGCGGCGAGATCCTGGGCGGTGTTGTGCCACGCCGCCATCTCGCGCGCCGACCCGGGCGAGCCGACGACGTTGAAGTGGTTCATCCGCCGGCCCGCGACCATCGACTGGAGCGACGGCAGCCCGAACATCGGCTCGGCCTGGGTGACGTCGCCGTAGCCGGTCATGGTGTGGAACAGGAGTCCGGCCTTGTCCTCCACGGACAGCCGGGAGAGCAGGTCCTCGACGCGCTGCTCGACCGGCAGGGACGGGTCCTGGTACGGGTACTGCGCGGCTGCGTCCGCCATGGTCACGCCACCCCCTTGATCCGGTAGACCAGCATGCCACCGGCGAGGGCGACCAGGGCGCCGATGCCGAACCACACGGTGTAGCCCGCCGCGCCGACCGCGACGATGATCGGGCCGGCCAGCATCGGGGCGATGGACTGGGGCAGCGCGTTGGCGATGTTCAGCACGCCGAGGTCCTTGGCGGTGTCCTCGGGGTTGGGCAGCACCTCGGTGCACAGAGCGGTGTCGACGGCGAAGAACATGCCGGTACCGGCACCCAGCAGCGCCTCGGCGAACAGGATCACGCCCAGGCCGGCCGCCCCGAAGAACGGGGAGACCGCCATGATGCCGAGGGCGACCGCGGCGATGATGGCGCCGGTGGCGACGAAGCTGCGGCGCTTGCCGAGCCGGTCGGAGAATCGTCCGCCGACGATGGAGAACACGACCATGGCGACCACCATGACGATGTTGGCGTACATGTTGAACGTGGCCTGCTCGGCGGTGTTCATGCCGAACTTCGCGCCGAGGAACAAGGTGAGGTAGGTCCCGACCGAGGCGTAGCCGAACATGAACATGAACTTGGTCAGCCAGGCCCAGCCAAGGTCGGGGTGGGTGCGCGGGTTGAAGATGAAGGAGGTGAAGAACTCCTTCACGGTGAGGCGCTCGCGTCCGGCGGTGCCGGCGAGGACGCGGTCGCGCAGCGTCAGCGCGAACACCAGGCCGAAGACAAGGCCGATCACGGCGGGGACGGTGAAGCGCATCGCGTCCGTGCTGAGCATGGCCAGGCCGACCGCGCCGGTGAGGATCGCCAGCGGGGTGCAGGCGCCGACGATGCCGGAGACGATGCCGCGGCGGGCGACGGGGACCTGGTCGGGGATGGTCGCGGTCTCGGCGGCCTGGGCGAAGTTGGAGAAGGTCTGCGCGAGGCACCAGGCGACGAGGATCGTGGCCAGGTTGTCGGCGAAACCGATGACGACGAGGTTGAGCGCCGCGCCGACCACCCCGACGAGGATCCAGGGCTTCCGCATGCCCATCTTCGCGGTCGTGCGGTCGGACAGCCGTCCGACCAGCGGCTGGGCGACGAGCGCGAACAGCGCGCCGATGCCGGTGACGAGGGCGAGCTGGCTCGCGGCGGCGTCCAGGTTGCCGGCGTTGAGCGTCTGGAGCTTGATCGACAGACCACCCAGCACGGGGGTCAGGATCGCCAGGAACAGGCCGTAGGCGGCCAGGCCGTACTTGAGCGTGTAGCCCTTCGGCTCGCGCTCGGCGGTCAGCGAGGGGATGCCGGTCTCGGTTTCGGTGTTCGCCATGGGTGTCAGACTCCTTCGTCACGTCGCGGGTGCGGCGAGACGTCACGCTAGCACAAAACCGACAGTAGTGTCGGTTTTTGTTCGGCGGGATGGGACGGGAGGCAGTCGGCGGGATTGGGACGGGAGGCAGAGCGCCTGGCCGCCCGCGCCCCCCGCGTCCCCCGGCAAACGCCCCCTCCCCCCGCGTCCCCTCTCTCCCCCCGCGTCCCCACGTCCCCCGACAAACGCCCCCGAAGTTGACAGACGCCCCCGAAATTTCGGGGGCGTCTGTGAGTTTCGGGGGCGTTTGTGGCGGAGGCGGGGCAGGAGGCGGTTGCGGCGGAGGCGAGTCAGAGGCGTCTGCGGCGGAGGCGGGTCAGGAGGGCGTCCGACTCACCTCGCCGCGGACGAGCGCGAACGGCAGGCGGTCGAAAATGATCCGGACGGCGACGATCCGGCCGGCCGCCACCTCGTACAGCTCGGACGCCGGCGCGCTCGGCACCGCGCGGCTCGCGGTGTCGTAGACCAGGACGGCCGACGCGTCGTCACCGAAGGCGGCCAGCAGTTCCGTGTGGGTGAGCGTGCGCGCGAAGGGCTCCATGAAGGCCCGCAGGGCGTCCGCGCCGCCGAGGCGTCCGGCCGGCGCGTCACAGGTGACGTCGGGTGCGACCAGGCTGAAGGCGGCATCCAGGTCGCCCGCGGTCCAGGCGTGGTGGTAGGCGAGTGCGACCTCCAGGGGTCGGGTCGTGGTCATCAGGTTCTCCCATCGATGTGAAGCGGTCACCGGTACAGACACCGGCGCGTGCCCGGACGGAACGACCCTGCGAGAATCGGCGCCATGATCGCGTCCGCGCTCGACGCCGCCCGCAACGGCGACGAGGGGGCCTTCCGCGAGCTCGTGGAGCCGTACCGGCGCGAACTGCACGCGCACTGCTATCGGCTGCTCGGCTCGCTCGACGACGCGGACGACCTCCTTCAGGAGACGCTGCTGAGCGCGTGGCGGGGCCTGCCCGGGTTCGCCGGCCGTTCTTCGGTGCGGACGTGGCTCTACCGGATCGCCACCACCCGGTGCCTGAACGCCATCCGGGACCGCCGACGGCGGCCGGTCACTGCGCCCGTCCCGCCGTTCGACCCGCCGCCGCCCACCGTCCGCTTCGACGTGCCGTGGCTCCAGCCCTACCCCGACGACCTGCCGGGACCGGGGGACGCGTCCGCGCCGGTCATCGCCAGGGAGGGCATCGAACTCGCCTTCGTCGCCGCGCTCCAGACCCTGCCGCCGCGCCAGGTCGCCACGCTCGTCCTCTGCGACGTGCTGGACTTCTCGCTCGCCGAGGCCGCGGCGATGCTCGGCACGTCACGGACAGCGGCCAAGGGACTGCTGCAACGGGCTCGGGCCGCAGCCCCGGCACGCCGGACCGCACCGGAGCCCGCCGTGACCGAACTCGCCCACGCCTTCGCGGACGCGTTCGCCGCTGACGACGTCGACCGCATGGTGTCGCTCCTCACCGCGGACGCCTGGCTGGCCATGCCCCCGGCCACCGAGTGCTACGTCGGCCACTCCGCGATCGCGGCGTTCCTTCAGGCCAGCGCCACCGGCAGGGGCGGACGCTACTCCCTGCGTCCCGTGCGCGCGGGCGGGCACCAGGCCTTCGCCTGCCGACTCCACGGCCGGGACGCCGGGCTCCTCGTCCCCATCGCGGACGCGTCCGGCACCGGCATCAGCCGGGTGTACCGGTTCCTCGACCTCAGGCGGGACGGCGGGACGCGAACCAGATGAAGCCCGCTGCCAGCGCGGTGATGGCCGCGCAGGCTGCGTAGAGCCCGGGGTAGCCCCAGGGGCCGGACGCGAGCGCGATCACCGGTCCGGCGAGGATCGCGCCCACCCGGCGGGTGTTGGAGTAGAGGCCGTTCGCGAGGCCCGGACGCGGGATCAGCGTGTTGAAGAGAGTGAGGCCGATCCCGGCGACCGCGGCGAAGAACCAGGCGTTGAGCACCTGGAGGGCCAGCAGCGTGACCGGGTCGCTGACGAACACCATGCCGACGTAGTAGGCGACGCCGGCCGCGCAGCCGGTGATCAGCAGGTTGAGGTCGCTGACCCGTCCGCTCAGGCGTCCGAGGGCGAGCAGCGCGGGGATCTCCAGGCCGGCTGCGAGACCGGCCGCGACACCGGCCCACAGCACCGGCAGCTGGAGGTGCTGGGTGACGAACAGGGTCACGACCGCGACGGCGGCGGCGTTGGTCGCCTGGGCCAGGACGAAGCCGATCACCACCGTGACCACCCGCGCGTTGACCAATCGGCCGGTGGGCGGCTCGGCGGCGACCGTTGCGGTGGGATGCTCGCGCGGCTCCGTCCGTCCGGTCCGCCGGATCATCACCAGCGTGGTGGCCATGTTCAGCACGGCGACGATGCCGATCGCGACCAGCACGGACGCGCTGCCGAACCAGCCGATCAGCGCGGTGGCCAGCGGCGGCCCGGCCACCCAGGCGAAAGAGAAGACCGCGCGGGTGTTCACCACGTCCCGGGTGCTGGCGCCGGTGTGCATCAGGTGGGCGAACAGCAGCGAGTTGCCGACGCTCGCCGGGCCGCCGAGCACGACCAGCGCGACCGTGGCCACCGGGAGGGACGTGCTCCACCACAGCGCGACCGCCAGGGCCAGGGCCATCGCCCCGCACCCCAGCAGCGGCAGCAGGTAGTTGTTGCGGCGGTCGGCGATGCCCGGGATGACCAGGGACGCCAGGAAGCCGCCGGTGTTGTAGATGCCGAGCACCAGGCCGACCTCGGCGGTGCTGGCGTCGTAGAGGCTGACCAGGATCAGCGCCAGGGCAGGGCTGAGGAACGCGGCCTGCGTCCCCCACAGCAGCGCGCCCACCGGCACGATCGAACGCCCTCTGATCGGATCTCCTCTCGTCCCCTGCGCGGGCACCCTACTGCCTCCGCCGGCTCTCGCCCCGTCCCCGCTTCCCGGCGTCCCCCGACAAACGCCCCCGGCTCTCGCCCCGTCCCCGCTTCTCGGCGTCCCCCGACAAACGCCCCCGAAATTGACAAACGCCCCTGAAATTGCGGGGGCGTTTGTGAACTTCGGGGGCGTTTGTGGCGGAGCCCGGGGTGGGGACGGCGGGGAGCCGGCGGCGGAGCGCGGGGACGCTCGCGGATGTCGGGTCGGGGACGCCGAGGGGCGGGACGGCGGGACGCCGGCGCACGAGCACGAGGACGGAACCCGCCTAGCGGTCGGCGGGGGCCGGACCGGTGCTGGCCCGGACGACGAGCTGGACGGCGAGGTTGATCTGCCGCTGCGGGTAGTCGGGGTCCATCGCCAGGCGGCCGGCGAGGCGTCCCTTCTCCGCGATCGGCTGGCGCAGGCTGGTGAGGCCGAGGAAGTCGGCCTCGGGGAGGTCGTCAAAGCCGCAGACCGAGATGTCGCGGCCGGGTTCGAGGCCTCGCGCTCGCACGGCGTCCAGGATCCCGAAGGCGAGCACGTCACTGAGCGCGATCACGGCGGTCGGCCGGTCCTGGACGTCGAGCGCCCTAGCCCCGGCCGCCCGTCCGGCCTCCCTGGTGTTGCCGCCCGCCCGCACGACCCGCAGGGCGTCCGGCTCGAGCTCCTCCCAGACGCCGCGGAGCCGGAGGTTCTCGTACGACCCGTCGGCGACCCCCGGGACGGGCCGGTCGGGGCGGTAGCTCCACTCCCGGACGCGGCCGTTCGCCGTGGCCGGCGTGACGACCACGATCCGGCGGTGGCCCAGCCGCACCAGGTGCCGCGCGACGAGCCGGGCCGCACTGGGGTCGTTGATGCCCACCCAGTCGCCGGCGTCCGAGGGCCGGGTGCGCACGATCCGGACGCCGCGTCGGCGCAGCAGGTCGACACCCTCCTGGCTGGACACCGTCGAGTTCGCGACCAGCGCGTCGATCGGGGCGCGCTGGAGGGCCTGGGTCTCGCCCTCGGTCGTGGGCGCCTTCAGCAGCAGCACCGAGGCGCCGAACTGCTCCACCGACTCGCTCAGGCCGGAGAGGAAGATGATCGCGTAGGGGTCGGAGAACGCGTGCGAGATCTCCCCGCTGAACAGGAACCCGCACACGTCGTTGCGTCCCGAACGCAGCGCCCTCCCGGCGACGCTCGGGCCGGGGTAGCCCAGCTCGGTGGCCGCAGCCATGATCTGGTCGCGCAGGTCGGCGGAGAGCTGGTCGGGCCGGCTGTACGCGTTCGACACTGTCGCCACCGACACCCCCACCCGCTCGGCAAGGGTCTTCATCGTCACCGGGGCTTCCGCTGCCGGAACCATCCGACACCCCTTTCTTAATCGATACAGATGGACGCTAGTCTTAATCGATACAGAAGACAAGCAGAGGGGGACGCATGGCGCCGGACGTCCAGACTCCGACGACGCAGGACGCGGCGACGCGCGTGCCCGACCTCGCCGTGCTGTGGGACCTGGACGGCACGCTCATCGACTCCGAACCGCTGCTGTTCGAGGCCGAGCGCGCGGCGGTCGCGGTCGACGGCCTGGAGCTCACGCCCGAACTCAAGTCCCGGTTCGTCGGGCTCGGCGGCCACGAAGTGCTGGCCGCGATCGCCGACGCGTTCGGCGTGGACGCCGACCTCGACGCCTGGGCCGCCCGCAAGAGCGCCGCCTACCTCGACCTGCTGGACACGGTGCCGCCGTTCGCGCCCACCGTCGAGCTCGCCCGCCGGCTCGCCGCCGCCGGGGTGCCGATGGCGGTGGCCTCCGGCTCGCCGGTCTGGGTGATCCGGCGGGCACTGGTCGCGATCGGGCTGGTCGAGGCGATCCCCGTCCACGTGTCGGTGGCGGACGTGGCCGCCGGCAAGCCCGCCCCCGACGTGTTCCTCGAGGCGGCCGCACGCCTGGGCGTCCCGCCGCAGCGCTGCGTGGTGGTCGAGGACGCCGTGCCCGGCGTCCTCGCCGCGAAGGCTGCCGGCATGCGCTGCATCGCGATCCCCTACCTGCACGACCCGCTCGACGAGCGGTTCGGCGCCGCCGACCTCCTCGTCGCCGGCGGCATGGCCAGCGCCGACGGCGGGACGCTGTTTGACTGGCTGACGACCACCTGAACCACCACATCGGCAACGCTGCCGGAAAGGGACACCCGCATGGAGAGCATCACCAAGAACCGGCAGTCGCTCGACACCCTGCGACGCATGGTCGCCCGGGCGTACGGCGCCGACCAGGTCGTCGACACCGACGACTTCGTCGACGAGCTCGGGCACGGCTGGTTCAACGTCGCCTATCGCATCGGTCTCAAGGACGGACGCCAGGTCGTCCTCAAGATCGCGCCCCCGCCCGGGGTGAGCGTGATGACCTACGAGCACGACATGATGGCCACCGAGGTGGCGGCGCTGGAGCTCGTCCAGGCGCAGACCGGCGTCCCCGTCCCCGCCGTCGACCACTTCGACGACAGCCTCGAACTGTGCGACGCCCCGTGGTTCTTCATGCCGTTCATCGGGGCCGACAACTTCGGGATCCTCGCGGAGGAGGGCGCCCTCACGCCCGAGCAGGCCGCGTCGTACAACGAGCAGCTCGGAGCGGTCAACGCCGAGCTGAACACCGTTGTCGGCCCGCACTTCGGACGCCTGCGCGGGCCCGGCTCACCCACCTGGCGCGAGGCGTTCGCGGGGATGATCGAGGACGTGCTCACCGACGGCGAACGAGCCGGCATCGACATCGGCTGGGACTACGACGTAGTACGCCAGGTGATCGCCGAGCACCTGCCCCTGCTGGACGTGGTGGTCGAGCCGCGGTTCGTCGAGTGGGACCTGTGGAACAGCAACACGATGGTCCGCGACGGGCGCATCGTGGCGATCATCGACCACGAGCGTGCCTTCTACGGCGACCCGCTGATCGAGGCGGGCTTCACCGCGATCGACCTGCCCGCCATCGGCGACCCGGAGGCCTTCATGCGGGGCTACGGGCAGCCCGCCCTCACCCCGGACGAGGCCAAGCGCCGCCGGCTGTACACGCTCTACCTGATCCTGATCATGATCATCGAGACCCACTACCGCGGCCACGAGACGCCCCAGCAGTACGACTGGGCCCGCGCCCAGCTGGTCGACCTGATGGGCGCGTTCGGCCACACCAGATGACGGCGTCCCTGGACAGCGCGGAGGCGCTCGGCAGCCAGCCGGTCGGCCGGGTGCTGTGGCACGCCTGCTCCCAGACCACGCTGTCGGTCGGGGTGTACGGCATCTACGCGCTGACCAACGCCTGGTTCGTCGCCCGCGGGGTCGGGGACGCCGCGCTGGCGGCGGTGAACCTCGTCGCGCCCGTCCTGCTGATGCTCGGCGCCGTCTCGACCACGGTCGGCGTGGGCGGCGCGTCCCTGGTGTCGCGCAGCCTCGGCGCCGGACGCCCGGCGGACGCGGCCCGGGCGGCCGGCAACGCGTTCATCGTGTTCTGGACTGCCGCGGTCGTCGTCACAGTGGTCGGGCTCCTGGCGATCGACCCGCTGTTGACCACCCTCGGCGCGACCGGAGAGACGCTCGCGTACGCGCGTCCGTACGCGACCGTGATCGTCGCCGGTGCGATCTTCTCCACCGGGTTCTCGGCGCTGGTCCGGGCGGAGGGACGGCTGCGGTTCTCCACCCTGCTGTGGGTGATCCCGGTGCTGGTGCAGATCATCCTCGACCCGCTGTTCATCTACGGGTTCGGCCTCGGCGTGATGGGCGCCGCCCTGGGCACCGTCGGCGGCCAGGCGGTGTCGGCGGGCATGGCGTTGTGGTTCTTCTTCGTCCAGCGACCCCGGCTGTACCGGATCACCGCGGCCGACCTGCGTCCGCGGTCACGCACGATCGGGCAGCTGCTGGCGGTCGGTGCGCCCTCGTTCCTCACCGGCATCGGCGCGACGCTGCTGGTGGTCCTCGTCAACGCGAACCTCGCGGCCAACACGGTGGTCGCGGGTGCGGTCGCCCTCGCCGCGTTCGCGGTGTGCGCCCGCCTCCAGACCTTCGTGGCGCTGCCGCAGACCGGGATCACCCAGGGCGTCCAGCCGGTCGTCGGCTACAACCACGGCCTCGGCGCGACCGAGCGGGTGCACCGCGCGCGGACGCTGGCCCTGCGCGCGACCGTGCTCTACGGCGCGGTCACCGGGCTGGTGATCGCGGCCGCCGCCGACCCGTTGGTGCGCGTGTTCGTCAGCGACCCGCAGACTGTCGCGGTCGCCACCCAGGCGCTGCGGATCATCGCCATCGCGTTCGCGTTCTCGGGCGTCCCGCCGCTGGTCTCGGCCTACTTCCAGGCGATCGGACGGCCCACCCCGTCCTACCTGATCTCGATCGGGACGCTGGCGGCGATCAAGGTGCCGCTCGTCATCGCCCTGTCCGCCGCCGGGCCGGTCGGGATCTGGGCCAGCATCCCCGCCGGCGAGGCCCTGTCGGCGGGCGTGGCCCTGGTGATCCTGCGGCGCGGGCGCCCCGCGTAGCCGCCACGCACCACCCTGTCGCGATTCGGCCACCCGCTTCGTCCCGCCCGCCTCTGCCGTCCCAGCCCAGCCGTTCCGGGGCCCGATCACGACCGGCCCGCCGAGCCTAGGATGAGCCCATGAAGACGACCGGCGGTCGCTTGCTCGCGGGCATCGTCGTCGACCGCGACTCCGAGATGCCGATTTACCGCCAGTTGTACCTGCAGGTGCGCGGCCTTATCCTCGACGGGACCCTGCGTTCGGGCACCCGGCTGCCGTCCACGCGGACGCTGATCGCCGAACTGGCCGTGTCCCGGGCCACCGTCGTCGCCGCGTTCGAACAGCTGAGCGCCGAGGGTTTCCTGGACGCCCGTCCCGGCGACGGCACCTACATCGCACCCACCTGGGGCGAGCCGGTCACGGCCGCCCGACCCGGACGCCCCGCGCTCGCCGCGCGCGGGGCGATCACCTCGGCCCGGGGTGCCGAACTGTTCTCCCACGCACCGTCGAACTGGACGCCGCGCGAATCGGAGTCGTTCGTCGCCAGCCAGATCGCGGTCGACGCGTTCCCGTCCCGTACCTGGCGGCGCCTGCTCACCCACCATGCCTCCCGCGCCGACGCGACGATGCTCGGCTACTGCGATCCACACGGCCTCCGGACGCTGCGCGAGGCGGTCGCCGATTACCTCGTGGACGTGCGCGGGCTGGAGTGCCACCCCGGCCAGGTGGTCATCACCTCGGGAGCACAGCACGCGCTGACGGTGCTGGCCCTGCTGCTGCTCGGGCCGGGCGAACCCGTGCTCGTCGAGGACCCCGGGCACATCGCCGGGCGGATGGCGTTCCAGGCCCAAGGGTGCGTGGTGTCCGGCGTCCCGGTCGACGACGAGGGCGCAGTGCCCCCGTCCGCGGGCACCCCGGGCCGTCTCGCCTACCTCACGCCGTCGCGACAGCACCCGCTCGGCACGATCATGAGCCTCGCCCGGCGCGCGGAGTGGATCGCCTGGGCGGCCCGCGAGAACGCCTGGATCGTGGAGGATGACGGGGACAGCGAACTGCGCTACCGCGGACGCCTGCTGCCGACCCTGTTCGGGCTCGACCTCACCCGGCACGTCCTGTACGTGGGCAGCTTCAGCAAGATCCTGTCACCCTCGCTGCGGCTGGGCTACGTCGTGCTCCCCGAGGACCTGGTGGACGCCTTCGCGGACGCGTCCAGCGTCCTGTCCCGGCCGCCGGCGACGTTGCTGCAGGCCGCGCTGGCCGACTTCGTCGAGGACGGGCACCTGCACGCGCACCTGCGACGGATGCGCCAGCTGTACGCCGCCCGGCAGGACGCCCTGCACGATGCGCTCACCGCCCAGCTGGACGGACGGCTCCGCGCGCAGCCGGTGGACGCCGGGCTGCACCTGATCGGATGGCTGGACGGGGACGTCGACGACCAGGAGGTGTCCGCCGGGCTGGCTGCCCAGGGCGTATACACCTATCCGCTCGGGGACTACCGCGTCGAGCGCCGGATGCCGCCCGCCCTGCTGATCGGCTTCGGCGGGACCGCCGCCGAACAGATGCCCGTGGCGGTCTCGCGGATGGCTCGCGCCCTGGACCAGCTCCGAACGGCCCGAAATTGGACTGGTCCCTCCGGCGGATAACGAGTCTGGCGGGCGACCGGTCGGCTCGGTAGAACTGTGGTCGCGGAAGTCACCACCGGGCTTCCGACCCCGATCCGAGGAGCAAAGATGCCCCAGATTCAGTCGAGATTCGCCGCGCTGCTGAGCGCGCGGCTGAACCGCGACGAGATCGCCGCCCTACCCGAACTCACCCCCGAACGGGCCACCACCCTGCTGGAGCGGATCAACGGTGTGCGGCTGTTCGCCCACAGCTACGCGCTGCTGACCAACCTCACCTACGGCACCTACGGCCCGCAGGACGTGCTCGACCTGGCCTACGAGCACGAACTGGCCGGGATCTGCATCCACCTGCTCGACGGCGAGCAGCGCAGCCTGTCCCGGATGGACGACCAGCAGCTGCGCGCGTTCGGTGCACAGGCGCAGTCGCTGGGCCTCGACGTCCACCTCGAGATCAGCACCACCGACCCCGACGCCATCGCCGAGGTCGTGCGGATCGCCGACCTGGTCGGCGTCCGGCACATCCGGGTGTACTCCCGGTTCGAGGGCCGCCTCTCGGAGGTCGTGGCACGGATCGCCGACGACCTGCGCCACGTCGCCCGGGTGGCGGAGGAGCACGACCTGCACTTCTCGTTCGAGCAGCACGAGGAACTGCGAGCCAACGAGATCGCCACCCTGCTGCGGACGGTGGGCTCGCCCCGGCTGCACGCCCTGTTCGACTTCGGCAACATGATCAACGCCGGCGAGCGTCCGCTCGACGCGCTGGCCGACCTCGCGCCGCACATTCTCCAGGCGCACCTGAAAGGCGTCCACGTCATCCCCGAGGACGGCGGCACCGGGCACCGCGGCGTGTTGATGGGCAGCGCCGAGGACGACCTGCCCGGTCCCCGGATGCTGTTCGACCTGCTGATGCTCGGCGACGTCGAGCCGCAGGTGATCGCCCTGGCGCTGGAGCAGGAGAACCTGTACCGCGCCCCGGCCTTCCGTCGCTTCGACGAAGGCCCCGACCCGTTCATCCCCTACCGGGAGATGAGTGCCACCGGGATCCCCGAGGGCTGGACCCTCCCCGAGATGCTCCGCGCCGAACGGCGCTGGGCCGTCAACCAGATCACGCACGTGCGTGAGCTGCTCACCCGCTTGCGCGAACTCGCCGAGTGCCGTGTATCCATCAAGACCCTGGAAGGTGTGCAATGACCGACACGATGTCGAACACGGTGACCGTGGAGCAGCGGCCCATCCGCCCGTCGGGCAAGGCCCGGTGGTTCCGTCTGGCCGTCCTCGTCCTGGCCGGCGGGACGATCTTCAAGCTGGCGAACCTCAAGGACGCCTTCTACGTCCCGATGCAGGAGCAGTTCGGGCTCAACAATACCCAGATCGGCGTGCTGCTGAGCGTCAACGCGATCGTCTGCACGGTGCTGTACGTCCTGGGTGGCTTCCTCGCCGACCGCTTCTCCACACGGTACCTGATCCCGGTCGGCCTGATCGGGCTCGGCTCCCTGGGCGTCTTCATGAGCACCTTCCCCGGCTACAACGCGCTGCTGGTGGTGTTCGCACTACTGGCGGTCTGCTCCGACTGCGTGGTCTGGCCGGCGCTGCTGAAGGCCGTCCGGCACCTCGGCGGCAGTGACGAGCAGGCCCGGATGTTCGGCTTCCTCGAGGCCGGACGTGGTGTGGTCGACACGGTGATCGCGTTCAGCGCCCTCGGCGTGTTCGCCCTGCTCGGGTCGGGCGCGGCCGGCTTCCGCGGCGCCATCCTGTTCTACGCGGTCATCGACATCGTGGTCGGCGTCCTCGTCTTCTTCCTGCTGCGCGACCAGTCGGCCCCCACCGGCGAACCGGTCGAGAAACCGGAGCGGGCCGGCTGGGGCACGATCCTCAAGGCCGCGCGGATGCCCGAGCTGTGGGCGGTCAGCGCCACGGTGTTCATGGTCTACATCGTCTACTGCGGCCTGACCTACTTCATCCCCTACATGAAGACGATCTACGACCTGCCGGTCGCCCTGGTCGGCGCCTACGGGATCGTGAACCAGTACGCGCTGAAGATCCTCGGCGGCACCGGCGGCGGCTTCCTCGCCGACAAGGTGTTCCGAAGCTCCAGCCGCTACATCAAGTGGGCGTTCCTCGCCTTCATCGTGGGCATCGTGGGCGTCATGCTGCTGCCGGCGGATCCCGCGTTCCAGGTGGTCGCGGTGGTCTGCACACTGCTGGTCTCGCTGGTCGTGTTCACGATGCGCGGGGTGTTCTGGGCGCCGATGGAGGAGGTCGGCATCCCCGAGAAGATCACCGGCACCGCGTTCGGTATCGCGTCCCTGGTCGGCTACGCGCCGGGCATGTTCGCCTACATCATCTACGGCGCGATCCTGGACGCGAACCCGGGAGCGACCGGCTTCCGGATCGTGTTCACGAGCATGGCGGCCCTCGCCCTGATCGGCGCCGGGGTGGCGACCCTGCTCAATCGCCTCGCCCGCAAGCAGCGGGCCCTGCAGCCGGCCTGACGCAGCGTGAGGGCGGCCACCTGTGGGTGGCCGCCCTTTGCTGTGCTCGACTGGACGGAGCCTGTCGCGATTCCGCCGCCCGAGACCGCGGTTGTGACGGCTGGCAACGCGCGTGACCTGTTCGCGGGCCGGATCGCGACACACTCCCGGGGCGCGCTACCGCAGGACGTCCCGGTGCTTGCCCGCGAAGGCCCGGACGGCGTCCAGGATCGGGGCGACGTCGCGCCCGGCCTGGGTGAGCCGGTAGGTCACCACCGTCGGCGGGCCGGGTTCGACCCTGCGCTCGACGATGCCGCGCTCGCACAACTCCCGCAGCCGGGTGGTGAGCACGCCGTCGGTGACGCCGTCGACCGCGCGGGAGATGTCGCTGAACCGCTCGGCGCCCTCCAACATCGCCTCGATCACGGCGCCGGCCCAGGCGCGACCGAGCACCGCCATCGCGTCCTCGATCGTCGTGCAGGTGTCCTCTGCCATCGCTCCTCCTCCCGTGGAATAACCTGAGTTACTATGAAGTTGATAGTAGCATCACTACTCGTAGTAACTAGGAGATGACATGCAGTTCGGGATCTTCACGGTCGGCGACCTGACCACCGACCCGACCACCGGCCACACCCCCACCGAGAACGAGCGCGTCAAGGCAACCGTAGCGATGGCGAAGCTCGCCGACGAGGTCGGCCTGGACGTCATCGCCCTCGGCCAGCACCACAACCCGCCGTTCGTGGCGAGCGCCCCGACGACGACGCTGGCCTACATCGGTGCGCAGACCAAGCGCATCATCTTGTCCACCGCGACCACGCTGATCACGACCACCGACCCGGTGCGGATCGCCGAGGAGTACGCGATGCTCCAGCACCTCACCGACGGCCGCGTCGACCTGATGCTCGGACGGGGCAACACCGGCCCGGTCTACCCGTGGTTCGGCAAGGACATCCGCGACGGCATCGAGCTCTCGATCGAGAACTACGACCTGCTGCACCGGCTGTGGACCGAGGAGGTCGTCAACTGGGAGGGACGCTTCCGCACGCCGCTGACCGGGTTCACCTCGACCCCGCGTCCGCTGGACGGGGTGGCGCCGTTCGTGTGGCACGGCTCGATCCGCAGCCCGCAGATCGCCGAGCAGGCCGCGTACTACGGTGACGGCTTCTTCTCCAACCACATCTTCTGGCCGCCGTCCCACACCAAGCAGATGATCCAGCTGTACCGGCAGCGCTTCGCCCACTACGGGCACGGCACGGCCGAGCAGGCGATCGTCGGGATCGGCGGGCAGGTGTTCATGCGTCGCAACAGCCAGGACGCGGTGCGCGACTTCCGTCCGTACTTCGACCACGCACCGGTGTACGGCGGTGGCCCCAGCCTGGAGACGTTCATGAAGGAGACGCCGCTCACCGTCGGCTCGCCGCAGCAGGTGATCGAACGCACCCTGAGCTTCCGTGACTACGTGGGCGACTACCAGCGCCAGCTGTTCCTCGTCGACCACGCGGGTCTCCCGGTCAAGGAGGCGATGGCCCAGATCGAGCTCCTCGGCACCGAGGTGCTGCCGGTCCTGCGTCGCGAGTTCGAGGCGCTCCGTCCGGCCAACGTCCCCGATGCCCCCACCCACGCCAGCCTGGTCGCCGCCGCCGGCGCGTCCGAGCCCACCGAGGGCCGGGCCGCCGTCGACGAGTGGACGGGCACCCGCGCCGAGGAGGCCAACGCCTCCGCCGCCGGCCGTCTGTGAACCAGCACGAACCAAGGAAGGAACCTCTCATGACCCACCGGATCGTCGTCGTCAGCGCAGGGCTGCGGACGCCGTCCTCGACCACCCTGCTGGCCGATTCGATCGCCGCGCAGCTGCGCAGCGCCTTCGACACGGCGGACGCCCAGGTGTCCACCACGCACATCGAGGTCCGCGACCACGCCCACGCGATCGTGGACGCCCTGATGGTCGGCTTCCCCACCGGTGCCCTCGCCGACGCGCTCGACGAGGTCACCGGGGCGGACGCCCTGGTCGTCGTCACGCCCACGTTCTCGGCCACGTTCAGCGGCCTGTTCAAGGCGTTCTTCGACCTGATCGAGCCCGGCTCGCTGCGCGGCATGCCCGTCCTGCTCGCCGCGACCGGCGGCACCGAACGGCACTCGCTGATGCTCGACCACGCCCTGCGTCCGCTGTTCACCTACCTCGGCCTGTCCGCCGTCCGCACCGGCGTGTTCGCGGCGACCAGCGACTTCGGCACCACCGCCGGGGCCTCGCTGACCGCGCGGATCACCACCGCGGCCGTCGAGCTGAGGGACGCGGTGCTGTCGCGCGGGCACGTCGCGCGGCAGGATGAGTCCACGTCGGTGACGCCGTTCGCCGAGCTACTGAAGGGATCGAGCCGATGAGTGGGGACGCCGTGCAGGTCAGTGACAACCCGGCCGCGAGCCGGTTCGAGGCCCACCTCGACGGGGAGCTGGCCGGCTTCGCCGAGTACCAGCTGACCGACCAGCTGATCGTGTTCACCCACACCGAGGTGCTGCCGGCCTTCGAGGGCAAGGGCGTGGGCTCGGCGATCGCGAAGTTCGCGCTCGACAGCGTGAAGGCAGCCGGGGAGCGCAAGGCGCTGCCGGTCTGCCCGTTCATCAAGGGCTGGATCCAGCGGCACCCGGAGTACCTGGCGATCACCTACGGCGCCCGGGCCCCGGAGGCCAAGGCTCCCGAGACCGACCAGGCCTGACCGGCCACCGGCCGGCCCCGACGATTCCACGTCGGGGCCGGCCGCGCCGCGTCCGGGGCTTTCCGGGGGCTTTCCGGGCGGCGGGCCGGTGGGTACTGTCGGACGCGAGACGAGGAGGGGCCCAGGATGACGGACATCTACCTGTGCCGGCACGGCCGCACCCAGTTGAACGTCGCCGGACTGCTCCGGGGACGCCTCGACCCCGACCTGGACATCGTCGGCTTCGCCGAGGCCCGCGACCTGGCCGCCGAACTGAGCCAGGTCTCGCCCACGCGGGTGCTGTCCAGCCCGCTGGTGCGGGCGGTGGAGACGGCCCGGCCGATCGCGGAGGCGTCCGAGGTCTCGGTGGAGCCCGACGACCGCCTGCTCGACCGTGACTACGCCGCCTTCGACGGCACGTCCGCCGAGGAACTCCTCGAGACGTACGGCTCCTACGACGCGGCGCCGGGCGTCGAGCCGTCCGCGGAAGTGGCGGCCCGCGGGGTAGAACTGCTCACCGAGCTGGTGGCCGGCGGTGACGACCCGGTCGTGGTGGTCAGCCATGACGCGGTGATCCGGCTCGTGCTGGACACCCTGGTCCCGAACCCCGCCCGGGTCGAGCACATCCAGCCCCGCACCGGGTGCTGGACGCTGCTGCGCCACGACGACGAGGGCTGGAAGCTGATCAAGGCCAACAGCAAGGACGACCCGGTCGAGACCGCGCTCGCCCGCTGATGCGGCGGCGCCGGCCGTTGCCGGACACCGCTGCGGCTCAACGGACCGGCGACTCCTGACCCGAGGAGGCGGTCGAGCGTGCCCAGCTGGCCAGGAGCGCGAGCTTCTCGGCCGAGGCGCTGCCCGGTTCGGCGGTGTAGGCGATGATCGTCAGCCCGTCGGCGGGAAGTTCGAGCGCGTCTCCGGTGAGCTCGAGGTCGCCGACCACCGAGTTGTGCAGGTGCTTGACCGCGGTGCGATGCAGCCGGACGTCGTGCTGCGCCCAGCGGGTCGCGAAGGGGTGGCTGCGGGTGGTGAGCTCGCCGACCAGGTCGGTGAGGGCCTTGTCGAGCGGGTTGCGTCCGGCCTCGGCCCGCAACGCGCCCACCGTGCCGTCGGCGACCTCGTCCCAGTCGCGGAAGAACCCGTGCGCGCGCCCGTCGAGGAACACGAATCGGGCCAGGTTGAACGGCGCGCCGGGCTGGAGGATGCCGTCGTACAGCGCGACGCACAGCTCGTTGGCAGCCAGGATGTCGGCGCGTCCGTCCCGGACGTAGGCGGGCACACCGGTCATGCCGTCCAGCAGTGCGCGGACGCTGGGCCGCACCGCCTTCGGCTTCGGCTGACGGCTGCGCAGCGTCCGTTCGGGCACGGCCGCGGCACGGGCGAGGTCACGCAGGTGCTGACGCTCGGCCTCGTCCAGGCGCAGCGCGTTCGCGAGCGCGTCCAGCACCGAATCGGAGACGCCGCCGAGCTGGCCGCGCTCGAGGCGGGCGTAGTAGTCCACGCTCACCCCGGCGAGCAGCGCGACCTCCTCGCGCTTCAGCCCGGGCACGCGGCGCCGGTCGTCCAGGGCGGGCAGGCCGGAATCCTGGGGACGGACGCGGGCACGCCGGCTGCGCAGGAACTCGTTGATCTCACGCCGGTTGTCCACACGCCAGACGCTAGCCCCCGGCCCCGGAGGCGTAACAGGTACTGGGAGTGCGTGGTACGACAGGCCCTTCCGCGCCCCTGCGCGAGGGAGTGGACTGGGTAGCGGACATGGAGAACCGGAAGGACCACCTGATGCGTAACGTCACCCTGAACAACGGCGTCGAGATGCCGATCCTCGGCTTCGGCGTCTTCCAGATCGCCGACCTGGCCGAGTGCGAGCGCGCGGTCAGCGAGGCGCTCGCCGCCGGCTACCGGCTGCTCGACACCGCCGCGTCCTACGGCAACGAGGAGGCGGTCGGACGCGCCATCGCCGCGAGCGGCATCCCGCGCGACGAGCTGTTCGTCACCACCAAGCTGTGGATCCAGGGCGCCGGCGAGGGCAAGACCCGCGCCGCGTTCGAGCGCTCCCTGGCCCGGCTCGGGCTGGACCGGCTCGACCTGTACCTGATCCACCAGCCCTACGGGGACGTGTACGGCGCCTGGCGCGACATGGAGAAGATCGCCACCGAGGGCCTGTCCCGCGCGATCGGCGTCTCGAACTTCCACCCCGACCGGCTGGTCGACCTGATCGCCCACAACGAGGTCGTCCCCGCCGTCAACCAGATCGGGACCCACCCGTTCCACCAGCGGGTCGCCGACCAGGAGCTGATGGCCTCCGAGGGCGTCCAGATCGAGTCGTGGGGACCGTTCGCCGAGGGCAAGAACGGCATCTTCACCAACCCGGTCCTGAGCGAGATCGCGGCGGCGCACGGCAAGACGGTCGGCCAGGTCGTGCTGCACTGGCTCACCCAGCGCGGCGTGGTGGTCATCCCCAAGACCGTGCGGCCCGAGCGGATGGCCGAGAACCTGGATGTCTTCGACTTCGAGCTCGGCGACGACGAGATGGCCGCCATCGCCACCCTCGACACCCGCACCAGCCAGTTCTTCGACCACCGCGACCCCGAGATGGTGCGCTGGTTGACCGGCCGCTCGCTGGACGTCTGAGGGGGCGAGGAGATGAAGACCCGCACCCTCGGCACCCTGGAAGTGTCGGCGCTCGGCCTGGGCTGCATGGGCATGAGCGTCAACTACGGCCCGTCCCCGGAGCGGGACGAGGCGATCGCGTTCACCCGCGCCGCGTTCGACGCCGGCGTGACGTTCTTCGACACCGCCCAGGTGTACGGCCCGTTCGCCAACGAGGACCTCGTCGGCGAGGCGCTGGAGCCGCTGCGCGACCAGGTGGTGATCGCCACCAAGTTCGGCTTCGACATCGACCCCGCCGACCCGCGCCGCCGGGCGATCAGCAGCCGGCCCGACCTGATCCGGAGCTCGGTCGAGGAGTCGCTGCGCCGGCTGCGCACCGACCACATCGACCTGCTCTACCAGCACCGCGTCGACCCGTCCGTCCCGATCGAGGACGTCGCCGGGACGGTTGCCGAGCTCATCGAGCAGGGCAAGGTGCGGGCGTTCGGCCTGTCCGAGGCCGGCGCGGACACGATCCGCCGGGCGCACGCCGTCCAGCCGGTCGCGGCCGTGCAGAACGAGTACTCGCTGTGGGCGCGCGACCCCGAGCCCGAGGTGTTGCCCACCTGCGCCGAGCTCGGCATCGGCTTCGTGCCGTGGAGCCCGCTGGGGCAGGGGTTCCTCACCGGCGCGGTCGCCGCGTCCGCCACCTTCGGCGACGACGACATCCGCAGCCGCTTCCCGCGGTTCACCCCCGAAGCGCTGGTCGCCAACCAGCCGATCGTGGCGCTCGTCCAGGAGGTCGCGCAGGACGCCGGGGCGACGCCCGCCCAGGTGGCGCTGGCCTGGCTGCTGTCGCGGGGCGAGCACATCGTCCCGATCCCGGGCACGCGGAGGCTCTCCCGCCTGGCGGAGAACCTCGCCGCCGCCGATCTCGTCCTGAGCGCGGACGACCTGCGCCGGTTGGACGAGGCGACGGCCGCCTTCAGCGTGGCCGGTGCCCGCGGCAGCGGCCACGAGCACTACGGCTGAGCCGCCAGGCGTCCGTGCGTCGCGAACTCAGGTGTCGATAATGAGGCTCGGCTCGGCGGCGGTCGCCGCCCAGCTGGCGAGCAGCTTCAGGTTGTGGTCGGACGGCGAGCCGGGCTCGGCGGCGTACATGGTCATCGACAGCCCGGCGTCCGTGCGCAGGTCGACGGTCTCGTAGGCCAGCACCAGGTCGCCGACCACCGGGTGGCGGAAGTGCTTGGTGCCGGCGGCGTGGATGCGGACGTCGTGCGCGCTCCAGCGCTCACGGAACTCCACGCTGCGGGTCGACAGCTCCCCGACCAGCTCGTGCAGCTGCCGGTCGTGCGGGTTGCGGCCGGCCTCGGTGCGCAGGTTGGCGACGGTGATGTCGGCGAAGAAGTCCCAGTCGGGGTAGAAGCGCCGCGCAGCCGGGTCGAGGAAAGTGAAGCGGGCGAAGTTCGGGTGCCCGCCCGAGCCGGCCAGGAGGTCGCTGTACAGCGCCCGGCCCAAGTGGTTCGCCGCGAGTAGGTCGGCCCGTCCGTTGCCGACGATGGCCGGCGCGTCGCGCATCGCGTCCAGCACCCACTGGAGGCTGGGCTGGAGCTGCGGGTTGTCGCTGCGGCCGCGGCGGCGGGTCAGCAGGCTGCTGCCGTCCGCGGCCTGCGCGAGGTCGAACAGGTGCTCGCGCTCGGCGGCGTCCAACTGGAGGGCCCGCGCGATCGCGTCCAGCACCCCGGCGGAGACGCCGGCCAGCTGGCCCCGCTCGAGGCGCGCGTAGTACTCGATGCTGACCCCGGCGAGCGTCGCGACCTCGTTGCGTCGCAGCCCCGGGACGCGCCGCTGCCCGACCACCGGCAGCCCCACCTCCTGCGGGCTGATCCGGGCGCGCCGGCTGGTCAGGAACTCACGCACCTCTTCCCGGTTGTCCACGCCCCCAACCGTAGACGCGGCCGCCCTCGCCAGGGATGCCCTGGCAGTACACCTCACCGCAGGGACTCCCCCGCCCGCGGGGTTTCGGGTTGGCTGGGCCGCGGACAACGAACCTGACACCGGGAGTGAAGATGCGTGGAGTCGTGATGTACGGCAAGGACGACGTGAGGGTCGAGGAGCGGGAGCGGCCGGCGATCGTCGAACCGACGGACGCGATCCTGCGGGTGACCGCGAGCTGCATCTGCGGCTCCGACCTGTGGCCCTACCGGGGCCTGGACGCCACCGCCCAGCCGACCCCGATGGGCCACGAGTACGTGGGCGTCGTCGAGGAGGTGGGCGCCGACGTCCGCTCCGTGAAGGTCGGCGACTTCGTGGTCGGGTCGTTCTTCGCCTCCGACAACACCTGCGAGATCTGCGCGTCCGGCTACCAGACGCACTGCGTGCAGCGGCAGCCCGGGGCTGCGTCCGGCGGTCAGTCGGAGTACCTGCGGGTGCCGCTGGCCGACGGCACCCTCGTCGCCACCCCGGGCATGCCGGACGCCGACCTGGTGCCGTCCCTGCTGGCCGCGTCCGACGTGCTCGGCACCGGCTGGTTCGCCGCCGTCGCTGCCGAGGCCGGACCCGGCAAGACCGTCGCCGTGGTCGGGGACGGGGCCGTCGGACTGCTCGGGGTGCTGGCCGCGAAGCAACTGGGCGCCGAACGGATCATCGCGATGAGCCGTCACGCCGACCGCCAGCAGCTCGCCCGCGAGTTCGGCGCCACCGACATCGTCACCGAGCGGGGCGACGAGGGCGTCACGCGGATCAAGGAGCTCACCGGCGGCCTCGGCGCCCACTCCACGATCGAGGCGGTCGGCACCCAGGAGGCGATGATGCAGGCCATCCGCGCCACCCGGGCGGGCGGCCACGTCGGCTACGTCGGCGTCTCCCACGACGTCTCGCTGCCCGGCCTCGAGCTGTTCTTCTCCGGCGTGCACCTGCACGGCGGGCCCGCGCCCGTCCGCCGCTTCCTGCCCGAGCTCATCGAGCTCATCTGGAACCGGACCATCGACCCCGGCAAGGTGTTCGACCTCACCCTGCCGCTGGAGGAGGCTGCCGAGGGCTACCGGGCCATGGACTCCCGGCGCGCGATCAAGGTGCTGCTCCAGCCGTGAACCGGGACGGGGCGACCGCGACGGGCCGGGCGACGCTGAGCGGCGGCGTTCTGGCCACGGTGGTGTTCGTCGGCGGCATCGCCCCGCTCGCGACGGACATGTACGTGCCGGCGTTCCCCTCGGTCGCGGTCGAATTGGCGGCCAGCGCGACCCAGGTGCAGCTCACGCTCACCACGTTCTTCGTGGGCATGGCGCTGGGTCAGCTGGTCGGCGGCCCCGTCTCCGACCAGCGCGGACGCCGCGTCCCGCTGCTGGCCTCGCTGGTGGTGCTCACCGTGGCGTCGCTGGCGTGCGCGGTGTGCCCGTCCATCACGGTGATGATGGCGCTGCGCTTCGTCCAGGGGCTGAGCGGGGGCTGGGCGATGGTCACCTCCCGCGCGATCGTGATCGATCTGGCGCGCGGCACCGACCTCGTCCGGGCGCTCAACGTGATCGCCGGCGTCGGCGGGATCGCCCCGATCGTCGGGCCGCTGCTCGGCGGCGTGATCGTGCAGTTCGCGTCCTGGCGGGTGTCGTTCCTGGTGGTCGCCGCGCTCGCGGCGGCGATGGTCGTGGCGAGCGCGGTGGCGATCCCCGAGACGCTGCCGCCCGAGCGGCGCCACGGTGGCGAGCTGCGCGACCTGCTCGGGGCGGCCCGGCTGGTGGTCGGGAACCGCCGCTTCGTCGGCTACCTCGTGGTGATGGCGTTCTCGATGGGCGTGATCTTCGCCTACGTCGCGACCTCGGCGTTCATCCTCCAGTCGATGAACGGGCTGACGCCGATCGCCTACTCACTGGTCTTCGCGGCGAACGCCGTCGGGCTGGCACTGGCGACGCTGGCCGCCGGACGGATGGCCGGCCGCGTCCCCACCCGCCGGGTGATCACCGCCGGGCTCGTGGTCACCGGGCTGGTCGGGGCGGTGTTCCTGGTCGTGGCCCCCGGCGGGGGGATGCCGCTGCTGGTCGCGGTGGTCGGGTTCTTCGTCCTGATGAGCGCGCAGGGGCTGGTCGGCGCCAACGCCGGCGCGCTCGCGTCCAACGAGGTGCCCGATCATCCGGGCACCGGGTCGGCCGTGCTGGGCTTCCTCCAGTGGTGCATGGCCGGGCTGATCGCCCCGCTCGCCGGCATCGGTGGCGACGCCACCGCCGTCCCGATGGCGGTGATCATCATCGTGCTCACCGCCGGCTCCCTGGCTGCGATGGCCTTGACCCGTCCCCGAGGTCGCACTCCGCTTTCCGCGTGACGTTGTGCCCCAAGTTCGGGGCACAACGTCACGCGCTGATTCGGGTGGGCAGGTGACCAGGGACCCCCGCGCTCGCCCAACTCGCGGTCGGACTGCGAGACGGGTCGCCGGCACCAGCGGGGCTGGACCTCGCCGGGTTCGCCGCCGAGCTCACGCTCGAGCGGATCGAGTGGATCCGCGAACAGGTCGCACGCACGATCGCCGACGCCGACACCTCCGAGCTGTACGAGCTCTGGGCCGAAACCGAGGACCTGGACGCCTGGCTGGCCGAGGCCCGCGCCCTGGTGGCCGCGCTCGCCTGAGGATGCCACCAGACGACACCGGCCGCGCCAAAGGCGTCAGGGGGCGTCGGTGAGGTCGAACGGGTCGGCGCCGGCGGTCTCGTACCAGTCGTAGGTCAGGTCGCCGGAGCCGCCGCGCCACCGTTGCGGGGTGGTCACCGTGAGCCAGTCGAGCGGCTCGATGCCGTCCGGGTCGCCGCCGTCGAGGGCGAGGGTGAGGGCCGCCGCGAGGTGGTCGTCCACCGCGTCGGTGCGCGTCCGGGGGTCGACCGAGACGAACAGGGCGGTGCCTGAGCGGGCGACCAGGTCGAGGAACTGGCGGTTCTTCGACCAGTCGGTCAGCGGGGTGCTGGCCACGCAGTCCGCGTCGACGGTGAAGAAGCGTCGGTGCTGCGCGAGGCGGAACGCGAGGGTGTTCACGCCCATCCGGCGGGTACGCTCCCACACCTTGCCGGACGTGTCGTCGCCCGTGCGCTGGGCCTCGACGAGCCCGGCGGCGAGGTGGCCGACGACGTTGCAGCCGAGCACGACCGCGTCCCCGGCCGCCTCGCGGATCACCCGGTAGAAGTCGACCAGCACCTCGGCGGTGGTACGGCTGCGGTCGTGGACGTGGACGTCGTCGGCGGCCGGCCGGGCGCCCATCCGGAAACCCCAGCGTCCCAGCGCCTCGAAGGTCGAGAAGTCGTGCTTGATAAGCTCGAACCCCCACCCGCGGATGCGCCGGACGTCGTCGGCCACCCGCTCGAGCGTCGCCGGGTGGCTCGGGTCGAGCGCCCAGCCGCCCTCCCACGGACGCAGCCCGCCCGCGTCCGGCTCGAAGCGGTGCTGGAGCGGACGGAACCAGATGCCCGGACGGACGCCCTCGGCGGCGATCCGCGCGGCCACCTCGGTCATGTCGGGGAACTCCACCGGACGGCTGTCCGCCCACGGCCCGCCCGACGCCGGACGGCCGTCCGCGGTGCCGTCCACGCTCCAACCGTCGTCGACCACGCCGAACGGGCGCACCGGGTGGCCGCCCACCAGGTCGGCGACCGTCCGGGCGTCGCGCACCACGGCGTCGGCGTCGAAATCGCGGCCGTACGCGTAGTACCAGTTGTTCGCGCCGACCAGCGGGCCGACCGGAAGCGGGTCGCGGCACAGCAGGGACGCGAGCGCGCACTGCGCGGCGAACGGGCCCTCGCTGCCGGACACCCAGCGGAGGGTCGCGGCCGCCAGTGTCCGTCCGCCCAGCAACAGCGGGTCGGCGCCGGCCCGCAGGTCCAGCCACAGCGATACCCCGTCGGGGTCGATCGTCCAGAACGCGAAGCTCCCCGCCCGCACCTCCACCCCCGCGCCCCAGGTGTCGCCGCCGGGCGCGTGCACCAGCGCCATCCACGGCAGCACCCGCTCGGGGTGCAGCGGCAGCCAGGCCGCGTCGCCGTAGGTGCGTTCCCACGCGTCGCCGAGCACCAGCGCGCCGGACGGGACGGGGCGACGCCAGCGCAGGTGCACCCGGCTGACCGGGACGGCGTCCGCCGCGGACACCGAGACCGCCAGCCCCGCCCCGGCCGGCTCGCAGTCCACCCGGACGCCGGTCGCGGAAGGCTCGGCCCAGCCGTCCCGGGGTTCGACCTGCACCCGAACGAGGTCGGGCAGCGGGACGACGAGTTCGGTCATGGTTCGGGCTCCTCCGGCTCGGCTTCTTCCCAAACGCCCCCGAAACTCACAGCCGCCCCTGAAATTTCGGGGGCGCCTGTGAGTTTCGGGGGCGTTTGCGCGGGTGGGGTGGACGGGGCGGCGCGGCGGGACAGGTCGAGCACCAGCAGGACGGACGCGGCGACCCCCGCGACCAGCGCGATCGCCGCGGCCACGCCGAGCGCCAGCACGTGCCGGTCGAACAGGTAGTTCAGGTAGGTGGTGGTGCTGGCGAACTGGATGCCCACGGCGGACAGGACGTAGCGCCAGTCGACGAAGGCGGCCAGCACCGTCAGCACCTCGGCGAGGTAGAAGTAGCGCTCGTGCATTTCCGGCAGCAGCAGCGGGACGACCAGCGTCGCGGTGGCGGCCAGCAGCAGCACCTGGCTGCCGTCCAGCTGGCGACGGCGGGCCAGCAGCCACACCCCGAAGGCCAGCACGACGGCCGCGGCGAGCGCGAGCCCCGCGCACTTCCAGGCCACGCTCGCGTCCGCGGGCAGCCAGGCGTACGGGGTGGGTGCGTTGTGGGTGAAGCTCTGGCCGTCGTTGAGCGTGAACCCGGACGACCCGCCTGATGGCCCACCGCCGGGCCCACCACCCGGCGGCGCACCACCACCGCCCGGCCCACCACCACCAGGCCCACCACCCCCAGGACCACCGCGTCCCGGGGTCGAGGAACCCACGGTGCCGCCGGTCCCGGAGGAGTCGGTGACCTGGAGCGGGTAGACCATCAGCTGGCTGAGCAGGCTGCGTCCGGCGACCAGGGCGGGCACGAGGCAGGCGAAGAACGTGGCCGGCGCGGCCAGCAGCGAGACCCACCGGTGCCGGTTCACGATCACGACCACCACCAGCACCGGCAGCAGGAACACCGCCTGGAGCTTGAAGGCGAACGCCACCCCGAACCACGCGGACGCGGCCCAGGGCCGTCGGTTCATCAGCGACAGCACGCTGGCGAGGCCGGCCGCGGCGTACAGCGAGTCGCACTGCGCCCAGACACCGCTGTTCATCACCACGGTCGGCAGGAAGAGCACCAGGCCGAACGCCGCCACCGGCGCCCAGGCCCACGCCGGACGGGCGTGCGCGACGATCCGGGACGCGAAACCGGCGAGGGCGAGGTCGCCCAGGATCGAGATCGACTTGATGGCGACGATCGCCGGCACCGGCAGGTAGCTGGCCAGGGCGAGCAGCACCAGGTAGGGGGTGTTGTAGTTGGAGAAGGAGTCGTCGCGCAGGGCTGCGAGGTGGCCGTTGGTGGCGATGAAGCTGTACCAGCGCGACAGGAACGTCCGGAAATCACCGGACTGGAAGTCCACGAACAGCCAGCGCACGGCGACGGCAACGACGGCGAGCGCCGCCATCACCGCCCACCGGGCGACCCGCTGCCCTCCCGGATGCCACAAAGTGGACCGAGAACGTCGTTGTCGACGGTTTCGGTCCACTTTGCGCATCTCGGGGATGGGGTCGGTCGGTCGGCTAGCCGGCCAGCAGGGCGTTGACCTGGTCGTTCGCCGCGGTCAGCGAATCGGCCTTGGCCTTGCCGGTGAACACCGCGTCCACCGCCGGCTGCATCACGTTGGTGATCTGCGACGCCTTGTCGGTGATCGGGAACAGGAACGTCGTGCCGTCCTTCACGTGCACCAGGAAGGAGGAGTTGACGTCGATGTTCTTGGCGGCGAAGGCCTGGCCGGCGAGATCGGTGCCGCTCGGGATGGCCGGGAAGACCACACCGCTCTTGCCGACGATGTCCTGGCAGGCAGCGGAGCCGAGGTACTCCACCCACTTGGCCGCGGCCGCCTTGTTCTTCGACCCGGTCCAGATGGAGTCGGCGAGGCCGTTGTACATGCTGGAACGCTTGCCGGACGGGCCGATCGGGGTCGGCGCGAGGCCGGTCTCGACACCCTTGTAGCTGAACATCTGGTTGATCATCCAGGAGCCGTTCGTGATCATCGCGTACTTGCCGGCGCCGAAGATGTCGGCAGAGCTCTGGCCGGTGACGGCCTCGACGCTGGGCATGTAGCCCTTCTCGATCAGCGACCGCATCCAGGCCATGGTGCTCTGGAACTCGGGCTTGTCGTAGTTGTAGTGGGTGCCCCACGGGTTCTTGTCGGTGAACGTCCAGCCGGTGGTGCCGGTGTACATGCTCCACTGGGTCTGGCCGTTGCCGCCGCCGGAGCCACCGTCCAGGCCGAGCCCGTAGACCTTGACCTTGGTCTTGTCGAAGCCGGCCTCGTCACCGCGCTTGCCGTTGGCGTCGACGGTGAGGTGGGCGATCATCTTCTCGTAGGTGCCGCCGTCGGTCGGGTTCCAGGTCATGGCGCCCAGATCGGTGTCCTTGACGCCTGCGTCGGAGATCAGCTTCTTGTTGTAGAAGATCGCGACGGTGTCGAAGTCCTTCGGCAGGCCGTAGCGCTTGCCGTCCTGCGCCACCCACAGGTCGGCCAGGCCGGCCTGGTAGATGTCGGTCTTCACACCGTCCGCGGCGAGGTAGTCGTCGAGCGGCTCGAGCTGGTTCTGCGCGACGAACTCGGGGTACTTCGAGAGGTGGTCGGTGAACACGTCGGGGGCGGTGCCGGCGACGAAACCGTTGGTGATGTTGGTCCAGTAGTCGTCCCAGCTGTACTGGGAGATCTTGATGGTGATGTTGGGGTTGGCGGTGTGGAACGCGTCCGCACACTGCTGGTAGACGGGCTTCTGGTTGCTGTCCCACAGCCAGTAGCTGACCTCGCCGGACGCCTCGCCGCCCGCGCTGCCGGACGCGCTCGGCGTCGACTCGCCTGCGCAGGCGGTGAGTGAGAGAGTGAGCGCTGCGAGCGCTGCGACGGCCGCCACCGCCTTCTTGCGGGTGAATCGTGACATTGAGGAACCTTTCGTAGGGCTGGTTGGTTGGTTGTCGTGTCGTTCTACCGCTGGCCCGGGATGCACCCCGGGCCGGCGGAGCTTGTGGGTGGGACGGGGCGTCACTTGACGCCCGAGTAGCCGATCGAGTCGATGATCTTTCGGGCGAAGGCGAAGAAGAGGACGAGGACGGGGGCTGCGGCCACCAGGGTGGCAGCCATCAGGCCCGCCCAGTCCGGGGAGCCGGCCGGCGTCTGGGAGCGGAACACGCCCAGGGCGACGGTGAGCACCTTGGTCTGATCGGAGTTGCCGACCAGGAGCGGCCAGAAGTAGTCGTTCCAGGTCTGGATGAAGGTCAGGATCGCCAGCGTGGTCACCGGTGCGGTGCTCATCGGCAGGATGATCCGGAAGAACGTCCGCCATGGCCCGGCGCCGTCCAGGGCTGCGGACTCCTCGATCTCCCGGCTGATTCCGAGGAAGAACTGGCGCAGGAAGAAGATCGCGAACGGCGTCATCAGGAACGTCGGCAGGATCATGCCCGGCAGCGTGTTCAGCAGCCCGAGGTTCTTGATCAGGATGAAGTTCGGCAGGCTGGTGAAGATCGGCGGCACCAGCAGCGCGCCGAGGAAGACGCCGAACACCACGTTGCGGCCGGGCCAGCGCAGCCGGGCGAAGGCGTAGGCGGCCATCGCGCAGAAGAACACCTGGCCGACCGTGACCGCGCCGGCGTAGAACACCGAGTTGCGCAGGTACAGCCAGAAGTTGACCGAGGCGCCCGACCCGCCCTCGGCGATCGCCTGCGCCTGGGTGCCCAGACCGAGCACGCGCTGGAACGCGCCCCAGGTGAAGTCGACGGGGAGCAGGGAGCTGGGGTTGGCCGGCAGCGACCGGGTGGTCGACAGCGCCGTCCGCAGCATCCAGTAGAACGGGAACAGGGTGAGGATCAGGAAGCCGATCATCACGACCCAGGCGGCGATGCGTCCGGGGGTCAGGTTGCGCTTGCGGCGACGGTTCTCGGCGTCGGCGATGGCGCGGGCTTCGATGGTTGCCATGTGTCCGTGCTCCTTACGCGAGGTCGGACTCGCCGGCGCGCAGCAGGCGGAGTTGGAGGGTGGCCATCAGGGCCAGGATCAGGAACAGCACCACGGACAGGGCGCTGGCGTAGCCGAACTGACCTTCGGCGAAGCCCTTCTGGTAGATGTAGTACTGGAGCACCCGGGTGACGTTGACGGGTCCGCCACGGGTGGTCACGGCGACGGTGTCGAACACCTGGAAGGAGCCGGTCACGGTGATCACCAGGATCATCGCGAGCACCGGACGCAGCAGCGGCAGCGTCATCCGCCAGAACGACGACCACTCCGAGCTGCCGTCGATGGCGGCGGCCTCGTACACGTACTTGGGGATGGTCTGGAGGCCGGCAAACACCAGCAGCGCGGTGTAGCCCATGTGCCGCCACACGTTCACGAAGGCGATCGTCGGGATGGCCCAGGCCTCGTCGCCGAAGAAGGCGATCTTGGTCGCGCCCGTCCACTCCAGGAACTGGTTGACCAGGCCGATCTGGTAGTCGAGCAGCCAGAACCAGACCATGGCCGCGATGACATTGGAGATCAGCCAGGGCAGCAGCAGCGCGCCGCGCAGGACCGTCGAGCGGGTGAGCCGCTGCATCAGCACCGCCAGCAGGAGCGCGATCACGGTCTGGAATCCGATGTTGAGGATCACGTACTCGACGGTGACCCATAGGGCGTTCCAGAACAGCGGGTCCTTGCCGATCTTGGCGAAGTTGTCGAAGCCGATCCACTTCGGCGTACCCAGGATGTTGTACTGGGTCATGCTGAAGTAGAAGCCCCGAATCGTCGGGTAGAGGTAGAAGACCAGGAAGCCGATCAGCGCCGGCGCAATGAAGATCAGCGCCGTTCCCAGTTCACTGCGCCCGCCCGAGCGGCTGCTCTCGGACTTGGCTTTCCGAACCGGCCGGCTGGCTCGCTCCGTTGCACTCGCACTCACCGCGTCTCCCATCCTCGGGACTCCCGCCTGGCCATCGGCTCCGGCGGCTGACATCGCCGAACGCTACTCGCGTAGATTCCCCCAGCGCAAGAGGTTTCCGGAAACTTCTTGCCTCAGATGATTCGCGAGAGCTACCTCTTTGCCAGCTAGATCTATGGGTGTAGATTCCTCCCCGTTCGCTGACGAAGGAGTGACCATGCGCGGGCGGCCAGGCACTGGGGACGTTCCCCTGCGCCCCCGTGCGACCCGTTCGGAGGTCGCCCGGCTGGCCGGGGTGAGCACCGCCGTCGTCAGTTATGTGGTCAACGACGGGCCCCGCCCGGTGGCCCCGACGACGGCGGCCAAGGTCAGGGACGCCATGTCGCTGCTCGGCTACGTGCCCAACGCCACGGCCAGGGCGCTGCGCAAGGGCGCGACCGAGACCGTGGGGCTGGTGATCTTCGACGGCGTGAACCCCTACGTCGCCGAGTACGTGTCCGCGCTGGCGCGCGTGGCCGGGGCCCGCGGCAAGCGGCTGCTGATCGCCGACGCCCTGCGGGACATGGGGGCGGTGGCCGGGATCGTGTCCGAACTCGTCTCGCGACAGGTGGACGGGCTGCTGCTGACCAGCATGTTCGCCCACGCCGACCGCACCCGCGTCCTCCAGCTGGCCGGCGTCCCCACCGTGCTCGTCGACTGCCCCGGCCCCCTGCCCGGTCACCGGACGATCGGGGCGGACGCCCAGTTGGCCGCCGAGGACCTGGTCGGCCACCTGGTCGAGCACGGACGCCGCCGGATCGCCCTGGTGTTCGGCGACGGCAGCTACGGCGACCCCGACCCGCGGGAAATCGGGTGGCGGCGCGCGCTCGCGTCCGCCGGCCTCCCCGACGGAGCCTCGGTCGGGATGCCGTTCAGCCGCGAGGGCGGGTACGCCGCCGTGGCCGCGCTGCTCGAGAAGGACCCCCAGCTGGACGCGGTGTTCGCCAGCAGCGACCTCCAGGCGTTCGGCCTGCTGCTGGCGCTGCACGAGCGCGGCATCAGGGTGCCCGACGACGTCGCCATCGTCTCCTACGACGGCACCGCCGGCACCGCGTACACCTGGCCGCCGCTGACCGTGGCGCGGCAGCCGCTGGACCTGCTCGCGGGCTCGGCGCTCGACCTGCTGGAGCTGCCGGAGACCCCGGAGGGCACGCACGTCCAGCACCCCGCTGAGCTGGTCCGGCGCGCGTCCTGCGGCTGCACACCGTCCGCCCTCCCCTCGACCACGACCACGACCCCCCGATGACCCAGGAGAACCCGCCCATGACCGCTCCCGTCAACGCCATCGCCCACCTGCACAGCGCCGGTGTCTCGGTGCTGCTCGACCTGACCGGTGGACGCCCGGCCGCCGTCGCCCACTGGGGTGCCGAGCTCGGACCGCTCGACCAGGCGTCCGCCGAGACCGTGCTGCTCACCGCCGCGCCACTGCCGGTGGTGAGCGGCCTCGACGACCCCCTGCCGGTCGGGATCCTGCCCGAGGAGTCGACCGGCTGGGCGGGACGGCCCGGCATCAGCGGGTCGCGGGGCGGACGCAACTGGGCGCCGCGGTTCACCACGACCGGCCTGAAGGTGGACGGCGCCGAGGTCGCCACGGACGCCGACCGGCCGACACTGCTCGACGTGGGCGCCGGACGGGTCGAGGTGTTGGCCACCGACGCGGACGCGGGCCTGGACCTGGTCCTGGAACTCGAACTCTCGCCGGCGGGGCTGCTGCGCAGCCGCGCGCACCTGACCAACACCGGCGCCGGCGGCTACCAGCTCGACGACCTGGTGATCGCACTGCCGGTGCCGAGCATCGCCACCGAGCTGCTCGACTTCGCCGGCCGCTGGGGCAACGAGCGGGTGCCGCAGCGGCGCGCGTTCACGGTGGGCACGCACCTGCGGGAGGGCCGCAAGGGCCGCACCGGGGCGGACGCGGCGACCGTTCTGCACGCCGGCGTCCCCGGGTTCGACTTCGCCACCGGCGAGGTGTGGGGCGTCCACGTCGGGTGGAGCGGCAATCACACCCACTTCGCCGAACAGCCCTGGACGGGCGAGCGGGTGCTGGGCGGCGGGGAGCTGCTGCTGCCCGGCGAGGTCGTGCTGGCCGAGGGCGAGACCTACGACAGCCCGTGGCTCTACGGGTCGTACGGGGTGGGTCTGGACGAGGTCGCGCGCCGGTTCCACCGGTTCCTGCGCGCGCGTCCGCAGCACCCGGGGACGGAGCGTCCGGTGACCTTGAACGTGTGGGAGGCGGTCTACTTCGACCACTCGCTGCCGCCGCTGCTGGAGCTGGCCGAGATCGCGGCGTCCGTCGGGGTGGAGCGGTACGTCCTCGACGACGGCTGGTTCGGCGCGCGCCGCAACGACTGGGCGGGGCTCGGCGACTGGACGGTGGCCAAGGACGCGTGGCCGGACGGGCTGCACCCGCTGGTCGACCGCGTCCGCGAACTCGGCATGCAGTTCGGGCTGTGGTTCGAGCCGGAGATGGTCAACCTCGACTCCGACGTGGCCCGCGCGCATCCCGAGTGGGTGATGGCGACCGGCGACCGGCTGCCGATGGACTCGCGGCACCAGCAGGTGATCAACCTCGGCATCCCGGAGTGCTACGCGTTCATCCGGGACGCGATCTTCGCGCTGCTGGCGGAGTACGACATCGGCTACATCAAGTGGGACCACAACCGCGACCTGGTCGACGCCGGCACCGCGCCGGACGGGCGTCCGGGCGTGCACGAGCAGACGCGGGCGGTGTACCGGCTGATCGACGAGCTCAAGGCCGCGCACCCGGGGCTGGAGATCGAGTCGTGCTCCTCCGGCGGCGCGCGGGTCGACCTGGGGATCCTCGAGCGGACCGACCGGGTGTGGGTGTCGGACTGCATCGACCCCCACGAGCGGCAGCAGATGATGCGCTGGACCACGCAGCTGATCCCGCCGGAGCTGATGGGCTCGCACATCGCGTCCACGGTGTCGCACACCACGGGACGCACGCACGACCTGAACTTCCGGGCGGCGACCGCGCTGTTCGGGCACCTCGGCATCGAGTGGGACCTGCGGCGGGCGAGCGAGGCCGACCTGGCCGAGCTGCGGGAGTGGATCGCGTTCTACAAGGAGCACCGCGGCCTGCTGCTGGGCGGCGACCTGGTGCGGATCGACACCCCCGACGACTCGGTCACGGCGTTCGGCATCGTGGCGCCCGACCGGAGCGAGGCCATCTACTCGTTCGCGACGGTCGGACGCGCGGACGTCGCACACCTCGGACGGCTGCGGCTGCCCGGGCTCGACCCGCGGCGCTGCTACCGGGTGGCTCCGGAACTGATCGGCTCGCTGCCCTCGGGGCTGCGTCCGCCGGCCTGGTGGGGCCTCGCGCGGGACCTGTCGGCCGAAACCGTCGAACTGCTCGCCGGCGCCGGCCCGCGGCTGATCCAGCTCGCCTCCGAGCCGGGCGTCGTGCTGCCGGGCGCGGTGCTCGCGTCCGCCGGCCTGAACGACACCCCGGTCAACCCCGACCACGTGGTGATCTACCGGGCGGTCGCGGTCGGCTGAGGGCTTCGCCGGGGCGGACCAACCCGGCGAGGCTACCGGCGCTCGTAGACCTCGCGACGGTGCCCGACGGCGACCACCAGGACGAGCAGGACGTCATCGTGGAACTCGTACACGATGCGGTGGTCGCCCGTGCGGACCCGCCACTCCCCGTCGCCGCCGACCAGCTTCTTCGCCCCGCGCGGACGAGGCTCGACCGCCAGCAGCTCGATCGCGGCCTGGACCCGGCGCAGCGCGGGGCGATCGAGCTTGCGAAGCTGCCGGAGGGCGGCGGGTGCGATCTCGATCCGGTAGGTCATGACAGGCCGAGGTCGGCCTTGACCTGCTCCCAGGGGATGGCGGGCTCACCCCCGCCGATCTCGGCGCGGGCGGAACGAGCCGCCTCGATGTCGGCGAGATCCTCCGCGGCCGCGATCAGCCGATCGAGGTCGTCGGCATCAATGACCGCCGCCACTCGCTGCCCGCGCCGCGTCAGGTACACCGGGTCGTGCCCCACCCGCGCCGCGTCCACGACGTCGGCCAGACGCGCTCGGGCATCGCTCACCGTCATCTCCGTCATGCCGTCATCATAGGCGCGGGAATCGCGTAACTGTACATTTCAGCGCCTCGAGCTGCCCCGGACGTATCGCTCGGGGGAGTGGCGGGAGGTAGCATTCCCTCATGACTGCCGGGTCGGCCTCACGCCGCTGCACAGAGAGTTCCCCGGCTCTGCGTTGAGCTCCGCGCGGGCCCGGGGCCCGCCTCCCACGTTCGCCGTCAGTCCAGACGCGTGCGTGGGAAAGGAGGTGAAGATGAACCACACACACCAACCGCCGTCCGCTGAGGCGTGGCAGGCGTTCGTCGCGCGCAGCGACGGAACCCTCGACGGGATCGTGAGTGCCGTCGTGCCGTTCGGCGCCTTCGTCCGGTTCGACGAGGGCGTGGACGGGCTGCTGCCCGACGTCGCGGCCACCCGCGACCTCAACCCGGGCGATCGCGTCACTGTTCGGGTGCTCGCCGTCGATCCGGACAACCGCAGGGTGAGCCTCCAGCAGGCGTAACGACCGAGCGGGTGCTGGGGCTGTGCGCCCCGGCACCCGCTTCGACCCAGGGCCGGCGATCAGTCGGGAAGCGGGCAGCCGCAGGACTCCCGGATCACCAGGGTCGTGGGGTACACGCGGTCGACGAGGGGCTCGCCGAGCAGCTCGTCGATGGCGTCCTCGGCCATCTGGTCCAGCGGCACCTGCGCGGTGGTGAGCGGCGGGATCGTGAACTCCGACGCCGCCGAGCCGTCGAACGCGACCAACGCGAGATCGGACGGCACTCCCCGTCCGAGCGCGTGGAGACCGGCCAGGACACCGACGGCCTGCTGGTCGGACGCGACGAACACGGCCGTGACGTCCGGGTGCCGCTCGGTCAGGACGGCGGCGGCAGCGCGTCCGCCGGACGGCGACCACTCCACCCGCACCACGCTGCGGGCCGACAGGCCGCGGTCGTCGAGGGCGTCGCGCCAGCCCCGCTCGCGCGGCTCGGCCGCGTCCCCGCCGGTGACCAGGGCGATCCGACTGTGGCCGTGCACCTCCACCAGGTGCGCGACCGCCGCCGCGCCGCCGGTGTAGTAGTCGGGCGTCAGGGTGGGCACCCCTTCGAGCCCGGGCGCCTGGCTGATCCGGACCACCCGCAACTGGGCCGACCCGGCCTCGGCGAGGCCGCGCAGCGTCGGCAGGGCGGCGGTGACCAGTCCGTCCAGCCGGTGGCCGGCGAGCGACGTGAGCAGGTCGGCGAAGTCGGGGGTGTCGGCCTGCGCGAGGACGAGCCGCTGCCCGCGGGCGCTCGCGGCCCGCTCCAGCGCCTTGGCGAGCGCGGCGAAGTACTGGTTCTCGAGGTCGGGCACGACCAGTCCGATGAGCCCGGAGCGGCCCGTGATCAGCGACCGGGCGGCGGCGTTCGGGCGATAGCCCAGCCGCTCGATCGCGTCGAGCACCCGCTCGCGGGTCGCGGCCGCGACCGGCCGCGGGCCGTCGTTGACCACGTAGCTCACGACCGCCGTGCTCACGCCGGCCAGACGCGCGACGTCGTCCCTCGTGGCCGAGCGCGTCCCCCCGGCTCCGGATCTGCCCATTGCTGCCTTTCCCACGATGGCGCCTCATCTTAGGCGGAGATAGCTGCCCGTCCCGAGCCCCACCCGCGTCAGCGCCGAACGGTCGAGTCCCCCTGGACCAGGCGTGCCGGGATGAGGAGCTGCTCCACACAGCCGGGCGCAGCCAGCTGGTCGCGCACCAAGCGAATCGCCTCGCGCCCCATCCGCTCCTGGTCCTGGGCGATGTGGGTGAACCGGAACCCGGCCGCCGGGTAGAACACGTCCGGTTGGTCGAAGGAGACGATCGCGACATCGGCCGGCACTCCTCGGCCCTCCAGTTCGAGCGCGGACCGGAGGATGACGGCCAGGTTGTGTTCAGTCACGACATAGCCGGTGACTTCGGGCCGGGCGCGGACGAAGGCTCGGAGCCGCTCCACGTCGTCCTCCACCGGGACGTCCGAACCGGGAATCGTGGAGGCAAGATCGCGTGCCTCGTTCGCGACGTCGTGCGGAATGTGCGCGGCGGCATGGGCGTGGAGGAACCCCGTGCTTCGATCGTTCACGGTGGTCACCGTGCTGCTCGACGTGACCAGCCCCAGGTGCGTGTGCCCGAGATCGATGAGGTGCTGCGCGGCCAGCCGACCCGCGTCCACGTTGTCGGTGACGACACTGGAGACGGGCACACCCTCGAACACCCGGTCGAGGATCGCCACCGGGAAGCGGCGCATGACGAGCTCGAGCACCGCCGGCGGGACGAAGGCCGACGAGCCGGGCTGGAGGATCAGGCCTTCGACCTCACTGGCGACCAGGGCACGGATCAGCGCCTCCTCCTCGTCGCGGTCGCCCAGGCTGCGCTTCAACACCACATTGGCGCCACTGTCGGGGTCCATCAGCGCGCCGATGATGTGGGACCCGAACGAGTCGTCGAAGTTGGTGACGACACCCCCGATGAGCGGCGGACGCGCGTCGCGGACGCTCTCACTCGAGCCGACGTCGCTGATCACGAACGTGCCGCGCCGGGGACGCCGATCGATGTAGCCGTCCTCCCGCAGCATGTCGAGCGCACGCTTCAGGGTGATCCCGCTGACTTGGTGCTCGGCGAGAAGCTCAGCCTCGGCCGGCAGCCGTGAGCCCACCTCGAAGCGGTGGGAGCGGATGTCGTCGCGCACGCGTTCGTAGACCTGCTGGTACAGCGCCTCAGTCATATATTGAGCCTATAGTAATGTATGTAATATGCGCTACCGAGTCGACGCGTCGTCGGCCTCGAGTTGCGCTCGGGCCTCCAGCGCGATGATGGCACTCAACTGGGTCGAGTAGGCCACCTTGTCGGCGTGCGGGCACCGCCAGTCGTTCCCGGCGAGCAGCCAGCGCCCGTCGTATGCGGAGTTGACCAGCGCGTCGGTACTGCTGCGGAGGAAGTCCCACAGGCGTGCGGCCACCGCCGGATCCACCTCCGGATCGTTGGCCAGCAGGGCCGCGTAGCGGTAGTACACCCCCTTGAAGAGGCCCTCGTCACCGCCGTCGCCCTCGTCCGGGAAGACACCGTCGCGTGCCAGCTGGTCGATGGCGGTGGTCGCCGTCCGCTCAGCCAGGGCGAGGTACGACCGCTCGCCGGTCAGGTGGAAGAGCTCGAGCGCCGCGCCGACGTACAGACCCTGGTTGTAGGTGAACCGCCACTGGGTGTCGATGCGGCCGTCCTGCTCCCGGTTGATCCCGTCCTCGATGAAACCGTCGGCCGAGGCGAGCGTGGTCGTGATCCAGTCGAAGGCGGCAATCGCCATCGGCCGGTAGCGGCTGTCGGCCGTCCTGGCCGCGAGGCGTGAGGACAGGATCGAGAGCGGGCCGTTGGCGGGAGTGTTCTTGTAGTAGAGCTGTTGCTTGCGCCAGGCCAGGGACGCGCCGAAGGTGGGGTTCCACCCGTGCTCCACGACGTGGTCCCAGATCGCCACCGCGTCGGCGACGTACGACGGATCACCGGTCGCGTCACGAAGCCGCAGGATGGCGAGCGCGTACCAGAGCATGTCGTCGAAGTAGTCGTTGAAGAGCGACCCGCCGTTGCGCGTGCGGACGTTGTAGTAGGTGCGCTCGGCATCGGCAAGCCACTTCGCGTCGCCCGTACGCTCGTAGGCGTCCAGCCGAACCTCCATCGCGTGCGCGAGCCACCAGTAGTTGAACACCGCGGCGTTGCTCGCGGGATCGGGCGGCCAGGTGTTGTTGAGCAACTGGGGCTCGGGCGCGCCGAAGTAGTGGTCCAGGCTCCGTTGGGCCGTGTCGGCGGCCTCTGCCCAGTCGGTGGGGGCCACGGTTGTCATGTTCACTCCAGGGTTGGAACGGTGCCGGGCGAGCAGGCTCGCCCGGCACCGGGTCGGTCAGCGGTTGTCCGCCAGAAGCTGGTCGCCCTGCTGCTGCGCCTCGTTGAGCGCCTCCTGGGCGGTGAGTTCACCGGCCATGAACTTCTGGAGCGCCGGGATCAGGGCCTTGCCCTCGACGTCCTGGTACCCCGTGGTGGTGGGCCGGATCTTGGCGTACTCGAGCGCCTTGATGATGGCGGCGTAGTGGGGGTCGGCGGTGAACAGCGGGTCGGCCGCGGCCGCCCGGTTCGCCGGGATCCAGCCGGAGATCTTGCCGAACGAGACCCCGTTCGCGGGCTGCGTCGCCCACCACTTCATGAAGTCCCAGGCACCCTCGGTCATCTTGGCACCCTTGGGGATGACCAGGCCGAAACCGCCCGTGACCGCACCGGTGTCACCGTTCGGACCCCGCAGCGGCTCCGCCACGCCGTAGTCGAAGCCGTCGATCGCGGAGTACTTGCCGATGTTCCACGGGCCGTCGTACTTGATCGCCGCCTTGCCCTCGGAGAAGGGGTCGGTGCCTTCGCCGAAGCCCTGCTCGTAGACGCCGGCGTCCTGGAGGCTCTTCCAGAAGTTGAGCACCTCCAGACCCTTGTCATTGTTGAAGTTGGTCTTCAGCTGGTCGTCGGTCAGCATGCTGCCGCCGGCCTGCTGGAGCCACATGTTGAACAGGCCCGGGTCATCCAGCATGAAGCCGGCCACGGAGAGCTTGCCCTTCTTGCGGGTGGTGACCTTCTGCGCGACCGTCTTCAGCTCGTCCCACGTGGTGGGGGCGCTGGCGCCGGCGGCGTCGAGCAGCTTCTTGTTGTAGAACACCGCGCGGGCGTCGACCAGGAGCGGCAGGCCGTACAGCTTGCCGTCCACCGTCAGTTCCTTGGTGGGCTGGTCGTAGAGCGCGGAGAGGTCGACCTTGTCGCGCGCGACCAACTCGTCGATCGGCTGGAGGGCGCCCTTGGGCACGTAGAGCGAGGTCTGGCCACGATCCCACAGCACGAGGTCGGGCACCTGGCCGCTGGCCAGGCCGGTGAGCAGCTTCTGCTCGACGAGCTCCTGCGGGACGTACTCGACCTTGTACTTGGCCTGGGACGCGTTGTACGCGCTGATCTGCTGCTCGAGCTGCCCGACCTGCTCGGTCGAGGTCCACGAGCTCCAGAAGGTGACCTTCTGGGGTTCTCCGGCGACAGGGGCGGGGCTCGGCGTCGAGCAGCCCGCCAGGCTGAGCGCGGCGACGACGCCGGCGACGGCGAGGCTCCGGGCGAGGTGAATGGGATTCATCGATCTCTCTCTGGTTTGGTGGGTTGGATGTGTGGGAGGGAGGTTGAAACGGAAATCGCGACGTCACTTCGAGGCGGTATGGGCCACCCCCTGGACGATGTAGCGCTGCGCGAGAACGAACACGAGAAGCACGGGGATCGTGGACGCGATCGTTCCCGCCATCAGCGGGCCGTAGTTCGTCTCGTGCTCGGTGATGAACGAGGAGAGCGCCACCTGCACGGTGAACAGGGACGGGTCGTTGAGCACGATGAGCGGCCACAGGAAGCTGTTCCAGCCGGCCTGGAAGGTGAGCACCCCGAGCACGGCCATGCCGGTCCGGGCGAGCGGTGCGTAGACCCGGGAGAAGATCCGGAACTCGCCGGCGCCGTCGACACGCGCGGCCTCCCCGAGCTCGTCCGGCAGCGCTTCGAACACCTGCTTCATGAAGAACACCGCGAAGGGTCCTGCGGCGAACGGGATGATCACCGCCCAGTAGGTGTTGATGAAGCCGAAGCCGCCCTGCCCGAAGATGTCGTTGCCACCGGCCAGGGGGAAGAACCGCAGCACGAGGAAAGTGGGGATCATCGTCACGATGGTGGGGATCATCATCGAGGCGAGGAAGCCGCCGAACACCACCCGGCGCCCGCGGAACCGGAGCCGCGCGAGCGCGTAGCCGCCCATGCTGCCGAAGACCACGTTCGTGACCGTGCCGGCGACGGCGAGGAACATCGAGTTGAACAGGTACCGCGCGAACGGGGTGTCGGTGAAGACCGTGACGTAGTTCTCGACCGTGGGGTTTCGCGGGATGAGCTCGAGGTAGCCGGACAGGATGTCCGCAGCCGGCTTCAACGAGGTCGAGATCGTCCACAGGAGCGGACCGACCGTGCAGACCGCGATGAGGGTGGCCCCGACGTACCACGCGATCGAGCCGAGGATCGATCGCCGGGTCCGACGGCGGGTCACGGGGGTGGTGGCGGAGCGCGCGGCGGTCATCGCCCGTCCGCCTTCGCGTTGCTCACTCGCGCGTTCACGAGGGAGAAGACGAGGATGATCAGGAAGAGGACGAACGAGATCGCCGACGCGTAGCCCATCTTCAGCGATCCGAAGCCCTGGTTGTAGATGTAGTAGACGAGCGTGAGCGTCGAGTTGCCGGGGCCGCCCTTGGTCAGGACGTAGGCCTGGTCGAAGACCTGGAAGGCCGCGATGATCAGCAGCGTCGCCACCAGGTAGGTCGTCTTCGAGACCCCGGGCAGGGTCACGTGCCAGAACACCTGCCACGCGTTGGCGCCGTCGAGCCGGGCGGCCTCCTTGAGGTCCGGAGAGACCCCCTGGAGCCCGCCGAGGAAGATGATCATGTTGGCTCCGAAGCCGGCCCACACGCTCATCAGGACGATCGCGAACATCGCCCACTTGGAGTCGTAGAGCCAGGCGGGCCCGTCGATGCCGAACCAGCCTAGGACCACGTTGAAGATGCCGTACTGGGGATTGAGGAGCCAGAACCAGATCGAGGCCGTCGCGACGGTCGAGGAGACGACCGGGATGTAGAAGAGGGTCCGGAAGACGCGCGCGGCGGCCGAGTCACGGTTCAGGAGCAGCGCCGTCCCTAGGGCGATCACCAGGCCGAGCGGCACGTACAGCAGGGTGTACACGGTGGTGTTGCGCAGCGCGATCCAGAAGTAGGGGTCGGTCCACATGCGGACGTAGTTCGCGGCGCCGACCCAGGTGGTGTCACCGATGACGGCGTAGTCGGTGAAGCTCAGGTACAGCGCCCACGCGATCGGCACGAGCAGGAACACCACGAACAGGACGATCGGGACGCAGAGGAACAGCCACGCGCTGACCGCCTGCCGGCGCATCGTCTTGGACACACCGCCGGACGATCGCCGGGGGAACGGTGCCGGACGCGCCTCTGCGGAGCGGCCGGACGTGCGCTCCCGCGTGGCCGCCGGGGTGGTCATGCGAGCACTTCCCTGAGGAGGGTGGGCCGGCGGTAAGACCTGCGACCGACGACGTCGAGTGCCAACTCACAGAACATCGCGTTCGCCCACGAGAACCACGGACGGGTGAACTGCGCGGGGTCGTCGCACTGGAACGACTCGTGCATGTAGCCCGTACCCGCGTCGTTGCGCAGCAGGGAGTCGAGCATCGCGTGCTTCTCCGCGGGATCGGTCGCGGTGAGTCCCTGGACGGCGAGCGCGATCGGCCAGATTCCTCCGGACGGCGTGTGCGGGCTGCCGACCCCGGCGCCGGCCGACCCCTCGTAGAAGCAGGGGTTGGCGTCGGACAGCACGAAGGCCCGCGTCCGCGAGTAGAGCTCGTCCTGCGGGCTGCACCAGCCGAGCATGGGCAGCGAGAGCAGGCTCGGAACGTTGGCGTCGTCCATCGCCAGCCGGCCGCCGAACCCGTCCACCTCGTAGGCGAGGTGCGCGCCGAAGCGCGGCGAATCGATCAGGCCGTGGGCGAGGATCGCGGCGTCGATCCGTGCGGCCAGCACCTCGGCGCGGGACGCGAGGTCCTCGTCCTCGAGCACGTCGCTCGCGATGGTCGCGAGCTGGCGCAGGGAGGCCACCGCGAACGCGTTGCCGGGAATGTTGAACCCGAACTCACAGGCGTCGTCACTCGGACGGAACCCGCTCCAGCTCAGGCCGACCGGGCTGGTCAGCCGTCCGCGGCCCGATCGGACGAGCGTGTCCGAGGCTGGGCAGTCGAACCGTTCGAAGGAGTAGCCGGAGCGCGCTTCGTGGTCCTGCTCGGTCTCGATCACCGTCACCACGGCCCGGGCTGCGGCGCCGAACTGGTCGAGGTGATCCGTGCGGCCGGTGGTCATCCAGATGTCGTAGGCGAGCTGGACGGGGTAACAGAGCGAGTCGATCTCGTACTTCCGCTCCCAGACCCAGCCGCTCTGCCCCGGGCGGTCGGCCTGGTGGCCGCGCCGATCGTCCGCTGCGTTGAAGGCGTTGGCGTACGGGTCGAGCACCAGGTAACGCTGCTGTCGCCGTGACACCGCGACCGCGAGATCGGCGAGAGCCCGGTCGTGGTCGAGGAAGTGCAGGTAGGGCGTGAGCTGGGTGGTCGAGTCGCGCAACCACATGGCGGGGATGTCGCCGGTCACCACGAAGGCGGTGCCGTCATCGAGGAGCTCGACCGCGCTGCCGAGCGCGTCCACGAACAGGCGACGGAACACCGAGCTCGCCCGGCGCCCCAGCGGGGCAACCGCGTCAGCAGCCTGGTCGAACGTCTCGGTTCGCAGGAGTCCCATGCCAGCTCCATCGTGTGGTGTTCTACGACACTCATTATATTCATACCTTCGTGCTCGAATCAATATATGTAATCGAGGTTTGAACTCTTTGACTCAGGGCGTCCCGCGATCCTGCCGCAGGAGCTGCTCGTCGCACGTCGGCAGATCGACGCAGCTGCGGACGGAGAGCTAGCGTGGAAGCATCCCGAAAGCGGGAGGTTGTGGACGCCGGGAGGCATCGTGACTGCACAGAAGGAAGACCCCCGTCCGACCAGCCAAGGCCCCACCGAGCGTGAGGCCCGCAAGGTCGCCGAAGCCGCCCGTCAGACCGAGTGGACCAGACCGAGCTTCGGCAAGGAGTTGTTCCTCGGGCGACTCCGCCTCGACCTCGTGGATCCCTGGCCGACCCCGTCGCTGGAGGCCCGGGCGAAGGGCGAGGCTTTCCTCGCCCGGGCCGCGGAGCTCACCGAGCGCATCGACGGGCGCCGCATCGAACGCGAGGCCCGCATCTACGACGACCTGTTCGGTGAACTCGCCGACCTCGGCGCGTTCGGCATGAAGATCGACGAAGCCTACGGCGGGCAGGGCTTGTCGAATCTCTACTACAACAAGGCCCTCACGCTGATCTCGTCGGGCAACCCGTCACTCGGTGCCCTGCTCAGTGCGCACCAGTCGATCGGCGTCCCTCAGCCGGTGAAGATGTTCGGCACCGAGGAGCAGAAGAAGCGCTTCCTGCCCCGGCTCGCTGCCGGGGAGGTGTCGGCGTTCCTGCTCACCGAGCCGGACGTCGGCTCCGATCCCGCCCGCGTAGCCACGACAGCGGCACCCGACAGCGACGGCTACGTCCTCGACGGCGTCAAGCTGTGGGCCACCAACGGCACGATCGCCGGCCTATACGTGGTGATAGCGCGCGTGCCGGCGATCGACGGCGACCGGGGTGGTGTCACCGCGTTCGTGGTCGAGGCCGACTCGCCCGGCATCACGGTCGAGGCCCGCAACTCCTTCCTCGGGCTGCGCGGCATCGAGAACGCCCTGATCCGGTTCGACCATGTGCGGGTGCCGGCCGAGAACGTCCTGATGGGCGTCGGACGCGGCCTGAAGATCGCCCTGGCAACGCTCAACACCGGACGTCTCTCCCTGCCGGCAATGTGCGGTGGGGGCGTGCAAGTGGTGCCTGAACGTCGCCCGCGGCTGGTCGGCCGAGCGCGTCCAGTGGGGACGCCCGGTCGGCGCCCACGGGGCGGTCGCGACGAAGATCGCTTTCATCGCGGGCACCACCTACGCCCTGGAGTCGATGCTTGACCTGTGCTGCATGATCGCCGACGACGAGACCAACGACATCCGCATCGAGGCCGCCCTGGTGAAGCTGTACGCCTCCGAGATGGCGTGGAAGGTGGGCGACGAACTGGTCCAGATCCGAGGCGGCCGGGGCTACGAGACCGCCGACTCGCTGGAGGCCCGGGGCGAGCGCCCCGCCGAGGTGGAGCAGATCCTGCGGGACCTCCGGATCAACCGCATCTTCGAGGGCTCGACCGAGATCATGCACCTGCTGATCGCGCGGGAGGCCGTCGACACCCACCTCGAGGTGGCCGGCGACATCATCGACCCGGAGGCCTCCCGCCGCGCCAAGGCCGAAGCCGTCGCGAGGGCGGTCGGGTTCTACGCCGGCTGGCTGCCCACGCTGGCAGTGGGCGCAGGTTTCGTGCCCGGTGCGTACGCCGAGTTCGGCCCGCTGGCGGAGCACGTCCGCTTCGTCGAGCGGTCCTCCCGGCGCCTGGCGGCATCCATCTTCGCCGGAATGGCCCGCTGGCAGGGCGGGATGGAGCGCCGGCAGGCGTTCCTCGGCCGCGCGGTCGACATCGGCGCAGAATTGTTCGCGATGACGGCGTGCTGCGTCCGGGCGAAGGCCGAGACCGCGTCCGACCCGGCCGGGGTCGAACTCGCCGACGGCTTCTGCGAGCAGGCCCGCGTTCGGGTCGACGCCCTGTTCAGCTCCCTATGGCGCAACTCCGACGCCAGCGACCGCCGACTCGCGCGAAAGGTCCTCGAAGGCCGCTACGCGAAGCTGGAGGACGGCATCCGGCACGTCCGCGATGACCTGCCGTGGGTCGCGCCCTGGCGCTTGGGTCCCGCCACGACGCCCGACGTCCGGCGGCGGCTGCCGCGACGCGGCTGACCCGTGCTGGTCGGGCCGCTCGCGGGCCAGGCCGGCGAGGAAGGGACGGACCGATGGCTGGGCAGCCTGCGATCGTGATCAGCGACAATCCGGCGCCGCCCGCACAGTGTCACCACCGACTCCGAGGGCGCCGGCGCCGACGAGTGACGCCGCGCCGTCCACGAGGACAACCGAAGCGAGGAACCCTGCCATGCCTGTGACCAAGGTCGCGTTCACCGCGTCCGCCGCCGACCGCGCACTCGACCACGGGGAGGGGGTGCTGCGACTGGCCCCCACCTGGGTGCCGCGGGTGTTCTCCACCCCGGACGCCGGCTCCGGCTGCATCCCGACGACTACTACGAGTTCGGCAAGGATCGCGGCGGCATCGACGAGCGCTGGCTGGCGTCCCCGATCACGGCCGACAACGGCGCGGCCACCGGCCGGTGTCGTTCCTCGGCCTCCAGCCGCACGTCACCCGGGAGCAGCTGCGCGAGCGGCTGGTCGCCTTCAGCGCGGGCGGGGACAACCGCATCACCGACCTCTCCTTCGGCTACCGCACCCGGTTGGGCACGGGGTGGGACGTCCCGGCCGGCGTCCTGCACGCACCCGCGAGCGCCTGCACGTACGAGCCGCAGGCGGCCTCGGACGTGCTGTGCATGTGTGAGTCCTGGAGCAACAACCGCGAGGTGCCCGACGAGCTGCTCTGGAAGGACGTGCCCGCCGACCGCGTCGGCGACTACGAGTACATCCTCGACCTGCTCGACTGGGAGGCCAACGTCGACCCGGACTTCGTGGCCAACCGCCGGCTGGTCCCGTACGAGACCGCAGAGTCGGTGGCCGGTGATCCCCGCTGGGTCGAGAAGTGGATCGTGTACCGCTCGCCCACGTTCAGCGCGAAGGAACTCACCGTCGAACCGGGAGCGACCGTGACCGTCCGCGACACCGACGCCCACGGCGTCATCGTCGTGCAGGGCCACGGCTCGTTCGGCCCGCACCCGGCCGCCGCCGCCACGCTGATCCGGTTCGGCCGGCTGACCGAGGACGAGTTCTTCGTGTCCGAGGACGCCGCCCGGCGAGGGGTGCGCATCACCAACCACAGCACGGTCGAGCCGCTGGTCCTGCTCAAGCACTTCGCGGCCGGACGGGTCTCGCCGACCGCCTGAGCGGGGGTGGTCACTCCCCACCCTCCTCGGCCGGCGCGATCTCGTCGATCGCGCGCAGGCCGTTGAGCGTCCGCGGGTAGCCGATGTAGGGCACGAGCTGGCTGAGCACGTCGATCAGCCGCGTCCGGTCGTTGCCCATGCGCAGGTTGCCGGCGACGTGCCCGCGCACCTGCGGGTCGCAGCCGCCGTGGGCGACGAGCAGGACGAACGTCAGCAGCTCGCGGGTCACCAGGTCGATGCCGCCGCGCGTGTAGTGGTCGCCGAAGCAGTTGGCGGTCAGCCAGTCCTGGATGTGTTTCTCGTCCGCGGGGCGTCCGCGTGCATCGCGGTGAGGCGGTCCTCCCCCACGATCTGCGCCTGCGCCGTCCAGCCCTCGGCGAACCGCGTCTGGGGCGTGGTCGTCGACTGGGCCGGCAGCGGAAGGGCGACGCCCCGCTCGCGCAGCACCTCGTTGGTGAGGTGCAGGAAGTCGTACACCTTGCCCATGCCGAGGTAGGCCACCGCCTGGTACACGATCTCCTTCGCCTCGACCGGCGTGACCCCGTGGGCCAGCGCCGCGCCGAGCACCACCCGGTACTCGCCGCGGGCCTGGCACGCGATCAGCGCGGCCAGCTGCACCAGCAGCCGGGTGTGCAGGTCGACGTCGCCGTGCTCGACGACGTCACCCAACGTGAAGTTGTCGAAGTACTCCACCAGCTCGGGGTCGGTGGCGCCCAGGGTCGAGACGCGGTCACCGAATAACTCGTCGTGGTTGCGTCGCGCAGCCTCACTGATCGCCATCGTGGCCTCCTTGCTGGCCGTGACCGTTCACTGCGCCGGGAGCGGCGCGTCGAGGTTGGTCATGCGGTCGTTCTCCTCGGGGTAGCGGGCGCCCACGATCGTGATCTGATCGGCCGCCGCCCGCAGCCGGGCGAGCTGGTCGTCGCTGAGCTCGACGGCGGACGCGCCCACGTTCTCGGTGAGTCGCTCGCCGCGCTTCGTCCCCGTGATGGGCACGATCCACGGCTTCTGGTTGAGCAGCCAGGCCAACGCAAGCTGGGCCGGCGTCGCCCCGGTCTCGCCCGCCAGTTCGTTCAGCAGGTCCACCAGGGCCAGGTTCGCGGCCAGCGCCTCGCCCTGGAAGCGCGGCGTCCGCGCACGGAAGTCACCGTCTCCGAAGGTGGTGGTCGCGTCGATGGTCCCGGTGAGGAACCCCTTGCCCAGCGGGCTGTAGGGCACCAGGCCGATGCCCAGCTCCTCCAGTACCGGGATGGTGTCGTTCTCGCGCTCCCGCCACCACATCGAGTACTCGCTCTGCACGGCGGCGACCGGCTGGACGGCGTGCGCGCGGCGGATCGTGCCGGCGGCGGCCTCGGACAGGCCGAAGTTCAGCACCTTGCCGGCCTCGATCAGCTCGGCCACCGTCCCGGCCACGTCCTCGATCGGGACGGTGGTGTCGACGCGGTGCTGGTAGTACAGGTCGACGTGGTCGGTGCGCAGCCGGCGCAGCGAGTTGTCGATGGCCCGCCGGATGCTGTCCGGACGGCTGCACACGCCCCCGCCCGGAACGCCGTTCTCCTCGAACGCGAACCCGAACTTGGTCGCGATCTTCACCTGGTCACGGACGGGCTCGAGCGCCTCGCCGACGATGTCCTCGTTGGTGAACGGGCCGTAGACCTCCGCGGTGTCGAACAGGGTCACGCCGAGCTCGACGGCCTGGCGGATGAGCGCGATCGCGTCCGCCCGGTCGGGGCCGGACGAGCTGCCGTACGCGCCGGTGAGGCTCATGCAGCCCAGGCCGATCTCGGAGACGGTCAGGCTGGTGCCGAGGGTTCGCTGCTTCATGGGGGTTCCTTTCGAAGGGGGTCAGCCGTTCAACGGCGAGGTTTCCATCCACGCTCGTGTTGTCGTCGTTTCGATTCTGGTGCGCGCGCGCCGCGCCTGACAGGCACTGTCAGTGCCCCTCGGCCCGCTTCGAGCACGAGGCGGGCGATGTGCAGCGCCAGGTAGGCGGTCTCGTCGGGGGTGAGCTTGGTCGCCAGCCGCATCTCGATCAGGTACTGCACCTTGGCCGCGCAGGCCATCGCGTCCGGGTGGGCGTTGCCGATCATCTCGGCCAGCGTCGGCTGGGGGTCGGCGATCTGCTTGCCGCCGGCGACCCGGCTGAACAGGTACCGCAGGTGCGTGACGAAGCGGGCCACGTTGATCGAGCCCTCATCGATCGGCAGCCCGAACGTCTGCTCGACCACGCCGACGGCCTGCGTGATCGTCTCGGTCATCTCGACGGCCTTGCTCAGCCCCGGCCCGGCGAACTGGGCGTTCACGACGTGCAGCGCCAGCGCGACGGCCTCGTTCGGGTCGAGCGGGATCCCCAGCATCGGCCCGGCCAGTTCGACCGCCGCCCGTCCCACCGCGAGCTCGTCGGGGTAGAGCTGTGCGACCTCCCAACGCAGCGGGTACTCCACGACGCTGCCCTCGCGATGCCGGTACAGGGCGAACTGGAGGTGGTCGGCCACTGGCAGGATCAGCGACTGCGTCACCCGGATCCCGAGCCGCTCGCCGGCCAGGTCGGCGATCCGGGCGGCCGCCCGGACGCACTCCAGCGGCACGTCGGCCAGGAACTGGGTGAGCCGCTCGCCCAGAGCGTCCCCGCCCGCGACGAACACCTGCTCGATGCGGTCGGGCTCCAGCACCTCGCCCGGACGCCGGGCCGTGCCCAGCCCCCGTCCGAGCGCGACCACCTCATGGCCGTCGTCGAGCGCGAGGACGGCGTTGTTGCTGATGACCCGCTTGACGCGCATCGTCCCGACCGACCTTTCCTCCACCTGCGCGTTCATCGGACGGCTCAATCCTCCAGCCGGGAGCCGTTGGCGTCGATCACCCGGCGGTACCAGCCGAAGCTGTCCTTCCGCACGCGGGCCAGGTCCAACAGGTCGAACTCGTCCCGGTTGACGTAGATGAACCCGTACCGCTTCGAGCAGCCCTGGTGGGTGGAGATCAGGTCGATCGCCGCCCACGGGCAGTAGCCGAACACGTCCACCCCGTCGGTGATCGCCAGCCGGATCTGCTCGATGTGCCGCCGGTAGTAGTCGATGCGGTAGTCGTCGTGGACGCGGCCGTCCACGAGCTGGTCGAACGCCCCGATGCCGTTCTCGGTGATGATCAGCGGCAGCCGGTAGCGGTCCCACGTGCGGCGCAGCGTGGTGCGGAACCCGACCGGGTCGATCTCCCAGCCGAACGCGTTGGTCTGGAGGTGCGGGTTCTTCTCCGCCCGGTACAGGCCCACCTCGCCGCGCACCAGCTGCTGGTCGGTCCCGCGCGTCTGGAGGTCGGACGCGTCCCCGCGTGACGCGCCGACGGTCTGGGTCGAGTAGTAGTTGAACGCGATGAAGTCCGGCTTCGCCGCGGCCAGCAGGTCGAGGTCGCCCTCGGCGATGTCGGGTTCCCACCCGCGCTCGGCCAGGTACGCCCAGGCGAGCGGGTGGTAGCTGCCGCGGACGGCCAGGTCGAGGTACAGCAGGTTGCGGACGGCGTCCCAGTCGTCGGCGGCGAGGACGTCCTCGGGCGCCGGGGTGGCCGGGTAGACCGAGACGATGTTCGGCGCCGGGCCGATCCTGGCGTCCGGCAGCAGCTCGTGGCACAGCGCCATCGCCCGTGCCTGGGCGAGGAACATGTGGTGGTTCTGCTGGTACAGGCCCTTCTTCCCGGTCGCACCGGCCTGGCCGGTGGTGCCGACCGCGTCCCCGTGCAGGATCATCATGTTCTGCTCGTTGATGGTCAGCCAATACCGCACCTTCGACCCGTACTCGGCGAACACGACGCGCGCGTACTCGGCGAACGCGTCCACGGTGTCACGGTTCGCCCAGCCGCCCTGGTCGTCGAGGGCCTGCGGCAGGTCGAAGTGGTACATCGTCACGATCGGCTCGATGCCCTGGGCGACCAGCGCGTCGATCAGGCGGTGGTAGAAGTCGGCGCCGGCACGGTTGACCGGCCCGGTCCCGGTCGGCTGGATCCGCGTCCAGGCGATCGAGAACCGGTAGGCCTTGAGGCCCAGCTCCGCGAAGAGCTCGACGTCTTCGGCGTAGCGGTGGTAGTGGTCCGAGGCGACCGTGAAGTCGGTCGTCCCCTCCGGCAGGTGGGTCCGGGCGTCGATCACGGACGGACCCTTGCCGTCGGCGTCCCACCCACCCTCGACCTGGTAGGCCGAGGTGGAGGCTCCCCACAGGAAGTCCGTCGGGAACTCGCGGAGCTGGGCGTACTGCATGGTGTGGTTCCTCTCCGGTCAGCGGGCGGCGACGGCGAGCACGGGCTCCCCGACGACGACCGGGCCGACCCCGAACGGGGTGACGTCGCCGAGCTTGGTGTGGTTGGTGACCGCGACGACCACGGCCGTGTCGTACCCGGCCGCCTTGATCGCGGTCAGGTCGGCCGTGACCAGGTGCTGGCCGGCCTCGACCCGGGTGCCGACGGCGACCGGATTCGTGAACCCGACACCCTTCAGTTTCACGGTGTCGATGCCCACGTGCACCAGCACCTCCACCCCGTCGTCGGTGCGGATCCCGAACGCGTGGCCGGAGTCCATCGCCACCATGACGGTGCCGCTGCACGGGGCGACGATCTCGCCGCTGGCCGGGATGACGCCCACCCCGGGGCCCATCGCGAGGGAGGCGAAGACCGGGTCGGACACGGTGTCGAGCGGGACGGCCTCGCCGGTGCAGGGGGCGGACAGCTCGGTGACGTCGGCGCGGGTGAGGGTGGCGACGCCGCCGGCGGACGCGGTCACAGCCGCCAGGTCGTCGACGGAGTGGTCGACCTCGGTGTCCACGGACGGGTGGACGACCTTCTCGAAGTGGAACGACAGCGCGATCGTCACCACGACGGTGACCACGGTGCTGATGCCCAGCGCGATCAGGATGTTGTAGAGGTACTGGAGGGTGTCCTCGCCGATGTACATCGGCAGGGCGGGCAGGCCGGAGACACCGGCGGCGAAGCGACGGGTGTGGGTCAGGCCGGCGAACAGGCCACCGGCCGCGCCACCGATGCAGGCCGCGATCAGCGGGTAGCGCTTGGGCAGGTTCACGCCGTAGAGGACCGGCTCGGTGATGCCCATCAGACCGGTGATGCCACCGGCGGTCGCGATCTGCTTGAGCCTGGGGTCCCTGGTGCGGAACGCGACCGTGAGGCCCGCGACGCCCTGGGCGATGTTGGAGACGATGATGCCGGGGCCGACGATGCTGTCGAACTTCATGGCGTTGATCTGGGCGAAGCCGAGCGGGCCGACGGCGGTGTGGACGCCGAACATCACCATGATCGGCCACAGGGCACCGATCAGGGTGGGCGAGGCCCAGGCGGCGGTGGTGCTGAGGAAGGTGAAGAAGGCGGCGAGGTAGCCACCGAGGAACGCGCCGATCGGGCCGACGACCGAGAAGGCGAGGATGCCCATGACCAGGAAGGTCAGCAGGGGCACGAACACCATGTTCACCGACTTGGGCATCCACTTGTTGAGCCACCGCTCCACGACCGACTGGACGAGGATCACCAGCATCACCGGGATGACCGAGTAGCTGTAGTTGGTGAGCGTCAGCGGGATGACGTCGAACAGCAGGACGGGCTTGCCGGCGGTGACCAGGCCGACCCAGGTCGGGTGCAGCATCATCGCCGCGACGGACGCGGCCAGGTACGGGTTGGCCTTGAGCTTCAGGGCCGCCGAGATCGCCAGCAGCACCGGCATGAAGTAGAAGACCGCGTCGGCCATGAAGTTCAGCGCGATGTAGGTCTGGGACTCGCGGGTGATCCACCCGAACACCACCAGCAGCGACAGCACCGCGCGCACCATGCCGGCGCCGGCGAGCGCCGGGATGATCGGCAGGAACGTGCCGGAGATGAAGTCGATGACCGTGTTGAGGACGCCCCGCTTCTCCTTCGGCGCGCCGTCGCCGGCGGCGTCCGTCGTTCCGGCCCGGCCGAGCTGCGCCTCGACCTCATCGAAGACGTCCTTGACGTGCATGCCGACGACGACCTGGAACATGCCGCCGCTGCTCAGCGCGGTGGTGACCCCGTCGTTGGCGGCGAGGGCCGCACGGTCGGCCTTCGACTCGTCGCGGAGGTCGAACCGCAGCCGGGTCTGGCAGTGGAACGCGGACCGGATGTTCGCCGGGCCACCCACCGCCTCGATGATCTGCGCCGCGAGGGGCGCGTACTGCTTGCTCATGTCCTGTTCTCCTTTGTTCAGGCTCCGGGCAGCCCCTGGAAACGAAAAGGACCCGAGCCGAGGGTCACGTCGAACGTGATCCTGAGCTCAGGTCCTGCTCTACCCCGAGGGGCGATCTCATCCTGGGTCTCGGCGACATCCTGTGTCGCTTGCGACAACGGTAGGGGCGGTTGGCGCCCCGGTTCCAGACGCCTGCCGGGTACAGGTTGTATCCCCCTCGCCCGCCTCTGGGTAGGGTCACGGCCATGGACCGGCTCAAGGACCTGGGCGAGTTCCTCAGGGTCAGGCGCGCACAGCTGCCGCCGCCGGAGGGCGGGGCGTCCGACGGGGCTCGGCGGCGCGTCCCCGGGTTGCGCCGCGAAGAGGTCGCCGAGCTGGCCCTGATCAGCACGACCTACTACACCAAGCTCGAGCGCGGCCGGGTGCCGGGCATCTCGGCGGCCGTGCTGGACGGCCTCGCCACCGCCCTGCGACTGTCCCCGGAGGAGCGCGCCCACGTGGCCCGGCTGATCCCGGTGGCCGGCGACCAGGTGCCGCACCGTGCGGCGTCCGGGCCTGGCGACGAGGATCAGGTGGGCCCGGTCCTCCAACGGGTGCTGGACGCGCTGGCCTTCCCGGCCCACGTGCAGAACGAGCGCTGCGACCTGGTCGCCGCCAACGACCTGGGGCGGGCGCTGTACCCGTTCCACTTCGAGACCCCGGTGCCCAACACCGTCCGGTTCCTGTTCCTCGACCCGCGGGCACGCACGTTCTACCTCGACTGGGAGCCGTGGGCCGACCAGGGCGTGTACTACCTGCGCTCGGCGAGCGCTCGGCACCCGGGCGACCGGCGGCTCCGGAGGCTGATCGAGGAGCTGGGCGCGGCCAGCCCCGACTTCCTCGAGGCCTGGCAGACCCACGAGATCGAGCACGCACCCCTGGGCACCCGCCGCCTCGACCACCCGGTCGTCGGCCGACTCGACCTGGACTTCCAGAACCTCCAGGTCTCCGGGCAGCCCGGTCTGCGGGTCATCGTCTACACCGCCGAGCCCGGCTCGCCGACCGCCGCAGGGCTGGACGCGCTCGCGCGTTCCCCGCTCAGCCCAGGACGAGGCTGAGCGCCACGCACACGGCGGTGCCGGTGATGATGCTGAGGAGGGCGTTACGCCGCCACAGGTGGACGGCGGCGGTCGCGGCGATCGCCGCCACCTGTGGGACGCCGTGCGCCGCGGCTGCGAAGTCGATGCGTGCGACGCAGTAGACCGCGAGGATGCCGATCGCGCCCAGCGGCATCCAGCGTCCGAGGTCGGCCAGCAGGGCGGAGCCCTCGATCGGCTTCTTCAGCAGGAATGGCAGAGCGCGCAGGCTGACCGTGATGGCGACCGCCACGCCCAGCGCGAGGGCGAGGTAACCGGGTTCAGGCATGTCGGCTCCGGTGGTGTCGGATGAGCAGGGTGACGGTGAACACCGCCATGGCGACCAGCAGCATCGAGCCGGGCGCGACCAGCAGCGCGACCGCAGCTGCGAGGGCGGCCAGGCCGAGGGTGACCCGGTCGGGACGATCGCGGTAGGCGTCGATGGCGAGCACGACGAACAGCGCGGTCAGGATGAAGTCCAGGCCGGGCAGGTCGGGGATCAACCCGCCGAGCAGTCCACCGGCCAGCGCTCCCCCGGCCCAGGAGGCGTGCAGCCCGAACTGGGTCCAGGTGATGCGCGAGCTGCTCAACGCGTCCGGGTCCTTGGTGGTGAGGATCGCGTACGCCTCGTCGCAGAGCGCGAAGACGCTGTAGGCCCTGGCGAGGCGCCCGCGCACCCGGTGCAGCGGGAACGTAAGCCCGTAGAACAGGTGCCGGGAGTTCACCAGGAAGGTGGTGACGGCGATCGTCGCGACCGGTGTGGCGGTGGCGAACATGCCGATCAGCAGGAACTCCACCGACCCGGCGAACATGCTGGCCGAGATCACCGGTGCCAGCCACCAGGGCAGTCCGTGGCTGGTCACGAGCACCCCGAACCCGGCGCCGAGGGCGAACAGGCCCAGCCAGATCACCCCGACCTCGGACGCGGCCTGCACCAGGCCCGAGCGCGTCTCGGGCGCCGTCGGGGCGAGGGTTGCGCTCATGGAGCAAGGCTAGGAAAGATCGTGCGCACAATGATTGCCACTTCTTGCTCTTGGGCGGGGCAGTACGCAATGCTGGCGCGGTGGATCGCCTCGATCGAGCAATACTCGCCGAGCTGCGCCGTGAGGGGCGCCTGTCGAACCAGGAGCTGGCCGACCGGGTCGGGCTCACCCCCGCGCCCTGCCTGCGCCGCGTCCGCCGCCTCGAGGCCGAGGGCGTGATCACCGGCTACTCCGCCCGGATTGACCCGGCCGCCGTCGGACGCGCGTTCGAGGTGATGATCCACGCCGACCTCGTCGCCAAGGACCTTGCCACCGTCCAGTCCTTCGAGGACCGCATCTCCGCGATGGACGAGGTGGCCGAACTCCGCCGCATGTTCGGGCTCCCCGACTACTTCATCCGCGTCCAGGTCGCCGACGCCGAGGCCTACGAACGCTGGCTGACCACGAAGCTGATCGGCGACCCGGCCATCGCGCGCGTCGACTCCCGCATCACGATGAAGCTGATCAAGCAGGCCCCGTGACGGGCCCCGCCCCTACCGCGTGACGTTGCGCCCCGAGTTCGGGGCAGAACGTCACGCGATCAGGCCGGGGCGGTGAGGACGACGAGTTTGCCGGTCGCCGCGCCGCTCTCCATCCGGGTGTGCGCCTCGGGCACCTGGTCGAGGGTGTACACCGTGTCGATCGGGAGGGGCGCCCGTCCGGCGGCGACGTCGTCGAGGAACCCCTGGAGCACCTCGGCGGGCAGGTCGGCCGCCTCCCGGAGTAGGCGGTGAGGCGGACGCCGGCCGGCAGGTAGTCGAGTAGAAGTCCTTGACCGTCCACTCGTCCGAGAGCATGCCGGTGAAGCACACCGTCCCGTGCACCCTGGTGGCGCGCAGGGTGTCGGGCAGGGTCGGCGTGCCGACGAGTTCGATGGCCCCGTCCACGCCGTCGGGCAGGACGCGGCGCACCTGGGCGGCCACGTTGCCGTCGTCGACGAGGACGTGGTCGACACCGATCGCCTCCAGGGCCCCGGCCTTGGCCGGGCTGCGGGTGGTGGCGAACACGGTCAGGCCGAGGCGCTTGGCGAGGATCGCGGCGGTCATGCCGACCGAGGACGTGCCGCCGCGCACCAGCAGGGCCTGGCCCGGGCGCGCGTCCACCCCGACGGTGAGCGACCCGTACGCGGTCTGGAGCATCTCCGGGACGGCGCCGATGACCTGCCAGGGGAGGTCGGAGCGGAACGGGATCACCTGGCGGGCGGGCACGCAGGTGTACTCGGCGTAGCCGCCGTCGAACTCCCGGCCCATCCCGCCCATCATCGTGACCACCTGCTGGCCGGGCGCGAACTCCCCGCCGGGCGCGGACGCGACCACGCCCACGGCCTCGATGCCGAGCACGCGGGGGAAGGTGACCGCGTCGCCGGAGTAGCCGAGCCGGGTGAACAGCTCCGAGCGGTTCAGCCCGAACGCGGCCACCTTGATCAGCACCTCGCCCGCGCGAGGCTCGGGGACGGGGAGCGTCCGCAGGTCGAAGCCGTCGACCGGACCGGGCGCGGTCAGCACGACCGCCCGCATCAGCTCGCCCATCGGGGTTCCTCTCGCTCGGGTGGGGCCAGCGTACACCGATTTAGATTCCATGGAATCTATCTGCTACCGTCATGGGCATGGGAAGCGATCTGGTCGAGTTGTTCCGCGGCGTCGTCCGCCTGGAGACCGAGCTGTGGAACCGCGTGGACGCCGCCGTCCAGGGCGGCCACGGGGTGCCGCTGACGTGGCTGGAGATCCTCCAGACGATCGACGCACACCCGGGCTGCCGCGTGCTGGACATCACCCGCACCCTGGCGATCACGGTGGGCGGGGCCAGCAAGATCGTCGACCGGATCGAGCGGGCGGGGCTGTGCCGCCGCGAACCCAACCCGAGCGACGCCCGCTCGAACACGATCGTCCTCACCGAGGCCGGCGAGCTCCTGTTGGCCGCGGCCAACACGACCTTCGAGCGGACGCTGGACGACCTGGTCGGCGGCGCCGCGGACGCGTCCGAACTCGCCCGGCTGACCGCGTCGGTGCAGCGGTTGCGGCGCCACTTGCTGGCCGAGCCCGACCAGGGGTCGGAATGACCGCCGTGGTGGAGGACGCGCGGGCGAACCCGTCCGTGGTGCCGGTAACGGCGACCCTCATCGGCACGATCGCGCTCCAGACCGCCGTCCCGGTGTTCGCCACCGACATGTACACGCCGGCGTTCCCGCAGGTCACCGGCGACCTCGCGACCACCGCGGCGCTGGTCGGGCTGACCCTGACCGCGTTCTACCTCGGGCTGGCCGCGGGGCAGCTGGCCGGCGGCCCGTGGCCGGACCAGCGCGGACGCCGGCTGCCGCTGAACATCGGCGCGGTGGTCTGCCTGGTCGGTGCGGCCGCTTGCGCGCTCGCCCCGTCCATCTGGGTGCTGGTCGCGGCCCGGGTCGTGCACGGCGTGGGCGGCGGGATCACGTCGGCGGTCGCGAAGGCCGCGGTCGTGGACGTGGCCCGCGGCGACCTGCTCGCCCGGCTGATGTCGGTGCTCCAGGCCATCGGCGGGCTGGCGCCGATGATCGCCCCGATCTTCGGCGCGCTGGTGATCACCACCGGCGGCTGGCGCGACGTGTTCTGGGTGCTGGCCGGCATGGGCGGGCTGATGGTCCTGACCGCGATCTGGTGGGTGCCCGAGACCCTGGCCCCCGACCGCCGGCACGCGGGCGGGCTGCGCCGGTCGCTGGCCGGGATCGGCGAGGTGCTGCGGGTGCGGCCGTTCGTGGCCTACATGCTTGCGAGCGCCTTCTCGGGCTTCACGATGATGGCCTACATCGCGAACGCCGCCTACGTGCTCCAGGGCATGAAGGGCATGGCGCCGCTGCCCTACTCGTTCTTCTTCGCCGCGACCGCGCTGGCCCAGGTGCTGCTCTCGGTGCTGAACGCGCGGATCGTCGGACGCGTCCGCCCGCACACCCTGATCGGGATCGGCCTGGCCGCGTCCGGGGTGGGGGTGGTCGCGCTGACCCTCGGCGTCCTGCTGTGGGACACCCCGCTCGTCCTGACCTGCGTCGGTTTCCTCGTCGTGATGGCGTCGCAGGCGTTCATCTTCGGCAACGCCGGCGCGCTGGGCGCCCTCGAGGTCACCCACCTCGCCGGCGCGGCGGCCGCCGTCCAGGGTGTCGCCGCCGCGCTCGCGATGGCGGTCTCGGCACCGCTGGCCTCGTCCGGCGGCACGACCAGCGCCGTCCCGATGGTGCTGGTCATGCTGGTCGGGATCGCGGTCTCGGTCGGCGCCTACGCGCTCTCCGGCAGGCCCTCGCGCAACGCGTGACGTTGTGCCCCGAGTTCGGGGCACAACGTCACGCAATGAGGCTCAGCGTGCGCGCAGGCCGTCCAGGACGATGTCGAGGAACCGTTCCCAGTCGTCGGGGCGGCGCTCCGAGACCGCCCCGAGCATGTCGAGGATGCCGGGCAGGTCGGAGCCGCTGATGTCGGTACGCACCGCGCCGGCCTGCTGGGCGCGGAGCAGGACGGCGTCCAGCACCCGCTTGAGCTCATCGTTCGGCGGTGGCGGGTCGGACGGGCCGGGGCCGAGGAGCAGGTCGCGCATCGCCTTGACCTCGTGGAGATCGCGGACTAGGTAGGTGATCACCGCCGCGAACGCCGCCCCGGCGTCCGGCTCCCCCAAGGAGGCGTCGGCGATCGCGATGAACTCCGCGAACCGGTCGTCGAACAGCCCGTGCGCCAGCGCCTGCTTGTTCGGGAAGTGCCGGTAGGCCGTCCCGACCCCGAGGCCGGCGTGGCGCGCGACGTCGTCGAGGGTGGCCTCCAGCCCCCGCTCGGCGAACACCTCGCGCGCGGCGGCGAGGAGCCGCTCGCGGTTGGCGAGCCCGTCGCTGCGGGGCTTCCGGGAACGCGGTGGCGAAGTCACAGCGCCAGCATATATCCGGAGAGGCAATCTCCGTGTATAGTTCGTTAAACGGAGACGCTAGCTCCAGATATGCAGGAGGACGAGATGACCGCAACGACCGAGCCGACCGGGACCACCGAGGCCCCACAACAGTGGCAACCACCCAAACACTTCGGGGTGATCCTCGCCTCGCTGATGGTCGCGATGCTGCTCGCGTCCCTCGACCAGACCATCTTCAGCACCGCGCTGCCCACGATCGTCGGCGAGTTGGACGGCCTCGAGCACATGGCCTGGGTCACCACCGCGTACACCCTGGCCGCGACGATCGGCATGCCGGCCTACGGCAAGCTCGGCGACCTGATCGGGCACAAGAAGGTGTTCGTGTTCGGCATCGTGGTGTTCCTGGTCGGCTGGGTGGTCGCGGGCAGCGCCGGGTCGATGGGCGTCCTGATCGCCGGACGCGCGCTCCAGGGGCTGGGCGGCGGCGGCCTCATGATCACGTCCCAGGCGATCCTCGCCGTCCTCGTTCCCGCCCAGCAGCGCGCGAAGTACACCGCCCCGCTCGGCGCGGTGTTCGGGATCTCGTCCGTGGCCGGGCCACTGATCGGCGGCTGGCTGACCGACGCGCACTCGTGGCGCTGGGCGCTCTGGCTGAACCTGCCGCTCGGCCTGCTCGCGCTGGCCGCGGCGATCTGGGGCATCCGGCTGCCGGCGGTCCGCGAGAAGGTGCGCCTCGACGTCCTGGGCATCACGACCCTGGCGGTCGCCGTGACCGCCACAATCCTGGTGGCCAGTTGGGGCGGCCAGCAGTACGCGTGGACGAGCCCCACGATCCTGGCCCTCGCGGCCGTCGCGGTGCTCGGCTGGGTCGGGTTCGTGCTGGCCGAGCGGCGCGCCGCCGACCCCGTCATGCCGCTGGACATCTTCGCGAACAAGACGTTCGTCTTCGGCACCGGGATCGCCCTGGTCGGGATCGGCATCGGCAGCTTCGCCGTGATCGGCTACCTGCCCACCTATCTCCAGATGGCCTACGGCGTGAGCGCGACCGCGTCCGGGCTGCTGATGTTGCCGATGGTCGCCGCCCTGATCCTCACCACGATGGGCACCGGCCTGCTGATCGCGCGCACGGGGCACTACCGGACGGTCGTGATCGCCGGCGTGGTGGTGACCGGGCTCGGCACCTGGTCCCTGTCGCTGCTGGACGCGCAGAGCCCGCTGTGGATGCCGGTCGCCTGCACGGTGGTCATCGGGCTCGGCGTGGGTGCGTTGATGCAGAACCTGCTCCTCGTCGTCCAGGACCAGTTCGGCACCCACCGCAGCGGCGCGGTCACGTCCGCGTTCAACTTCTTCCGCGAGATCGGCGCCACCCTCGGCCTGGCCGTGGTCGGGTCGATCTTCGCCGGGCGCCTGACCACGGGGCTGGCCAACTCGCTGGGGGACGCGGTCAGCCAACTGCCGTCCGACGTCTCCTCGCTCACGCCGGCCATCGTCCGCGCGCTGCCGGAGGCCTTGCAGCAGTCCGTCACCACCGCCTACGCGGACGCGCTGCTGCCGATCTTCGGCTGGACGGCGCTGCTCTTCGTCGCCGCCCTCGCGCTGGCCTGGCTCCTCCCCGACCGCGCCCTCTCCAGCGGGGACGGTTCCCAACTCGGTCCCGGACCGAAACGGGGACGGTTCCCAACTCGGTCCCGGACCGAAACGGGGACGGTTCCCAACTCGGTCCCGGACCGAATCGGGGACGGTTCCCAACTCGGTCCCGGACCGAATCGGGGACGGTTCCCAACTCGGTCCCGGACCGAATCGGGGACGGTTCCCAACTCGGTCCCGGACCGAATCGGGGACGGTTCCCAACTCGGTCCCGGACCGAATCGGGGACGGTTCCCAACAGAAGCCCCCAAGATCTGTCCCCGATTCCCGCCAGAATCTGGCGGATCGAAGAACCGTCCCCATTAGGCGGGGAGGCGGGGGTGGTGGATCGTCCAGGTCACCAGGACGTCGCGGAGGGCGGCGGCGAGGTCGTCGCCGTAGAGGCCGAGGTCGGCGACCCGAATGAGCTGGTCGAGCTCTGACGCGTCCAGCGCGAACGTCACCGTCTCCATCCGGACGGGGGCGTGCGGGAAGGCCGGGACGTAGTCCGGGTCGGGAACCAGCCGGGCGAACGCGCGCGGGTAGGGCGACTCGAGCAGCTCGAAGTCGTGGTCGGCCCGCGCGAACTGCCCGGCCAGCCGCAGGTCGTCGGCGTCCGCCTCCAGCACGGTGACGACCAGCGGCGTGAACGTGAAGTTGTTCGTGCGGTCGAAGTCGTCCCCGCAGACGTTGAACACGGCCAGCACGTCCTCGAGCGCCAGGAACTCGATGAAGTCGTCCGCGGTCGCCAGGTTGGGGCGCACCTGCGGCGCGTCCGGGTCGTCGTAGGCGCAGTACATGAACAGGTTCAGCGACTCGTGGACCTCGTGCGGCGCGAGCCCGTACTCCCGCTGCGCCTCGGTCTGCATCTGCTGGCAGTTCGTGTGGCTGCGCTCGCCGTACAGGCGCCAGTACAGCTGCGCGCTGCACGAGGGGAACTCGGTGTCGGTGCGGCCGGTGTCGGCCAGGATCACCAGCAGCGGACGCTCCCACGGCGCGTTCGACCACACGAAGTCGCCGGTCGTCGGACCGGTGCCGTGGAGGCTGCGGGTGCGACCCACGTGCAGCTTCTCGTTGCGGTCGTTCAGGTTGAACACGTTGAAGTCCGCACACTGGCCGCCGGTGGTCTGGCTCACCCGGACGACCTGCCCGGCGCGCACCTCCACCGCCTTCCCGGTGCCCGGCTCGATCGTCACCTCCCGCAGCACCCGTCCGGCGCGCGGGCTGCTCGCCGGGCGCTCGCCCCGGGTCGTCCGGACGCCGGGCGTGCTGCCGAAGAGCGCCTGCCGCACCCACTCCGCACGGTCGGACGCGCCGCCGGCGCGGAGGTGCCGATCGATCAGCCCGAGCTGTTGCGACGTGAAGGTCACGGCGAGGTCGGTCAGTTCCTGGGTCATCTCCCCTACTCCTCTATACGTTCTGAAGGACGTTCTGCGGAAATGGGACGGTCAGCGGGCCTCGGCGAGCACCTGCTCCGCGGTCAGCACGCGGCCGTAGCTCCGGCGGACGGTCTGGAGGGTCGCCTCCTGCGCGAACGGGTTGTCGGTCGCGCACAGGTCCGAGGCCATCACCACGTGGTAGCCCTTGTCGAAGGCCACCCGCGCGGTCGCCTCGCAACACACGTTGGTCAGGGTCCCCGCGATCACCACGGTGTCGCGGCCCAGCGCCCGCAGCCGGTAGTCGAGGTCGGTCCCGCGGAACGCGTCGTAGGTGTGCTTGCCACCGACGAGTTGGTCACCGTCGCGCCACAGCACGGGGACGATCTCCAGCGCGTCGGTGTCGGCGGCCAGGTTCCCCTCGGCGATCGCGACGGTCATCCGCAGCGCGTCCGTCGGCGACGGGTCCAGGAACACCGCGGACGTGAACAGCACCGGCATGCCGAGAGCCCTCGCCTCGCCGGCGAAGGACGCCAGCCGCGGCACCATCCGCTCGGCCTGCGGCACCCACTGCGGGCTGGAGCGGCGCACGAAGCCGACCTGCATGTCGACCACGACCAGCGCCGAACGGGCGGCGACGATCGCGAAGGCGTCCGTCCGGTCGCGCTGGTAGTCGGCCCACGCGTTGCGCACCACGTCGGCCTCCGACACGGTGCCGTCCTCGATCAGGTCCTGTGGGGCGAGTCCGAACACCCGCAGGTAGCGGTCGAGGACCTCGCGCTCATCAGCGAACATGACACTTCCTTGCTCGAAGGTTCGTGCCGGGCGATCGCCCACGGCATACGAATGATGCATCTACTTCATGAAGTTTGTCAATGAAGTAACTTCAAGATATGCTCCGGCGCAGGGCGCGCATCAGGAGGCGAGCGGTGGAACCCACGATCAGCCGGGAGGAGCTTCTCGTCGACGGTACGGACGCAGCCTTCCGCGAGTTGGTGCACGGCATCCTCGCCTTCGGCGCACTGCACAGCGAGATCCGGGACGGGCACGCCCGCTACATCGGCATCACCGGGCCGCAGTACTCGGTGATGACCGCGATCCGCCACCTCGAGTCCCCCACCATCACCCGCGTCGCCCAGCACCTCAGCGTCACCCCGACCTTCGTCACCGCCGAGACCAACAAGCTGCGCACCGCCGGCCTGGTCTCCAAGACCCGCAGTACCGAGGACTCCCGCGCGGTCGTCCTCGGCCTCACCTCGGACGGCGAAGCCCTCCTCGACCAGCTCTCCGACACCCAGCGCCAGATCAACGACGTCGAGTTCGACCACCTCACCCGTGACGAGTTCACCCGGCTCAACGCCACCCTCGCCACGCTGATCGAGAACAGCGAACGGGCCATCGAGCTCCAGCGGTTCCTCCAGCGCACGCCAGCCCGACCGGCAACCGTCAGGCAGGGACGCCCGGCACGGCGGTAGAGGCCCCCGGACGCAGTTCCACCGGCACGACCCGCCGCTCGGGCGCGGACGGACGACCCAACGCGAGTTCGACGGCCACCCGCCCCAGCGCGCGCCCCGAGGCGTACAGGGTGGTGACCGCGGGCGACAGCACCTCGCCGACGATGGTGCCGCCGAAGCCGACCACCGAGAGGTCGTCGGGCACCCGCAGCCCCAGTTCGGCCGCCGCCCGGTAGACCCCGGCCGTCACCAGGTCGTCGGCACAGACCACCGCGGTCGGTCGCGACGCCCCCGCCAGCAGCCCCCGGGCGGCGGCGGTGGCCGCCTCCAGGGTGATCGCAGACTCGGCGACCCGGCCGTCGACCGGCAGCCCGGCGTCCGCCATCGCCCGCTCCCAGGACGCGCGCCGCTCGCGGAACGTCCAGCGACCGGTGTCGACGCCGGCGTAGCCGATCGTGCCGTGCCCGAGGCCGTTGAGGTGCCGGACGGCCTGGCGCATGCCGTCCGCACTGTCGAAGACGACGCCGGAGTAGGCCGGGTGCACGACTTCCAACAGCGTCACCCGGGCGGCCAGCCGATCGGTCGGCTCCGGCGGGTCGACGGCGAACACCAGCAGGCCGTCGACGAGGCCGCGGTCGAGCGACCGCACCGGGTCGGACGCGCGGTCCTCCATCAGCACCACCGCGAGCCCGGCCTCGGCCGCCGCCTCCTGGGCGCCGCGGGAGACCGGGCCGAAGAACGCGTTCTCGAAGTCGGTGACCACCAGGCCGAGCGCGCCGACCTCGCCGGACCGCAGGGCCCGGCCGACGTGGATCGGCTCGTAGCCGAGCTGGGTGGCCGCGTCCCGGATCCGCCGTTCGAGGGCGGGTGAGATCCGACCCTGCGCCTTGCCGCTGAACACGAGCGAGACCGACGACTGCGCCACCCCGGCGAGCCGCGCCACCTCCAGGCCCGTCGGACGCGCGCTGTCAGACCTTTCCATGGGTTGACCATATCCGAACGGCATACGTATGATGCAGATGCGGCATACGAATGCCGTCCCAACCGAAAGGCATCACCGTGCAGTTCCTCCTCGACTGTGACCCCGGCCACGACGACATGCTCACGATCTTCCTCGCCGCCAAGCACCTCGACGTGGTCGGCATCACCACCGTCAGCGGCAACCAGTCGCTGGAGAAGACCACCCGCAACGCACGCCGCAGCGTCGAACTCGCCGGTCTCACCCACATCCCGATCGCCAAGGGACTCCCCCGTCCGCTGGTCAACGAGGTGCGCTACGCCCCCGAGATCCACGGGCAGAGCGGGCTGGACGGCGTGGCCCTCCCCGAGCCGACCGTCGAGCTCTCGCCCCTGCACGCCGTCGACTTCATCATCGAGGCCAGCCACACCTACGACGAGCTCGTGCTGGTGCCCGCCGGTCCGCTCACCAACATCGCCGCGGCCCTGATCAAGGACCCGACCCTGGTCGAGCGGGTGAAGGAGATCTCGCTGATGGGCGGCTCGATGACCTACGGCGGGTCGACCGCCGCGGCCGAGTTCAACATCTACGTCGACCCCGAGGCCGCCGACGTCGTCTTCCGCTCCGGCCTGCCGATCAAGATGTTCGGGCTCAACGTCACCCGGATGGCCTCCGCGACCGTGGAGCGGCTCGACCGCATCCGCGACATCGGCACCCCGTTCGCGAGGACCGTCGCCGACCTCGTCGAGTTCTACCGGGCCTCGCTGCACAACGTGTACGGCCTGGACGGGGCGTCGATCCACGACCCGCTCGCGGTCGCCGTCTACATCCGGCCCGAGCTGTTCACCATGCAGGCGATGAACGTCCAGATCGAGTTGAACGGCACCCACACCCGTGGCATGACCGTGTGCGACTACCGCTACGTCGGACGCGAGGGCAAGGGCATCTACGGCGAGAGCGGCATCATCCGGGGCGCGGAGGCGAACGCCGAGGTCGCCGTCGACATGGACGTGGACGGGTTCTTCGACCTCCTCACCGACACGCTCGCGCTGTACTGACCCCTCCGGCAGACTTGGAGCCGGGAGCCGACCGAGCCGGGAGCAGCGTGATGATCAGCGACATCGGGGCGATCCTGCCCCTCGCGACGGGCATCGCCCAAGTTCCCGATCGAGCTGACCGAGGCCGGCCTGGCGAACCCGGCGTTCGCGCACTTCGGACGCCGCCTCGACTCCGGGCACTGGCACAACGACATGCCTGGGCTCACCGACACCGCGACCGTGCTCGCGACCAGCGAGGGCTGCCCGCGCCAGATCGTGGCGTACAGCGACCGGGTGTACGCCTTCCAGTGCCACCTGGAGTTCACCCCCGAGGTGGTCGACCTGCTGATCGAGGCCGAGCACGGCCTGCCGTCCCTCACCGGGCACCGCTTCGTCGAGCAGGCGGACGCCCTCCGCGCCCACGACTGGACGGCTGCGAACGCCGCGCTCCACACCTTCCTCGACCGCCTCACCGGGGACGGTTCCTAACTCGGTCCCGGACCGAATCGGGGACGGTTCCCAACTCGGTCCCGGACCGAATCGGGGACGGTTCCCAACTCGGTCCCGGACCGAAACGGGGACGGTTCCCAACCCGGTCCCGGACCGAAATGGGGACGGATCTCGTCCCCGTGCAGCTGAGATTCGACCGAGAATGGACTGAGTTAGGAACCGTCCCCACTCAGCTCGACCAGGAAGGTCAGGACATGACGCAGGTCAACCTCATCGCGACGATCCCCACGCCCCCGGAGAAGAACGAGGCCGTCACGGCACTCCTCGTCGAGTACCAGGAGGTCGTTGTGGCCGAACCGGGCAACCTTCGGTTCGAGCTCTACCGGGATCCGGCGGGAACTTCGGTCATCGTGGTTGAGCGCTACGCGTCCGACGAGGCCTTCCAGGCACACTGCTCCACAGAGGCCAACGCCACGCTGAACGCGCGGCTGGCCGAGGTGCTGGACGGCGGCGGCAGCGCCCTCCAGATGCTCGAAGCGATCGACGCCTGACCGCCACGGTCAGGCGGATCGCTCAACAGGTGCCGATCAGAACGGCGCGATCCAGAACCGGCCGACGGCGACGAACGCGGCCAGGGCGAACAGCACCACGTTCGCCAGGACGGGCTGGGTCTCCTTACGCCGCAGGTGGGTGGCGATCGCGCCGATCATGATCACCACGAGCCCGACCGCGGCCAGCGGCGCCAGGACGGGAGCGATGCCGACCAGCGGCGGCAGGATCAGCCCGATCGCGCCGAGGACCTCGAACGCCCCGATCATCTTGATGGTGTTGGCGCTGAAGTCCTCGGCCCAGCCCATCGACGCGGCGATCTTCTCCTTCGGCTGGGCGAGCTTCATCGCGCCCGCCGCCAGGAACGCTGCCGCGAGCAGGCCCGCAGCGATCCACAGTGCCACGTTCATGAGGTTCTCCTGACGTCGAATCACTTAACTCGTTAACTCAAGGGTAGGTCGTTTCAGTTAACGCTGCAAGTAACTACGATGGGCTCGTGGACGGCACCCAGGACGAGCCCCGCTGGCTCAGCGAAGACGAGCGCCAGGCCTGGATGGACGTCATGGCGCTGGTCGTGAAGCTGGTGCCCGCGCTCGACCGCCAGTTGCGCCGGGACGCCGGCCTCACCAGCTTCGAGTACCTCGTGCTGGCGGTCCTCTCCGAAGCCCCCGACCGCACCCTGCGGATGAGCGACCTCGCCGCACTCGCCGAGGGCAGCCTGCCCCGGCTCTCCCAGGTCGTCGGACGCCTGGAGAAGCGCGGCTGGGTGCAGCGGACGCCCGACGCCACCGACGGCCGCTACACCCTCGCCGTCCTGACCGAACAGGGCTGGGACAAGGTCGTCGCCACGGCCCCCGGCCACGTGACCGAGGTGCGCCGGCTCGTGTTCGACCCGCTCACCAAGGCCCAGGCCGCGCAGCTCGGCACGGCCGCCCAGCGCATCGTCCGCGCGATCGACCCCGCCTGCCCCGGCGCCGAGAAGTAGCGCGCCACTCTCAGGACCGAACGCCAGCGACCGCCACAAAGGGCCTGTCCGTTCGCCGTGGCGCGATCCTGCCGCTTGCCGTGTCCCACCTTGCGCTCCTGTCACAGCCACGCCACCTGGTGGCAGGATCGCGTCACGAGCCGTCCGCCCGCATCCACCTAGCGGGAGGACATCGACACGCCTCCCCACTGCGGACGCGTCGTGATCCGTCCACGGAAGTCCGTCACAGGTACGAATGCGCATAGTGGGAGCACATGGATGGCCGGATCCCGACATGCTCTCGGCCACATCGCGCTGCTCACGAAGTGGATCGAGTCCGACCGGGAGATCCCGCTCGACGACCTGGTGGCCCTCCTCCAGTCGGTGCTCACCACGGGCCCGGTCGCGCTGCTGGCGGAGCTGGGTTCACTGCCTGCCGGGCTCGCCCGGGACTAGGCAGCGCACCGCCTACGCGCCGAGCAGCTTCAGCAGGAGCGGTTCGAGGGCGCGACGTTCGTCCTCGGTCAGCCGCTGGAGCACCATGCTGGAGTTCGCCACCGCGTCGGCGAGTGAGCTGCGGAGCTCACGCCCCCGATCGGTCAGCTCGAGCAGCTTCACCCGGCGGTCGTCACCGGGGACGCGGCTGACCAGGTCGCGCTCCTCCAGCTGGTCGGCGAGGCCGGTGATGTAGGACCGGTCGCAGGCGAGGCTGTCGGCGAGCTCGCGCATCGGCGCGGGCTCGTCCAGCTGCATGATCGCCCGGGCGAGGTGCAGCGGGAGGTCGAACTCGGTGACGGAGGCCGCGAACTCGGCCTTCGCCTGCTCGGCGACCTGCACGAGCAGCGCGGAGATCCGCCGCGCCTCGACCATGAGCCCGTCGGTGTCACCTGTCACAACTCCCATGCCCGCATACTACATCGTCCGGTCAATTGTTGACTGCCTCACGCAACGTGTTACCGTTGATACGTGACTCACTCAACCATGGAGCTGACCAAATGACCACGACCGTTGATACCGCTCGTCCCACCACGCCATCGACGCAGTTGGTCCGCCGGCTCCCGATCGCCGCTGCCGCCGCCCTCGCCCTCAACCTGATCGTCTACCTCGCCGGCTCGCTGGCCGGTGCGTCCTGGCTGGTCACCACGCCGCAGGTCATCGGCGTCGGCATGGTGACCATCGGGACGCTGGTGCCGTTCGTCCTCGCCGGCGCCGGCGTCTGGGCCCTGTCCCGTCGCTGGCCGCAGGGGCCGCGCTGGGCGTCCTGGGCCGGGCTCGCGTTCGGCGTCCTCACGCTGCCGATGTCGCTGATCGCCGCCACCGACCCCACCACGGGCATCTCGCTCGCCAGCATGCACGTCATCACCGGCGTCGCCTGGCTCCTGGCCGTCCTGCCCCCGCGCTCCCGCGCCTGACCCGAAGAGGACGACTCCGTTGACCACGACGACACTGACCACGGCCTTCCAGCCCTACCAACTCGGCCGCATCACGCTCGCCAACCGCATCGTGATGGCGCCGATGACCCGCAGCCGCGCCTACGGCCCCGGCGCCAGCCCGACCGAGCTGATGGCCACCTACTACGCCCAGCGCGCGAGCGCCGGCCTGATCGTCACCGAGGGCATCCAGCCGTCGCTGGTCGGGCAGGGCTACCCCGACACCCCCGGTCTGCACTCGGCTGAACAGGTGGCCGGCTGGAGGGTCGTCACCGACGCCGTCCATGCCCGGGGCGGACGGATCTTCGCCCAGCTGATGCACGTCGGACGCCTCAGCGACCCCGCGCTGCTGCCTGACCATCTGGCCCCGGTCGGGGCGTCCGCGGTGCCGGCGGTCGGGCAGATCTACACCCACCAGGGCCCCAAGCCGTTCCCGGTGCCGCAGGAGCTCGACGAGGACGGCATCCGCCAAACGATCGCCGATTTCGTCCACGCCGCCGAGAACGCGATCGAGGCCGGCTTCGATGGGGTCGAGCTGCACGGCGCCAACGGCTACCTGATCCACCAGTTCCTCGCCACCAACGCCAACCAGCGCACCGACCAGTGGGGCGGGACGCCGGAGAACCGGGCGCGCTTCGGGGTGGAGGTCGCCAAGGCCGTCGCCGAGCGGATCGGCGCCGACCGGGTGGGCTTCCGGGTCTCGCCCGGCAACCCGCTGCACGACATCGTCGAGGACGCCATCGACGAGACCTACGCGGCCCTGCTCGCTGGGCTCGCCGAACTCGGGCTGGCCTACCTGCACATCATGGAGGCGACCGGGCAGCGGCCGTTCACCCTTGCCGCGCGGCAGGCCTGGCCGACGACGTTGGTCCTCAACCCCGACACGCGGCCCGAGCCGACCGGACCGGCGGAACTCGCCCTGATCGACGAGGGTGTGGCCGACCTCATCTCCTTCGGCAGCCTGTTCCTGGCCAACCCGGACCTGCCGGCCCGGCTCGCCGCCGGCGGCCCGTTCAACACCCCCGACCGCCGTCTCGCCTTCGGCGGCGACCACCGCGGCTACACCGACTACCCGACGCTGGTCGCCTAGCCCCGGTTCCCCGCACAAACGCCCCCGATACTCACAGACGCCCGCGAAATTTCGCGGGCGTCTGTGAGTTTCGGGGGCGTTTGCCGAGGGGCCGGTCCGGAGGGGCTGGGGCCGGAGGGGTCTTCGTGACGGTCCGCTCGGCGCCCACCGACCTCCTCACGGGCGTCCCGCTGGAAGCCCACCGATCCCGGACGCGCGTCATCCCGGCGAACACCGGGATCTCGGGTTCGGCGTGCGGTACGCGATTCGCCCTGGATCGGTCCGTGCCGGGCCGATCTGGACCATGAGCGACCCGATCCAGTGCAAATCAGGTACCCCGAAGGCGAACGGCGGGCGCGAGGTCCCGGCCTTCGCCGGGATGACCGTGGTGCGGTCAGCGACCACCGCCCGGTCCTGAGGAGCGAGCGCCAGCGAGCGTCGAACGGGGCCTTGATCCGCTCCCGCGCAAACGCCCCCGAAACTGACAGGCGCCCCCGAAATTTCGGGGGCGTCTGTCAGCTTCGGGGGCGTCTGCGGAGGGGCCGGGGCCGAGGGGCGTTTGCCGAGGGGCCGGGCCGAAGGGCGTCTGCGAGGGGCTGGGGCCGAGGTGCGCCTGCGGAGGGGCTGGGGCAGGGGCGTCTGCGGAAGGGCCGGGGGGACGGGGCCCGGGGGGCGCCTGCGGAGGTGCCGGGGGCCGAGGGGGGCTACCAGACGCGGACGCTCGTGACTCCCGACCGGAGGTCGGCGAACGGGCCGGCAGGGTAGGCCCGACCCAGCGGACGCGGCGTCCCGGCCAGGTCGAGGTCCAGCACCACCGGGCCGCCGTCGCGCTCCTCGAAGTCGGCGCCGACGAAGCGCACCGGGGGCAGCGAAAGCGGTCCCGCAGTGTCGACCGCCAGCCCGTCGAACCCGGCAGGCAGGTCGAGGCGCACGAACACCTCCTCCCCCTCCTCGACCACCTCAGCGACCACCGCGCCGACGGCGAGTGAACCCTCCTCGCCCGCGAACGCTGCCGCGCCGTCCGCGTAGGCGTTGCGCGCGATGTAGACCGGCTGCTTCACCCCGGCGAACCGCTCATGGTCGCCGCGCGAGGGGTCGTCGACCAGCGTCCGGTACTCGGCCATCGACGCCGGGTGCCCGTCGTAGCAGGCCGTCCCGTAGCCGACGGCCTGCCCGGCACGGGCGCTGCGCCCGTAGGCGCGGGACAGGTCGCCACCGAGGAACAGGTTGCCGACGTACCGGTCGTCCCCGCCGACGATGGCCGCGTACCCGGCGACCTGGGTGCTGTGCGGACGGTGGTACGGCGTGGGCCGGTCGAGAACCGGCTCGATCGACACCGTCCCGGCGACCAGGTTGTGCACGAACGCGCCGCCCTGGCTGAACAGCTCCAGCGACGCCCGCGACCCCAGCAGGTTGTGCTCGACCACGTACGGCCCGTGGCTGACCTCGACGAACAGGTCACGGCTGTTCGCGTAGTACAGGTTGCGGCTGACCCGCGTCCCCTGCGCCTGCCAGTCCAGCCACGTCCCGAGCGTGCAGTCGTGGATGCGGTTGTGACGGATCACCACGTCGATCGCGGCGTGCAGCTTGATGCCGGCGATCTCGTAGCCGTAGAACTCCCGCTTGGTCGCGATGTGGTGGATGTGGTTGTCCTCGATGGTCGAGAACACGCAGCCGAGGTGGCCGACGATCCCGTTCTGCCCGCAGTGGTGGATGGTGTTGCCCCGCACCACGTGGGAGCCGATGTGCTCGGCGTCCCAGCCGATCTGCCGCGCGGAGAACACCGACTCGAGCTGGTACTGGTAGCCCGGCTTGTCGCCACGCACGGTCGCGAAGTTGTGCCCGGTGGACGCCTCCTTGCCCAGCGAGACCCCCGAGCACTTGGCATCGTGGATGTCGTTGTCCTCGATCACCCACCCCTTCGCCCAGTTGGGGCCGATCAGGCCGGGCTGGTCGGCGGTCGGCGGCGTCCACGGGCAGGCCGCCTGGGCGAGTTCGAACCCGCGGACGGTGATGTAGTCGATGTGGTGCTCGGTCGGGAAGAACACCGACCGCCGGACGTTCACCTCGACCAGTTCCGCGTTCGGGTCGGCGCCCTGGAAGTTGGCCCACACCCGGGTCTCGTCCGCCCCCACCTCGGCGTACCAGACGTAGCGGGTCTGGTCGGGGTCGCGGACGGCGTCGGCGGCGCCCGTCCAGTCGTCCACGACCTCGGTACGGACGGACGGGGTGAGCGTGTCGGCCACCGCGTGCACCTCGTAGAAGCTGCGGCCGTTGAGGTACACCTCACCGAGGTGCTTGCGCGGGCTGCCGGACGCGTACACGATCCAGTCGCCGCCGACCTCCTCGGCGAACGGGTTGAACCCGCCGAACAGCGCGTTCGGGATCCGCACCGACCAGACCGTGCCGTTCTCCAGGACCCAGCCGGTGACCCGCTCGGCGCCGGTGATGAGCACCTTCTCCCCCGGCGCGGCCGCGTAGGTGATGCGGCGGGTGTCGCTCAGGCCGCCGCGCGGCGGTTTCACCCACTCCCGGTACACGCCCTGGTGCACCAGCACGGTGTCGCCGGGCTGGGCGAGCGCGGCCGCGCGTCCGATCGTCGCGAGGGGCCGGTCGGCCGACCCCTCCTGGTGGTCGCTGCCGTCGGGGCGGACGTGGATCACGGTCGGCATGGGTTGTTGCTCCAGATTCTCGGGTGGCGGGTTACTTGGTGAAGCCGGCGGTGAGGCCGGAGACGAGCTGGCGGCGTCCGACCGCGTAGGCGGCGAGCATCGGCAGGACGGACAGGACGACGGCGGCCAGCACGGCCGGGATGTTGGTGGTGAAGTCGCCCTGGAACGTCCACAGCGACAACGGCAGGACGCGCTTGTCCGAGCTCTGGGTGAGGATCAGCGGGAACAGGAAGCCGTTCCACACGTTGAGCGCGTCGTAGATGGCGACGGTGATGATCGCCGGCTTCGACAGCGGGACGACCAGCGTCCACAGCATGCGCCAGTCGGTGGCGCCGTCCAGCCGCATCGACTCGAACAGCTCGTTGGGGACGTCGCGCAGGAAGTTGACCAGGATCAGCACGGTGAGCGGGATCGCGAACGCCACCGCGGGCAGGATGATCGCCCACAAGGTGTCGTACAGGCCGATCTTCACGATCAGGTAGTAGACGGGGATGATCACGCCCTGCAACGGGATCGCGATGCCCAGCAGCAGCACGTTGAACAGCTGGAGCGAGGCGCGCCGCCGGTTGCGGACGATCACGTAGGCGGCCAGCAGGCTGATGAACACCACCGTCGCTGTGGTGACCGTGGTGACGATCACCGAGTTGAGGAAGTACATGCCGAAGTCGGCGGCCAGCACGTCGGCGTACGCCTGGAGCGTGGGGTCGGCCGGCCACGACAGCGGGTTCTCGGTGTAGTAGTCGGGCCGGGGACGCAGGCTGGTGACGACGATGTAGTAGATCGGGACGATCGTGATCAGCAGCCACAGGCTGCCGAAGGCGCCGCCGAGGACGTTCGGCCGGGTGTGTGCGCGGGTCGCTGCCATGTCAGGCGCCTTCCAGGGTGCTTTCCATCTTGGTGTTTCCGGACGCGCGGTTCAGCGCGTACGAGACCCCGACGCCGACCACGACGAGAATCACGCCGACGACGCTGGCCCCGCCCATGTCGTAGGCACGGAACCCGCGCAGGTACATGTCGAGCGGCAGGATGCGGGTGGCGTTGCCGGGACCGCCGGCGGTCATGACGAAGATCAGGTCGAAGTAGGTCAGGGAGCCGACGATCATCAGGGTCGAACTGGTGACGATCGTGCTGCGCAGCATCGGCACGGTGATGTGTAAGAACGTGTTCACCCGGCCGGCGCCGTCGATCATGGCCGCCTCGAACACCGAGGCCGGCAGCTGCCGCGCCGCGCCCTGGTAGAGCAGCGAGTGGAACGGCACGAACGACCAGGCGATGACGAAGACCAGGGTCGGCATCGACAGGTTCGGGTCGCCCAGCCAGTCCTTGTTGAGGAAGTCCAGCCCGAGCGCGCTGCCGAGGCCGAAGTTGGGGTCGAGGAGCGCCTTGAAGGCGATGCCGACCGCGGCCGAGGAGAACAGCAGCGGCAGGAAGTAGAGGATCGAGAACCACTCGCGGTAGCGCTGGCTGCCGGCCATGAACACGCCGAGCAGCAGGCTGGTGGGGAACTGGGTGACCCAGGTGGCGACGGTCAGGACCAGGCTGAGCTTCATCGCGTCGAGCGTCACCGGGTCGGTCAGGATCCGCGCCCAGTTGTCCGCGCCCGCGAACGTGGGTGCGTCGAGCCCGTCCCAGTTCATGAAGGACAGCGCGACGACGCCGACCAGCGGCACGAGGGCGAACACGGCGAAGAACGTCATGGCGGGCGCGGCGAGCCAGATCGAGGGGCCGGTGCGCAGGCCCGCCTGCGCACCGGCACCACGACGGGTGCTCACTTCACCGCGGCCATCGCCTCGACGAACTGCTCGGGCGTCTGCTTCTTCAAGAACACCTGGCTGAGGTTGGTCAGCAGGGCCTGCGCGGGGGCGGCGGTGAGCGCCTGGTCCCACGACAGCTGGAAGCTCGGGGCGTCCTTGACCATCGAGTAGGCGTAGCCCAGGAACGCGGCCTGGTCGGACGCCTTCACCTTGGCCTCGGCGTCGTTCGTGACCGGCACCGCACCGGACGCGATCAGCGTGTCGGTGTAGGTCTCGTTGAACAGCATCGTGTCGAGGTACTTGATGGCGGACGCCTGCGCCTCGGGGCTCGCGGACGCCGACACCGACCAGAAGTTCGCCGGGTTGCCGACGATGTTCTTCGGGTCACCGGTGCCACCGTCGACGGTCGGGAAGTTCGCGAAGCCGAGCTTGCCGGCCTTCACGAAGTCGGGGGCGTCGGTGAGGAACGTGCCGAACACCCACGCGCCCTGGAGCAGCATGCCGGCCTTGCCGGTGTGGAGCAGTGCCACGTCCGCGCCCGAGTCGGCGACGACCGAGCCGTACTTGTCGCCGAACGCGCCCGCGTCGACCAGCTCCTGGATCTTCTGGCAGGCCTGCACGAAAGCCGCGTTCTTCCAGGCGTCCGCCTGGCCGGTGGCGACGGCCTTGAATGCGTCCGGCCCTCCGATGCGGTCGGTCAGGTACTCCAGCCACATCAGCTCGGGCCACACGCTCTGCCCGGCGAGCGCGATCGGGGTCTGGACGCCGGCGGCCTTCAGCTTGGCGACCGCGTCGAGCAGTTCGGCCCAGGTGGTCGGGGCGGCGGCGATGCCGGCCTTCGCGAACAGGTCCTTGTTGTAGTACATGACGACCGGCTGGGCGTTGTTGTTCGGGACGGCGTAGAGCTTGCCGTCCACCTTGCCGGTGTCGAGGACGCTGGTCACGATGCGCGGCTCCAGCGAACCGAGCTTGCCGGTCAGGTCGACGACCTTGCCGTTCTTCGCGTAGTCCTGGAGCGTGCCGCCCGCCCAGCTGTAGATCAGGGTCGGTGCGTTGCCCGAGCCCACCGCCGTGCGGATCTTCTCCTTGTAGGCGTCGTTGGCGAAGAAGTCCGACTTCACCTGGGCGGTGGGGTTGGCGGTGTTCCACTCCTCGAAGGACGCCTTGAACGCCTTCTCGCTGGTGCCGCCGGTCAGGGCCCACGCGGTGAAGCCCGCGCCGGTGGCCGAGGCGGCCCCACCCGGGCCGGACGGCTGTGCGCCGCCGCTACAGGCCGTCAGCGCGACCACCGCGGCCGACGCGGCCACGGCGAGGAAGCCGCGACGTGAGTTGAAGATCATCTGACACCTCTCTGGGTCTTGGCGAAATGTTTCGATCAACATTCGCTGGTGTTTCGATACTGTAGATCCGTTCTCGGCAGCGCGCAAGACCCCGATTCTGCGTGATTCGATAACGAATGGATTGCGAAAGATTTCGACCCCCGCTAGGCTCGCCGGCATGACAGCGAAGGTGACCCTCGCGGACGTGGCCCTGCGGGCCGGCGTCTCCCAGGCGGCAGCGTCCAAGGTGTTCAACGACCGGGCGGACGTCAGCGCGGCGACCGCGACCCGGGTGCGGCGGGCCGCGGAAGAGCTCGGCTACCGGGCTCCGGTGCGCAGGTCCGCGTCCGATCGGGTGAGCGTGTGGGTCGTCATCGACACGATCAACAACTACTACGCGCCCGACGTCCTCAGCGGCATGCTGCTCGAGGGCCACGCGCACGGGGCGCTCACCGTCGTCAGCCAGGTGCAGGGCAACACCGGCAGTCCGTCCCCGGGGTCGAAGAAGTGGATGACCGACGCCCATCGCCAGGGAGCGCAGGCCTTCATCTTCGTGACGACCACCGTCACCGACCAGGCGCTGGAGACCGCGCGGCAACTGTCCGCCCCCCTTGTCGTGGTCGACCCCGTCAACCGTCCGCCGCTCGGGGTGGCGACGGTGGGCGCCACCAACTTCCGGGGTGGACGCGACGCCGTCGACCACCTAATCGCGCTCGGGCACCGCCGCATCGCCTACGTCGGCGCCAACCTCGACTCCACGCCCGGCGGCGAACGCCTGGCCGGCTACCTCGACGGCCTGCGCAACGCCGACATCCCGGTTGACCGGTCGCTGATCGTCCCCGGACGCTTCAACAGCGACGACGGACGCGCGGCGGTGTCCCTGCTGCGGCGCAGCGACCCGCCCACGGCGATCTTCGCCGCGAGCGACGCGGTGGCGTTCGGGGTCTACGACGCCTGCCACGAGCAGGGCGTCCGCATCCCCGACGACGTCTCGGTCGTCGGGTTCGACGACGGCCAGGGCGGCGAGCTGGTGTGGCCGCACCTGACCACCGTCCGCCAACCGCTGGTGGAGATGGGCCGCCACGCCGTCGGCATCTGCATCTCCGCCGTGCAGGACAAGAGCCTGACCCCGCCTCCGGTCGAACTGGCCACCAACCTGGTGGTCCGCAACTCGACCGGACCCGCGTCCGACAAGGCGAGGAACGCATGATCAAGGGAGTGAACCTCGGCAACTGGCTCGTGCTGGAGAAGTGGATGAGCCCCGACCTCTTCGACGGCACCGACGCCGAGGACGAGACCGGGCTGTGCCACCAGCTCGCCCCCGACGTGCTGGCCGAGCGGTACCGCACCCACCGCAGCACCTACCTCACCGAACGCGACTTCGCCCAGCTCGCCGCGCTCGGCATCGAGGCCGTGCGCATCCCGGTGCCGTACGCGGTGTTCGGCGACGCCGAGCCGTTCGTCGGCTGCATCGAGTACCTCGACAAGGCGTTCGCGTGGGCGGCCGCCCACGGGTTGAAGGTCATGATCGACCTGCACACGGTGCCCGGCAGCCAGAACGGGTTCGACAACGGTGGCCTGTGCGGGGTGTGCCGGTGGCACCGGAGCCCCGCCGACGTCGAGTTCGTGCTCGACCTGCTGGAGCGCCTGACCGCCCGGTACCGCGGGCACAGCGCGTTCTGGGCGATCGAGGTGCTTAACGAGCCGATCTCGGAGGAACTGTGGGTCGGCCTCGACATCCCGAACCGCTACCCGGCCGCCGACCCGGTGGCCGCGGCCGAGTCCGAGCCCGTTCCGAGCGACTTCCTGCGCACCTTCTACCGGGACGCCTACCGGCGCATCCGCGCCGTGGACGCGGACGTCACGATCGTGTTCCACGACGGCTTCCGGCTCGCCGAGTGGGGCGACTTCTTCCGCGACGCGGGGTTCGAGAACTACCTGCTCGACACCCACCTCTACCTGATGGTCCACACCTGGCTCTCCGGCGAGGACGACCTGGCGGGCTACCTGCGCTACGTGGACACCGAGTTCACGCCGGCCCTCACCGCCGCCGCCGAGCACTCGCCGCTGATCGTCGGCGAGTGGTGCCTCAACACCTCCGCCGAGGCGATCGTCACCGAGAGCGCGGACACGCGCCGCGCCTACCACCGCCAGATCGCCGACGCGCAGCTGAGCGCCTGGCAGGGCACCCAGGGCTGGTTCTTCTGGAGCTACAAGCTCCAGGTCAGCGGGCCGGCCCTGGACGGGTGGGACTTCGGCACGTCCGCCGCCCTGGGCTACCTGCCGGCCCTCTGACCCCTTCGCAGGTCTTGTCACCGCGGTTCTAACCCGTTAGTCTAACGCGTTAGAACCAGATGAACAGGAGAAGCTCGTGCCCGAATCCCGCCGCCAGTCCCTCGTGATCGACACCGACACCGCGTCCGACGACGCCGTCGCCCTGCTGCTCGCGCTCCGCGCCCCCGGGGCCGACGTGCGGGCGATCACGGTCGTCGCGGGCAACGTCCCGCTGGAGTCCGCCATTCGCAACGCCCGGATCAGCCTCGAGATGAGCGGCGCCGACCTGGTGCCGATCTACGCCGGCTGCGCCCGTCCGCTGGTCCGGGAACTGCACACCGCCCAGAACGTGCACGGCGCCGACGGCATGAGCGGCGCCGAGCTGACCGATCCGGTCGTGCCGGTCGAGTCCAGCCACGCCGTCGAGGCGCTGCTCGCGATCGCGCGTGACGAGCCGGGCGTGCACGACCTGGTGACGCTCGGCCCGCTCACCAACATCGCGCTCGCGCTCGCGATCGACCCGGCGTTCCTGACCCGGTTCCGGCACACCTGGATGATGATCGGCGCCGCGGACAACTGGGGCAACGTGTCCCCGACCGGGGAGTTCAACGCGTGGGCCGACCCGGAGTCGGCGAAGCTCGTGCTGGAAGCCGACGGGCCGAAGACGATGGTCGGCTGGGACATCTCGCGCAAGTACGCCGTGATCACGCCCGAGGAGGACGCCCGGCTGCGCGCGTCCGGCCGGGTCGGCATGTTCACCTCCGAGATCAACCGGGACGTCGAGCTGTTCGCGTCCGCGCTCAGCGGCACCCCCGGCTACGACCTCCCCGACCCGGTCACGATGGCGGTCGCGCTCGACGAGTCGCTGATCACCGAGTCGGAGGACCTGCACCTGTCGGCGTCCACCGACGAGTCCACCCGCGGCCAGACGTTCGCCGACCACCGCCTGCCGCGGCCGGTGCCGAACACCCGGGTCGTGGTCGCGGTCGATTCCGGGCGCTTCAAGGAGATGCTGTTCGCGCTCCTGAAGGACGACGATGACGCCGAGGCGTAAGGCGGTCGAGCTGCACTGCCACCTGGACGGCTGCGTGCTCCCCGACACGATCGAGGCGCTCGCCCGCGAGCAGGGGGTGGAGCTGCCCCGTCCGGCCGCCGAGCTGGCCACGGTCAGGCCCGGGTGCAGCAGCCTGATCGAGTACATCAGCGCGATCGACGTCGCGCTCGCGGTGCTGCAAACCCCCGAGGCGCTGTTCCGCGCGGCCACCGAGCTGGTCGACCAGTGGGCGGCGGACGGGGTGCTGCACGGCGAGGCGCGCTTCGCCCCCGAGCTGCACCTGCGCCGGGGGCTGACGATGGCGGAGGTGGTGGCCGCGGTGGCCGACGGCCTGCGCGACGGCGCCGCCCGCACGGGCGTCGACACCAGCCTGATCCTGTCGTGGATGCGTCCGAGCCCTCCGGCGGTCTCGTGGCGGGTGGTCGAGACCGCGGCCGCGAACCCGGACGTGATCGGGGTCGACATCGCCGGCCCCGAGGTCGGGGTGCCGCTGGTGCCGCACGCGGACGCCATGCGCGCGGCCCGGGACGCCGGGCTGCGGGTCACCGTCCACGCCGGCGAGGCCGACACCGCCCGGGAGATGTGGGAGGCCATCGACGAACTGGGCGCCGAACGGATCGGGCACGGCGTGAAGGCCGTCCACGACCCGGTGCTGATGTGGCGGCTCGCGGCCGACACGATCACTCTGGAGCTGTGCCCGACCTCCAACGTGCAGACCACGGCGGTGGCCTCGCTGGCCGAGCACCCGATCGAGACGCTGCGCCACGCCGGCGTCCCGATCTCGCTGTCGACGGACTGCCGGACGACCTCGGGGGTCACCATCGAGGACGAGTACCGCTCGCTCCAGGCGGCGTTCGGCTGGGACGCGTCGGTCTGGAACGAGACCCAGGGGTCGGCGCTCCGGGCCGCGTTCCTCCCGGCCGAGCGGCGACCGGCGGTGGAGGAGCGCTTCGCAACGTCGGTCCGCTAACGTCGCTACGCCGGAGCCCGAAGGGAGGTCGTTGACCATGGTCACCTACGCGGACGTCGCCCGTGAGGCGCACACGTCCACGGCCGTGGTCAGCTACGTCCTGAACAACGGGCCGCGGCCGGTGTCGGAGAAGACGCGCGCGCGGGTGCTGGCGGCCGCCGAGGCGCTCGGCTACCGGCCGAACCGGCTCCCCGCCGCGCTGCGCACCGGGAAGACCGGGTTCGTCGGGGTGGTGGTTCCGGACTCGTCCATCCCGTTCTTCGCCGAGCTGACCCGGGTGGCGATCGCCGAACTCGGGCAGCGCGGGCTGCTGGCCCTGGTCGGCCACGCCGGGCTGTCGGGCGTGGGCGAGGCGGAGACGATCGACGCGTTGCTGTCCGCGCGGGTCGACGGGCTGGTGATCACGGCGTTCTGGCGGGAGGACCACGCCGGCCTCACCACGGACGTGCCGGTGGTCTACGTGCACCACAAGCCGCCCTCGAGCAGCGAGACGCTGGTCCCCAGCGACAACGCCCACGCGACGCGGCTGGCGGTCGAGCACCTGCGTTCGCACGGCCTCGAACCCGACTTCTGGACCGGCCCGGACGACGAGGGCCCGCTCGGCGAGCGGCTGGACTCGTGGCGGGCCGGCGCGGCGGAGGGGGCGCGCCTGTTCCGGTCGCCGTTCAGCCCGGCCGAGGCCAGCGCGGTGTTCCGCGAGCTCGTCGGGGCCGGGCAGGCTCCCCGCAGCCTGGTCGTGGCGACCGACCAGCAGGCGATCGGGATCCTGTCGGGCGCGTACGAGGCCGGCGTCCGCGTGCCGGAGGACCTGGCGCTGATCAGCCTCGACGGCAGCCCCGAGACCGAGTTCACGTCGCCGCCGCTCACGGTCGTGCGCCAGCCGCTGCACGAGATGATGCGCAACGCGATCGCCGTCCTCCAGGACGACGGACGCGCCCCCGAGCCGGCCCTCGGACGCCTGGTCCGGCGCCGTTCGTGCGGGTGCGCGCACCCCGACCAGGACGGCGCCGCCCCCGAAGGGCCGGACGCCGCGCACTCCCAGGGCGCGACGCGGCTCTAGGGGCCACGGGCGTGTCCGACCCATCTGCCCCCAGCCGCCCGGAGCTGACCTGCGCGGGAGGATCCGCCCTGTATTGGCCGTCAGCGGTCACGGGCCAGCACCTGGCGACGAATCCGGGGCGAATCCTCCCGGCAGAGGTGGCAGCGACCCGCTCCGGGAGCGACGCTCCTATGGTTCGCCAAGCCGCAGTGGGGTGTTCGAGGAGGCGGTAGAGGTCTCGGACGAGGTAGCGCTTGAGGCAGCGGATGATGTCGCGGCGGGTCTTGCCTTCGTGGGTGCGTCGTTCGGCGTAGGCGCGGGTGCGCTGGTCGTAGCGGAGCCGGGACAGCGCGATGGTGTGTAGGGCCCGGTTGAGTTGGCGGTCGCCGTAGCGGTTGAGTTGGTGTCCCTCTCCCACCCTCTTGTGGACGGCCGCTCACCTGTCCCGGGAGCCGCCCGCCCGAGCTTCCGGCGCCCAATTTAGTTTAGACACTAAACTGCCAGGCATGGCTGTGATCGCGTTGTTCGGTGCGACCGGAAAGACGGGCGGACGGGTGCTCCAACGCGCCCTCGCGGCCGGTCACGAGGTGCGCGCGCTGGTCCGGGACCCATCGAAGCTCGCTGTCGCGGACGAGAGGCTGACCGTCCTCACCGGCGACGTGCTCGACCCGGAAGCGGTCGACCGCACGGTGGCCGGCACCGATGTCGTGTTGAGCCTGTTCGGTCAGGTGAAGGGCTCGCCCCGCACCGTGCAGACCGACGGCACGCGGACGATCGTCGAGGCGATGCAGCGCCACGGCGTCCACCGGCTGGTGACGCTGTCGGGCGGCGGGCTGCGGGCGCCACAGGACCAGCCAAAGCTGCCCGACCGGATCATCCGCACGCTCCTGCGGCTGCTGTCGGGCCACGTCCTGGCGGACGCGGAGGGGCACCTGGCCGTCCTTCAGTCCTCCGGCCTGGACTGGACGGTGGTGCGTGGCCCGATGCTGACCGAGGACCCCGGCAAGGGCCGCTACCGTGTCGGGTGGGTCGGCGTGGGCACCAGTACACGGATCAGCCGCGACGACCTCGCCGACTTCATCCTCACCCAGGTCGACGACGCGACGTTCGCCCGCCAGCTTCCGTTCGTCAGTGACTAGCGCGGACGCCAACCGGCAGGCGCTGCTGGGGCGCACGATTGAGGAGCTGGTGACCTGGGCGCGCCGGCTGGACTCGCATCGCCGATTCCCGTTCGGCGACCTGGACGTGAGCCGCTCCCAGGTGGAGGTGCTCTTCCTGGTCGCCCACTCCGACCCCCCGATGACGCCCGGACGGCTGGCAGCAGAGCTGGGCGTCACGCCGGGCGCGGTGACGCAGCTCGTGGCCGGTCTGGTCGCCGCCGGACTGGTGGAGCAGCAGCGGGACGAGGCGGACGCGCGGCGCCGCGTCCTGGCGCTGACCGCGGGCTCCCGGGCGCGGGTGCAGAGCTTCGAGCTGGACGTGGTGCGCGAGCTCGCCCCGCGGTTCGCCGATCTGGACGAAGCCGAACTGGAGACGTTGGCCGGGCTGCTGGCCAGAACGAGCGAGGGCCGATGAGCGCGGTCTTCGTGACCGGGGCTACGGGGACGGTCGGCTCGGCCGTGGTGAGCCACCTGCTCGAGCGTGGCGAGCAGGTGGTGGCCGCCGTGCGGGACGAGGCGGACGCCGCCAGGGTGCCGGGCGCCGCGGCGTCCCGGCTGTTCGACTTCGGCGCGCCGAGGCCGGCGCTGCGGGAGGCGCTCGACGGCTGCGACCGGCTGTTCCTGATGCGTCCGCCGGCGATCGCGGACGTGCAGCGCTACCTGTTCCCGCTGGTGGACGCGGCCCGCGAGGCCCGCATCCGGCAGGTGGTGTTCCTGTCGCTCCAGGGCGTCCAGGCGAACCGGGGGACGCCGCACCACGCGATCGAGGCCTACCTACGGAAGGTGGACGCGCCGTACACGTTCCTGCGCCCGAACTTCTTCATGCAGAACCTGTCGACGACGTACGCCCAGCGGATCCGCGAGACCGGCGACATCTTCCTTCCCGCGGGCGGGTCGCGGACGGCGTTCATCGACGCCCGCGACATCGGCCGGGTCGCCGCGGCCACCCTCACCACGCCCGGGCACGTGCGCAAGGCGTACACCCTGTCGGGGGAGCAGAGCCTGCGCTACGACGACGTCGCCACGATCATGACCGACGTGCTCGAACGCCCGATCCGGTACGCCCGTCCGTCAGAGGGGGAGTACCTCGCCTCGCTGGTCGCGGAGGGGTGGCCCCAGGACTACGTGGACGTGCAGAAGATGATCTACCGCGTCGTCCGGCTGAACGTCTCCGCCTTCCCGAACCGCATGGTGCGCCGCCTCACCGGTGCACCCGCGACGCCGTTCGCGACGTTCGTCCGCGACTATGCCGAGGTGTGGGCGCCGAGCTGAAGCCCGTCGCGGTAGCTTGGTGTGAGTTCGTCCACCGAGTTCGGGGGCACATTCACACCGAATCGCTCTCATCCGGCCCTAGATTCGGTAGATCAACCGAGACAAGAACCGGTGAACACTCAGACGAAGGTTCACCGGTTTCCGATGTCCTGAGACATCACATTGCGCGCGAGAGAGGAGGTGAACCTCCCTGCGGGCAAGAGAGAACATGGCCCTCACTAGGCATTTCGTACAGTTCTCGGCTTAGTCGAACGCGATCGTGGGGCAGATGTGGGGCAGGAGTCACGGCGTCTCAGGAAGCAGGAGGAGAGCGTTGACGTGGCTGGGCCGCACCGTGCGGAAGTGCCGCTGATCCAACGTCACGACCTCCTCGATCCCCAGCCTCTCCGCCAAAGCGATCACGGAAGCATCCGTCGTTCCCAGAGGCAAGTCGTCGTACTGCGCGACGAGCTGCGCCATCCGGGCGAAGTCCTCCGCTTCCAATGCGACCGGTTCGAAGTCACCATCGGCAATTGACTGCAAGAACGCCGCCTCAACGCGAGGACCAACTCGTTGCTCAAGGAGATAGCCGACCTCAGCCACCACCGTGGACGGGAGCAGCAGCCGCCGACCCGTGAGACGCAGACCGGCGAAGAGGTCGACACATCGGCGGTAGTGAGCGTCCGTGCTCACCGCAGCCGCTATCAGCGGCCCGGAGTCACACAGGATCACGAGCGGGAAGCGCCGAAGCCCCCGGCAAGGATCTCGTCAACACTCACGGACAGATCCGTACGGCCGTCCTTATCGACCCCCATGCCGAAGAACGCAGGCGGCCAAGGGCGATCCCCCGTCGGGGCCGGAACCCGGCGCCGGACGTCCGCAAGCACCCGCGCGACCTGGTCATCAGGCAGCGCATCGACGAGTTCATGCAACTCGTGGCGATCAGCGGTCATAGCACCGAGTCTAGAGGCGCGCACCCACAACCCAGCCAACGCGCGCCTGGTGCCAGCACGGGCCCGCCACCCATGGCCTTCGGTGGACGCTCAGCCGCCACAGGTTGTTCGGATCGCGCCCGATCATGCCGAGTTCAGGACGTTCGGAACTTGAGCGATTGGGCGTCGAACCCTTGGGGTTCTGACTGCCTGCGATCCGGCCCTCTTGCGTCAGTGGCGACATGCCGGTCCTAGCAACTCGAGTCATTGGTCGTGTTGTGGGCGAGAGCGTCAAGCTTGGTAGTCCTCGAACTCCCAATGGGCGAGGCGCCCGAGTCGATCGCCGAGCGCCGACCAGGTGTCGGCCTCCACTTCCTGCACGCGGGCGGAGAGCCAGACCCGGAGGGCCCGTTGGTCGAACGTATCGACGTTTACTACGACGTGGTGGCGAGCGTCGAAGATCCCGCCGGTGGCGCGGCATGCCGTGGCCAGCCACTCCGGGCTGCACACGGTGACGTCGAAGGACTCTTCGCCGGGCGCATCCGTCGGGCCGACGGTCATGCGGGCGAGCAGCGAGAGGTCGTTCGGCTCACCCGAGAGGGTTGATGGGTCCGGTACAAGTTCAAGGCGCTTCAGCACGGCTCGCATGAAGCCATCCTCGCGCACCAACGTCCGCTCTTGCCGCCGGTCGTGCCTATGACTGCACACCTGCGGGGCCGTCTTAGCGTGGTCGATCGCTGGGCCGAGCGGCCGGTGACGAGGTTCGAGCGCAAGGGGACTGCCGCGGGCCGCGGCATCGCCGACCTGCGGTACCGACGGACAGCCTGACCGACCGGGCGCAGCGGATCGGGTAGGTCAGCCGCCCCCGGCGATGTTGACCAGCCACGAGGTCCCGAACCGGTCTACGCACATCCCGAACTCGTCGCCCCACGGCTGGGTGGCCAGCTCGACCGTCACGGTCCCTCCGTCCGACAGCGCCTGCCAGTAGCCGCGCAGTTCCTCGGTGTCGTCCCCGCCGAGGCTGACCGCGAGGTTGTTCACGGGCCGCAACGCCTCGCCCGGCAGCATGTCGGCGGCCATCAGCGTGAGGCCAGACGCTGTTTCCAGCTGGCCGTGCATGACCTGGTCGCCAATGCCGTGGTCGTCGGTGCCGAAGTCGCCGAAGTGGTTGATCGTGAGATCGCCGCCGAACACGTCCTGGTAGAACGCCAGGGCGGCCGAGGCATCACCCGCGAAGCTCAGGTAGGGGTTCAGTCGAGTGGCCATGGACCGACGATAGAGGGCTCATCCCAATCGAGGGTGCAGGTAGGGGGTCTGAAGCCGCCGGTATCGACGGCACCAGCCGTCCGGTTCGACGACCGGCCCGCGAGGACTGCACGAACCGCCCGATCATGCCGCAATGAGTAGGGCTGGAGCTGCCCAGAAGCTCGTCTTCAGCTCGACCGGGCTTGCCTGACCCAGGTCTAGCGACGACTCAACCGCTAGCTCCGCGGACGACGGCAGGCGTGCCGCCTTCAGCGGGCCCGAGCCGAGAGCGAGAGACAGTCCGCGCTGCGATGAACACAACGCTTGGGTGGCGGGCAGCCTCTCCAGCCCATTCAAGGGGCCGTACCATTCTCCGCCCCGGGCGTGGGGCAGCCGAACCGTCCCGGGGGTGTCCAGCCGCTTCCGCGCCTAGTCAAAGGGAGTTTCCGCGTACCGTTTCCGTGGGGCAGGAGTGGCCCCAAGAGGGCCCATCTGACCCGCGGCCCGCCTATTCGGCCAAGCGAACCTAGCCACAGCGATCGGAGTCGCGCCCGAAATGGGTACGAGAGAGGATTCGCACTTCCGTGTTTGCCCTAGTCAAAGGCACCTTACGGTGCGCGAGAGAGGAGTTGAACCTCCACGTCCTTTCGGACACACGGACCTGAACCGTGCGCGTCTGCCATTCCGCCACTCGCGCCCGACTCCCGGGGGAGCCAGCCGCAAGAGGTTAGCACAGGTGAACGGCCAGCTCCGATTCGGCCCCGGGGCCCGAGCGGACGCAAACCCCGGCCCGCAAGGCAGCCGACGCCGGCCCCGCAACCCGGCGCCGAAGCCCCAATCATCCCTGCGGGACCCTCATCCCCGACTGGAGTCTGAGTGCCCACGAAGCCCCGTCGCGTAGGCTGGACGTTCCGCGCTGGATAGTCTTGAGCGCGCCGCGCCACGCACATCGTCACGGGAGGAGGAGCGGATGGGGGTCTTCGACCGCGTCGAGAAGAAGCTTGAGAACGCCGTCAGCGGAGCCTTCGCACGCGCCTTCAAGGGCGACGTGCAGCCCGTCGAGATCACCGCCCGGCTCCAGCGCGAGCTCGACTCCGAGGCCAAGCTCCTCAGCCGCGACCGCAAGCTCGTCCCCAACGAGTTCACCGTCGGCCTGTCCCAGCACGACTACGACCGGCTCACCCCGTACAGCAAGACCCTCAACGCCGAGATCGCGCCCCAGCTGCGCGACTACGCCGCCGACTCCGGCTACATCTTCAACGGCCCGGTGATGATCGAGTACAGCCTCGACACCAGCCTGCCCGTCGGCCGGTTCACGATCACCTCCGCCGCCGTCGCCGGCGTGGACGCGGCCGAGCAGGCGTCCCCGAGCGAGATCCGGTCCGCCAACCTCGTCGTCGAGGTCAACGGCGTCCGCCACCCGCTCACCCCGCCCGGCATCACCATCGGACGCGGCACCGAGGCCGACCTGCGCATCAACGATCCCGGCGTCTCCCGCCTGCACGCCCGCATCGGCGTGGTGGGCACCGGCAGCGGCCAGCAGATCACCATCGAGGACCTCGGTTCCACCAACGGCGTCACCGTCGACGGCCAGCGCACACGTCACGCCAGCCTGACGCTCGGCAGCCGGATCGAGATCGGGTCCACCAGGCTGGCGATCGTCTCGCCGGTGCACGATGTCTGAGCTGGTCGTCCTCGGCCTCAAACTGGGGTTCCTGGCGCTGCTGTGGCTGTTCATCCTGTTCACCGGCAACGTCATCCGCACCGACCTGTTCGGACGCAAGGTCACCGCTGCCGAACTGGCGCAGGCCCCGTCCGGCTCCCCGATGGCCACCCAGCCCAAGCTCTCCCGGCGCGCGCTCAAGCAGTTGCCCAAGACCCTCACCGTCACCCACGGCAACCAGGCCGGGCTCCAGCTCCCCCTCGGTGAGGTCGTCCTGATCGGACGCGCCAGCGACTGCCAGCTCCTCCTCGAGGACGACTACGTCTCCACCCGCCACGCCCGCATCAGCCGGGTCGGCGGCGGCTATCAGGTCGAGGACCTCGGCTCCACCAACGGCACCTTCGTCAACAACCAGCGGATCGGCACGCCCACCCCGTTCGGGATCGGCGACGTGCTGCGCATCGGCCGCACCCTGATGAGCGTGGAGAAGTAGATGACGCTCGCACTGCGCTACGTCGCGCACTCCGAGATCGGTCTGGTGCGCAAGAACAACCAGGACTCCGCCTACACCTCCCCCACCATGCTCGTGGTCGCGGACGGCATGGGCGGCGCCGCCGCCGGCGACCTGGCCTCGGCCATCGCGGTGCGCGAACTCAAGCTGGCCGACGGCCCGCAGACCGGCGAGGCGATGCTGGACGTGCTCGCCGCCGCCATCGACTCCGCCGCCGACGCCATCGCCGACCTCACCGAGGCCGACCCCAGCCTCGACGGCATGGGCAGCACCGTGTGCGGGCTGATGTTCGACGGCACCCAGCTCGGCCTGGCCAACATCGGCGATTCCCGCGCCTATCGCTACCGCGACGGGCAGCTCAGCCGCCTCACCCGCGACCACTCCTGGGTGCAGACCCTGGTCGACGAAGGACGCATCACCGAGGCCGAGGCCCTCGAACACCCGCACCGCTCGCTGATCCTGAAGGTCATCAACGGCCAGCCCCAGCACGTGCCCGACCTCGAACTCGCGGACGCCGTCCCCGGCGACCGCCTGCTGCTGTGCTCGGACGGCCTGTGCGGCTTCGTCACCGACGACGCGATCGCCTCCCGGATGGACGGCGAGCGGGACGCCGTCCTGTCCGCGCTGGTCGCGCTGGCCCACCACGAGGGCGGCCAGGACAACATCACGATCATCGTGGCCGATATCGTCGAGGGTGAGCCCGAGGGCGCCACCGAGGTGCTCGGCGCCGCCGCCACCCTCGACCTGGACAACCAGCTCGAGCGCACCGGCGAGCAGCCGTCCGCCGAACGGACCACCCCCCGTCCCGATCCGGGCGCCGCCGAGGCCATCCGGTATGCGCCGCTCGCCAGGCGCCGCGCGTCCACCCGGGTCAAGCTGGTCGCGCTCGTCCTGCTGCCCCTGCTCGTGATCGTCGGCGGCGGTTGGGGCTGGTACTCCTACACCCAGGGCCAGTACTACCTGGGTGCCAACGCCGAGACCCTGGCCATCTTCCAGGGCATCCCCGAGCCGGTGTTCAACCTGCCCCTGTCGCACGTGGTGCAGGAGGACTCGACCCGGGTCGCCGACCTGCCCGTCTACTACCAGGAGCAGGTCCGCGACACGATCCGCACGGACTCGCTGGAATCGGCCAAGGAGACCCTGGCGATGCTGCGGCTGAAGGCCGAGTTCTGCGTCCAGCAGCGCATCGACCGGCAGAACCCGACCACGACGCCGACCAACACCGCCACCGCGACCTCGCCGGCCACGACCCCGGGCACCACGGGGTCCGGCAAGGCCACCCGCTCGCCGGTCATCACCCCGACCACCACGCCGGTGCAGAGCACGCCCACCGCGACCCTGACGCCGTCGGATCCGAACACCCCGGCAGCGCCCACGGACTGCTGATGAGCGACGTCGTCGGCTACCGGAGGCGCCGTGGCGTCGAGGCCTTCATGCTCGCCTTCGCGATCATCCTCGCGATGGGCGGGTACGTGCTCATCCACCTCACCCAGGACGCCAGGCTGCCCGCGGAGTGGCCGTGGGCGCTGGCCATCCTGACCGCGATCGCGCTGGCCGTGCACGTGGTGATCCGCTGGCGCATCCCCTACGCCGACCCGCTGATCCTGCCGCTGGTGATGCTGCTCAACGGCCTCGGCCTGGCGATGATCCACCGCCTCGACCTGGGCAGCGCCGAGCGGATGCACTCGGCGGAGCTCCAACTGACGTGGACGGCGGTCGCCGCGGCCTGCTGCATCGGCGTCATCATCGTCCTGCGCGACTACCGCGTACTACAGCGTTATACATACACGCTGTTCCTCTTCGGCATGGCGCTGCTGATGCTGCCGCTGGTTCCCGGCCTCGGCCTGGAGAAGAACGGCGCCCGCATCTGGATCCACGTCGGCCACTACAGCTTCCAGCCGGCCGAGCTGGCCAAGCTGGTGCTGTCGGTGGCGTTCGCGTCCTACCTCGTCGAGAAACGTGAGGTGCTGGCCCTCGCCGGACGGCGCTTCCTGGGCATCGAGTTGCCGCGTCCGCGTGACCTCGGCCCGATCCTGGTGATGTGGTTCGCCAGCCTGGCGGTGTTGATCTTCCAGAAGGACCTGGGCACCTCACTGCTCTTCTTCGGCCTGTTCGTGATGATGCTCTTCGTCGCCACCGAGAAGCCGAGCTGGGCGATCCTGGGCACGCTGCTGTTCGCCACCGGCGCCTACCTGGGCTACCTGTTCTTCGGCCACGTCCAGGTGCGGGTATCGTCGTGGCTGAACCCGTTCTCGAACTACGACCAGAACTACCAGGTGATCAACGGCCAGTTCGGCATCGCCTGGGGCGGCGCGTTCGGCACCGGCTGGGGGCTGGGACGGCCCAACCTCACCCCGCTCGCCAAGACCGACTTCATCGCCGCGGCGATCGGTGAGGAGCTCGGCATCGCCGGGCTGGCGGCGGTGATTCTGCTGTACGGGCTGATCGTGGCGCGGGCGCTGCGCGCGTCCCTGGTGGCGAAGGACCCGTTCGGCAAGCTGCTGGCCGCCGGCCTCGCGTTCGTGTTCGCGATCCAGGTGTTCGCGATCATCGGCGGCGTCACCCGGCTGCTGCCGCTGACCGGCCTGACCACGCCGTTCATGTCGCAGGGCGGCTCGTCGCTGGTGGCGAACTGGGTGATGGTCGGCCTGCTGCTGGTGATCACCCACCAGGTGCGGCGTCCCGAGGCGATCGCCCCCGAGCCCGAGCAGTGGCTGGGCGCGGAGACCACGCAGCTGATCCCGGTGGGGGCCGGCGCCGCCGCCCGGACGGCGTCCACCGCGTCCACCGCGTCCACCGCCTCGTCGCCCAGCGCGGTCGAGGACGCGTCCGTCCCCGACTCCACCCCCACCGGACCAGTGCCGGTGGTCGGCGCGGACGACGACGAACCGACCCAGCAGGTGGAAGGGGGCCGGCCGTGAACCGTCCGATCCGTGGGGTGGCCGTGACCGCCATGGTCATCTTCACCGCGCTGCTGGTGAACCTCAGCTACCTGTACGTCGGCCAGCAGGAGTACCTCAACGAGCGCCCCGAGAACCGCCGCGTGGCGGACGCCCGGTTCGCGCAGGACCGCGGCCCGATCATGGTCGGCAACACCCCGGTGGCCGAGTCGACGAAGGTCAAGGACCGCTACAAGTTCCAGCGCACCTACGCCCAGGGCAAGCTGTACGCCCCGGTCACCGGCTACTACTCCTACCTGTACCGCACGACCGGCCTGGAGGCGTCCTACTCCTCCCAGCTGTCCGGGCAGGACGACTCGCAGTTCCTGACCCGGCTGGTGAACTCGCTGTCCGGCGCGACCCCGCGCGGGGCCACCGTCGAGACCACGCTGAGCGCCAAGGCGCAGAAGGCGGCCTGGGACGCGCTCGACGGGCGCAAGGGCGCGGTCGTGGCCATCGACTACAGGACCGGCGCGGTCAAGGCGCTGGTGACCTACCCCAGCTACGATCCCAACGACCTCGCGACCCACGACCTCACCGCCTCGACCGAAGCCTGGAAGCGGCTCAACGCCGACCCGGACAAGCCGCTGGCCAACCGCGCGACGAAGGAGATCTACTCCCCCGGCTCCACCTTCAAGCTGGTCACCGCGGCCGCCGCGCTGGACTCCGGCCTCACCAAGGACTCCCTGGTGGACGCGTCGCCGTACAAGCTGCCCGGCTCGACGAAGGTGATCTCAGGGTCGTGCGGTGGCACCAAGATCACACTGACCCAGGCGCTGATGGTGTCCTGCAACCCGGCGTTCGCGCGGCTCGGGGCCAAGCTCGGTGCGGACGCGCTCCGCGCCCAGGCCGAGAAGTTCGGGTTCGGCACCAAGTTCCTCGACGAGATCGGCTCGGCGGCCAGCGTGTTCCCCGAGGACATCGACGCCGCCCAGACCGCGATGAGCGCGATCGGCGAGTTCGAGACCCAGGCCACCCCGCTCCAGATGGCCATGGTGTCGGCCGCGATCGCGAACGGCGGCGTGGTGATGGACCCCTACCTCGTCGACAAGGTGCTCGATCCCGAACTGCGGGTGATCTCGACCGCACACCCCCAGCAGCAGTCGGTGGCCCTCAGCGACAGCAACGCCCAGGACCTCCAGTCGATGATGGTGCAGGTCGTGCAGAGCGGCACCGGCTTCCGGGCGCAGATCCCGGGCGTCACCGTCGGCGGCAAGACCGGCACCGCGCGCACCAGCGCCGACCGCAACCCCTACGCCTGGTTCACGGCGTGGGCGGACGACCCGTCCGTGGCCGTGTGCGTCTTCATCGAGGACGCCGAGATCCCGGCCACCGACATCGCCGGCGGCAAGCTGGCGGCGCCGATCGCCAAAGCCGTGATCGAGGCGCTCCGGTGACGCGCATAACATCGTTCGGGCAGCTTCGGCCACAATGGGGACGTCATGCTGCCACCACGGCTCACCGGGGGACCGGGTGGAAAGGAAACTGCGGATGACCGAAGAACCGAGGCTCCTCGGAGGTCGCTACCAGCTGGGCGGTGTGCTCGGCCGTGGTGGCATGGCCGAGGTGCGCCGGGCTCGTGACCTCCGTCTGGGACGCGAGGTCGCCGTCAAGCAGCTGCGCATCGACCTGGCGTCCGACCCCACCTTCCAGGCCCGCTTCCGGCGGGAGGCGCAGGCCGCGGCCGGCCTGAACCACCCCAACATCGTCGCCGTGTACGACACCGGCGAGGAGGCGGACCCGAACTCCGGCGTCCAGGTGCCCTACATCGTGATGGAGCTCGTCGAGGGCCACACCCTGCGCGAGATCCTGCGCACCGGGCGGCAGATCATGCCGGCCAAGGCGCTGGAGTTCACCCAGGGCGTCCTGGACGCGCTCAGCTACAGCCACAAGGCGGGCATCGTCCACCGCGACATCAAGCCCGCGAACGTGATGCTCACCTCGACCGGCATGGTGAAGGTGATGGACTTCGGCATCGCCCGCGCGGTCGCCGACACCTCGGCCACCATGACCCAGACCGCGGCCGTCATCGGCACCGCGCAGTACCTCTCCCCGGAGCAGGCGCGCGGTGAGACCGTCGACTCCCGCAGCGACATCTACTCCGCCGGCTGCCTGCTCTACGAGCTGCTGGTCGGGCGTCCGCCGTTCCAGGGCGACTCGCCGGTGAGCGTGGCGTACCAGCACGTCCGGGAGGCCCCGGTGCCGCCCAGCCACCTGGACGCCGAGATCACCCCGGCGATGGACGCGATCACGCTGAAGGCGCTGGCGAAGGACCCCGCCGACCGCTACCAGACCGCCGCCGCCATGCGGGCCGACATCGGACGCCTGCTGGCCGGCCAGGAGATCGTTGCCCGCGCGCCCGTCCCCGTCCCGGTGCCCGTCGGCGTCCCGGCGGGGGCGGCGGAGGCCACCACCGTGCTCGAGGCCGGCGACCACACCGCGACCAGGGCCATGGACCCCGTCCCGGGCAAGCGGCGCTGGGGGCTGGTCGCCTTCCTGGTCGCGCTCATCCTGCTCGCGGCCAGTGTCGGCATCTACTTCGCGATCAACGCCAACAAGGTCGAGACGGTGAGCGTCCCGACGGTCATCGACCGGCTGGAGAAGGAGGCGGAGGACATCCTCATCGCCGCCAAGCTGCAGCCGCGCGTCCGGCAGGTCAACGGGCCGGACGACACCTCGCTGGGACGGGTGACCGCCCAGAACCCGATCGACACGAAGGTCGCCATCGGTACGACGGTCGAGATCACCGTCAACATCGGGCCCAGCAAGGGCACGATCCCGCAGGTCAAGGGCCTGGACAAGGACGACGTGGTCGACGAGTTGCACAACGACGGGTTCACGGACGTGAACCCGCAGCCGGCCGAGAACGAGCCGGCCAGCGCGAAACCGGACGAGGTGCTCAGCATCGACCCGCCGGAGGGCGCCCAGGTGCCGCTCGACACCAAGATCACGGTGTACTACGCGTCCGGCATGAGCAAGGTGCCGCTCGTGACCAACCTCGCCGAGGACGACGCGGTGGCCTCCCTGAAGGACTCCGGGTTCTCCAACATCAAGGTGGTCACGAGGGAGGACGGCACGGTGGCGGCCGGCACCGTGGTCAAGCAGGACCCGGCGGCGTTCTCGATGCAGAAGCGCACGATCCGGATCACGCTGACCGTGGCGATCGCGCCGACCGAGCCGACGACCGACCCCACCTCCAGCGCCACCGCGACCTCGACCGCGACGCCGTAGCGCCCGACCGAAACGAAAGGGGACTGTCCCCTTTCGTTTCGGCGTGCCCGCGGAAAGGGGGACAGCCCCCTTCTGCAGGCGTCGCAGATCGCGTTCAGGCGCGGGCGGCCATCAGCGGGCTGAGGCCCGCCGCGCGCCGCGGGGCGTCCGCATCTCCGCAGACCACGAGCCAGTTCGCGAGCATCTGGTAGCCGCCCTCGGTCAGCACCGACTCGGGGTGGAACTGGACGCTCTCGATCGGCAGCGCGCGGTGGCGCACCGCCATGATCACGCCGGAGTCCGTGGTGGCGCTGACCTCGAGGTCATCGGGGACGGTGGCCGGGTCGAGCGCCAGCGAGTGGTAGCGGGTGGCGGTGAACGGGTTCGGCAGGCCGGCGAACACGCCCCGCCCGTCGTGGTGGACGAGGGACGTCTTGCCGTGCAGCAGTTCGGGAGCGCGGTTGACCACGCCGCCGAAGGCCACCGAGATCGACTGCAGGCCCAGGCACACCCCGAAGATCGGTACCCGGCCGCCCACGGTGCGCACCACGTCGATGCACACGCCGGCCTCCTCGGGCGTCCCGGGGCCGGGTGAGAGGAGGACGCCGTCGAAGGCGTCCGCCCAGCCGGGGTCGGCGAACCGCGGGTCGTCGTTGCGCCACACGTCCACCTCGGCCCCGATCTGCCCGAGGTACTGGACGAGGTTGTAGACGAACGAGTCGTAGTTGTCGACCACCAGGATCCGCGCCATGGCGACCATTCTCCCCCATCGGCCCGGACGCCCGGAGCGGGGGCACGGCCGGTTCTCGGTTATCCTTGGGGGGTCCCGTTCGGTGAGTCAGGAGTTCCGGTGCCCGAGTCGAAGGTCCGCAAGGCGGCCGCAGAGAAAAAGAAGGCGAACGACCGGACGCAGCTCGCCGAGCGGCGTGACGAGCGCAGGCGCACGGTGGCCTCGCCCGGCAGCCGCCAGTGGGTGCCCCCGACCTTCATCACCGTCGGCCTGATCGGCGTCCTGTGGCTCGTCGTCTACTACATCACCGCCGCGACCAACATCACCGTCCCGTTCCTCACCGCGCTCGGCGGCTGGAACGTCCTGATCGGCATGGGCGCCATGGCCGGCGCCTTCGCGATCGCCACCCTCTGGAAGTAGCCGCCGCAGGAAAGGGGACCCGTCCCCTTTCGGTTCAGCCCTGGGGCTTGAGCAGCGGGAACAGGATCGTCTCCCGGATGCCGTGACCGGTGAGCAGCATCATCAGCCGGTCCAGGCCCAGGCCCATGCCGCCCATCGGCGGGGCGCCGAACTCCAGCGCGGCCAGGAAGTCCTCGTCCAGCTGCATCGCCTCCGGGTCGCCGGCGGCCGCCTTCAGCGACTGCGCGACCAGCCGCTCGCGCTGGATCACCGGGTCGATCAGCTCGGAGAAACCGGTGGCCCGCTCGACGCCGCCGATGATCAGGTCCCAGGCCTCGATCAGGTCGGGGTTGCTGCGGTGCTGCCGGGCCAGCGGCTGCGCGATCGGCGGGTAGTCGCAGACGAACGTGGGCTGCAGCAGGCCGGGCTCGACGATCTCGCCGAACAGTTCCATGACCAGCTTCTGCGCCGGCCAGGCCGGGTCGTGCTCGACGCCGTGCGCCTCCGCGAGCCGTCGCAGGACGGACGCGTCCGTCGCGGGCGTGATCTCCTCGCCGACAGCGGCCGAGAGCGTCGGATAGACCGGCTTCCACTCCCACTCGCCGTCCAGGTCGATCTGGCCGGACGGGGTGTCGACCACCCGGGTGCCCAGCGCGGCGTCCGCCGCGTTCTGGACGAGCCGACGGGTCATGTCGGCGATCGTGAACTGGTCGCCCCACGCCTGGTACGCCTCGAGCATCGTGAACTCTGCGGAGTGCGAGGAGTCGATGCCCTCGTTGCGGAAGATGCGGCCGATCTCGAACACCCGGTCGGCGCCGCCCACCATCGCGCGCTTGAGGAACAGCTCGAGCGCGATCCGCATGGTCATGTCGATGTCGAACGCGTTCAGGTGCGTCCTGAACGGACGCGCGGCCGCGCCGCCGTGCACCAGCTGGAGCACCGGGGTCTCGATCTCCAGATAGCCCTCGCCGTGCAGCGTCTCGCGGATGCTGCGGGTCACCAGCGCCCGCGCACGAACCATGTCGCGGGCCTCCGGACGGGCCACCAGGTCGGCGTAGCGCTGCCGCACCCGGGTCTCCTCGCCGAGCTCCTTGTGCAGGGTCGGCAGCGGACGCAGCGCCTTGCTCGCCAGCACCCACGCCGTCGCCAGGACGGACAGCTCCCCGCGCCGCGACGAGATCACCCGTCCGGTCACCGACACGAAGTCGCCGAGGTCGACGTCCGCCTTCCACGCCTCCAGGCTCTCCTCGCCGACCTCGGCCAGCGACAGCATCACCTGCAGCCGGACGCCGGAGTCGGCCAGCGTGAACCCGTCCTGGATGGTCGCGAAACAGAGCTTGCCGGTGTTGCGGATGAACACCACCCGGCCGGTCACCGACACCTCGTCGGTGGTCTCCTCGCCGGCCTCCAGGTGTCCCCAGCCCGCGTGCACTTCGGACGCGCTATGCGTCCGCGGGACCGTGATCGGGTAGGCCGCCACCCCGTCCGCGAGCAGGCGTGCGCGCTTGTCGTGCCGCACCTGCTCCTGCTCGGAGAGGGACGGCGGGACGGGTGTCGGCTCGGTCACCGGATTAGGGTACCGACTCGCCACTTCGCTCCCGAATTGTCCCTTCGCCACCGGAATTCCGGGCGCGAGGGGACATTTCGGGAGCGAACCGGGCGGGACGGGACGCTGCCCGGATCAGACCGGCAGGTGGCGTCCCCACCAGTCGAGGATGTGCTCGAACCGCTGCCGACGGTGGATCGGGCTGCCCGACCGGGACAGCTCGTGGTTCTCGCCGGGGAACACCAGCAGCTCGGTCTCCACGCCGTTGAGCTTGAGCTCGGTGTAGTACCGCAGCGCGATGCCCAGCGGACAGCGCCGGTCCTGCTCCGAGTGCAGCACCAGCGTCGGCGTCCGCACCTCGTGGACGTGCGCCATCGGCGACTGGGCGGCCATGCCCTCGGCCGTGCCGTGGCAGACCAGCGGGAAGTTCCAGCCGATGTCGGCCGCACCGACGAACGACGGCGGGTCGAGGTAGCCGCGCTCGACGATCGCCGCCGCGAACCGGTGGTCGTGCGCGATCAGCCAGGCGGTGAGGTAGCCCCCGTAGGAGCCCCCCATCACCCCCATCCGGTCGGACGCCAGCCCGGGCACGCTCGCCAGGGCGTGCTCGAGGAACGCGAGCACGTCCGCGGCGTCCCGGTCACCGAAGGCGCCCTGGATGGCCCGGGCGTGGGTCTCGCCGTAGCCGGCCGAACCCCGCGGGTTGCACATCAGGACGGCGTAGCCGGCCTGCGCGTACACCTGCGCCTCGTCGAAGAACGTGGGTCCGTAGGCGGAGAACGGGCCGCCGTGGATCATCAGCAGCACCGGGTGCGGGCCGTCGCCGCGCGGACGCACCACCCAGCCGTGCACCGGGTAGCCGTCGGCGGAGGTCGCCTCGAGCTCCTGCGCGGGCAGCGCCTCGTCCGCCGCCTGGAGCGCGGCGGCGAAGCACGTCAGCTCGGCGTCGGGACGGTCCAGCAGCACCAGCTCACCGGGGCTGTCGGGCGTGCCGACCATGGCGACCCGGACGCCGTTGCCGGCACCGACCGCCTTGACCGAACCCGGCACCGGCCAGCGCTGGAGCTCCCCGGACGCGTCCAGGCGCACGGCCACTCCGGCACCGCGGACGAGGTCGACCGCCAGCACCCCGTCCCCGTCGAGGGCGAGCCCGACCACGTGGGCCGATTCGGCGTCGGTCAGCCGGCGCACCGGGCCGCCGGAGCGCGGCACCACGAACACCCCGGGGTTGTCGCCGAAGAAGTCGAGCCCGCTCGTCCCGGTGTGGCCGCCCAGGAAGAAAATGTGCTCGCCGGCCACCACCGGCGACTCCAGCGCGCTGTCGCCGGCGGCCGAGTCGGTGAGCAGCAGCGGCTCGCCGCCGTCGGGTCCGAAGCGGTACAGGTCGGCGCGCAGGTCGCGGTCCCAGCCGTCGTGGCGGGACGCGACCACGACGACGCCGTCGCCGTCCCAGACGGGATGGGCGTGGTCGAAGTCGCCGGAGGACAGCTGCGTGGACGCCGGCACCGCGCTGAATTCGCGTCCGACGGCGGCCCGTCCGATGGGCTTCACGGGCGGCTCGCCGGTGGGGTCGGGCACGTCCACCACGAACACGTGCGAGCGCTGGTCGGCCAGGTAGCCGACGCCGTTCAGCTGGAGCTGCAGCGCGGTGATCCGCCGCGGGTCCTCCGCGGACGCCGGGACGTCCTCGATCGTCCCGTACCGTCCGGGCTCGGGCACCCGCGCGACGTACGCCAGCCGGCGTCCGTCCTCGCTGAAGGCGAACTCGGACACGCCGAGCTTGGCGTCGGTGAGCACCATCGGCTCACCCCCGGACGCGGGCACGATCGCAAGCTGCCCGGGAGCGCCCTGAGCGGCGCGCAGGAAGGCGATCAGGGACCCGTCCGGCGAGAAGCGCGGCGACGTGTCACGGAATCCCCGGGTGATCCGGGTCGGGGCACCACCCTCCAGCGGAACCCGCCAGAGCTGCCCGACGTAGGCGTCCGCGTCGAAGTCGGGACGCGTGACCGCGACCACGGCGTGGGTACCGTCGGGAGCTACTGCGGGAGCGGAAAGGGTGGTGAGCAGGGGTAGGTTTTCGGCTCGCACGCATGGCAGCCTAACCCCTTGATGAATTGCCGTCCGTCCGCAGGGACAATTCCGCCGACGACGCCCCCACGGACCGAATCGGGGACGGTTCCTCGATCCGCCAGAATCCGGCGGGAATCGGGGACGGTTCTTCGATCCGCCAAAATCTGGCGGGAAATGGGGACGGATCGCGGAGCGTCCACGCCGTCACCGGGACGACGATGTGTCCCCTCTGCGCGCCGAATTCTGGCGGATTTGAAGAACCGTCCCCGGTCTGGGCCGGTGAGGTGGGGACGGGGCAGAATTGCGCCAGCACCCCGCCACCGTTTGTGAGTGAGTACTCACTCATTTAGACTCCACTCGTGAGCAGAGCAACCCCGATGGCGCCGGAGGAGCGCCGCGAAGCCATCATCGCGGCCACCCTCCCCCTGCTGCTCGAGCAGGGTCCGGAGCTCAGCACGCGCGCGATCGCGCAGGCGGCCGGCGTCGCGGAGGGCACCATCTTCCGCGCGTTCGGCACCAAGCACGACCTCATCCACGCCACGATCAGCGCCGCCCTCGCCCCGGACGCGGCGATCGCCAGCCTGCAGAACCTGCCCGACGGCCAGTCGCTGGACGAGCGTGTCGCCGCGATCCTGGAGTTGCTCCGCAGCGAGATGCAACGGACCCGCTCCCTGTTCGTCCACCTCGCGCAACGGGACGCCCGGGACGGCCGGCGTCCCTGGCCACCGTTCCCGCCGCACGACAAGAAGAACCACCCGAAATTCGGCGACCGCGCCCGCCTGACCGCCGCTGTCACCGTCGCCCTCGAGGCGTACAGTGATCGACTTGCGGTGCCGACCGACGTGGCCACCACGGTCCTCTCGGCCCTGTCCTTCGCGAGCCTCACGCTCCTCGAGGACGAGCCCCTCAGCCAACCCGCAGCACTCACCGCTGTCGTCCTGCACGGCATCGCCAAAGGAGATTCATGATCCGGCTTCTGATGCGCTTCCTGCGTCCGTACTTCCCGCAGGTCGGCGGCGTCATCGCCCTGCAGCTGGTGCAGGTGACCGCGTCGCTGTTCCTGCCCAGCATCAACGCCCTGATCATCGACCAGGGCGTGGCCAAGGGCGACACCGCCTACATCTGGCGGATGGGCGCCCTGATGCTCGGTGTCTCGATCGTCCAGGTGGTCGGCCAGGTCGGCGCCGCCTGGTTCGGGGCGCGCTCGGCGATGGCCTTCGGACGCGACCTGCGCCAGGCGATCTTCGACCGGGCGCTGACGTTCTCGTCGAAGGAGGTCAACGCGTTCGGAGCCCCCAGCCTGATCACGCGCAACACCAACGACGTCCAGCAGGTGCAGATGCTGGTGCTGATGACCGCAATCATGATCGTCTCGGCGCCGCTGATGATGGTCGGCGGCGTGTTCATGGCACTGCGTGAGGACGTCGGCCTGAGCTGGCTCATCCTGGTGGCGGTGGTGGTGCTCGGCACCATCATCGGCATCCTGGCCAGCCAGATGACGCCCCTGTTCAAGACCATGCAGGTGCGCATCGACACCCTGAACCGCGTGCTGCGCGAGCAGATCTCCGGCCTGCGGGTGATCCGCGCCTTCGTCCGCGAGCCCACCGAGGCCGCCCGGTTCGACCGGGCCAACCACGAGCTCGCCGACACCGCCACCCGCGCGGGGCGGCGGATGATGACGATGTTCCCCGCGGTGTTCGCGGTGATGAACCTCTCCAGCGTCGCCGTGGTCTGGTTCGGTGCCTTCCGCATCGCCAGCGGCGACCTCCAGGTCGGCCAGCTGACCGCCTACATCTCCTACCTGTCGCTGATCCTGATGAGCGTGATGATGGCCACGATGATGCTGATGATCGCGCCGCGCGCCGCGGTCGCCGCCGGACGCATCAACGAGGTGCTGGAGACGTCGTCGTCGGTGGTGCCGCCGGCCAACCCGGTGACGACGGTCTCGCGACACGGAGAACTCGCCTTCTCCCGCGTCAGTTTCGCCTACCCGGGCGCCTCCCAGCCCGTGCTGGAGGACGTCACGTTCGCGGTGCGTCCGGGGGCGACGACGGCGATCATCGGCTCGACCGGCGCCGGCAAGACCACGCTGGTGAACCTGGTCCCGCGCCTGTTCGACGCCACGTCCGGGACGGTCAGCGTGGACGGGGTGGACGTCCGCGACCTCGACCCCGACCTGTTGTGGAGCCGTGTCGGCCTGGTACCGCAGCGGCCGTACCTGTTCAGCGGGACGGTGGCGTCCAACCTGCGCCTGGGCAAGCCGGACGCGACCGACGCCGAGCTGTGGCACGCGCTGGAGGTGGCGCAGGCCCGCGACTTCGTCGAACGGATGCCGGACGGCCTCGACTCGGCGATCAGCCAGGGCGGCACGAACGTGTCCGGCGGGCAGCGGCAGCGGCTGGCGATCGCCCGGGCGCTGGTGCGGCGTCCCGAGATCTACGTGTTCGACGACTCGTTCTCCGCGCTCGACGTGGCCACGGACGCCGCCCTGCGCGCGGCCCTGGCCAACGAGACCGCGGACGCGGCCGTCCTGGTGGTCGCCCAGCGGGTGTCGACCATCCGCAGCGCCGAGCAGATCGTGGTGCTCGAGGACGGGCACATCGTCGGCATCGGCACCCATGAGGAGTTGGTCGCCACGTGCGAGACGTACGCGGAGATCGTCGAGAGCCAGTTCAAGAACGAGGAGGTGGCGGCGTGAGCACCGAGACCGAGACCACCACCGCCAAGGCGCCGGCCAAGGCGAACGAGCGTCCCAAGTACGGCCCGCAGCACCGCGGCGGCGGCCCGATGGGCCACGGCCAGGGCACCGGCGAGAAGGCGGTGTCGTTCGGCCCGTCCATGCGCCGGCTGCTCGGCCACCTGCGTCCGGAACTCCCCCGGATCATCGCGGTGATCGCCATGACACTCGTCGCGACGATCGGCAACGCGGTCGGCCCGGTCATCCTCGGCCAGGCGACGAACATCATCTACGACGCCACCGTGGTCACCCGCACCCCGATCGACTTCACCGGCCTCGGACGGACGCTGCTGACGGCGCTGGCCGTCTACCTGGTGTTCTTCGTGCTGATGTGGGCGTCCGGCTTCATCATCAACACGATCGTGCAGCGGTCGGTGTACCGGATGCGCAACGAGGTGGCCGACAAGATCACCCGGCTCCCGCTGAAGTACTTCGACGGCCAGCCCCGCGGTGAGCTGCTGAGCCGCGTGACCAACGACGTCGACAACATCTCCCAGTCGCTGCAGCAGACCCTGTCGCAGATCCTGAACAACCTGTTCACCCTCCTCGGGGTGCTGGTGATGATGTTCTACGTCTCGTGGGTGCTGGCGCTGGTCGCGCTGATCACGATCCCGATCGCGGGCGGGGTGACCATGGTAATCGGCAAGCGTTCGCAGAAGCTGTTCGCCAAGACGTGGAAGGCCACCGGCGAGCTGAACAGCCAGATCGAGGAGGCCTACTCCGGCCACGACCTGGTCACGGTGTTCGGACGCCGTCGCGAGGTCGCCGAGCAGTTCCGGGCCAAGAACGCCGAGCTGTTCGACGCGTCGTTCGGCGCCCAGTTCATCTCCGGGATCATCATGCCGGTGATGTTCTTCGTCGGGAACCTGAACTATGTGGTCGTCGCCGTGGTCGGCGGCCTGATGGTGACCGGCGGGACGCTGACCATCGGCGGCGTGCAGGCGTTCATCCAGTACAGCCGGATGTTCACCCAGCCGATCACTGCGCTCGCGTCCATGGCGAACCTGTTGCAGTCGGGTGTCGCGTCCGCCGAGCGGGTGTTCGAGGTGCTGGACGCCGAGGAGGAGACCCCGGACGAGCACGGCTCGCTGCCCGTGCCGGTCAAGGGGCGGGTGGAGTTCGAGCACGTCACGTTCAGCTACACCCCGGACAAGCCGCTGATCACCGACCTGTCGCTGGTCGCCCAGCCGGGCTCGACAGTGGCGATCGTCGGGCCGACCGGTGCCGGCAAGACGACGCTGGTGAACCTGATCCTGCGGTTCTACGACGTGCAGGCCGGACGGATCACCCTCGACGGGATCGACATCGCGTCCGTGCCTCGCCGGGAGCTGCGCGAACAGATCGGCATGGTGCTGCAGGACACCTGGCTGTTCGGCGGCACGATCCGCGACAACATCGCCTACGGCAAGGACGGGGCGACCGAGGAGGAGATCCTGGCCGCGGCCAAGGCCACCTACGTCGACCGGTTCGTGCACTCGCTGCCCGAGGGGTACGACACCGTGATCAACGAGGAGGCGTCCAACCTGTCGGCGGGCGAGAAGCAGCTGATCACGATCGCGCGGGCGTTCCTGAGCGAGCCGACCGTGCTGATCCTGGACGAGGCGACCTCCTCGGTCGACACCCGCACCGAGCTGCTGGTGCAGCGCGCGATGGGCAAGCTGCGCGCCGACCGCACCTCGTTCGTGATCGCCCACCGGCTCTCGACGATCCGGGACGCCGACGTGATCCTGGTGATGGAGGACGGCGCCATCGTCGAGCAGGGCAACCACGTCGAACTGCTCGCCGCGCAGGGCCACTACTACCGGCTCTACCAGGCCCAGTTCGCCGCGGCGATCACCGACGAGGAGGACGCCGCCTGACCCGGACCGAAAGGGGACAGTCCCCTTTTGGTCCACCCCGGATATCGGGGACGGTTCTTCGATCCGCCAGATTTCGGCGGGTATCGGGGACGGTTCTTCGATCCGCCAGATTCCGGCGGGTACTGGGGACGGTTCTTATCTCGGTCCGGGACCGGATTGGGGACGGATCCGGGGATCCCGGCCTTCGCCGGGATGACGAGGGCCTGCCCTCGCGGCTGGAGCGGCCCCCGTCTACCGCGTTTCTCGGCTTGTCGCGACGGTCGGCGACCGGCACGCAGGCGGTTGCTGAGTTCCTCGGGTTGTCGTGGCCGATTCGGGGTGCGTAACCCGAGTTTCTCGGCAAGCACCTGGCGGGTCGCCGTCAGCCGGCCTGACAACGCGAGGAACTCGGTAATCACTCGCGGCGTCTGCCGGGTGTCGGTGGCCCTTCGCGACGCCGTCCGGTTCGTTCCTCGTGGTCGGCTCCTCAGGCATCGTGAACGGGGAGGGATCCGTCCCCAACTCGGTCCGGGACCGGATTAGGATCCGTCCCCAACTCGGTCCGGGACCGGATTAGGAACCGTCCCCAACTCGGACCCGGACCGGATTGGGAACCGTCCCCAACTCGGTCCGCGTAGGCTCGGGGGATGGAGCGGACGTGGCGGATCGGGGAGGTGTCCGAGCGCACCGGGCTGACCCGGCGGACGCTGCGGCACTACCAGGAACTCGGGCTGCTCACCCCGTCAGGGCGCAGTTGGGGCGACTACCGGCTCTACGACGCCGACGACCTGCTGCGGCTGCTCCAGATCCAGAACCTGAAGGCACTCGGGCTGAGCCTGCCCGAGATCGGCGAGGCGCTGGCCGACCCCGCGATGGACGCCGCCGCGACCCTCCGTTCGCACCTCGCCCACCTCGAGGAGCGCATCGCCGACGAGCGCCGGCTGGCCGACCGCCTCGCCGGGCTGGCCGCCACCCCCGAGCGCAGCTGGGACGACGTGCTGGACGCCATCGCCCTCGCCCAGCAGCTGTCCCACCCCGACCCGATCGTCCGGCTGCGCGCCGCCCTCAGCTCCCCGGGCAGCACCACCGCCGAACTCCTGCCCGCGCTGGTGGGTGAACGCGACCCGGCCGTGCAGGAGGTGCTCGTCTGGTCGCTCGCCCAACAGCCGGACGCGGCCGCCGCGGCCGTCCAGCGCCTCGCCGACCCCGATCCCAACCTGCGCTGCCTGATGGCCCGCCTGCTGGCCAAGCTGCGCGACCCGTCCGCGGTGCCGGCGCTGGTCGCCCGCCTCGACGACGAGCCGCGGGTCGTCGACACGGTGGTCAATGCGCTGGGCCGGATCGGGTCGCCGGACGCCGTCCCCGCCCTCGCCGACCTGCTCGGCGACGACCGCCTCGACGCCACCGGCCTCACCGAGGCGCTGGCCGCGTTCGGCGCCGACGCCATCCCTGCCGTCACCGCCCGGCTGGCCTCACCCGAGCCCGCCGCCCGGCAGCAGGCCGCCGAGGTGCTCGGACGCCTGGAGTCGGTCGACGCCATCCCGGCCCTGACCGCCGCCCTCGGCGACGACCAGGAAGACGTCCGGCTGGCCGCCCTGCTGGCGCTCGGCGAACTGGGTCCCCAGGCCCGCGAGGCCATCGAGTTGGCCCTGTCCGATCCCCAGCTCGGCGGGGTCGCGCGACGCCTGCTTTGACCTTCACGTTACGTGAACCTCTACCGTCGTGAACAACGACGAGAGGAGAAAGTCATGGAACTGTTGACCTACCTGCGCGAGGACCTGGTGCGCCTGATGAAGCGCCGCGAGACCGTGGCCCTGCGCGCCGTGCGCAGCGTGATCAGCGCGATCCAGAACGCGGAGACCAGCTACGTGGCCACCCCCGCGACCATCGCCACGGCGAGCGAGTTCGTCGCCGGCGGCGTGAGGTTCGGCCAGGCCGAGCGAGTGGTGCGGCCGCTGACGGACGAGCAGATGATGGCGCTCGCCCGCGCCGAGGTCTCCCGCCGACTCGAGGACGCGGTCCGCTACCGCGAGCTCGGTGACGTCGACGGCGCGCTGATGCTCAAGGCCGAGGCCCTCGCCCTGGCCGACCGGCTGGACGCCTACGCGGCCTGACCCATGCGGGACGCGTCCGTCCCGGGTCCAAGAGAACAACGAGGATCACCGCGAGGCGATGAGCGCCTTCAGTTCGGCGACGGCGGCGGCCAGGTCATCCCTGGTCGCCGACTGCTCGCCGGGCTTGAGGGTCACCACGATCTCGCCCTCGGGCTCGAGCGCAGCCAGTTGCACCTCGGACGGGTCATCGGCGCCCTGTCGCCGCATCGCCAGATCGAGCTCGCCACGCGACAGCCCGAGCCGGGTGAGCGCGTCCCGGTCGACCTGTCCGTCCACGATCAGGTCGGTGCCGCTGCCCACCAGCAGCCGCCGCGCCCCCGGGGTGGCCATCGCGACCCGGTCGAGCACCGCGTTGAACCCGATCAGCACCACCGCGCCGACCAGGCCACCCAGCACCGAGTTGTCCGGCCCGATGATCGAGTTCTGGACGACGTTGCTGAGCAGCAGCACCACGACCAGGTCCAGCGAACTCATCTGGGCGAGCAATCTCTTGCCCGCGACACGCACCAGAATTGCGATCCCGAGGTAGACCACGATCGTCCGCGCCACCTTCTCCCACAGGGAGATGTCCATCGTGAAGAAGGGCGTGAGCCAGTCCGGGAGAGTCATGCGGAAACCGTAGTACCCGGCTCCACTAACCCCTGGGGGTATTCATCACCGGTCAGGAGTGGACGGCGGCGTTCACGGACGCGAGCACCTCGCTGCGTTCCTGCGCATCGAGGCGGTTGAGCAGTTCCAGTACCTCGGACGCCACTTCGGCGGCCCTCGACTTGGCCGCCCGGTACAGCCAGGCGCGACCGTCCAAATTCCTCACCACGAGGTTCTTCTTCGACAGCCGATCCAGCACCGTCATGACGGTGGTGTAGGCGAGATCGCGTTCGGGAGCCAGCAGCTCGTGGACCTCTCGGACTGAGAGCGCTTCCGGGCGCGACCAGAGAATGTCCATCACCGCCTGCTCGAGTTCACCCGTCATAGCCACGTGCACATGGTAGAACAATGATTGCGGACTACGACACCCAGTAGTAGATTGCGCGCCATGAGCGCGGAAACCCTTGCCAGATGGCAGTTCGGGATCACGACTGTCTATCACTTCTTCTTCGTACCGATCACGATCGCCATGTCGATGCTGGTGGCGATCATGCAGACGATCTGGGTACGCACGGGCAGCGAGAAGCTGCTCCGCCTGACCAAATTCTTCGGCAAGCTCTTCCTGATCAACTTCGCCATGGGCGTGGTCACCGGCATCGTGCAGGAATTCCAGTTCGGTATGAACTGGAGCGAGTACAGCCGTTTCGTCGGTGACATCTTCGGCGCCCCGCTGGCGCTGGAGGCCCTGATCGCGTTCTTCCTGGAGTCGGTCTTCATCGGCCTGTGGATCTTCGGCTGGGACCGCCTGCCCAAGAAGGTGCACCTCCTGATGATCTGGCTGGCCGCGATCGGCACCATGATCTCCTCGATCTTCATCCTGGCCGCGAACTCCTGGATGCAGAACCCGGTCGGCGCCCACTACAACGCCGCCACCGACCGCGCCGAGATGACGTCCCTGGTCGACGTCCTGCTCAACCCGGTGGCGCTGGTCACCATCCCGCACGTGCTGGTCACCGCGTACATGACCGCCGGCGGCCTGATCCTCGGTGTGGCCGGCTGGCACCTCGCCAAGATCGGCAAGCCCCAGACCGAGAAGGAGAAGAAGGACGCCTCCGCGTACCGCTGGGCCACCAAGTTCGGCGCCTGGGTGCTGCTGGGGGCCGGCCTCCTCACGGTCATCACCGGTGACATCCAGGGCAAGATCATGACCGACGTCCAGCCGATGAAGATGGCTGCCGCCGAAGCGCTCTGGGAGACCGAGCAGCCCGCCGGCTTCTCCGTGTTCACCATCGGCACCCTCGACGGCACCCAGGAGGTCTGGTCCTGGAAGATTCCCGGCGTCCTGTCGTTCCTCGCCACCGGCGACTTCAACGGCAAGGTCTACGGCATCAACGACCTGGTCAAGAAGATGGAGTCCGAGGCGTTCACCAACTCCGACCTCGTGCTCCAGCGCGAGTCGGCCGAGCGCCTGGCCAAGGTCGGCGTCACCGACTGGGTCCCGAACATCCCGGTGACCTACTGGACGTTCCGCTTCATGATGGGCCTCGGCTTCCTCGCGATGGCGATCGCGGCCTGGGTGCTGTGGGTGACGCGCAAGGGGGGCCTGCCCACGCCGGGCAAGCTGTGGACCTCGCTGATGTTCGCCGCTCCGCTCGCGCCGCTGTTCGGCATCTCGTTCGGCTGGATCTTCACCGAGATGGGGCGCCAGCCGTTCATCGTGTACGGCGTGCTGCCCACCGCGGCGTCCGCCTCTCCGGGCGTCAGCGCCTTCGAGGTCGGCCTGAGCATGGTGCTCTACACCGTGATCTACGGCGCGCTCGCCGTGGTCGAGGTCGGCCTGTTCATGCACTACGTCAAGCTGGGACTGCCGGACGTCAGTGAGCCCAAGGTGCTCACCGACGACGACGCTCCCCTGTCCTTCGCATACTGAGAGGCGCGGAAATGTTTGCACTTGAAGTTGCCGGCAACGCGCCGCTCGCCCTGCAGGGCCTCTGGTTCATCCTGATCGCCGTCCTGTGGATCGGCTACCTGGTCCTCGAAGGCTTCGACTACGGCGTGGCCATGCTGATCCCCTTCCTCGGCAAGACCGAGAAGGAGAAGCGGGTCATCGTCAACACCATCGGTCCGGTGTGGGACGGCAACGAGGTCTGGCTGCTCACCGCCGGTGGCGCCACCTTCGCCGCCTTCCCGGCCTGGTACGCCACCTTGTTCTCCGGCCTCTACCTGCCGTTGTTCCTGGTGCTGGTCGGCCTGATCATCCGTGGTGTCGCGTTCGAGTACCGCTCGAAGCACCCCGAGGCCAAGTGGCGCAACGCCTTCGACTGGATGGCGTCCATCGGTTCGTTCGTGGTCACGCTGGTCTTCGGCGTCGGCTTCGCGAACTTCATCCTCGGCCTCCCGGTCGCGGCGGCTGCGAACAACCCGTCCCTGTACGTGGTGACCCCCAGCCCGTACTTCTGGCAGCTGTTCAGCTGGTTCGGCCTGCTCGGCGGGGTGTGCCTGGTGGCGCTGTTCCTGTTCCACGGCTCGCTGTTCCTGGCGCTGAAGACCAAGGGCGAGATCCACGACCGTGCGACCGCGTTCGCCGGCAAGGTCGGCCTGGTCTCGATCGGGCTCGGCGCGATCTTCCTGGTGTCGCAGAACCTGCTGCACCCGATCGGTCCGCTCGGCTGGGTCCTGCTGGTGCTGGCCGCGCTCGGCCTGGTGTCGGCCTGGTGGTTCAACGGCAAGGGCCGGGACGGGATCGCGTTCATCTCGACGACCGCCACCGTCCTGTTCGTCGCCGTGGGCATCTTCGCCACGATGTGGCCGGGCCTGGGCTTCAAGGGCGTCGGCGACGGGCTCGTCCCGTCCCCGCTCACCGCGATGAACGCGTCCTCCAGTGAGCTGACGCTCACGTTGATGACGGTGGCCGCGTGCGTCTTCGTCCCGATCGTGCTGGCCTACACCGCGTGGGCCTACACGGTGTTCCGTCGCCGTCTCGGCGTGGAGAACATTCCCGACGACGAGCCGGCCCCGGCCCTGGCTGGTTGATGGCGGGGCCGATCGACCCTCGCCTTCTCCGCAGAGCCCGCGCGACCAGGGGTTACCTGGTCGCCGGGGTCGCGGTCGGCAGCGCAACAGCCATCCTGACCCTTGGTCAGGCATGGCTGTTGTCGCGTTCCATCGCCGATATCTTCGGCACCCGCCAACTCGGGACGCTGGGCTGGGCGGTCGGCGGGCTGGCGGCGGTCTTCGGGCTGAAGGCGCTGCTGTCGTGGGCGAACGAGTGGCTCGCCCAGCGGGCGTCCGCGGCGGTGAAGTCGCAGTTGCGCCGCGACATCATGTCGGCGCGGCTCGAGCGGCCGCTGGACGCGACCTCGTCCGGGGGGCTGGTGACGCTGGTCACCCAGGGCCTGGACGGGCTGGACGGCTATTTCAGCAAGTACCTGCCGCAGCTGCTGCTGGCGGTCACCGTGCCGCTGATCGTCGGGGTGGCGGTGCTCACCTCGGACGTGCTTTCGGCGGTGATCATGGCGGTCACGCTGCCGCTGATCCCGCTGTTCATGGCGCTCGTCGGCTGGACGACGGAGTCGATCACCCGGCGACGCTGGGCCGTGCAGACCCGGCTCGCCAACCACTTCGCCGACCTGATCGCGGGCCTGCCGACGCTCCAGGTGTTCGGACGCGCGAAGGCGCAGGCCCGCGGCCTGAAGGAGAGCGAGGCGCGGCACCGCTCGGAGACCATGCGGACGCTGCGGGTCTCGTTCCTGTCCGCCCTGGTGCTGGAGCTGCTGGCGACCGTCAGCGTCGCCCTGATCGCGGTGACCATCGGCTTCCGGGTCGTCTACGGCCAGCTCGACCTGGCCACCGCGCTGTTCGTCCTGATCCTCGCCCCGGAGGCCTACCTGCCGGTGCGCCAGGTCGGCGTCCACTACCACGACGCCGCCGACGGGCTGGCCGCCGTGGAGTCCGCCTTCGCCCTGATCGACCCGCCCACTGAAGCCACGGCCCCTGAGGAGTGTGGTGAGGAACGAGCCACGCGTCACGAAGGGCCTCTCCCCACGGTCCCTGAGGAGCGTGGTGAGGAACGAGCCACGCGTCACGAAGGGCCCCTCCCGACGGTCCCTGAGGAGTCCGTGAGCGCAGCGAGCGGACGTCACGAAGGGCCACTCCTCCAGATCGACCACCTCACCCACACCTATCCCGGCGCGGCCGAGCCTGCGCTCACCCCGGTGTCGTTCGACGTGCAGCCCGGCGAGGTGGTGGCCCTGGCCGGGCCCAGTGGAGTCGGCAAGACCACGCTGCTGAACGCCGTGCTGGGGTTCCTGGCACCGACGGGCGGTGCCCTGCTCAGCGGAGGTGAGCCGATCGGACGCGTGCCGCACTGGCGCGACCACCTCGCCTACGTCGGCCAGGAGCCCGGCCTGCTGTCAGGCACCGTGGCCGACAACGTCCGGCTCGGATTCCCCCACGCCACGGACGCGGCCGTCGCGGACGCGCTGCGCCAGGCCGGCGCGGCCGACATTCCGCTCGACCAGCCGATCGGTGACGACGCCGAGGGCGTCTCCGCCGGCGAGCGCCGCCGGATCGCGGTCGCCCGGGCGTTGCTGCGGGTGACGCTGGGACGCGCGCGCCTGCTGGTACTCGACGAACCCACCGCCGGTCTGGACGCCGACACCGAGGCCGACCTGCTGCGCAGCCTCCGTCGTCTCGGCGTGGCCACCCTCGTCGTCAGCCACCGCCCCGCCGTGCTCGCCGAGGCCGACCGCGTGATCACGATCGCCCCGCCCACGGTCGGTGAGGAGCTCGTGAGCGCAGCGCCCTTCGAGACGCGCAGCCTCGCAAGCTCGGCGGCGCTCCTCAGGGACCGTGGGCGTCACGAAGGGCCGAGTACCCAACCCACCACCGCCCTCCCGGCGAAGGCCGGGATCTCACCTTCCGCCACCTCCACAGTTCCCACCCAACCCACCCCCGTCCCCCCGGCGGACGCCGGGGTCTCCGACGCAACCCCGAAGCCCCTCCTCACCCGCCTCCTCGACGCCGTCCCGCGCTCCCGCTGGCAACTGGCCGGCTCGATCGCGCTGGCGTTCGCCGCGACCGCGGCGTCCGTCGCCCTGATGGCCGTGGCCGCCTGGCTGCTCTCGTTCGCCGCAGAGCACCCGCCGGTGCTGTACCTGGAGGCCGCCGCGGTCGGCGTCCGCTTCTTCGGCATCTCCCGTGGCGGATTCCGCTACGCCGAGCGGCTGCTCGGCCACGACGTCGCGCTCAAGCTGCAGTCGGCGCTGCGCCTGGAGACCTACAACCGCCTCGCGCGCACCACGCTGCTGGGCACCCGTCGCGGCGACCTGCTGACCCGGGTGATCGCCGACGTCGAGGCGATCCAGGACCTGATCGTCCGGGTCTGGATCCCGTTCACGTCCTCGGCCGCGGTCCTCGTCGCCGCGACGATCGGCATCGCCTGGTTCTCGCCCGGATCGGCCCTGGTGCTGCTCGCCACGTCGGTGGTCGCCGCCGCCCTCGTCCCGTGGCTCGCCCGGCTGGCCTCCGCACGGGCGGACGCGATCAGCCTGCCGTTGCGCGGACGTCTGGCCGACGCGGCCCGTGAACTGTCCCGGGCCGCCCCCGATCTCGTCGCCTACGGCGCCGCGTCCGAGCGCCTCGACCGCTTCGCGGCGATCGACGAGGAGTTGCGCCAGGCGTCCGCGACGTCGGCCTGGGCGCGGGGCATCGGCTCGGCCGCCCAGGTGGTGGCGGCCGGGCTCGCCGTGATCGGCGGCCTGGTGATCGCGGGCGGCCAGGTGGCGGCCGGCACCCTGGCGCCGCCGCTGCTGGCGGTGGCCGTCCTCACCCCGCTCGCGCTGCACGAGGCGTTGTCGACGCTGATCCTGTCCGCCCAGACCCGCACCCGTGCGCGCGCCGCGCTGGCCCGGGTGGAGGCGGTGCTCGACGCCGAGCCGGTCGGCTCCGGCGACCTCACCGACCCGGGCGTTCCCGTGGCCGACCCGAGCCTCACCGTCCGCGACCTGAGCGTCGGCTGGCCGGGTGCACCCGACGTGGTGGACGACCTGTCGTTCCGCGTCCGGGCGGGGGAGAAGGTCGCGCTGGTGGGGCCGAGCGGTAGCGGCAAGACCACGGTGGCGGCGACCGTGCTGGGCCTGATCCCAGAGCGCGGCGGCTCGGTGGAGGTGGCCGGACGCATCGGCTACCTCGCCCAGGACGCCCACATCTTCACCACGACGGTCGCCGAGAACGTCCGCATCGGCAACCGGGACGCGACCGACGCCGACATCGCCGACGCGCTCGCCCGCGCCGGCCTCGCGCTCGACCCCAAGCGGATGGTCGGCGAGGGTGGCGAGGCGCTGTCCGGCGGCGAGGCGCGACGGGTGGCCCTGTCGCGCCTGCTGGTGGGCCACTACCAGGTGCTGCTGCTGGACGAACCCACCGAGCACCTGGACGCGGTCACCGCGTCCGCCCTGATCGACGACATCTGGGCCGGCAGCGCCGACCAGCCCGTCCTGGTGATCACCCACGACCCCGACCTGGTCGCCCGCTGCGACCGCGTCGTCGCCATCGCCTGACTGTGTCGCCCCGTCCAGCGTTTCGCCACCGAATTGTCCCCTCGCCACCGGAATTCCGGGCGCGAGGGGACAATTCGGGCGCGAGGTGGGCGGGAGAGGGGCGGGAGTCCACCGGTGGCGCGGAGGTACGAGACGCGCGTGCGGAGGCTAGACGGACGGCGCGGAGGTGAGACGGACGCCGGGAGCGAGTTGACAGACTCCTACCTGATTATGAGAATGATTGTCATGAAGATCTGGCAGGGCCTGGCGGCCGTACTGGTCGGCGTCCTGCTGGTGAGCGGGTGCACCTCAACTCCCCAGGAGTCGGACGGGCGGCTGCGGGTCTCCGCGGCGTTCTACCCGTTCCAGTTCGTCGCCGAACGGGTCGGCGGCGACCAGGTGCACGTGACGAACCTCACCCCTCCGGGCGCCGAACCGCACGACCTCGAGCTCACCCCCAAGGAGGTGGCGGGGCTGGCCACCGACGACCTGGTGGTCTACCAGGCCGGCTTCCAGCCCGCCGTCGACACTGCCGTCGAGCAGGCCGCGCCGAAGCGGACGGTCGACGCCGCGACCTTCCTGCACCTCGCCGAAGCCGGCTCCGACGGCGCCGGCGAACCCGGCAGCCACCAGCTCGACCCGCACACCTGGCTCGACCCGACGAACCTGGTCCTCGTGGCCGAGCACGTCCGCGACGCCCTCACCGCGGCCCGTCCCGAAGCGGCAGACGCCTTCGCTGCGAACGCGTCCGCGCTCATCGACGACCTCACCAGCCTGGACGCCGACCTGCACGCCGAGCTGACCGGCTGCCGCGTCACCACCGTGATCACCACGCACGCCGCGTTCGGCTACTTCGCCGCCCGCTACGGGCTCACCCAGGTGGGCATCAGCGGGCTGGAGCCCGACGTCGAGCCCAGCGCCGCCCGCATCGCCGAGGTGCAGCGCATCGCCCGCGACGAGGGCGTCACCACGATCTTCTTCGAGACCCTGGCCTCCCCCGAGGTGGCCAACGCGATCGCCGGCGACCTCGGCCTGGCCACCGACGTGTTCGACCCGCTGGAGGGCATCACGTCCGCCTCCCGCGGCAGCAACTACCTCGAGGTCATGCGCGCCAACGGCGCGGCCGTGCGAAAGGCGAACTCATGCAGCTGAACCCCTCTCCCCCGCCGGCGCCCGGCCCGGTGATCTCCGCCACCGGCGTGGACGTGGTGCTGGGCGGCGTCCCGATCGTGCGCGGCGCCTCGCTGGAGGTGGACGCCGGCGAGGTCGTCGCGATCCTCGGCAACAACGGCTCCGGCAAGACCACCCTGATGCGCGCCCTGCTCGGGCTCGTTCCGCACCAGGGCCGCATCGATCTGTTCGGGACGCCGCTGGCCGACTTCCGCCAGTGGAGCCGGCTCGGCTACGTACCGCAGCGCGGCGGCATCCTCGTCCAACAGGCCACCGCGCGCGAAGTGGTGGCGAGCGGACGGCTCGGCCGGCGGCGTCCGTTCCTGCCGGTGTCCGCTGCCGACCGGCACGCGGTGGACGAGTCCCTCGCCGAGGTGGGCCTGGCCGACCGCGGACGCTACCCGTTCGTCCGGCTGTCGGGAGGCCAGCAACAGCGGGTGCTGATCGCCCGCGCGCTCGCGACCGACGGCGACCTGATGGTGTGGGACGAGCCGCTCGCCGGCGTCGACCGGGCCACCCAGGAGCTGCTCGCCGGGGTCGCCACCCGACTGAAGGCGCGCGGTACGACCATCGTGATGGTGCTGCACGAGCTCGGCTGCTTCGCCGACCTCATCGACCGAACGATCATGCTGGCCGACGGACGGGTGATGCCGCCCGGCTACCACCCCGGCGACAGCCCGCACCACGGCCACGTCCACCCGCCCGCCCACGGCGGCCACGAGGTGGACGAACTCGAACGCCCGCACACCCACCACACCGGACTGGAGGTCGGCTGATGGAGTGGCTGTTCCTGCCGTTCATGCAACGGGCCCTGCTCGCCGCCCTGATCACCGGCGTCACCGCGCCGGCCATCGGCACGTTCCTCGTCCAACGCAAGCTGAGCCTGCTCGGGGACGGCCTGGGCCACCTCGCCGTGGCCGGCGTCGGCCTCGCGCTGCTCACCGGCACCGCCCCGCTGCCCCTGGCAGTGGCGATCTGCGTGCTCGGCTCGATCGGCATCGAGCTCCTGCGCGAGTCCGGACGCGCCAGTGGCGACGTCGGCCTGGCCATCCTGTTCTACGGCGGGCTGTCCGGCGGCCTGCTGCTGGCCGGGCTCGCGGGCCAGGGCACCGGCACGCTGTCGGCCTACCTGTTCGGCTCGCTGCTCACGGTCACCGTGGCCGACCTCTGGTTCATCGCCGCGCTCGGCGCGGTCGTGCTGGTGGTCGTGATCGGGCTGCTGCCGCAACTGTTCGCGGTGAGCGCGGACGAGCCGTTCGCCCGGTCGATCGGCCTGCCGGTGCGGCTGCTGAACATCGTGGTGGTCAGTCTGGCCGCGATCACCGTGACCGTCTCGATGCGGACGGTTGGCCTGCTGCTGGTCAGCGCGCTGATGGTGGTGCCGGTCGCCACCGCCAACCACTTGGTGATCGGCTTCCGGCGCGGGCTGTTCCTGGCGATGGGGGTCGGCGCGGTCGCCGCGCTCAGCGGAGCGGCCGGTTCCTACTACCTGAACACCGCGCCGGGTTCGCTGATCGTGGTGATCGCGATCGGGCTGTTCGTGGTGAGTTGGCCGGTCTCCCGGGTGCTCCAGCGACGGAACCGTCCGCTGGTCGAACTCACCGACGAGGCGCCGCCGCTCGACCACGAGTTGGCCGAGTCGCACGCGCACGTCCACGACGAACGCTGCGGACACCTGTCCGTCCAGCACGCCGGCCACGTCGACTACATCCACGACGGCCACCGGCACGCGGCCCACGGAGACCACTATGACGAGCACTGATCCGCGCTCCGGGCAGCGGAACACCCGCCAGCGCACCGAGATCCGGCGTGCCGTGGAGTCCCTGGCCAGCTTCGCCACCGCCCAGGACGTGCACGACCAGCTGCGCCACGAGGGGTCGGGCGTCGGGTTGGCGACCGTGTACCGGACGCTGCAGGCGATGGCGTCCGGTGGCGAACTGGACGCGATCCGCACCCCGGACGGGCAGGTGGCCTACCGCACCTGTTCGCCCGGTCACCACCACCACCTGATCTGCCGCACCTGCGGACGCACGGTCGAGGTCAGTGTCCCGCTGCTGGAGGAGCAGGTGCGGGCCATGGCCACCAGCCACGGCTTCGCCCAGATCGACCACGAGCTGGAGTTCTTCGGCACCTGCGCGACCTGCGCCGCGCGCTGATCGTCGCCGACGGCCCTGGAGTCGCTCCCCAGCGAAACGAAAGGGGACTGTCCCCTTTCGTTTCGGTGGGCGCCAGGCTGCGTCAGGGCTGGGGCGTCACCAACGGCGGGACGAGGACGCCACCGGCGTCCGGGTCACCGGTGCCAAGGGTGGCGAGCAGGAGCGCGGTGACCTGTTCGGTGGTGCCGCTGTTGGGGCTGAGCGGATCGACGAAGTCGTGCATCCACTTCAGGGCCGCGTCGACCGTCGCCTCACCCAGGTACTCCGCGCGTCCCCCGAACACCGCGGACGCGAAGGCGCGCGCGGCGTCCTTGCGGATCGCGAAGTCGCCCGGATTGGTCACCAGCACCACCCGCTCGAGGTCGTGACCGGCGCGGACGGTGCCGTCGTACAGCCACTCCGACAGGTGCAGGAACGACATGATCCCGGGGATCGGGAAGCCGGGGTACGCGTGCGGGCTGCCCTCGATCTTGTCCTTCACCCGCGGGTCCCACCACCAGTAGAGCCGTGGCACGGTCCGGGGGAACTTCACGAACAGGCGCACCAGCGGCATCGGGAAGCCCACTGGCGCCACCAGCGGCGCGGCGAGCACCAGCCTGCTGACCTCCCTCCGGGTGGCCGCTGCCCAGCCGGCCATCGTCGCGCCGGCCGACAGGCCCACCACCCACACCGGGTCACCGAAGCCGGTGGCGATGTCGACCACGTCGTGCACCTGGCGGATCAGCACCTCGGGGGTGAGCCGGACCAGGTCGCGGTTCAGGACGTCCGCCTCGCCGTGGAACGGCATCCGGGGCACGAGCACCCGGTAGCCGGACGACCGGAGTTGCTCGCCGATCCGGGTGAACTGCGAGGGCGCGTTGGTGAAGCCGTGCCAGATCACGACGGTCGCGCGGGCCACCCCGTCCGGCTCGAAGAGGTGCGATCGGGTCGGCTCGGGGATGTCGACGTCTCGTACGGACAATTGCTTATACAGCGCCAAGGCCCCGTCCCGGTCGGACGCGGGGCGCCCGCCGTCCGGTTCGGGTGGAGACAGACGCATCAGCCGACGGAACCACGGCTTCTCACGTGTGGTTTCAGCGGCGTCCATCACGAGCCCCGATCTCCGTTGTCCACGATCGCGAGCAGGCTAGCACCGGGCCGGTTGCGGCCACCCGGACGCGCGGGCAACTGTGCGCGCGCGCCACCCGGCGGTCGTGCGGTCACTAAGCTCACGCTCCGCGGGTCCGTGTGGACGCGCCTCGAGTCCGCCAACCGAAAGGCACGACGATGCCGGAATTCTGGTCCGCCCTCGGCAACACCATCTGGTGGGGCCTGACCTTCATCATCTTCATCTCCTACCTGTCCGTGCTGTTCTCGATCGTGGCGGACCTGTTCCGCGACCGGGAGCTCAGCGGGGGCATGAAGGCGCTGTGGATCTTCTGCCTGATCTTCTTCCCGTTCATCACCGCGCTCGTCTACATCATCGTCCGCGGCAAGGGCATGAACGACCGCGCGATCGCCCAGGCCAACGAGGCCAAGGCGGCGACCGACACCTACATCCGCTCGGTCGCCGGCAGCCCCGCCGACGAGATCGCCCGCGCCAAGGCCCTGCTGGACGCCGGCACGATCAACGCCGACGAGTACGCCGCGCTGAAGGCCAAGGCCCTGGCCTGACCACCCCTTTCACCGAACGCCACTGTTTCGGTCATTCGCCACAGCCCAGGTTGTGGCGGATGACCGCAACGGTGGCGTTCGGCGTTGTCGGGGGACGCACAGCCGTGACCGTTCCGTGACCTAACATTCTGACAAATACCCCGGGTGGTATTACACGCCGCTGGCGTTGCATAAATCCCCTTGTCAGCGAGCAAGTCAGAGCGGGAGTACCCTGCTGCGAGTACCCGCAAAATTACGCACTGAAGGGCGATCCCATGGCCCGCGATATCACTGAGTTGCCCGACCTCGCCGTCGAGGGCGGACGCGTCGCACCCGTCCGCACGAGGATGCCGATCTACGTCGATCTGCTTCCCCCGTGCAACAACGCCTGTCCCGCAGGCGAGAACATCCAGGAGTGGCTCCGGCTGGTCAAGGCCGGCGAGGACGAGGCCGCGTGGCGTGAACTGGTGAAGAACAACCCGTTCCCCGCCATCCACGGACGCGTCTGCTACCACCCGTGCGAGACCTCCTGCAACCGCGTCGAACTCGACGGCGCCGTCTCGATCCACTCCGTCGAGCGCTACCTCGGCGACCTCGCCATCGCGAGAGGCTGGACGTTCGAGAAGCCCCGCTTCTCCTCCGGCCGCAAGGTGCTGGTCATCGGGGCCGGGCCGTCCGGCCTGAGCGCGGCCTACCAGCTGGCCAAGATGGGCCACGAGGTGGAGATCCGCGACTCCTCCGACTCCCCCGGCGGCATGATGCGTTACGGCATCCCCGAGTACCGGCTGCCCCGCAACGTGCTGGACGCCGAGATCGCCCGGCTGCTCGACCTCGGCGTGCGGATCGTCACGAAGTACACCGTGACCGACCTGATGGGCGACCAGGCCGAGGGCGGCTTCGAGGCCACCTTCGTCGCGATCGGCGCACACCTGTCCAAGCGGGTCGACATCCCCAACCGCGACGCCTCCAAGATCGTGGACGCGGTCAGCTTCCTGCGCAACGTCGCCTCCGGCGAGCGTCCGCTGATCGGTCGCAAGGTGGCCGTCTACGGCGGTGGCAACACCGCGATGGATGCCGCCCGCGTGGCCCGCCGGCTCGGCGCGGAGGAGTCGATCATCGTCTACCGCCGCACGGAGGAGCAGATGCCGGCCCACGCCGAGGAGCGCGAGGGCGCGCTCAGCGAGGGCGTGAAGATGAACTGGCTGCGCACGATCAGCAGCGTCGAGGAGGCCGACCTCACCGTCGAGATCATGGAGCTCGACGAGAACGGACGCGCCCGCGGCACCGGCCGCTTCGAGAAGCTCGAGGCCGACACCGTGATCCTGGCGCTCGGCCAGGAGACCGACTCCAACTTCCTGCGCCGCATCCCCGGCATGCACTTCGACCACGACGTGGTGCAGGTCGACCCGCGGACCCTGATGACCGACGTGCCGGGCATCTTCGCGGGCGGCGACGCCGTCCCGTCCGAGCGGACGGTCACCGTCGGCGTCGGCCACGGCAAGCGGGCCGCCCAGCAGATCGATGCCTGGCTCGCGCACCGCGACGCGCCGGTCCGGCCCAAGCACGAGCTGGCCGACTTCAACAAGCTGCACCTGTGGTACTTCGGCGACGCCCGCCGCAGCACCCAGCCCGAGCTCGAACCGTCCGAGCGCGTCACCGACTTCGACGAGATCGTCGGCGGCCTGCCGGACGAGCAGGCGCACGTGGAGGCCGCCCGCTGCCTGTCGTGCGGCAACTGCTTCGAGTGCGACGGCTGCCTGGGCTCCTGCCCCGAGGACGCGGTCATCAAGCTCGGCAAGGGCCTGCGGTACCGCTTCGACTACGACCGCTGCACCGGCTGTGCCACCTGCTACGAACAGTGCCCCGTGCACGCCATCGAGATGATCGAGGAGAAGCGATGAGCCGCGTCATCATCGACGGCAACGAGGCCGCCGCGTCGGCGGCGTACCGCCTCAACGAGCTGTGCAGCATCTACCCGATCACGCCCAGCTCCACGATGGCCGAACTGGCCGACGAGTGGTCGGCGCGGGGCCGCCAGAACGTGTACGGCCTGGTGCCCTCGGTCATCGAGATGCAGTCCGAGGGGGGCGCGGCCGGCGCGCTCCACGGGGCGCTGCAGGGCGGTGCGCTGAGCACGACCTTCACGGCGTCCCAAGGCCTGCTGCTGATGATCCCGAACATGTACAAGATCGCCGGCGAGCTGACCTCGACCGTCCTGCACGTGGCCGCGCGCTCGCTGGCCGCGCAGGGCTTGAGCATCTACGGCGACCACCAGGACGTGATGGCGGTGCGGCAGACCGGCTTCGCGATGCTGAGCTCCTCCAGCGTGCAGGAGGCGCACGACACCGCGGCGATCTCGCAGCTGGCCACGCTGCGCTCGCGGGTGCCGTTCGTGCACTTCTTCGACGGCTTCCGCACCAGCCACGAGGAGAACTCGGTCGAGCTCCTCACCGACGCCGAGCTGCGCTCCTTCGTGCCCGAGAGCCTGGTGCGCGCGCACCGTCGTCGCGCACTGTCGCCCGAGCACCCCTACATCCGCGGCACCGCGCAGAACCCGGACACCTACTTCCAGGGCCGCGAGTCCGTCAACACGTACTACACCGAAGTACCCGGTGTCGTGCAGGCGGCGATGGATGAGTTCGCCGCCCTTACCGGACGCGGCTACTCCCTGGTCGAGTACTACGGCGACCCCGAGGCCGACCGCGTCGTGGTCATCATGGGCTCGGGCGCGCAGACCGCCCGCTCGACCGTCGACCACCTGGTCGCCCGGGGCGAGAAGGTCGGCGTCGTGCAACTGCGGCTGTACCGCCCGTTCCCGACCGACGAGATTCTGGCCGCCATCCCCGCCAGCGCCCGCGTGGTGGCCGTGATGGACCGGACGAAGGAGCCGGGCTCCGGCGGCGAGCCGCTGTTCCTCGACGTGGCGGCCGCGATCGGCGAGGCCCATGCGGCCGGACGCCGCGAGCACATGCCGCTGCTGGTCGGCGGCCGCTACGGCCTGTCCAGCAAGGAGTTCACCCCGGCGATGGTGGTGGGCGTCTACGACGAGCTCGCGAAGGCGTCCCCGCGTCCGCGGTTCACGATCGGCATCAACGACGACGTGACCATGCTGAGCCTGCCCTACGACCCGAGCCTCGACCTGGAGGACCCGGCCACGCTGCGCGCGGTGTTCTACGGCCTCGGCTCCGACGGCACCGTCGGCGCGAACAAGAACAGCGTGAAGATCCTCGGCACGATCGAGAACACCTACGCGCAGGGCTACTACGTGTACGACTCGAAGAAGTCGGGCTCGCGGACGGTGTCGCACCTGCGGTTCGGTCCGCACCCGATCGAGGCGCCGTACCTGGTCAGCAAGGCCGGCTTCATCGGCTGCCACCACTGGTCGATCCTCGAGCGCGTGGACGTGCTCGAGTTCGCCCGTCCCGGAACTGTGCTGCTGATCAACACCCCCTACGAGGCCGACGAGGTGTTCGAGCACCTGCCGGTGCCGATGCAGCGCCGGATCATCGAGCTGGGCATCGAGCTGTGGGCTATCGACGCCAACCTGGTGGCCCGCAAGGCCGGCATGGGACGGCGCACCAACACCGTCCTGCAGACGTGCTTCTTCGCGATCAGCAACGTGCTGCCGCGGCAGGAGGCGATCGAGGAGGTCAAGCGGACGATCCGCAGCACGTACGCCCGCAAGGGCGCCGACGTGGTGGCCAAGAACGAGGCCGCGGTGGACGCGTCCGTGGAGCACCTGCACCGCATCGAGGTGCCGCAGGCGACCGTCGGCGACGTGGAGATGATCCCGCCGGTGCCCGGTACCGCGCCGGAGTTCGTCCGCAACGTCACCGCGTCCATGCTGCTGGGCACCGGCGACGACCTGCCGGTCAGCGCCCTGCCGGTCGACGGCACCTACCCGTCCGGCACCACCCGGTACGAGAAGCGGAACATCTCCGACATCATCGCCGAGTGGGACGCCGAGTCCTGCATCCAGTGCGGCAACTGCGCGTTCGTCTGCCCGCACGCGGTGCTGCGCGCGAAGTACTACACCGAGTCGGCGCTCGAAGGCGCGCCCGAGGGGTTCCAGTCGGCGCCGCTGAACGCCGCCGGCTTCCCCGGCTCCCGGTACACCCTGCAGGTGTACGCGGAGGACTGCACGGGCTGTGGCCTGTGCGTCGAGGCGTGCCCGGTCAAGCCGCTCGGCTCGGGCGGCTCGCGCAAGGCGATCAACCTGGCGCCGGTGCTCGACCGCACCACCGAGAAGCAGAACGTCACCTTCTTCGAGACGATCCCGGTGAACCGACGCTCGCGGGTCGACTTCGCCAACGTCCGCGGCACCCAGTTCCTGGAGCCGCTGTTCGAGTTCTCCGGCGCCTGCTCGGGCTGTGGCGAGACCCCGTACCTGAAGCTGCTCACGCAGCTGTTCGGCGGACGCGCGACCGTCGCCAACGCGACCGGCTGCTCGTCCATCTACGGCGGCAACCTGCCGACCACGCCGTGGTCGTCGAACAAGTACGGGCGCGGCCCGGCGTGGTCGAACTCGCTGTTCGAGGACAACGCCGAGTTCGGTCTGGGCCTGCGCCTGGCGGCCGACCTGCACACCGCCACCGCGCGTCGCCGGCTGGAGGCGCTGCGCGCCGAGCTCGGGGACGCCGTCGTGGACGCGATCCTGGACGCGCCGCAGAAGTACGAGTCGGAGCTGTCCCAGCAGCGCGCCCGGGTGGACGCGCTGAAGGCGCTGCTCGACACGATGTCGGGACCGATGGTCGAGGACCTGCGTTCGGTCGCCGACCACCTGCTGCGCCGCTCGGTGTGGATCGTCGGCGGTGACGGCTGGGCCTACGACATCGGCTCGGCGGGCGTCGACCACGTCCTCGCCTCGGGGCGCAACGTCAACGTGCTGGTGCTCGACACCGAGGTGTACTCCAACACCGGCGGCCAGGCGTCCAAGTCGACGCCGCTGGGCGCGGTGGCGAAGTTCGCGGCGGCCGGCAAGGGCACCACCAAGAAGGACATGGCGCTGCAGGCCACCGCGTACGGCAACGTCTACGTGGCCCGGGTCGCGATGGGTGCGGACCCGCAGCAGACGCTGAAGGCGTTCCGCGAGGCGGAGGCGTACGACGGCCCGAGCCTGATCCTGGCGTACAGCCACTGCATCGCCCACGGCATCGACATGCGCAAGGGGCTCGACCAGCAGTACGCGGCGGTCGCGTCCGGGCACTGGCCGCTGATGCGGTACAACCCCGTGCTGCGGACCGCGGGCAAGAACCCGTTCCTGCTCGACTCGCCGCGTCCGCGGATGCCGCTGCGCGACTACCACGTCAACGAGCTGCGGTTCCGCATGCTGATGAACTCCGACCCGGAGTCGGCCGAGCAGCTGCTGGCCATGGGCCAGGAACAGGTGAACCGTCGCTGGGCGGAGTACGAGGAGATGGCCACCCGCGGCGCCGAGCGTTTCGCAGAGGTCGCGAAGAGCTGACGGGGTGCAGGATGCTCAGGTGACCACGCCCACCTGGCTCGACCGTCGTCGGGCCGGTGGGCTGCTCATCGGGCTCCTCCTGCTCATCGTGTGGGGGCTGGCGGTGACGCTGGGCGCACCCGCGCAAACGTCCCCGGAGCCACCGGCGGACGGCTACTCCGACGTCGACCTGTACCGCGAGATCGTCACCCGGGTCGCCGGCGGCGCCGACTACTACGCCACGGCCATCCAGACCCAGCTCGCGCACAACTACCCGACCGCCCCGTTCGTGGTGGTTCGGCTCCCTACGCTCACCTGGCTGCGGGTGCTGCTCGGCGACGTCGGCTCGACCGTGCTGCTGCTCGCACTGGCCGCGACCGCGCTGGTGACGATGATGGTGCGGCTGCGGGCGACCGGCCTGGGCCGCTGGGAGTGGGCGGTGGCCGTGCTGCTGCTCGGGCTCAACCTGTCGCTGAACGCGCTGGGCGTCGTCGGGTGGTTCCACGAGGCGTGGGCGGGCGTGCTGATCGTGATCGCTGTCGCGGTGCGGACCGACCGGCGCTGGTGGCCGGCGGTGCTGCTCGGGTTCGCGGCCTGTTGCTTCCGGGAGTTGGCGCTGCCGTTCCTGGTGGTGATGGCGGTGTTGTCGTGGCGTCGCCGCCGGGAGTTCTGGGCCTGGGTGGGGGCGACCGCCGCGTTCGCGATCGTCTACACGCTGCACGCCCTCGCCGTGCTGGCCGTGCCGCAGGCCGACCCGGTGACCTCGAACGGCTGGCTGGCCCTCGGCGGCTGGGGGTTCGTGCTGGCGACGGTGAGTACCGGGACGGTGCTGTCGAGCCTGCCGCTGGTGGTCACCGCGCTGGTGGTGCCGCTGGCGCTGTTCGGGTGGGTGTTCGGCACCGGTCCGGCGCGGGCGATCCTGGCGACGTGCGCGGCCTTCATGGTGGCCTTCCTGTTCGTCGGACGCCCGGAGAACTCGTACTGGGGCCTGCTCTACGCCGCGCTCCTGCTGCCCGGCCTCGCCCTCGCCCCGCGCGGCCTCGCCGCCTCCGTCCGCGCGGTGCTGCCGCCCCGCCCCTGACGCCGACGGGGGGTACGCAAGACGCCCTGGATCAGTGCGCAGGTGGGCCGCCCAGGCGAGGAGAGCCCGATCCAGTGCAGATCGCGTCGCCCCTGCCCACGAGAGCCCGGGGCGAGCCCGGGATGAGGGAACGGGCCAGTGACGACCGATCCCACTACAGTGGGTGCCTGTCACCTGTGCAGGAAGGCCACGCCATCAGCGACAGCTTGCCACCCGTGCCGGACGCCGCCACCGAAGGCGAGCCCGCCCCGTCCCGCCGGCCGTTGACCATTGCCGAGTTCACCGACAACTACGGCCCGGCCCACAGCGGCCTGCTCTACGCGGTCCAGTTCCTCGAGGAGCAGGTGCTCGCCGCAGGACACAAGGTGCTGCTGGTCGCGCCGGAGGCGAACGGGCCGAACCCGCACGCGGGTCACCCCAACCGCCGCGAGATCCGGCTGCCGAGCGTGCCGATCCCGGGCACCCAGATCCGGCTGTCGATGGGCCAGGACTTCGACTACCGGCTCGCGCAGATGGTCGCCAACCCGCCGGACATCGTCCACGTCCACGGCCTGGGCGCGATCGGCCTGCTGGGCATGTGGGTCGCGCAGCGCACCAACCGTCCGCTGGTGATCACCTGGCACACCGACCTGGAGGCCTACGCCGAGCACTACTGGCACGTGGTGCCGTTCCTGAACGCCGCGTACAAGGTGTACGAGCTGCACATGGCCAAGTACACCTGGGACCAGATCAAGAAGACCAAGCTCAAGCGTCCCCGCCGCGGCGGCGCCCAGGTGGAACTGCTCCAACTGGCCGCCAACATGCTGACCGACGCCGACCTGGTGACCACACCCTCGGACAAGACCGGCAAGCGCGTGCTCGAGATCGCCCCGGCCGCCAAGGTGCGGGTGGTGCCGAACGGCACGGACGCCCTGCCGGTGCTGCCGCCGATCGCGAAGGGACGCGGCCCGCGGCTGATCTACGTGGGCCGGATCTCCCTGGAGAAGGGCATCGGCCTGATGCTGGACGCCTTCGAGCTGGTCCGCGACCAGCTGCCGGGCGCCGAGCTGATGATCGTCGGCGACTGGAAGGAGACGCCGGTCAAGCTGCGGCGCCGGCTCCAGCGCGCCGCCCGCTTCGGCGGGGTGAAGCTGCCCGGCCAGATCCCGCGCGAGAAGCTGGGCGCGTACTACGCCTCCGGCGACGCGTTCGTCTTCGCCTCGCTCACCGACACGCAGGCGCTGGTGCTGCACGAGGCCGCGCACGCCGGCCTGCCGTTCATCATGGTCGACCACGAGCTGCGGCTGGTGGTCGAGCCGGGCGTGAACGCCGCCCTGGCCAGGCCGAACGCGGTGTCGCTGGCCGGCGCGATGATGAGCATGCTGAACGCGCTGAAGGACCCCGAGTTCGCCGCGACCGCCCAGGCCCGCAGCCGCGAGCTGGCCGCGCGCTTCACGATCGCGAACCAGTCCAAGGAGTTCGTCGACATCTACGAGGCGCTGGCCGACGGTCGTCCGGTCGAACTCACCGAGGGCCTCGAACCCGACTACGGGCGCCGGGTGTTCCCCGGACGGACGGTCACCGCAACCTTCGCACCGCCGGAGTCGTCGTCCCCCGCGCTCGGCTCCTGACCCGTCCCTCCGGGTGGACGGTCGTCCCGCCCTCGCGCACCGCGGGCCGGGCCGGCGCGGCGAAGACCAGGCGGCTCTGGACGGCATAGCCGACCGCGAACAGCCCGACCTCGGTCAGCACCTTGGCCACGACCACGCCGAGCGCCGGGGTGAGCAATTCCATCAGGGCCAGGTTGGCCGCCAGGATGCCGGCCGCCAGCAGCGCGTACCGACGCACCGCCGGCCACAGCGGCGCCCGGGCCGCGCCGAACACGACGTGCCGGTTGAGCAGGAAGTTCACGGTCGCGCTGAGCAGCCGGGCCGCCACGACGGACAGCGCCAGGTTGCCCGACACCGCGTACAGGACGAACAGCGCGGCCGCGTCCACGCCGAACCCGGCCAGCGAGGACGCCGCGTAGCCGGCCAGCGGGCGCAGCACCCGCAGTGAGTCCAGCACCGGGCGGAAGTGCGAGGAGGCGTTGTCGGCCAGGTAGACGGTGGCGATCTCGACCTGCTCGATCCGCAGGCGCTCGCGCGCCGCGCGGAGCAGCAGGTTCAGCTCGTACTCGAACCGGTCCCCGGGTACCTCCTCGAGCCAGGCCAGGGTGCGGTGGGGGTAGCCGCGCAGCCCGGTCTGGGTGTCGGTGATCCGGCAGCCGGTGACCAGCGCGAACAGCCCGGCGGTGAACACGTTGCCCACCCGGCTGCGCAGCGGCACCCGTCCGGTGAACCGGCGGACGCCCAGCACCATGTCCGGCTGCACCCGGTCGCCGTCGGCGATGGCCGCGGCCACGCGCAGGATGTCCAGCACGGTGTGCTGGCCATCGCTGTCCGCGCACACCACAGGTTCGCCGGGGTGCTCGGCCCGGATGTGGGCGAAGCCGACGCGCAGCGCCGCGCCCTTGCCGCGGTTCACCTCGCCGGTCAGCACCCGGGCGCCGGCGGACGCCGTCCGGGCGAACACCGGGGCGTAGTCGGGGCCGCTGCCGTCGTCGACAACGACGACCCGGACGCCGGCGAAGCCGGTCAGGTCGGCGACGAGGGCGGGCAGCCGGTCGTCCGGCTCGTAACTGGGGATCAGGACGATCATCGGGCTCACCCGGCCACGTAGAGGATGTCGGACGTGCCCCGCTCCTGGCCGCGGCCGAGCGGGTTGTTGACCAGCGTGCCGTTGAAGACCATCGTCGAGGAGCCGCCGCCGTCGAGGTTGTAGGCCACGGTCGCGCCGAGGTCGACGAACAGCTTCGCGAACTCGCTCATCGTGACGCCGCGGCTGTAGCCGGTGCTGCGTCCGTCCACCACCACGAACAGGAAGTGGTTGTCGGCGATCACGCCGACGCCGGTGCGCGGCTGCGTCCCCTGCACCGAGTGGTTGCCCACGTTGGTGTCGATCTCGACGTCGTCGATGCCGCTGATGACCGCCCCGTCCGAGACCAGGCCGGGCCCGAACGAGAGGGTGTTCCAGACGCCGTCAGCCAGCAGCTTGGCGGCGGTGGTGGTGGTCTCGTCGTACAGCCGCATCGACCCGTCCGCACGGAAGGCCAGGCCCTGGCGGGCGCCCTTGTCGCGGTAGGCGACACCGTTGCGGATCACGATGCCGGTGTCGCGGAACCCGTAGTAGTCGCCGTTGAGGGCCAGCACCGCGCCCACCTGGGCGGCGATCGTCGAGGGGTAGGCGATGATGTTCTCCCCGAACTCGTCGTCGGCGAACGCCGATCGGACGATGGTGGCGTCGCTGACCGTGATGTCGGCCACGAACCAGGCCAGGGCGTCGTTCCCCGAACCGCTGGTGTGCTTCGTGACGGTGATGGTCGCCGTGTCGGAGGTGTAGGTATCGGAGGTGAACGCGCCGTTGGTCGCCTCGTCGACCGAGGTGACCGTGCTGGACTCGATGGTGGAGGTGTTGGTGGCCTCGACGTGTTCGATGACGAAGCGGTCCAGCGCCCACGCGGTGCCGCCGCCGATGGCGAGCAGGCCGCCGAGGCCGCCGGTCAGGACGGCCCGCCGGGTATGCACCCGGCGGGCGTCCCGCCGCTCATCAGGGACGGTGGGGGTGGTCACGGCCGCCGCCCCCCACCGCCACCGCCGCCCATGCTGCCGGCGAGTGCCTGGCCGGCCGTGACGGTGGTGTTGGTGGTGCCGTCGACGGCGATCTCGTAGCTCTCACCGCTGGTGATGCCGTCCGCGGCGACCACGAGGGTGGCGGTCTCCTTGGTGGTGGTGAACGTGGCGATCACATCGCCGTCCTTCACCACGGTGATCGTGCTGCCCGCGGGGATCGCGGAGGCGAACGACACCGCGACCCAGCCGGTGGTGGACGTCGCGTCGGGGCTCTCGGCCATGCCGGCCGAGCCGCCGGCCAGCAGCGTGCCGCCGGTGACGGTGATGCCGCCGTTGGAGTCGAGCGCGCCGTTGCCGGCGTTGGTCGGCCCGGCGACGGTGGTGGTGCCGCCGGTGATCGAGATCGTCCCGTTGGAGTCGAGGCCGTCACCTCCGGAGTCGACGGTGAGCGTGCCGCCGCTGATGGTCAGCAGCGAGCCGTCGTTGCCCATGCCGCCCCCGCCCTGGCCCTGGCCGTCGGTGGTGGTGGAGCCCTGGGTGGCGTTCAGGCCGTCGTCGGACGCGGTCACGCTGGTGGTGCCGCCGGCGATCGTGACGGTGGAGCCCTCCAGGCCCTCGTTCGACTTCGTGATCGTGACGGTGCCGCCCTCGATCGCGAGGTCGCCCTCGGCGTGGACGCCGTCGTCGCCGGCGGCGACCTCGACCGTCCCGCCCTGGATGAGGACGTAGCCCACGGTGTCGTCGGTCTCGTTGTCGGACTTCAGCCCGTCGCCCTCGGCGGTCACGGTGACCGTGCCGTCGGAGATGATCAGGTAGTCCTTGCCGCGGATGCCGTCGTCGGCCGCGGTGACGGTGATCGTCCCGCCGGTGATGACCAGGCCGTCCTTGCTGGCGATGCCGTCGTTGGTGTTGCCGGTGACGGTCAGTGACCCCGTCCCGCCGATGGTCAGGTCGGCCATCGAGAACAGCGCCGCGTTGGGGGCGTCGTCCGCGGAGATGTCGTAGCCGGTGCCGTCAGTGATCGCGTTGGACGAGCCGTCGGCCAGCACCAGGACCGCCTCGTCGGCGGCGGTGATCACGACCGCGGAGCCGTCCGCGTTCGTGATGGACGCGTTGTCGAGCACGATCCGCACCTTGCCCTCGGCGTCGCTGTTCACCACGACCTGGCCGTCGGTGAGGGTGCCGGTGAGGATGTAGGTGCCGGGCGCGGTGATCGTCACCGTGTCTCCGGAGATCCCCACGCCGTCGGAGCTGCTGGACGTGGACGCGCCGTCGGCCAGCGTGATCGTGGTGGCGTCGGCCGCGTCGTAGTCGGTGTCGCCGTCCTCGGCGTGGCTCTCGACGTTGTCGGCGAGGGCCGCGGTGGCCGAGCTGGCCAGCGTGCTGGACGAGCTGCTCGCCGTGGTGCCGGTGGACGTCGTGGCGGTGGCCGAGCACGCCACCAGGGTGACGCTGGCCACCAGTGCGGCGACGGCGACGGCGACCCGCTTGGCGATGGTCTGGTCGGGCTTGCGGAAGGCGTTCATATCAGGGTTCCTTGTCGGGTGTTCAGGCAGTTCGGGTGTTCTCGGCCGCAGAAAGGGGGGCAGTCCCCTTTTCTGCGGGGAGTCGGGTGAGGAGGCGGTGCCACTTCAGGTCGGGCAGGTCGTCGTCGAGGACGGCCAGGCCGGTGCCGTACTTGCTGACCCGGCTGGGACGGGTGCCGCCGCGCCACAGGGCCCGGTCGAGCACGGACGGGGTGGAGCCGCCCTTGGTCTCGACGATCACCGTGCCGGGCACCGTGGAGGTCACGGTCGAGCCCGGACGGCGCCAGACCAGCCCGGAGTCGATGGTCGCCCGGCTGACGACGGACCCGGCGCCGAGCAGCATCGTGGTGCGGTCGTAGGCGGTGTGCAGCGACGGGACGAGCCCGGTCACGTCGACGTCGCGGACGCGGTTGTCGGCCAGCACGCCGGCGATGAAGGCCCGGCCGTCGGCGGTGAGGCGTCCGGCGTCGGCCAGGTCGTAGGGCAGCCGGTCCTTGACCGTGGTGCCGCGCGGGCCCCGGGTCTTGACCTCCAGCCAGGTCTCGCCCGACTGGCGGTAGACCCGCGTCCGCACCTTGAACCGGCGGCGGCGTCCGCGTCCGGCGAGGTGGAAGGCGTCCAGCTCGGGGGTGTCGAAGTAGGTGGAGCGGTAGGCGAAGCGGCGGGTGCCGTTGATGCTGAGCACCTCCACGCGTCCGGCGACCGCGTCCAGGACGGACGGGAGCGCGGCGGCGTCCAGGAGGTACTTGCGGTCGACGCGGGTCTGGAGGGCCGCGCGGTCGAGCAGCTGCTCGAGGCTGATCGTGGGGAGGTCGTCGATGTTCATCGCACACCTGCCGTGGTGGACTCCTCGACGCGGGCCTCGGCCGGCGTCCCGGTGGGGGCTGCGGCGACGGCGCGGCGTCCGCGTCCACGTCCACGTCCACGGGGTTCGGCGGGACGGCTGTAGCGCACCTCGACGGTGGTGGTGTCGTTGACCAGGTCGGTCTTGAGGACGGTGAGGGACTGGATGCCCTCACCGACGATCGACTCGACGTGGTTGCGCAGCAGGTCGTCGTCGTTGTGGGCCCGGTCGAGCACCAGCTGCTGGCGGGTGGAGCCGCGCGCGATCCGCGGGTGGTCGCCGATGAACAGGGTGGCCAGGACCATCGCCATCAGGCCGGCGACGAGGTACTCCGAGAGGCCGGTGCTGCCGGCGAGGAGGCCCAGGGCCAGAGCGGCGAAGTAGTAGGCCACCTCGTGCTGGCTGAGTTCCTCCGACCGGAGGCGGATGATCGACAGGACGCCGAACAGGCCCAGCCCCACCCCGACGCCGACGGAGACCGCCGAGAGGGTGGCCATGATGGCGAGGACGCCGACGTTGACCACCAGGAAGGCGACGACGAGGTCACGGCGGTGGTGCCGGGGCACGAAGAGCCCGAAGACGAGGACGAGGATGGCCACCAGGTCGGCGGCGAGAAGCAGTGGGGACACGTGGGGCTCCTTGTTCGGTTGCGTGACAACCAGTCAGCCCTACGGTCTTGTCAGTTACCCCGAAGAAGTCTGTGAGCCTGTTGTGAGCCTCCGCCGCCCGAACCCGGGGACGGTTCTTGAATCCGCCAGAATTTGGCGGACAAAGGGGACACATCACCATCCTGCGCCCGGAGTCCGTCCCCAACTCGGTCCGGGACCGAGTTGGGAACCGTCCCCGATTTGGTCCGGGACCGAGTTGGGAACCGTCCCCGATTTGGTCCGGGGGCCCGGGCTCAGGACTGCGGACGGAAGCCGCGCAGGCGCAGGCTGTTCAGCACCACGAACACGCTCGAGAAGGCCATCGCGGCGCCGGCGATCATCGGGTTCAGGAACCCGAGCGCGGCCAGCGGGATCGCGGCCACGTTGTAGGCGAAGGCCCAGAACAGGTTGCCCTTGATCCGGCGCAGGGTGGCGCGGGAGAGCCGGATCGCGTCGGCGGCCACCCGCAGGTCGCCGCGCATCAGGGTGAGGTCGGCGGCCTGGATCGCCGCGTCGGTGCCGGTGCCCAGCGCGATGCCGAGGTCGGCCTGGGTGAGGGCCGCCGAGTCGTTGACCCCGTCGCCGACCATCGCCACCCGGCGTCCCTGCTGCTGGAGGAGGGCGACCTGGGCCACCTTGTCCTCGGGCAGCACGTCGGCGACGACCTCGTCGATGCCGACCTCGGCCGCCACCGCGGACGCGGTCGCGCGGTTGTCGCCGGTGAGGAGGATCGGGGTCAGGCCGAGCGCCCGGAAGCGCCGGATGGCCTCGGCGGAGGTGTCCTTGACGGTGTCGGCCACGGCGATCGTGCCGCGGAACCGACCGTCCCACGCGACGGCGACCTCGGTCGCTGCCGAGGCGTGCCGCGATTCCCCGGCTCGATCGTCGCCCGGGGCCGTTCCGAGGCCCTGGGTGGCATCGGGATCAGGATTCGCGACCCCCACCCACTCCGGGCGGCCGACCCGCACCTCGCGGCCGTCGATCAGGGCGGTGATCCCCCGGCCGGGCGTGTTGGTGAGGCTGGTCACCGTCAGGTCGGACGCGGCGTGCGCGGCGATCGCCCGGGCGATGGGGTGCTCGGAGCCGGACTCGGCCGCACCGGCGAAGCGGAGCAGCTCGGCCGCGTCCGTCCCGGGCGCCGGGTGGACGCCGACCACGGCCATCTGGCCGGTGGTGACAGTGCCGGTCTTGTCGAGCACGATCGTGTCGATCTCGCGGGCGCGCTCCAGCGCCTCGGGCCCGCGGATCACGATGCCGAGCTGCGCGCCGCGTCCGGTGCCCACCAGGAGCGCGGTCGGGGTGGCCAGCCCGAGCGCGCAGGGGCAGGCGATGATCAGGACGGCCACGGCCGAGGCGGCGGCGAACGACAGGCTTTCGGCCGCCAGCAGCCACCCGACGAGGGTGAGCAGGGCGAGCACCAGCACGACCGGCACGAAGACCGCCGAGATGCGGTCGGCCAGGGCCTGGACGCGGGTCTTGCCGGTCTGGGCCTCCTCGACCAGCCGCGCGATGTGGGCGAGCTGGGTGTCCCTCCCGACCCTGGTGGCGCGGACGACCAGACGGCCGGTGGTGTTGACGGTGGCGCCGATCACCGCGTCCCCGGCGACCACGTCCACGGGGACGGACTCGCCGGTGACCAGTGAGTTGTCGATCGCGGAGAAGCCCTCGACGACCTCGCCGTCGGTGGCCACCTTCTCGCCGGGTCGAACCACGAACCGGTCGCCGACCTTGAGGAAGTCGATCGGGACGCGGCTCTCACCATCAGCAGTGAGCAGCGTCGCCTCCGTCGCGCCCAGGTGCAGCAGGGCACGGACGGCCTCGCCGGCCGCCGCCTTCGACCGGGCCTCGATGTAGCGGCCGAGCAGCAGGAACACCACGATGCCGGCCACGGCCTCGAAGTAGATGTTGGCCGCCCCGTCGCCGCGCATCAGGCTGAACTCGAACGGGTGGGTGTAGCCGATGTGCCCGGCCTCGCCGAAAGCCAGCGCGTACACCGACCACAGGAACGCGGCGGTGGTGCCGAGACTGATCAGGGTGTCCATCGTGGTCGCGCCGTGCCGGGCGTTCACCAGGGCGGAGTGGTGGAACGGCCAGGCCGCCCACGCGTAGATCGGGACGGTGAGCGCCAGGCTCAGCCACTGCCAGCCCGGGAACTGGAGCGCCGGCACCATCGCCAGGGCGATCACCGGGACGCCGAGGACGGCCGCCCAGACGAGCCGCGTCCGCAGCGCGGCGGCGTGGTCGACCGGCTGGGCGTCCGGGGTGGGCAGGGCCGCGTCGTAGCCGGTGTTCTGCACGACCTGGATGAGGTCGTCCACCGAGACCAGGGTGGGGTGCAGCACCAGCGCCTTCTCGGTGGCGTAGTTCACCGACGCCTGCACCCCGTCCAGCTTGTTCAGCTTCTTCTCGATCCGGGCCGCGCAGGAGGCGCAGGTCATGCCCGAGATGTCGAGTTCGACCGACTCCCGTTCCTGGGTGGTCATGCGTGGGCTCCCTTTCCTGGTGTGCGCGAGACGAAAGGGGACTGTCCCCTTCCGTTTCGCGGGGGTGTGGACCAAAAGGGGACTGTCCCCTTTCGGTCCACGCGGGGCTCAGGCGACGCTGTACTGCTCGCCGGCCTCGTAGACGGCCTCGACGATTCGGTCGAAGTCGACCGGGGCGTCGGACGTGACGTCGAGCGCGCCGGTCTCGAGGGTGACGTTCACCCCGGTGACGCCGGGGACCGCGGAGACCTCCTCGGTGACCGCGTGCGCGCAGTGGTTGCAGGTCATGCCGGTGACGGTGTAGCTGGTGATCATCTCTGCCTTTCGTGGAGTCGAGCCGGTGGGCTCAGGAACGGACGAGCCGGGCGATGGCCGCGGAGGCCTCGCGGAGCTTGAGGTCGGCCTCCTCGCCACCGGCCCGGGCCGCCCGGACCACGCAGTGGCTGAGGTGCTCGTCGAGCATCGCGAGGGCGAGGGCCTCGAGGGCCTTGGTCATCGCGGAGACCTGGGTGAGGACGTCGATGCAGTACTGCTCCTCGTCGACCATGCGCTGGAGGCCCCGGGCCTGGCCCTCGATCCGCTTCAACCGGCGCAGGTACTCGTCCTTGTGGTCGAGGTACCCGTGCCCGGAATCGTGGGAACAGGAAGACTCGTGTGACAGCTGTTCCATCAGCACCTCCATCGCTCCTTGTCAGGATACCCCCCATGGGTATCGCGGACAAGCCCGGCCGGAGGGCGTGGAGGGGCGCCGTCGGGTGTGGACGCCGTGTGCATAACCCCCGCCGGCCGCGCCGCATACACCCCCCTCAGCGTGGCCTGTCAAGTGGACGTTCAACCCCGTCGAATTCGTCACGGGTTTCCTGTGTCCACACCTGTACGGGATCGTATGAGCTTGTCAGAGCCATAATGAAGGCGTTCAATTCACCCGGTCCACAGCTACGACACTTCGTCGTACACAGGGTCCACGGCGCGCCGCCCAGGTTGTCCCCAACTCATCCACAGGGCCTGTGGATGAAGCCGTTGAGGGTGCTGCCGGATGGGTCTAGGTTGGCGCGGGTCGGGGTTCGACCGATGAACTGTCAGAGGGCCGTCCTAGTGTGCTCGGCAGAGCCGAAAACGGATGCGCCTGGAGGGAGCCATGTCACTCGCGGAAGTGATGCCTTACGGCACCGGTGCCGAGTATCCGGGGGCGGACTACAACGGCCCCGACCGTACCCCTCCGCAGGATGTGGCCGCCGAGCAGAGCGTGCTGGGCGCGATGCTGATGAGCAAGGACGCGATCGGCGACGTGGCCGAGATCGTCAAGGGCCGTGACTTCTACCGGCCGGCGAACGAGATCATCTTCGACGCGATCCTCAACCTGTACGGACGTGGAGAGCCCGCCGACGCGATCACGGTGGCCGACGAGCTGGTCAAGCGCGGCGAGCTCGGCCGGGTCGGTGGCCACATCTACCTGCACGACCTCCTGTCCACGGTCTCGATCGCCTCGAACGCGGCCTACTACGCCGAGATCGTCCGCGAGAAGGCGATCCTGCGACGGCTGGTCGAGGCGTCGATCAAGATCTCCCAGCTCGGCTATGCCGGCCAGGGCGACGTGGCCGGCATCGTGGACGCGGCGCAGCAGGCCATCTACGAGGTGGCTGAGGGCCGGGCCAGCGAGGACTACGAGCCGCTGTCGGCGCTGATGGAGTCGACGCTCGACGAGATCGAGGCGCTGAGCGCGCACGGCATCATGGCCGGCGTCCCGACCGGGTTCGTCGAACTCGACGAGCTCACCAACGGGCTGCACCCCGGGCAGATGGTGATCGTGGCCGCCCGTCCCGGTGTGGGCAAGTCCACGCTCGGGCTCGATTTCGCGCGGGCCGCGTCCATCCAGCACGGGCTGTGCGCAGCCTTCTTCAGCCTGGAAATGACGAAGACCGAGATCGTGATGCGCCTCATCTCGGCCGAGGCGCAGGTGCCGCTGCACGACATCCGCAAGGGCCACATGAGCGACGAGAACTGGGCGCGGATCGCGCGCAAGACCGCCGACGTGTCGTCCGCGCCGCTGTACATCGACGACTCGCCGAACCTGACGATGATGGAGATCCGGGCGAAGGCGCGGCGGCTCAAGCAGCGCAACGACCTCAAGCTGGTGATCGTCGACTACATGCAGCTGATGAGTTCGGGCAAGCGGGTCGAGAGCCGCCAACTGGAGGTGTCGGAGTTCTCCCGGCAGATGAAGCTGCTGGCCAAGGAGCTGGAGGTGCCGGTGGTGGCGCTGTCCCAGCTCAACCGTGGTCCCGAGCAGCGCACCGACAAGAAGCCGATGCTGAGCGACCTGCGTGAGTCGGGTTCGCTGGAGCAGGACGCCGACATGGTGATCCTGCTGCACCGCGACGACATGTACAACAACGCGTCCGAGCGTTCCGGCGAGGCCGACATGATCGTCGCCAAGCACCGCAACGGCCAGACGCGGACGGTCACCGTCGCCTTCCAGGGTCACTACTCCCGCTTCGTGGACATGCAGCACTGAGCCTGACCGTCTCCCCTTCGCCGCTGAGGGGTGCCCTGCCCGGCGTTCCCCGCGGACGTTCGCTCCCGAATTGTCCTCTCGCCTCCGGAATTCCGGTGGCGAGGGGACAATTCGGTGGCAAGGAGGGCGGGACGTCGGGCGGGAGACGTCAGCGCGCGTACGCCCGGATGGCGTCCGCCTCGGTGGTCAGGGTGGCCGCGTCCACCAGGTCGGACGCACCGGCGGTCAGGGTGGCTACCCAGGCGTCCACGGCGGCGGTGAGCCGTCCCGAGCCGGCCAGGTCGGCGGTGAGGGCGTCCAGCCGGGTGTTGTAGAGCGCCGTCCACGTGGTGTTGGCCCGGAACGCGGTCGTCAGCGGGTTCGAACGGTTCGGGGCGCCCCCGCCGCCACCGCCCCCGCCACCGCCCGGCGGGCGTCCACTCCCACCCCCACCCGGCACACCGCCGCCCGGCGCACCGCCACCGCCCGCGCGGAGGCCGAAGGTGAGGTTGTGGTCCCAGGCGACGACGGTGAACTTCCTGGTCTTGGAATCCCACAGCAGGTAGGAGTTGTTCCCCGGGCCGTCGATGTCGTCGAAGTTGTCCACGAACTCCTCGAAGGCGAGGTACTGGGCGAGGGAATCGATGTCGAGCAGGCCGGGCAGCTTGCGGGCGATCTGCGCGGCCGTGCCGTTGTTGAGCAGGTCGAGCAGGCTCACCAGCGGCGCGTAGTCGTCCGCGCCGGCCTCGATCTCGAACGAGGTGGTGTAGTCGCCGTCCTTGCCGCGCCAGGACCAGTCGCCCTCGGCCTCGGCCTTGTACAGCACGCTGTCCTTGCCCGCGTCCGGGAAGTTCTCGGCCAGCCACGTGTCGTCGAGGTTCTGGACGGTGAGGCGCAAGACCTCCGCGCTGCCGTTGACGGAGAAGCGGGTGGCGATGGCCTTCTCCGAGGCCAGTCCGGCGTCCCGGAGCAGGTCGAGCGACACCGCCTCGTTGAGCGAGGTCTCGCTGTTGTTGGCGCGGACGGTGACGTCGGCGTAGCCGTCGATGTTCTGGTCGTCGACGTACTTGTCGAGGCGGATCCGCAGCGGCAGCTCCTGCGCGGGGGTGTCGGTCGTGATCCCCCGGAGCGAGGAGTTGCCCTTCAGCTTGATCCCCACGTCCGCGAACGTCCGGCCGTCGATCGTCACCGTGGCCTTGATCCACTCCTTCTCGCCGCTGTCGAGGTACGTCCGGATCATGCCGGTGAGGGTGGCCTGGTCGGCGTCAACAGCGATGGTGTGGACGGCGCCGGCGTCGAACAACGCGCTCGGGACGGCGGCGGTGGCCGGCACGGAGGTGACGGACGCGGTCGGCGTGGTTCCCTGCGTTCCCTGCGCGGAGCATCCGGCCAGGAGCAGGACGAGCCCTGCGCTCGCCGCGACGACCCGGGCCCGGAGCGAATTCGCCATCCTCGAGTGTGCACCCTGACGCTGGGCGGTGGGCTGTGCGCAGCCTGTGAGTCGTACGGCGCCCACCCTTCCACCACGCTGCCGGTTCGCCGAAGATGGGAGGCATGAGCTCAACGCCGAGTGTTCGGGCCGGCTCGATCGTGCCGGTGGTGACGACGGTGGTGCTGGTCGCTGTGAGCGCGGTCGGCTACTGGCTGTTGCTGGGGGTGCAGCGGGGGTTGTTCCTCAACGGGGTGCCGGCCAGTGACCCGTCCCTCTTCCCGCGTCCGATCACCGACCCCGCGGCGATCGGCACCGCGCAGACGTCGTACCTGCCGTTGGCCGCGGGCACGTTGGTGCTCTACGTCGCCGTCCTGGTGCTGGTGCGGTGGTCGCGGCGGCGCGCGGTGGGTGTGATCGCGGTGCTCGCCGGCGTCCTCGGCCAGGTGGCGCTGCTGCCGTCCACCCCCACCCTGTCGATCGACCTGTACTCCTATCTCGCCCACGGCTACCTCGCCGCGACGCCCGGCTCGAACCCGTACACGACGGCCGCGGCGAGCGTGGCCGACACCCCGCTGGGCCCCGTCCTGCTGGCGCAGGGCTGGTCGCCGGTGCACCCCGAGACGCCCTACGGGCCGCTGTGGACGCATGTCGAGCAGATGGCCATGACCCTGAACGGCAGCGACGTCACCCGGGCCGCGCTGACGCTGAAGGCGGTCGTGGTGCTGGCCACGATCGGCACCGGCCTGCTCGCGTGGGCGGTCGCGGCGACCGTCCGTCCGGGTAGCGGGGCGTTGGCCGCCGCGGCCTGGCTGCTCAACCCGGTGGTGGTGATGGAGTTCGGTGCGGACGGCCACAACGACGCCGTCGCGATCTTCTTCGTCGCCCTCGCCCTGCTCGCGGCGATCCGGGGGTGGGCGCTGGTCGCGGTGCTGGCCGTGGCCGCAGGGACGCTGTGAAGTGGCTGCCCGCCGCGTTCGCCGTGCCCGTGTTCGTCCTGCTGCTGCGGCAGGCGAAGAGCCGGGTCCGCGTCCTGGTGGAGGTGGGCATCGGGGTGGTGATCGCCGTCGCGGGCGCGTGGTGGCTGTGGTCGCCGTGGTGGGTCGGGCTCGACACACTGACCGGCCTGCGGACGAGCGCGACCCCCTCGTCGTCGCGGTCGCCGGCCGGGTGGCTGGCGGACGCCTTGGCGGACCAGCTGGCAATGGAGCCGAGCATCGTGCCGTCCCTGGTGCTGGTCGGCGCACTGCTGGTGGTGTCGATCGCCGCGGCCTGGGGACGCCGTCCGTCCAGCTGGCTGGTGGGCTGCGCGGTGGTCGCGGTCGCAGCCCTGGCGATCAGCCCGGTCTACTGGCCGTGGTACACTGCGCTGCCGATCGCCGTGCTGGCGCTGCGTCCGACGGCGGTGGCGTTGTGCCAGGTCGTGGTGCTCACCGCGGGCTCGCGGTTCGTGGCGCTGTGGGGCGACCTCGGCGCGGTCGGTGCGATGTCGTACCAGGACATCTTCACCGACGGCCCCTGGTACGGGATCACGGTCCCGGTGGCCGCCTGTGTCGTGCTCGCAGTGGTCGGGGCCGCCATCCACGGCGTCCGTCGAATCAGCGGGACGCGGCAGGCACGAACGGACCCCGCGCCTCCCTAGCTCGGGGACGGTTCCTCGATCCGCCAGATTCTGGCGGGAATCGGGGACGGTTCTTCGATCCGCCAGAATTTGGCGGGAATTGGGGACGGATCTCTGGGCGTCCGCGCGATCAGCGGGACGATGAGGTGTCCCCTTTGCCCGCCGAATTCTGGCGGATTTGAAGAACCGTCCCCGAAATCCGCCGGAAAGTGGCGGATTGAAGAACAGTCCCCGGGATCGGCCACTCCCGGACGGGGAGCTACAGGCGTAGCATTGCGGCACGCACACACGCCGACCAAGTCTTTCGGAGCGGAAATGTGAGAGCGCTCCCAGACTGATCGGAGGTGGTGACATGGCGTTCGTCGACGCCCTCGGCTGGGTGGCCACCTTCGTCGGGACGGTGCTCGCGGTGCCGCAGCTGGTGCGCCTGCTCCGGACCCGCAACATCGAGGGCCTTTCCCTGGCGGGCTGGCAGACCGCGCTCGTCCTCAACCTCGCCTGGACCTACCACGGCATCAGCATCGGCCAGTTGCCGCAGATCCTGAGCAGCTCGCTGGCACTGTTCACCACCGTCCCGATCCTGGTGCTGATGACGCGCCAGCTGAACCGGCGGCTGTGGCCGACGGTGCTGCCGAGCCTGGCGGTCGCGGCGACGATGATCGCCGTGGACGTCGGCCTCGGGTCCGCGGCGTACGGCGTCGTCGCGATCCTGCCCGGCATCGCGATCACGGCGGCACAGACGGTGGAACTGGTGCGGGCCGAGCACGTCCGGGGGGTGTCGCCGCTGTCGCTCAGCCTCGGGTTCCTGAACCTCACCCTCTGGGTGGTCTGGGCGTTGCTCGTCGACGACTCCGGCACGATGATCGCGGTCGGTACCACCTGGGTCGTCGCCGCGTTCAACATGGTCTGGTACGTGCTGCGCAGGCTGGGCCTGCGGGCCTTCTTCCCGCGGACGATCGCCGCCGTCCCCGAGCCGGTCGCTGTCTGCGTCCACGAGGCCGAGTAGCCCCTCCCCCCCCGCAGACGCCCCCGAAGTTCACAAACGCCCCTGAAATTTCGGGGGCGTTTGTGAACTTCGGGGGCGTTTGTGGGGGACGGACGGGACGACGGACGGAGCAGCAGGCGGCGACTAGACCCGGGTCGGCTCGGGATCGGCGGCCCCGGAGGACCGCGCGATCCAGTCGGCGGCCTGCACCAGGGCGAGGTGCGACAGGGCCTGCGGCGTGTTGCCGGCATGGTGCCCGGAAGTTACGTCGTACTCCTCGGACAGCAGGCCGACGTCGTTGCACAACCCGACCAGCCGGTCCATCAGCGCGTGCGCGTCATCCAGCCGCTCCGAGCGCGCGTACTGCTCGACGAGCCAGAACGAGCAGGCCAGGAACGGGTGCTCACCGGGCGGGAAGTCGTCCACCTCGTTGTCGTCGAACCGGTAGCGCATCACCAGCCCGTCGGCCAGCAGGTCGTGCTCGATCGCCGCCACCGTCCCCAGCATCCGCGGGTCGTCGGGCGCGCAGAACCCCACCTGCGGCAGCCGCAGCAGCGCCGCGTCCACCGCCGTCGACCCGTATGACTGGACGAAGCAGTTGCGCTCGGCGTCGAAGCCCTTCTCGAGGATCTCGTCCCGCAGCCGGTCCCGCAGCGCCTCCCACCGTTCCGCCGGTCCGTTGAGGCCGTACCGGCGCACCGCGTCCACCGCACGGTCCAGCGCGGCCCAGGTCATCACCCGGGAGTGGGTGAACTCCCGTTCGGGTCCCCGGATCTCCCAGATGCCCTGGTCCTTCCGCTCCCAGGTGTCCTCCACGAAACCGATCAGCGCCCGCTGGAGCGGCCACGAGAACGCGTCCTCCGCGATGCCGGCGTCCCGCGCCTCTCCCAGCGCCACCATCACCTCGCCGATCACGTCCGCCTGGAACTGGTCCACCGCCGCGTTGCCCACCCGCACCGGCGCCGCCCCCTGGTAGCCGGGCAGGGACGCGAGTTCGCGCTCGGGCAGGTACCGCTCCCCCGCCAGCCCGTACATGATCTGGACGTCGGCCGGGTCGCCGGCGACCGCCCGCAGCAGCCAGTTGCGCCACCGGTGCGCCTCGCTGACGTAGGAGTGCGCGAGGAACGCGCTCAGGCACAGCGAGGCGTCCCGCAGCCAGACGTAGCGGTAGTCCCAGTTGCGCGGCCCGCCGAACTGCTCGGGCAGGCTCGTCGTCGCCGCCGCCACGATGCCGCCGGTGGCCTCGTGGGTGAGCGCCCGCAGCACCAGGAGCGACCGCATCACCTCCTGGTGGTACGGCCCGGTGTGACTGCACGTGGACGCCCACCGCCGCCACCACGACACGGTGGCGTCCACCACCGCGTCCACATCGATCGGTCCGGGCACCGGACGGTGCGAGGGGTACCAGCTCAGCGTCAGGTCGACCACCTCGCCCTGCGACAGCGTGAACCGTCCCTCGTGCCGTTGCCCGGACGCGGTCAGCCGCGGTCCCCGGCGCACCACCGCGTCCGGACCGGCGACAGCCACCAGCGCCGGCCGGCCCTCGAGCTCCACCTGTCGCACCCACGGCACCGCGGCCGCATAGGCGAACCGGATGGTGAGCTCCTCCTGCACCTCCACCGTTCCCCGCAGGCACCGGACGCGGCGCACCACGTCCGCCCGCCGGTCGCCGTGCGGCATCAGGTCGAGCACCTCCAGCTCCCCCGACGGCGTCGTCCAACGGGTCGAGAGCACGAAGGTGCGGTCCCGGTAGCTGCGCGTCGCCGTCGCCGCCGGGTCGGACGGGGCCACCAGCCACCGTCCGTGGCTCTCGTCACCCAGCAGGGCGCCGAACATCGACGGCGAGTCGTAGCGCGGCAGGCACAGCCAGTCGATGCTGCCATCGGAGCCGACCAGCGCCCCGGTCCGGCTGTCGCTGACCAGCGCGTACTGCTCGATCGGTTGGCTCATCCCGACTCCCTCGTGAGTACAACTCCCCAGCGTTATCCCGAACCCTTCCTACCCGCTACCGGCAAAGCTGCTGCCCGAGGCCCCGCGAACGGGCCACCAGCGATGGAGGAGACATGACCACTGCCCCCGGCGGGCTCGCGATCCAGACCGTGCGCACCCTGCTGGTGCTCGGCGCGAGCGGCGACCTCGCCGCCCGGCTGCTGCTACCCGCGCTCGGCCAGCTGCTCACGGTCGAGCCGGTGCGGCGGCTCCGGCTGGTCGGGGCCGGCAGCGAGAGCTGGGACGCGGACGCGTGGCGCGACCGCCTGCGCACCTCGTTCGGCGAGCCGAACGCGCACGGCGCCGCCGTGGACGACCTGCTGGCGACGACCACCTACCAGCAGGCCGACCTCACCACCGACGAGGGCCTGCGCAGCGTCCTCGCGACCTGCGAGCCGCCCACCGCGATCTACTTCGCCCTGCCCCCGGCCATCGCGGTCAAGGTGTGCGCGGCGCTCGAACGCATCGGTACGCCGGAGGGCACCGTGCTGGCCCTGGAGAAGCCGTTCGGGAGCGACGAGGCCTCGGCCCGGCGGCTCAACGACCAGCTCCTGCGCATCGTCGGCGAGAACCAGGTGCACCGGGTCGACCACTTCCTCGGACGCACCACCGTCCTGAACCTGCTCGGCGCCCGGTTCGCGAACCGCGTCCTCGAACCGCTGTGGAGCTCGGAGCACATCGACCGGATCGACATCGTCTACGACGAGGAGCTCGCGCTGGAGAACCGCGCCCGCTACTACGACCACGCCGGCGCCCTGGTCGACATGATCCAGAGCCACCTGCTCCAGGTGCTCGCCTTCGTCGCCATGGAGCCGCCCGCCACCACCTCGGAGGCCGACCTCCGCGACGCCAAGGGCACGGTGCTGCGGGCCACGTCCGTGTGGGGCGGCGACCCGGTCGCGTCCTCCCGGAGGGCCCGCTACACCGCCGGACGCGTCGGCGACCGGGACATCCCGGCGTACGTGGACGAGCCCGGGGTCGACCCGGCGAACGACACCGAGACGCTGGCCGAGGTGACCCTCACCGTGGCCAACTGGCGCTGGGCGGGGGTGCCGTTCACCCTCCGCTCGGGCAAGGCCCTGGGCATGCGCCGCCGCGAGATCATGGTCACCTTCCGGCCCGCGCAGCACGTGCCGGTCGGCCTGGAGGGCGAGGCCCCTCCGGACGTGCTGCACGTCGCGCTGGCGCCGGAGTGCATCCTGCTCGAGCTGAACATGAACGGCCCCGGCGACCCCGACACGCTGAGCCGCGAGGTCATGCGGGCGGACTTCGACCCCGGACGACTGGACGCCTACGGCGAGGTGCTGCGCGGCGTCCTGGACGGCGACCCGTCCCTGTCGATCCGCGGCGACACCGCCGAGGAGTGCTGGCGGATCCTCGAGCCGGTGCTGGCGGCCTGGCGCAGCGGCGCCGTCCCGCTGGAGGACTACCCGGCCGGCAGCAGCGGGCCGTCCGAGTGGCGCACCGGCACCGACGTGGGGCTCATCCCGCTGGCCGACGGTGCGGCCCGGTTCCCGGCGCCGACCTCCGGCGCCGGGGCGTAGCCGTCCCTCCTACGCGAGGTTGACGATCGCCAGACCGATCAGGAAGAACACCAGGAAGATGATCGCGACCACGGCGACCATCATCGCGGCGCCCTTCCGCTTCTGCGGCGCGAGGCCGATGCTGCCGGTCGTGAACTGGTGGAGCGGGGCCGCGTAGTAGACGTCGACCACCGAGCCGGGATGGATGTCGACGTCGAGCAGCGCCTGGCCGTAGCGCCGCATCCACTGGGCGTACAGCTCGACCCGGTGCCGACCCGGCGGCAGTTGGTAGGCGTTGTCGCCGTACTTCGACCCCACCGGCCGGTCGTCGAGCAGCAGGCTGGGCACGATCATGCTGGACGTGAACGCGTTGCCCTGGATGTGCACCCGTACCAGGCCGTTGCCCGGCTGGACGCCCGGCAACCCCTGGGGGTAGGCCTGCTGTTGCGGGTAGGCCTGCTGCTGCGGGTACGCCTGCTGCTGCGGGTACGCCTGCTGCTGCGGGTACGCCTGCTGCTGCGGGTACGCCTGCTGCTGCGGGTACGCCTGCTGCTGCGGGTACGCCTGCTGCTGCGGGTACGCCTGCTGCTGCGGGTACGCCTGTTGCGGGTAGGGCTGCTGCGGGTGGGCGGGCGTCGATCCGGGAACCTGCGGCGAGTGGCCGTCGGACGGTGGCTGGGCGGTCATCGGATGAGGATAGGGCCCCGACCAGCCGCTCAGGAAGCGCGGAGTCCAGCCACCTCGTCGGCCGAGGTACCCGAGTCGAGGAGGAACTGGCGGCACCGGTCGGCCTCGTCCTGCTCGCCGATCGCTGCGGCCGCCTCGGCGAGCGCCAGCAGCGCACGCAGGAACCCCTGGTTCGGCTGGTGCGCGGCCGGGATCGGTCCCTGTCCCCGCCAGCCCGCGCGGCGGAGTGCGTCCAGCCCACGGTGGTAGCCGGTGCGCGCGTAGGCGTACGCCGCCACCACCGACGACTCGGCGAGCGCCTCCTCGGCCAGCAGCGCCCAGAGCAGCGAGGATGCCGGGCGCCGACGGGACGGACTCCCGCGCGGTCGCACCGCCGGCGAGGGCCGCGCGCGCCACCGCGTCCGGACCGTCGGCGGGCAGGAGGGTCGGCTCGGGCCCAGGCAGCAGGTTCTGGTGCGTCATGCCGCCAGTCTGCCTCGGGCCCGCGTCCGGCACCACCGAACCCCGGGCATCAGAACCCGCCCGGACCGCCGCCGCCGAATCCGCCGCCACCGGGTCCACCGAAACCGCCGCCACCGGGTCCGCCGAAACCGCCGAACCCCATCGCGGGGCCGCCGAACATGTGGTGGCCGAAACCGAAGATCCCGCCGGGCCGGTCGAACAGCAGGTCGAAGACGGCCGAGCCGACGAACCCCGCGGCCAACGAGGCCATCACCGTCCGTCCGGCGCCGTAGCCGCCGAAGAGCTGGTCGAGAGCGCCCGGTCGGCGTACCTCCAGCCGGGTGGCGGCCCGGGCCAGCGAGGCCGGCGAGTCGTCCCGGGGGGCCTCGTCGGCACGCGCCAGAGCGGCCAGCACCTCCTGGCGTTCGGCCGGGGTGAGCTGCGCGAACGCCTCCTCGTGCGCCTGCTCGATCTGCGTGGGGTCCGCGGTGCGCAGTAGGTACCGGTACCGCTCGACGGCGTCGGGGTCGGGGTAGTTCTGGTAGGTACTCATGGCTCCATCGAACGTCCGCCGCTTGTGAGCCTGCTGTGCGTCCGGATTGCGTCGGTTGTGACGTGGGGATCGGCTTCCGGCGTCCGGGCAGCGACAATGGGGCGATGAGGACCGTCACCCCCCGACAGGCCAGCAGCTACGACTCGCTGATGCAGCGCCTCGAGGCCCGGTACTTCCCCGACACCCGCGCCTGGGTGTGCGGACGCGCGGGCGGCGACACCCTGGAGATCGCCGTCGGCACCGGCCTCAACCTCGGGCACTACGCCCCCGACGTCCGGCTGACCGCGGTGGACGTCAACGAGGACGTGCTCGGCTTCGCCCGCACCCGGATGCGCACCCTGAACCGCCGGTTCGTGATCGAGCGCGCGGACGCCGCGGCGCTGCCCTACACCGACGGCTCCTTCGACGCCGTGGTGTGCACGTTCGCCCTGTGCGAGGTGCCCGACGACGTCGCCGCGATCCGCGAGGCACTGCGCGTGCTGCGGCCGGGCGGCAGCCTGCTGCTGGCCGACCACATCGTGTCCACCAACGGGCTGATCCGGTTCGGCCAGCGGCTGCTGGAGGCCGTCACGATCCCGCTGGGCGGCGAGCACTTCACCCGGCGTCCGAGCCGGCACCTCGACACCGAGCCGGTCACCGTCGAGGCGTGCGAGCGGTTCGCCCACGGCGCCATCGAACGGGTGCATGCCCGCAAGCTCGACATCGACCGCGCCGCGGCCTGAGGGCCTGTCGTCGGCTCCGCTCATGAGCCGGGCTTCCCGCTGTCGGCGCGACACGTGAGAATGCACGAATGGCGAACGCCCTCTTCGTGGTTGTCCTGGTGGCCTGCATCCTGGCCGGGACGGCGCTCGCGTCCCGACTGAGGTTCCCCGCGCCGCTGCTGCTGATCGCCGTCGGCGTGGTGGCGAGCTTCGTGCCCGGGGTCCCGGAGGTGCAGCTGGAGCCCGACATCGTGCTGCTCGGGCTGCTGCCGCCGCTGCTCTACGCGGCGGCCGTCCAGACCTCGCTCGTCGACTTCAAACAGAACCGCCGCAGCATCCTGCTGCTGTCGATCGGGTTGGTCGTGTTCACCGCGCTCGGTGTCGGCGTGGTCGTGCACGCCCTGCTGCCCGCGATCCCCTGGCCGGCGGCGATCGCGATCGGCGCGGTCGTGGCACCGCCGGACGCCGTGGCCGCCACCGCCGTCGCGCGCCGGATCGGCCTGCCCCGCCGGATCGTCACGATCCTGGAGGGCGAGTCGCTGCTCAACGACGCCACCGCGCTGGTCACCCTGCGCACCGCGATCGCGGCCCTGGGCGCCAGCGTGACCGCCCTCGAGATCGCCGGCGACTTCGCGCTGGCCGCCGGGGGCGGCGTCCTGGTCGGCTTCGGGACGTTCGTCGTGGTGGCCTGGTTCCGCCGCCGGATCACCGACCCCATCCTCGACACCGCGGTCTCGTTCGTGGTGCCGTTCGTCGCCTATCTGGCCGCCGAGTCGATCCACGCGTCCGGGGTGCTGGCCGTGGTCGTGGCGGGGCTGCTGCTGGGCCACAAGGCCCCGCTGATCCAGACCGCCAAGTCGCGGGTGACCGAGCGGACGAACTGGCGGACGATCGCCTTCCTGCTGGAGAACACGGTCTTCCTGCTGATCGGTCTCCAGGCGCAGTGGATCGTGGCGGACGTGGCCCGCTCCGGCGTCCCGCTCGCGCTGGTCATCGGGGTCTGCCTGGCCACGCTGGCCGCGGTGATCGTGCTGCGGCTGCTGTGGGTGTTCCCGGCGCGCTTCCTGCTGATGAAGCCGGGCTCGGGGGTGGGCGGACGGAAGCGTCCGCCGCTGGGGTACACGTTCATCCTGGGCTGGGCCGGCATGCGGGGCGTGGTGACGCTGGCCGCGGCCTTCGTGATCCCGGAGGACACCCCGTACCGCGAGGTGCTGCTGCTGATCGCCTTCACCGTGGTGGCCGGGACCCTGTTCATCCAGGGGCTGTCGCTGCCGTGGTTCGCGCGCCGGTTCCGGGTGCCCTCGCCCGACCCGATGGAGGACGCGCTGGCCCGCGCCACCCTGCTCCAGCAGGCGTCGAAGGCGGCCGAGAAGCGGCTCGCGGAGCTGGAGTTCGACGACCCGCACGGCATCGCCGACCTGATCCGGCAGCGCAGCGAGCAGCGCAACTTCGCGGCCTGGGAACGGCTCGGCACGACCTCGGAGCGGGAGGCGCCGAGCGAGCTGTACGCGCGGGTGCGCACCGAGATGCTGGCGGCCGAGCGCGAACGCGTCCTCGAGATCAGGGACGGCGGGCAGGTGCCGTCCGAGGTCGTCGCGGAGGTGCTGGCCATGCTCGACCTGGAGGAGTCGATGATCGACGACTCCCAGCCGCAGCGTCCCGAGTCGGTGGCGCCGGCCACCGTCCACCGCACCGGCGAGGGCTGCGCCGACCTGGACGCCTACCCGGCGGTCGTCACCGCGCCCGACCCGGTCTGCCAGCAGTGCCTGGACGAAGGCCTGGTCTGGGTGTCGCTGCGCCAGTGCCTGGCGTGCGGCAACGTCGGCTGCTGCGACTCCTCGCCGGCCCGGCACGCCACCGCGCACTTCCAGGACACCACCCACCCGGTGATGCAGTCCGCCGAGCCCGGCGAGAACTGGCGCTGGTGCTACGTGCACCACACCACGGCCTGACTCGTCCGGGCCCGGTTGATTCAGGCCTGGTTGATTCAGGCCTGGTTGATTCAGGCCTGGTTGATGCGGACGGTGTTGCCGGACGGGTCCCGGAACGCGCAGTCGCGCGGCCCCCACGGCTGGTCGACCGGCTCCTGGAGCACCTCGGCCCCGGTCGCCCGGACACGCTCGAAGAGCGCATCCACGTCCGGCACCTCGAACACGTTGAACGGCAGCGCACCCTTGGCCAGCAGCGCGTGCATCGCGTCCGCGTCCTCGGGCGAGCGTCCACCGCCGGGCTCGGACAGGACGATCTCGGTGCCGCCGCCGGCCGCGCCGAGGGTGACCCAGCGGAACCCGCCGCCGGACACGTCGTTGCGGAGCTCGAGCCCGAGGCCGTCGGTGTAGAAAGCGATCGCGGCGTCCATGTCGTCCACCGTCACCGGCGCGTACTTCAAGGTGATGTTCATGGGTTCGACGGTAGGCGTCCGGGAGCCGGGTTGGCTTCTCCGATCCTGCTCGATCTCAGCCGAAACGGGTGGGCCGGGTGAGCACTTTCGCGATGCAGCTGGGCATCGCCTCGCTGGCCGCGTGGTCGCGGGCCCGGTACGCGCTGGGGGTCTCGCCGACGAGCTGGGTGAAGGAGGTGCTGAACGAGCCGAGCGAGGTCGCCCCCACGGCCATGCACGCGTCGGTGACGCTGCTGCCGGCCCTCAGCAGGGCCATCGCCCGCTCGATGCGCCGCGTCATCAAGTAGCCGTAGGGCGTCTCGCCGTACGCGGTCCGGAACTCCCGGGAGAAGTGCGCGGGCGACATCAGTGCTTGTCGGGCCATCGACGGCACGTCCAGCGGACGCGCGTACTCCCGGTCGATCAGGTCTCGCGCCCGGCGCAGGTGGGCGAGCACCCGGGGTGACTGTGCCATCGGGGGCACTCTAGGCGAGCGCCCAGCCGTGGGGGTCGACGTGGACGGGGCCGTTCACGCCGGCGAGCTCCGCTGGCTGGTCGGACGCGTTCAGGGCCAGCGTGAGCCGTCCGCCGTTCCCGACCAGGTCGATCGCGATCGTGTCGTCGGTCGTCGTGTTCACGGTCAGCGCGGCGGAGACCAGCCACGGGTGCGTACGGCGAAGGTGGATCAGGCGCTGGTGCAGTGCGAACACCGGACGCCCGAACCCGGCCAGTGCCGACGGCTCCTCCGGGAAGGGCGGACGCACCGCGTCGTCGCCGGTGGGCCCGTCCGTCTTCTCGCCGGTGAAGCCCTGCTCGTCGCCGGCGTACACGGTGGGGACGCCGGGCAGCAGCAGGAGCAGCGCGGTCGCGAGCGGCAGGCTGCGTTCGTCCGCGAGCTTCGTCGCGATCCGGGTGGTGTCGTGGTTGCCGATGAACGTGGCCGGCCGGTAGGTCTGGGCGAACTCGGCGTGGCGGGTGAGCGTCCAGGCGAGCTCGTGGAAGTTGTGGTCGTTGAGCGAGCTCCAGGTGGCCTTCCACAGCTCGTACTGGGTGACCGAGTCGACGCCGGAGCGGGCCACGAAGTCGGCGTACTCGCCGTGGATCACCTCGGCCAGGAGCCAGCAATCGGGGTGGGCGGCCTTGACCCGGTCGACGATCGGACGCCAGGCGTCGGGCCCGGCGGCGTAGGCGGCGTCGAGGCGCCAGCCGTCCGCGCCACGGTCGAGCCAATGGGTCATCACGCCGACCACGTAGTCCTGCACGGCGGGGTTCGCCAGGTCGAGTTCGACCAGGTCGAGGTTGCCCTCGAAGCCGCGCGGGTACTCCCCCACCCACCGGATCCAGGCGCCGTCCGCGGAGCCGGGGCCGCCGGCGAGCGCCTTGCGTACGATCTCGTGGTTCTGCGAGACGTGGTTGAAGACCCCGTCCAGCAGGAGGCGGACACCGCGCTCCTTTGCCAGCGCGACGAGGTCGTCGAAGTCGGCGTCGTCGCCCAGGCGCGGGTCGATCCGGTAGTGGTCGAGGGTGTCGTAGCCGTGGCTCGTGGAGGCGAACACCGGCGCCATCAGCAGCCCGTTCGCGCCGAGTTCGACGAGGTAGTCGAGCCAGTTCGCCACCCGCCACAGCCGGTGTTCGACGGTGTCGACCGCGGTGCGCTCGGCGTCCACGAAACGCAGCGGGTAGCAGTGCCACCAGATGACGCTGTCCGCCCAACCCATGCGGGCCCTCCTAAGTGAGTGATTCTCAATACGTTGGTGAGACTACCTCACTAGGCGCTAGGGTGTCCATGTGCGCACCCAGGACCGGCGGACCCGCCAGCGACTCGGCCCGCAGGCGCGCCGGGACGCGATCCTCACGGCGGCGACGGCGGCCTTCACCGGCGAGGCGTACTCGCAGGTGTCGGTGGGCGCGGTCGCGGAGGCCGCCGGGGCGTCCGAGGCGCTGGTGTACAAGTACTTCGCGAACAAGGCCGGCCTGTACACGGCCGTGGTGGGTGACCAGCTCGGACGGCTGGCCGCCGGCCAGCGGGACGCGGTCGCCGCGCTGCCCGTCGGGACGTCCGCGCGCGACCACGTCCGAGTCACGATCGAGGTCGTGCTCGACCAGGTCAAGGACCTACACGTCGCCTGGGCGTCGCCGTTCTTCACCGGGGCGGACGAGCCGGCGGCCGTCCAGGAGCTGCGGCTGCGCTACCGCTCCGAGCTGGTGGCCGAGCTCACCGGGCAGCTCCGCAACCCCGACCACCGCCGCGCCCAGCTGGCGATCGTGGGGTTCCTCGGGTTCCTCGGCGCCGCCGCCGGCGCCTGGGTCGAGGACGGCTGCCCCGCCGCCGACCGCGGCCCGCTTGTCGAGGCCGCCCTCGGCGCCCTCCAGGGCGCCCTGGGCGACTGGGGCTCCCTGCGTCCGTCCGCTGCCCTCGGCTGAGTTCCCTCCGTCCGCCACCCGTCCGTTCGCTCCCCCGTCCCCGTCGACCGGGTTCGATTCCCCCCGTCCCCGCAAACGCCCCCGAAACTCACAAACGCCCCTGAAATTTCGGGGGCGTTTGTCAACTTCGGGGGCGTTTGGCGGGAGGGACCGAGATGGGGACGGTTCCCAACCCGGTCCCGGACCGAGATGGGGACGGTTCCCGGACCGGTCCGTAGACTCGGGTCAGTGTCAGGGTGTTGCTGCCGCTGGTTGCGGTGGTTGGATCCTTTGCACTGGTCGGCTGGCTCTTAGACTCCGT
>Ga0102832_1000163_pt1 | contig 172323 bp, 155 predicted proteins | sample EBPBio282013_DNA_FD_88942 | JGI IMG/M metagenome (GOLD analysis project Ga0102832, IMG submission 88942) | Wastewater treatment Type I Accumulibacter community from EBPR Bioreactor in Madison, WI, USA - Reactor 2_5/28/2013_ DNA (Illumina Assembly) | ecosystem: Engineered > Bioreactor > EBPR >... | reverse complement strand
TCTAACGACGGACGCCGCTACCGCCATCCCAGGCCGCCGCAACGAAATCCGTACAACACACATTCCAGAAGTCGCTGCAACGATTCGCGGCACCCACGGACGACGCTAAGCCGTCGAAACTCAACGCAGCCTTAACGTAGGCTGCCGCAAGCGCCGAGGGAACAGCAAATTGTGTCCGAAATGCCGCAAGGCATCTCAAAAATGCGAGATGTGACCTCGTAGGCAGGTCGCAGCGTCCAATCACGAAGCCGTGGCACCCTCGGCAACGTCACGGCTTTCGATGACCTTGTCGATCAAACCGAAGTCGCGCGCTTCGTCGGCGGTCATGAAATGATCGCGGTCGAGCGTCCGTTCAATGGTCTCGTAGTCCTTGCCCGTGTGCTTGACGTAGACCTCGTTGAGGCGACGCTTGAGCTTGACGATGTCCTGGGCGTGGCGCTCGATGTCGGACGCCTGCCCCTGGAAGCCACCGGAAGGCTGATGCACCATGATGCGGGCGTTCGGCGTGGCAAAACGCATGTCCTTGTGGCCGGCGCAGAGCAGCAGCGATCCCATCGAAGCCGCCTGGCCGATGCAGAGCGTCGAGACCGCCGGCTTGATGAACTGCATGGTATCGTAGATCGCCATGCCCGAGGTCACCACGCCGCCGGGCGAATTGATGTAGAGGTTGATCTCTTTCTTCGGGTTCTCGGCTTCGAGGAACAGAAGCTGGGCGCAGACCAGCGTCGCCATGCCATCCTCGACCGGACCGGTGATGAAGATGATGCGCTCCTTGAGCAGGCGCGAGAAGATGTCATAGGCCCGCTCACCGCGATTGGTCTGCTCGACCACCATCGGAACGAGGTTCATGTATGTTTCGACGGGGTTCTTCATCGACTATCCCTTTATCGAGATGGGATTCCAGCGCCGGACGGGCAGAATCGGTTCAGAGGCTTTGCCCTGTAAATAGGATGCCGCCTTGCCATTGCGCAAGATGTGCAAGCAAGCCTGCATAAGCGAGGGAGACGAGACAATGAGCGAAGCCCGGGACGATGCGACCATCGGCTTCTACGGGATTGAAGCGGATGCCTATACGTCACGCAGCAAGCCGGCAACCGAACGGCTCGAACGTTTCGTCGAGCTTCTGCCCCCCGGCGGCAAGGTGCTGGAGCTTGGTTGCGGCGCGGGCCAGGACAGCGAGGCGATGATTGCGCTCGGCTTCGACGTCACGCCGTCGGACGGCACGCCCGAGATGGCCGCTGCAGCCGCCAGGCGACTGGGGCGGCCGGTCGAGGTGCTGCTGTTCGGCGACATCGCCTTCGGCACGGCCGACCAGTTCGTGCGCGCCGACTACAGCATCGACCGGCTCGAAGTCATCCGCGGCGGCTCGGCCTCCACGCTGGCGACCAACTCGCCGGGCGGCATCATCAACTTCATCAGCAAGACCGGCGACGAGCCCGGCGGCGCTTTCGGCCTGACGGTCGGCGCTAACCCGCGCGAGCTGCGGCTCGACGCCGACTACGGCGCGCAGCTCGGCGACAAGACGCGGCTGCACATCGGCGGCTTCCAGCGCGTCGGCGAAGGCGGGCGGCCGACCGACTTCAACGCCGCCAGCGGCGGCCAGATCCGCGCCAACCTCACGCACGACTTCGGCAACGGCTACGTGCGCCTCAGCCTGAAGGCGCTGGACGACCACACGCCCACGCTGCTGCCGGTGCCGGTGACGGTGTCCAACGGCCAGATCCACGCCATCGCTGGCATCGACCCGCGCAACGCGTTCTTCATCAGCTCCAACCTCACGCGCGACTCGGTGCTCAACAAGGACGGCAGCTTCACCACCACCAACCCGCACGACGGGCTGCACGTCAAGAGCCTGGCGGTCGGCGCCGAGGCCTCGTTCAAGCTCGGCGACGGCTGGACCGTCGAAGACCGCTTCCGCAAGGCCTCCAACTCGGGGCGCTTCGTCGGCCTGTTCCCGTCGGACAACGGCAACAACGCCAGCGCCACGAGCGCGGCGACCACCTTCACCGGCGTGCTGTTCAACACCTCGCTGGACAACCTGGACAACCTGTTCAACGAGCTGAAGGTGACCAAGTCGTTCGCCGCCGGCGGCGGCAAGCTGGGCGTCACCGCGGGCCTCTTCACCGGCGTGCAGAACGTCGCCGAGACCTGGTTCTGGAACCGCTACAACCTGCAGCTCGTCGGCCAGGGCGCGCAGGTGGTCGGTAGCGCCGGCCAGGCCACCAGCGAGCCGCTGGGCGACGGCTTCACCACCTTCGGCGGCTGCTGCGCGCGCAGCTGGGACGTGCGCTACACGCAGACCTCGCCGTACGCCGCGCTGACCTACGAGCTGGGTGCCCTGAACCTCGACGCCAGCCTGCGCCGCGACAACCAGAAGGCCAGCGGCTACACCTTGTCGGCCGACGCCGCCACGCGCACCTGGGACCCGGCGTCGCAGCAGACGGTGAACTACAAGGTGTCGCACACCTCGTACTCGGTGGGCGCCAACTACGCGCTCAGCCGCGACCTCTCGCTGTTCGCGCGCAACAGCGAAGGCGTGTCGTTCAGCGCCGACCGGCTGCTCTACGGCAACCCGCTCGACGGCTCGGTGCCGATCTCGCTGAACAAGGTCAAGCAGACCGAAGGCGGCGCCAAGTGGCGCAGCGGGCGCTTCAGCATGTTCGCCACGCTGTTCGACGCGCGCACCGACGAGAGCAACTACGAGGTCACCACGCAGACCTTCACCTCCAACAAGTACAAGGCCTCGGGCCTGGAGCTGGAAGCGGCGTGGCGCGCCGAGGGCCTGCGCATCGGCGCCGGCGCCACCTTCACGCACGCCAAGATCACCGCAGCCAACGATGCCAGCGTGATCGGCAACAAGCCGCGCCGGCAGGCCGACCTCGTGTGGCAGCTGACGCCGTCGTACACCGTGGGCGGCCTCGAAGTGGGCGCCGCCGTCGTCGGCACGACCAAGTCCTACGGCGACGACCAGAACACCATCACGATGCCGGGCTACGTGGTCGTGAACCCCTACGTCAGCTACCGCGTCAACGACAAGATGACCGTGGCGCTGTCGGCCAACAACGTGTTCAACGCCACCGGCTACACCGAGATCGAAGGCGACGGCCACGCGGCGCGCTCGATCAACGGGCGCAGCGTGCTGGCCTCGTTGAAGGTCCAGTTCTGAACGGCTGACGCCAGCGCCCGGCCGCCGCCTTCAGACGCAGGTCCGCATGAGCTTCGTCGATCCTCCCAAGGCCTCGTCCCGGTACGCCACCGGCGTCGGCGTGGCCATCGTCATCCACATCGCGCTGGTGTGGGCCCTGATCAACGGCCTCGCGCACAAGATCGTGAAGGCGATCAGCGAGCCGATCGAGACGCGCATCATCGAGGAGATCAAGCCGCCGCCGCCACCGCCGCCGGCCATCGAGCTGCCGCCGCCGCCGAAGTTCGCGCCGCCGCCGCCGCCGGCCTATGCGCCGCCGCCGGAAGTGCCGGTGGTCGCGGCGCCGCTGCCGCCCAGCATCACGGCCACCGCCACGCCGCCGGCCGTGGAGCCGCCGCCGGTGGTGGCGCGCGCCGAGGCGCCCAAGCCAATGCCCGCGCCGCTGCCCGCGCCGCCGCCGGCCGTACCGGCGGCGCCGGTGTCGGCATCGGTCGCCTGCTCGAACTACAGCAAGGTGATGGGCGATGCGGCCTACCCGCGCGCCGCCACGAGGCTGGGCATCGAAGAGGGCGACGCGCTGATCCAGTTCACGCTGACGGCCGGCGGCGAGATCAAGGACGTGAAGGCGCTGCGCGCCTCGCACCTGGCCTTCGCCGAGAACAGCATCCGCCTGGTCGCCAGCTTCAAGTGCGCCGGGCGCAGCACCGACGTCACGGTGCAGGTGCCTTTTGCCTACAAGAGCGAGTGAACGCCGTGCCTGACGCTCGCGCCGCCCGCAGCGATTGCGGAACCCCAACGCCCCACCCCGACAGGAACCCCATGGCCGCCACGATCCGACGCCTGACGTCCCAGCTTCTTTCACGCGTCTCGGCGCGCTGCCGGCGCGCCGCCGGCGGCGCGGCGCTGGGGCTGGCCTTGTGCCTGACGGCGGCCGCGCCGGCGCTGGCGCAGACGGCGCTGGCGCCTGCTGGCGTGGCCAAGCCGGCCGCCGAAAGTGCCGTCGACAACCCGTACGGCCTGAAGGCCATCGTCGACCACGGCGACGTGGTGTCGAAGGGCGTGCTCGGCTTGCTGATGGCGATGTCGCTGGGCACCTGGTACGTGCTGATCTCCAAGCTGCTGGAACAGCGCAAGCTGCTGGCCGAGGCGCGCAACGTCGGCGCCGGTGCCGGCTTCTGGTCGGCCGGCTCGCTGCAGCAGGGCTCGCAGACGCTCAACAGCGACGGCGCCTTCCGCTACGTGGCCGACACCGCGCTCGAAGCCAGCAAGCACCACGGCGGCATGCTCAGCAGCGTGGACCTGCGCTCGTGGCTGACGACCTCTCTCGACGAAGCCGGCGACGAGGTTCAGCACCGCCTGCAAAAGGGCTTGTCGTTCCTGGCGACGGTCGGCGCCACCAGCCCCTTCATCGGCCTGTTCGGCACGGTATGGGGCATCCTGAACGCGCTCACCGCCATCGGCGTGGCCGGCCAGGCCAGCATCGACAAGGTGGCCGGGCCGGTCGGCGAGGCGCTGATCATGACGGCCATCGGCCTGGCCGTCGCGGTGCCCGCGGTGCTGGGCTACAACTGGCTGGTCGGCCGCAATGTCGCCGCGCTGCACGCCGTGACCACCTTCAGCTCCAAGCTGCGCGCCACCCTGCTGGGCGCGCCGGCGCACGCCTGAGGCGGCTGCCATGGGCATGAGCGTGGGCGCCGCCGGCGGCGTCGGCAAGGTCACTTCCGAGATCAACACCACGCCGCTGGTCGACGTGATGCTGGTGCTGCTGATCATCTTCCTGATCACCATCCCGGTCGTCGTCACCTCGGTGCCGGTGAAGCTGCCCAAGGAGGTCAACCAGCCGCGCACGAGCAAGCCCGAGAACATCGTGCTGTCGGTCAACGCCGACGGCGAGATCTACTGGAACGAGCTGCGCATCGCGAACGCCAACGCGCTGGTCGAGCGGCTGAAGACGCAGGCCCAGCGCGACCCGCAGCCCGAGGTGCACATCCGCGGCGACGGCGCCGCGCGCTACGAGGCCGTGGGCCGCGTGATCTTCGCCTGCCAGCGCGCCGGCATCGTGAAGATCTCCTTCGTCACCGAGCCGCCGCCGCGCCAGTAGGCCGCGGCACGGGACCCCGTCGACACACAGGAGCCAGGCGTCATGGGCAAGAGCGAGAACGCGCGCGGCCGCCACCGGCAGCCGCCCGCCGTGATGGGCGAGATGAACACCACGCCGTTGATCGACGTGATGCTGGTGCTGCTGGTGATGCTGATCATCACGATCCCGATCCAACTGCATTCGGTGGACTTGAACCTGCCCTCGGGCAAGACGCCGCCGGCGGCGGCCGAGCCCGAGATCGTCAGGCTCGACGTCGACTTCGACGGCACCGTGTTCTGGAACGGCGAAGCCGTCGGCGGCCACCCCGCGCTGGAAGCGCGGCTGCGCGAGAAGGCGGCGCAGGCGGTGCAGCCCGAGGTGCAGTTGCGCCCCAACCGCCTGGTGCGCTATGACGCGGTGGCCGCCGTGCTGGCCTCGGCCCAGCGCCTGGGTCTGAAGAAGCTGGGCGTCGTCGGCAACGAGCAATTCGCCCAATGAACCCATGCCGCATCGACCCCGCCGCGCGCCGCGCCCCGACCCCCTACGCGGGTGGCCGAGCGGGCGCGGCGGTGGCTGATCGTCGCCCAACCCCCTTGCCGAGCCAACACCGATGAGCACGCTCATGACCGCGAAGCCCCGGCTGTCGATGCGACAAATCATCGCGATGAACGTCGGCTTCTTCGGCATCCAGTTCAGCTTCGGCCTGCAGCAGGCCAACATGAGCCCGATCTACCGCTACCTCGGCGCCGACGAGGGCAGCCTGCCGCTGCTGTGGCTGGCCGGGCCGATCACCGGCTTGCTGGTGCAGCCCGTCATCGGCGCGATGAGCGACCGCACCGTCTCGCGCTGGGGTCGCCGCACGCCGTACTTCCTGATCGGCGCGCTGCTGTGCAGCCTGGGCCTGCTGGCGATGCCGTTCAGCCCGACGCTGTGGTTCGCCGCCGGCGTGCTGTGGATCCTGGACGCCGCCAACAACGTGACGATGGAGCCGTACCGCGCCTACGTCAGCGACCGCCTGAGCGAAGCGCAGCTCGCCAAGGGCTTCTTGACGCAGAGCGCCTTCACCGGGCTGGCGCAGACGCTGGCGTACCTGACGCCGTCGCTGCTGGTCGCCTTCGGCATGAACAAGGACGCCGTCGGGTCCAGCCACATCCCGCAGGTCACGATGGTGGCCTTCGTGCTGGGCGCCGTGTTCTCGCTGTCGACGGTGTGGTACTCGGTGGTCAAGGTGCCCGAGCTGCCGCTGAGCCCGGCCGAGCTGCAGGCGCTGCGCGCGCGCCCGGCCGGCGTGCGCGCGACGCTGGCCGACATCGTCACCGCCTTCCGCGAAATGCCCGCGACGATGCGCCGCCTGTGGTGGATGAAGCTGTTCCAGTGGTACGGGATGATGTGCTACTGGATCTACATCGTGCCGGCGCTGGCCAAGACGATGTTCGACACCGCCGATCCGTCTTCGGCGGGCTTTCGCGACGCCGGGCTGCTGAATGGCCAGATCGGCGGCTTCTACAACGCGGTGGCTTTCGTCGCGGCCTTCGCGATGATGCCGTTCACCCAGCGCTGGGGCGCCAAGCGCGTGCACGCGCTGTGCCTGGTGGCCGCCGGCATCGGCATGTGGTGCATTCCTGCCATCCGCGACAAGTGGCTGCTGTTCCTGCCCATGCTGGGCATCGGCCTGGCGTGGGCCAGCATCATGGGCAACCCCTACGTGCTGCTGGCCGGCAGCATCCCGCCCGAGCGGGCCGGCGTCTACATGGGCATCTTCAACATGTTCATCGTGGTGCCGATGCTCATCCAGATGGTGACGCTGCCGCTGTACTACCACTCGCTGCTCGGCGGCCAGCCCGACAACGTCATCCGCCTGGCCGGCGTGCTGCTGGTCGTGGCCGCCGTCGCGGTGCTGTTCGTCAAGGTGGCGCCGGCACCGGCGGCCGCCCAGGCCGCGTCGCCGCTGGCCGGACCTTCCCGCTCATGAGAAACGCTGTCCAACTGATCACCTACGCCGACCGCCTGGCCGGCGGCGGCCTCGCCGAACTCGAAGCGCTGCTCGCCGGGCCGCTGGCCGGCGTGTTCGGCGGCGTGCACGTGCTGCCGTTCTACGACCCCATCGACGGCGCCGACGCCGGCTTCGACCCGATCGACCACACGCAGGTCGACGCGCGGCTGGGCGACTGGTCGTCGATCGCCAGGCTGGCGGCGCGGCTCGACGTGATGGCCGACGTGATCGTCAACCACATGTCGAGCGGGTCGCCTCAGTTCAAGGATTATTCGGCGCATGGCCGGGCGTCGCGCTACGACGGGCTTTTTCTCACGCGCGAGACGGTGTTCCCCGGCGGCATCAGCGCCGCCGAGCAGGCCGCCATCTACCGCCCGCGGCCGGGCTCGCCTTTCACCGCCGTCACGCTGGCCAACGGCGAGCAGCGCCTGCTGTGGACCACCTTCACGCCGCAGCAGATCGACATCGACGTGCAGCATTCGCTGGGGCAGGCCTACCTCGAATCGATCCTGCGCACGCTGGCGGCCAACGGGGTGACGATGATCCGGCTCGACGCCGTCGGCTACGCCATCAAGAAGGCCGGCACCAGCTGCTTCATGCTGCCCGAGACCTTCGACTTCATCGACCGCTTCGCGGCGCTCGGCCGCTCGCTGGGGCTGGAGGTGCTGGTCGAGGTGCACTCGTACTACCGCAAGCAGATCGAGATCGCGCACCGCGTCGACTGGGTCTACGACTTCGCCTTGCCGCCGCTGGTGCTGCACGCGCTGTTCTTCCAGACCGCACAGCCCTTGCTGCGCTGGATCGACCTGCGGCCGGCCAACGCGCTGACCGTGCTCGACACGCACGACGGCATCGGCATCATCGACATCGCCGCCGATGCCGCCGCGCCCGCGGCGAACCCCGGCCTGGTGCCGCCGGCAGAGCTGGAGCGGCTGGTCGACATCATCCACGCCAACAGCGGCGGCCAGAGCCGCGAGGCGACCGGCGCCGCCGCATCCAACCTCGACCTCTACCAGGTCAACTGCAGCTTCTACGACGCCGTCGGCCGCGACGACGAGGCCTACCTGCTGGCGCGCGCCGTGCAGTTCTTCCTGCCCGGCATTCCGCAGGTCTACTACGTCGGGCTGCTGGCCGGCGGCAACGATGTCGAGCTGCTGCGCCGCACCCGTGTGGGGCGCGACATCAACCGCCACCACTACACGCGCGCCGAGGTCGAGCAGGAACTGCAGCGGCCGGTCGTGCAGCGGCTGGTCGAGCTGATCCGCCTGCGCAACCGCCATCGCGCCTTCGGCGGCCGCTTCAGCGCCGAGGGCGGCGCCGGCGGCCAGGAGTTGACGCTGTGCTGGACCCTGGGCGAGCACTGGATCCGCCTGGCGGTGGACTTCGCGGCGCGCCGCTTCGACATCCGCGCCAGCGACGCCGACGCTTGAGGGGACTCGAGCCTTCGCGCCGCGCGAAGCCTCGGTTCACAATTCGCGCATCGGCTCCAGCGGTGCGCGGGCTATGGTTCGGTCTCGCGCATCGCCCGCTTCGCGATGCGCTTCGACCTCACCACCCTCAACCTCGTGCTGGCCATTGCCGACACCCGCAGCATCACCCGCGGCGCCGCGCGCGAGAGCCTGGCGCTGGCCGCGGCCAGCAAGCGCTTGTCGGACCTGGAAGCGCGGCTGGGCGTGCCGCTGTTCCAGCGCCGCGCGCGCGGCGTCGAGCCCACCGAGGCCGGGCGCGCGCTGCTGCGCCACATCCGCTCGCTCAACGCCTCGCTGCACGCGCTGGAGAACGAGGTGGTCGAGTTCTCGCGCGGCATCAAGGGCCACCTGCGCGTGGCGGCCAATGCCAGCGCCATCGCCGAGCACCTGCCGGCCGACCTGGCGGCCTTCGCCAAGGCGCAGGCCGGCATCCGCATCAGCCTGGAAGAGCTGACCAGCCGCGAGGTGCAGGCCGCGCTGGCCGAAGGCCGCGCCGACGTGGGCATCTTCATCGCCGACGAGCCGCCCGAGCCGGCGCTGGACGCCCGGCCGTATCGCGAAGGCAAGCTGGCGATCCTGGTGCCGCGCGGCCACGTGCTGGCGAAGAAGGCGGCGCAACGCTTCGACGCGCTGCTCGACTTCGACATCGTCGGCCTGCACGCCGGCTCGGCCGCGCACGAGCAGATGCGCGAACGCGCGCAGGCGCTGGGCCGCACGCTGAACGCGCGCATGCAGGTGCACGGCTTCGACGCCATCGCCCAGCTCGTCGAGGCCGGCCTCGGCGTTGCCGTGCTGCCGCAGGCGGTGGCGCAGCGCTTCGCCAAGGTCTTCAAGGTGCAGCCGCTGGTGCTGCAGGAAGACTGGGCGCGCCGCCGCTACTGGCTGGCCGTGCGCCGCCAGGCGGTGCAGCCGGCGCCGCTGCAACGCTTCATCGATACCTTGACACCCCCTTCACCATCATCACCACCATCACCCGCATCGCCACCCCGGAGGCAGCCATGAGCGCGCGCACCTTGTACGACAAGCTGTGGGACGAACACGTCGTCCACACCGAGGAGGACGGCACCGCCGTGCTCTACATCGACCGCCACCTCGTGCACGAGGTGACCAGCCCGCAGGCCTTCGAAGGGCTGCGCCTGGCCGGCCGCAAGGTCTGGCGCGTCTCGTCGGTGGTGGCCACTGCCGACCACAACACGCCCACCACCGGCTGGGATCGAGGTTATGACGGCATCGCCGACCCCATCAGCAAGCAGCAGGTGACGACGCTGGACGCCAACATCAGGGCCTTCGGCGCGGCGGCTTACTTTCCGTTCCTGGACAAGCGCCAAGGCATCGTCCACGTGATCGGGCCCGAGCAGGGCGCCACGCTGCCGGGCATGACGGTCGTCTGCGGCGACAGCCACACCAGCACGCACGGCGCCTTCGGCGCGCTGGCGCACGGCATCGGCACCAGCGAGGTCGAGCATGTGCTGGCCACGCAGACGCTGCTGGCCAAGAAGGCCAAGAACATGCTCGTCAAGGTCGACGGCACGCTGGCCCGCGGGCTGACCGCGAAAGACATCGTGCTGGCCATCATCGGCCGCATCGGCACCGCCGGCGGCACCGGCTACACCATCGAGTTCGCCGGCAGCGCCATCCGCGCACTGTCGATGGAAGGCCGCATGACGGTGTGCAACATGGCCATCGAGGCCGGCGCGCGCGCCGGGCTGGTGGCCGTCGACGACAAGACCATCGAGTACGTGCGCAACCGCCCGTTCGCGCCCAAGGGTGTCGAGTTCGAGCAGGCGGCGGCCCACTGGCGCACGCTGCACTCCGACCCTGGCGCGCACTTCGACGCGGTGGTCGAGATCGACGCCTCGGCGCTGAAGCCGCAGGTCACCTGGGGCACGTCGCCCGAGATGGTGCTGTCGATCGACGACCGCGTGCCCGACCCCGACAAGGAGAAGGACGGCAACAAGCGCGGCGCGATCGAGCGCGCGTTGCATTACATGGGCCTGCAGCCCAACAAGGCGATGAGCGACATCACCATCGACAAGGTGTTCATCGGCAGTTGCACCAACAGCCGCATCGAAGACCTGCGCGACGCCGCCGCGGTGGTGAAGAAGCTGGGCCGCAAGGTGGCCGGCAACGTCAAGCTGGCGCTGGTGGTGCCGGGCTCGGGCCTGGTCAAGGCGCAGGCCGAGAGCGAAGGCCTGCACGAGGTGTTCAAGGCCGCCGGCTTCGAATGGCGCGAGCCCGGCTGCAGCATGTGCCTGGCGATGAACGCCGACAAGCTGGAGCCCGGCGAGCGCTGCGCCAGCACCAGCAACCGCAACTTCGAAGGCCGCCAGGGCAACGGCGGCCGCACGCACCTGGTGAGCCCGGCGATGGCGGCGGCCGCGGCGATCGAAGGGCACTTCGTCGACATCCGTCGCATCGCCTGAAGGAGGACGATTCCACCATGCAAGCCTTCACCGTGCACCAGGGCCTGGTCGCCCCGATGGACCGCGAGAACGTCGACACCGACGCCATCATCCCCAAGCAGTTCCTGAAGTCGATCAAGCGTTCGGGCTTCGGCCCCAACCTGTTCGACGAATGGCGCTACCTGGACAAGGGCGAGCCGGGGCAGGACCTCGCGACGCGCAAGCCCAACCCCAACTTCGTGCTGAACCAGCCGCGGTACGCCGGCGCCAGCATCCTCATCGCGCGGCGCAACTTCGGCTGCGGCTCCAGCCGCGAGCACGCGCCCTGGGCGCTGGAGCAGTACGGCTTTCGCGCGCTGATCGCGCCCAGCTTCGCCGACATCTTCTTCAACAACTGCTTCAAGAACGGCTTGCTGCCGATTCAACTGGGCGAAGCGCAGGTGGCCACGCTGTTCGACGAAGTGGCGGCCTTTCCCGGCTACCGGCTGACCGTGGACCTGCCGCGGCAGGTGATCGTCAAGCCCGACGGCAGCGAGCTGCCCTTCGAGGTGCAGCCCTTCCGCAAATACTGCCTGGTGGGCGGCTTCGACGACATCGGCCTGACGCTGCGCCACGCCGACAAGATCCGCGCCTTCGAGGCCGAGCGCCTGGCGCGTATGCCTTGGCTGGCCACCCGCAACGTCGCTTGAAAAGGAACCCGAGATGAAGATCGCCATCCTGCCCGGCGACGGCATCGGCCCCGAGATCATGGCCGAGGCCGTGAAGGTGCTGAACGCGCTGGGCCTGAGCTTCGAGACCGAGACCGCGCTGGTCGGCGGCGCTGCCTACGACGCCCATGGCCACCCGCTGCCCGAGGCCACGCTGGCGCTGGCCAAGGCGGCCGACGCGGTGCTGTTCGGCGCCGTCGGCGACTGGAAGTACGACAAGCTGGAGCGCCAGTTCCGCCCCGAGCAGGCCATCCTGGGCCTGCGCAAGCAGCTGGGCCTGTTCGCCAATTTCCGCCCGGCCATCTGCTACGAGCAGCTGACGCAGGCCTCCAGCCTGAAGCCCGAGCTGGTGGCCGGGCTCGACATCCTGATCATCCGCGAGCTGACCGGCGACATCTACTTCGGCCAGCCGCGCGGGCGCCGCAGCGCCGTCGACGGCCACTTCCCCGGTGCCGAGGAAGCCTTCGACACCATGCGCTACAGCAAGCCGGAGATCGAGCGCATCGCGCACGTGGCGTTCCAGGCGGCGCGCAAGCGCGGCAAAAAGGTCACCAGCGTCGACAAGGCCAACGTGCTGGAGACCTTCCAGTTCTGGAAGGACGTGGTGACCGAGGTGCACGCGCAGTACCCCGACGTGACGCTGGAGCACATGTACGTCGACAACGCCGCGATGCAACTCGTCAAGGCGCCCAAGGCCTTCGACGTGGTGGTCACCGGCAACATGTTCGGCGACATCCTGTCCGACGAAGCGGCCATGCTCACCGGCAGCATCGGCATGCTGCCCAGCGCGTCGCTCGACAAGAACAACAAGGGCCTCTACGAACCCAGCCACGGCAGCGCGCCCGACATCGCGGGCAAGGGCGTCGCCAACCCGCTGGCCACCATCCTGTCGGCGGCGATGATGCTGCGCTTCTCGCTCAACCAGGAAGCCGCCGCCCGGCGCATCGAAACCGCGGTGAAAGCGGTGCTCGCGCAAGGCCTGCGCACGGCCGACATCTGGAGCGAAGGCACGACCAAGGTCGGCACGCGCGAGATGGGCGACGCGGTGGTCAAGGCGTTGGCTTGAAGTACGGCCGGCGCCTCGTCGGATTGTCAAATTGTCAATTGAATTGCCAATTTGTACGATGACGGGCTAGCATGGCCTGATGATTCCGCGCCAAGCGCTGCCACGCCTGCTGGAACTGGCCGGCTACTACCCCATCGTCGCGATCACCGGGCCGCGCCAGTCCGGCAAGACGACGCTGGCGCGCGCCGCGTTCGCCGACAAGCCCTACGCCAGCCTGGAAGACCCCGACGTGCGCGCGCTGGCGGCGCACGACCCGCGCGGCTTTCTCGCCCAATACCCGGATGGGGCGATCCTCGACGAAGCCCAGCGCGCGCCGGATCTCTTCTCGTATCTGCAAACTCGGGTCGACGGCGAGCGCCGCATGGGCTTGTTCATCGTCACCGGTTCGCAGCAGTTCGGGCTGATGGAGGGGCTGTCGCAATCGCTGGCCGGGCGCGTGGGCTTGCTCCATCTGTTGCCCTTCTCCTGGGACGAGGTCGCCGCGACATGCTCGGGCGACCGGCTGGAAGACTGGCTGTGGCGCGGCAGCTACCCGCCGCTGTACGACCGCGCGGTGCCGCCCCACATCTGGTTTGCCGACTACCTGTCCACCTACGTCGAGCGCGACGTGCGCCGCCTGCTGCAGGTGCGCGACCTCGACGCCTTCCATCGCTTCGTGCTGATGTGCGCGGCGCGAACCGGCCAGTTGCTCAACCTCTCGGCGCTGGCCGCCGATTGCGGCATCACCCATAACACCGCACATGCCTGGCTCTCGGTGCTGGAGGCCGGCTACCTGGTGCTGCGGCTGGCGCCGTTCCACCGCAACTTCGGCAAGCGCCTGACCAAGACGCCCAAGCTGTACTTCCTGGACACCGGCTTTGCCGCGTGGCTGGCGGGCGTGCGCAGCGCCGACGAACTGGCCATCGGCAGCCTGCGCGGCCCCTTGTTCGAGACCTGGGTGGTCGGCGAATTCGCCAAGCGCCGCCGCAACGCGCTGGTGGCGGAAGAACTGCACTTCTGGCGCGATTCCGCCGGCAACGAAGTGGACCTGCTGGTGACGCGCGGCGACGAGGTCCTGGCCGCCGTCGAATGCAAGTCGGGCCGCACGGTCGCCGAAGACTGGTTCGCGCCGCTCTCGCGCTTCAGCGCCTTGAGCGGCACGCCGCGCCGCTTGCTGATCTACGGTGGCGACGCCGACCAACCGCGCAGCGGCGCCGCCGTGTTCGGCTGGCGCCGCATTGGCCGCGCGCTCGATCAGGCCTTTGCCGCGCCGGCGCCGCCGGCGGCGTGACCATGCAGCCCGATATGGTGATGCATCCCGGTGACGGCAATGGCGACGGCGATCCGGGCCGCTGCTGCCTGTGCATCGACATCGGCACCGCCAGGCACGAGCGCCTGGACTTGCGCGACGTCGGTGCCTTCCGGCCCGACACCGGCGCCCGGCTGCTGCTGACGAAGAACGGGCCCGACTTCAGCGCCCGGCTCGACCGCCTGACGCAGGGCGCCCGCTTCGTGCTGGGCCACAACCTCGCGCAGTTCGACCAGCCGGTGCTGGCGCATCTCCATCCCGAATTGGCGCTGCACCGCCTGCCGCAGGTCGACACGCTCGAACTCTCGCCGATCGCCTTTGCGCAGAACCCCTATCACCGCCTGGTGAAGGACTACAAGCTGTGCACCACCACGCGCAGCGATTCGGTGCGCGATGCCGAACTGGCCTACGCGCTGTTCGTCGAACAGTGCCAGGCCCTGCGCGAGCGCGCGGTGCGCCAGCCCGAGGAGGCGCTGTGCCTGCACTTCCTGCTGGTGCCCGAGGGCGCCGGCCAGGCCGGCCTCGGCGCGCTGCTGCAGGCCTGGCGCGGCGAACTCCGCCCCAGCCTGCTGGAGGCCAAGCTGGCCTGGCTGCGGGCCACCAAGGGCAAAGCCTGCGCCGCGGCGCAACGCCGGGTGGTGGGCGAGTGGCTGCCCGATCCGTCCTGGCACCAGCCGCTGGCCCATGTGCTGGCCTGGCTGGGCGTCGCCGGCGGCAATTCGGTGCTGCCGGCCTGGGTGGGCCACCGCCACCCACGCACGCGCGAGGCCATCCGTGCGCTGCGCGACACGCCCTGCGCCGAGCCGTCGTGCACCTGGTGCCGCGAGCAGCATCAACTGGCGGTGCTGCTGCCGCGCTTCTTCCCGGGCATCACGCGCTTTCGCGCCGAGCCGGCGGCGCCCGATGGCAGCAGCCTGCAGCAGGCCATCGTCGAGAACGGCCTGGCGGGACTGCCGACGCTGGCGGTGCTGCCCACCGGCGGCGGCAAGTCGCTGTGCTACCAGTTGCCCGCGCTGGCGCACTTCTTTCGCAGCGGCAGCCTGACGGTGGTGATCTCGCCGTTGCAGTCGCTGATGAAAGACCAGGTGGACAACCTGCTGGCGCGCGGCATCACCTGCGCCGGCTACCTGAACAGCCTGCTGACGCCGATCGAGCGGCGCGCCATGCTCGACAAGCTGCGGCTGGGCGACCTCGGGCTGGTCTTCGTCGCGCCCGAGCAGTTCCGCAGCACCGCCTTCACCAACGCGCTGAGCAACCGCGAGGTGCGCGCCTGGGTGTTCGACGAGGCGCATTGCCTGTCCAAGTGGGGCCATGACTTCAGGCCGGACTACCTGTACGTCTCGCGCTACATCCGCAAGCGGCAACGCCAGCCCCCGGCGCCGGTGTTCTGCTTCACCGCCACCGCCAAGCCCGATGTGGTGCACGACATCTGCCGGCACTTCGAGCAGCAACTGGGCATGCCGCTGGCGCGGCTGCAAGGCGGCGTGCAGCGCAAGAACCTGCACTACGAAGTGCATGCCGTGCCCACGGCCGCCAAGTACCCCGCCGCGCTGCGGCTGCTGCAGGAGGCGGCGGGCGAGGGCGGCGGCGCCATCGTCTTCTGTGCGCGCCAGAAGACGGTGCAGGAGGTGGCGGCGTTCCTGAGCGACGCGGGGCTCAAGTGCGCGCACTTCCACGGCGGCATGGACGCGGCGGCCAAGCGCGCGGTGCAGGAAGACTTCATCGCCGGCCGGCTCGACGTGATCGCCGCCACCAACGCCTTCGGCATGGGCGTGGACAAGCCCGACGTGCGCCTGGTGATCCACCTGGACACGCCTGGCTCGCTGGAGAACTACCTGCAGGAAGCCGGGCGTGCGGGGCGCGACGAGGCGAACGCTCGCTGCGTGCTGCTGTACGACGCCGCCGACCTGGACGTGCAGTTCCGCCTGCTGAAGAACGCGCGGCTGAGCCACGGCGACATCCAGTCCATCTTGCGGGCGCTGCGCGCCATCAAGGTCCGCGACCGGGCCGACGACGAGGTCGTGGCCACCAGCGGCGAGATCCTGCGCCAGTCGCCGGAGCAGCAGCGCATCGACCCCGACGCGCGCGACGCCGACACCAAGGTGCGCATCGCCATCGCCTGGCTGGAAGAGGCCCGCATCCTGGAACGCCACGAGAACCACACGCGGCTGTTTCCCGGCAGCCTGCTGGTGGCCAGCGAGCAGGACGCGCGCGAGCGCCTGCAGCACAAGCTGGGGCCCGACACCCACATCGAGCCTTACCTGGCCATCGTCTCGGCGCTGCTGAACACCGCCGACGACGAGAGCCTGAGCACCGACGATCTGATGGGCATCACCGGCCAGGATGCGCGCAGCGTCGCCGCCATGCTGCGCGAGCTGGACCGCTGGCGGCTGCTGTCCAATGACAGCGAGCTCGCCGTCGTCTTCCACAAGGACCCGCCCACCGCGCAGCGCCTGCACGAGCTGGCGCGCCTCGAAGATGCGCTGTTCGCCCGACTGCGCGTGGCGGCGCCCGACGCCGATGCCCAGGACTGGCAGATCCTCAACGTGCGCAGCCTGTGCGATGCGCTGCGGCGCGACACGCAGATCGACCTCGACCCGCAGCGCCTGGGCCGCCTGCTCAAGTCCTTCGCCGAGCCGTTCGGCGCCGAAGGCGAGCACGCGCAGCGCGGCTTCTTCGCGCTGCGCCCGGCGGGCAGCGACCTGCGCCACGTACGGCTGCAACGCAGTTGGCAGGAGATCGAGACCATCCGCGCGCGCCGCATGCGGCTGGCCCAGGCGCTGGTCGCCACCTTCGACGGCCTGCGCAAGCACAACGCCTTGCTCGTGAGCAGCAAGCAAGGCGACCTGGAAGCAGCGCTGCAGGCCGACGCCACCCTGGCCGATCTGGAGATCCGGCACTGGGACGCCGCGCTGCCCGCCGCCTTGCTGTACCTGGACGCCAACGACGTGCTGCACCTGGCACGCGGCAAGGCGGTGTTCCGTTCGGCCATGCGCATCCAGTTCCAACCCGAGGCCGGGCAGCGCCGCTTCAGCAAGGCCGACTACGCCGAGCTGGCGCTGCACTACAAGGACAAGACCATCCAGATCCATGTGATGGCCGAGTACGCGCAACTCGCGCTGCACAAGGCGCAGCAGGCGCTGCACTTCGTCGTCGACTACTTCACGCTCAACTGGCAGGCCTTCGTGCGCCGCTGGTTCGCCGGCCGCAAGGAGGTGCTCGAACTCGCCACCACCGAAGCGGCGCACCGCCGCATCCTGACCGATCTGCGCAACCCGGCGCAGCAGGCCATCGTCGCCGCCCCGCCCAGCGGCAGCCAACTCGTGCTGGCCGGGCCCGGCGCGGGCAAGACACGCGTCATCGTGCACCGCATCGCCTGGCTGCTGCGCGAATGCATGCTGCGGCCCGAAGAGGTGATGGTGCTCACCTACAACCGCAGCGCCGCCGCCGAGATCCGCGCCCGCCTGTGGCAACTGGTGCAGGCCGATGCGGCCGGCGTCGCGGTGCAGACCCTGCATGGCCTGGCGATGCGGCTGACCGGCACCAGCTACGCCGTGGCGCTGGAGCAGGGCGAGCGCATCGACTTCGACGCCGTCATCCGCCAGGCCACCGCGCGGCTGCAGCAGGCCGCGCCGCGCGGCGACGAGGACGACGAAACCTGGCTGGCGCGCGAGCGCTTGCTGGCGGGCCTGCGCGTCGTGCTGGTCGACGAGTACCAGGACATCAACGGCGAGCACTACGCGCTGATCAGCGCGCTGGCCGGGCGCAGCCTGCGCTCGGCCGACGATCGCCTGTCGCTGATGGCCGTCGGCGACGACGACCAGAACATCTACGCCTTCGGCGGCGCCGACGTGCGCTACATCCGCCAGTTCGAAGCCGACTACCGCGCTCAGCGCTTCAGCCTGCTGGAGAACTACCGGTCCACGGCCCACATCATCGACGGCGCCAGCCAGGTCATCGCACCCGCGCAGCAGCGCATGAAGCACGGCCAGACGCTGCGCATCGACCACGCGCGCCGCGACCAGCCTGCCGGCGGCGCGTGGGCGCAGCGCGATGCGCTGACCGAAGGGCGCGTCCACGTGCTCGAAGTCCCGCCGCACGACGGCCAGGAGGCGGCGCTGGCGCTGGCCGAACTGCAGCGGCTGCAGGCGCTGCGCGCCGACGCGGGTCCGGCCGGCGAGGGCGGGCGCTGGGGGCACTTTGCCGTTCTCGCCCGCCGGCGCGATGACCTCGATGCCTTGCAGGCGCTGTGCCGCGAGCGCGGCATCCCGGTGCAGCGCATGGACGAAAAGCCGGTCATCGCGCTGCACGCCTCGCGCGAAGGCACCGTGCTGCTCGACCTGCTGCGCGGCGAGAACCGCCGCCCGGCACGCCGGCGCGTGGTGCTGCGCGCCGACGCGCTGGGCCGCTGGTGGCGCCGCTGGATCCACCGCCACGGGCGGCCGCCGCATGGCACCAGTGCCAATCCGTTCCTCGCCGCGCTGGCCCGCTTCGTCGCCGAGACGCAAGCCGCCGCGCCCGCGGGCGAACTGGTGGCCGACGACGTGATCGACGAGTTGTACGAGTTCGACGCCGGCGTCGGCAACGCCGGCACGCCCGGCCCCGACGCGCCGCTGCTGCTGCTGACGGCGCACCGCGCCAAGGGCCTGGAGTTCGACCATGTGCTGATCCTCGACGCCGACGGCTGGCAGGGCCTCGGTGACGACGAGCGGCGGCTGTTCTACGTGGCGATGACGCGCGCGCGCCAGACGCTCACCGTGTGCGAGCGGCTCGGCCGCCGCCATCCGTTCGTGCCGGCGCTGCAATCGCTGGCCTTGCGCACGCGGCCGCAGCCGCCTGCGTGGCCGGTCGTGGCGCCGTATCGCCTGCAGGCGTGCACGCCGGCCGACGTCTATCTCTCCTGGGCCGGCACGCTGCCGCCGTCCGTGCCCGGCCACCGTGCCATCGCGGCGCTGCGCGTCGGCGATTTGCTCGAACTGCGCCAGCGCAGCGACGGGCCGGGCGGTTGGGAACTGGCCGACAGGTCGGGCCAGACGGTGGGGCGCATGGCCGCGAAGTTCATGCCACCGCCGGGGCGCATCGTCGCCGTGCGCGTGGCCGCCATCCAGGTGCGCAAGCCCAGGGCGGGCGACACGGGACTGCGCTGCGCGCGCTGGGAAGTGGTGCTGCCGGCGTTCGAATTCGTCGATGCGTGAGCGCAGGGCGCGACCGCGGCAACGCCGGCTGCGGTGGCAACGGGCTGGCGCCGCGCACCCGCTCGCCCGTATACTCCGCCCCCATGTTTGCCGCCCGCCCGTTCGTTCCGAACCGCACCGTCGCCGCCAAGGCCGGTGCCGCCGCGCGCGCAAGCACCACCAAAACCACGACCATTACCGGCTGAACGCAGCCTGGTTCGTCGTGCGCCCGTTCCCGGCCCAGACGAGCCGGGTGCAGCCGGTCCGGTCGGGACCGTTTGTTTGACTGAAAGGGCGATTGAACATGAACACCTTGGTTGGTCTGGTCGGCTGGCGCGGCATGGTCGGCTCCGTGCTGATGGAGCGCATGCGCGCAGAGAACGATTTCGCGCTCATCGAGCCGCTGTTCTTCTCCACCTCCAACGCCGGCGGCGCGGCGCCGGCGCAGGCGAAGAACGAAACCAGGCTGCACGACGCCTTCGACATCGCCGCGCTCAAGCGCTGCGACATCGTCATCACCGCCCAGGGCGGCGACTACACGAGCGAGGTCTTCCCCAAGCTGCGCGCCGCCGGTTGGAACGGCCATTGGATCGACGCCGCCAGCACGCTGCGCATGAAGGACGATGCGGTCATCGTGCTCGACCCGGTGAACCTGCCGGTGATCCGCGCCGCGATGAAGAAGGGCGGCCGCAACTGGATCGGCGGCAACTGCACGGTGAGCTGCATGCTGATGGGCGTGGGCGCGCTGTACAAGGCCGGCCTCGTCGAGTGGATGAGCACGCAGACCTACCAGGCCGCCAGCGGCGGCGGCGCGCAGCACATGCGCGAGCTGCTCACGCAATACGGCACGCTCAACGCCGAGGTGAAGGCGCTGCTCGACGACCCGAAGAGCGCGATCCTCGAAATCGACCGCAAGGTGATCGCCAAGCAGCGCGCGCTGTCGGCCGACGAGACGGCCAACTTCGGCGTGCCGCTGGGCGGCTCGCTGATCCCGTGGATCGACAAGGACCTCGGCAATGGCGTCAGCCGCGAAGAGTGGAAGGGCATGGCCGAGACCAACAAGATCCTCGGCACGGCGGCGCCGGTGCCGGTCGACGGCTTTTGCGTGCGCGTCGGCGCGATGCGCTGCCACAGCCAAGCGCTGACCTTCAAGCTGAAGAAGGACGTGCCGCTGGCCGATGTCGAAGCGATGATCGCCGCCGACAACGCCTGGGTGACGGTGGTGCCCAACAACAAGGAAGCCACGCTGCGCGAGCTGACGCCGGTGGCCGTGACGGGCACGATGACGATCCCCGTCGGCCGCATCCGCAAGCTGGCGATGGGCCCCGAGTACCTGGGCGCCTTCACCATCGGCGACCAGTTGCTGTGGGGCGCCGCCGAGCCGCTGCGCCGCATGCTGCGCATCCTGCTGGAGGCTTGAACGGCGGCGGCCTTACTCACCAGGCGTTGCCGATGGGCAACAATCGGGCGCCGCCGTGCGAAACAAAGCATTGCCAGGGTTAATGTCAGCCTTTGGATGAGCTTGTCAGCCTATATGCTTGATGCTATTGTGTTTTCCACCGCGTCAGCATGACCGGCGTGCCGCCCGGTGGGGTGAGTGGGATCGGAGTCGGCGGGTCTCTTTCGCGGAGCACCCGCCGATCGTTTTGGGGGACGCCTTGGAACAACGCTCGATGAATGCTGGTCGCTTTGCGCTGACCGCGGTGGCCCTGGCCGCCGGATGTTTGGCAAGCTCGCCGGCCTGGTCGCTGGGGCTCGGGCGCCTGACCGTGCAATCGGCGCTGGGCGAGAGCCTTCGCGCCGAGATCGACGTCACCAGCTTGTCGCCCGACGAGGCGGCGTCGCTGGTGCTGCGCATCGCCTCGGCCGAGACCTACCGCGCCGCTGGCGTCGAATACAACGCCGCGCTCAGCGGCGCGCAGGTGACGCTGCAGCGCCGCCCCGATGGGCGATCGGTCCTGCGCGTGTCCAGCGAGCGCCCGCTGGTCGAGCCTTTCGTCGACGTGATCGTCGAAGCCACCTGGGCCAGCGGCCGCCTGGTGCGCGAATACACGCTGCTGCTCGATCCGCCTGCGCGCCTGGCGGCACCGCCGGCGCCGCCCACGCCGGCCGCCGCCGCCGCGGTGCCGGCGCCGACCACGGGTGCTGCGCCGGCGCCGGCGCCCGCCGCCATGCCGGCCCCGGCCGCGACCGCCGGCCGGCCCGCGCCGGCGCCGCGCACGGCGCGTGCCGATGCCGCGGGCGACGAGCTGCGCGTGCGCAGCGGCGACACGCTGTCGCGCATCGCGGCGCGCAACGCGCGGCCGGGGGTCTCGCTGGAGCAGATGCTGGTCTCGCTGTTCCGCGGCAACCCGCAGGCCTTCGTCGGCGACAACATGAACCGGCTGAAGGCCGGCGCCGTGCTGACGCTGCCGTCGGCCGAAGACGCGCGCAAGGTCGGCGCGGCCGAAGCGCGCGACGTGATCCAGGCGCAAAGCGCCGACTTCGCCGCCTACCGCCAGCGCCTGGCCGGCGGCGTGACGACCAAGGCCGACCAGAGCTCCAGCCGCCAGGCCCGCGGCAGCGTGCAGGCGCGCGTCGACGACCGCAAGGCCGCGGCCGCCGCCAGCCCCGACAAGCTGACGCTGTCGCAAGGCGCGGTGAAGGCCAGCGCGCCCGAAGCCCGCCTCTCGCGTGAAGCCGAGAAGAAGGACAGCGCCACCCGCGTGGCCGAGCTGTCGCGCAACGTCGATGATTTGAAGAAGCTGCAGCAGGGCACGACCGCGCCGGCACCGGCCGCCGCGCCGGCGCCGGCCGTCGCACCGGCGCCTGCAGCGGCGCCTGCGCCTGCTCCCGCGCCGGCTACGGCCGTGGTGCCGGCCCCGGTGGCGACCCCCACGCCGACCCCCGCGCCGGCCGCCGTCGAAGCATCGGCTCCGGCCCCGGCCGTCGCCGCCAGCATGCCCACGCTGATGCCGGCACCGGCGGTGACGGCGTCGGCGTCGGCCGCCGCGTCACGCCCCGCCGCCGCGCCGCCGCCGCCGGCCGAAGAGCCCGGTTTCCTGGCCAGCCTGCTCGAAACGCCGTGGGCCATTCCCGGCGCCGTCGTGCTGGTCGGGCTGCTCGCCGCGCTGGGCCTGTACCGTGCTCGCAGCGCGAAGAAGAAGGGCGGCGAGACCTCGTTCCTGGAAAGCCGCCTGCAGCCCGATTCGTTCTTCGGCGCCAGCGGCGGCCAGCGCATCGACACGCGCGAGGCGGCCGGCGCCACCTCGTCTTCGGCCGCGTCGTCGATGAGCTATTCGCTCAGCCAGCTCGACGCCATCGGCGATGTCGACCCGGTCGCAGAGGCCGACGTCTACCTCGCCTATGGCCGCGACCTGCAGGCCGAGGAGATCTTGAAGGAGGCGATGCGCGCCAACCCGCAGCGCATGCCCATCCGCACCAAGCTGCTGGAGGTCTACGCCAAGCGGCGCGACATCAAGGGCTTCGAACTGCTGGCCTCGCAGGTCCATTCGCTGACCCAGGGCACGGGTGAGGACTGGGAGAAGGTCCAGGAGATGGGCCAGCAGATCGACCCCGACAACCCGCTGTACCAGCCCGGCGGCCAGCCGGCGCCGGTGCCCGGCCCGGGTGGCGAGCCGATCGAGCCGCTGGGCGCGGCCACCCAGCCGCATGCGGCGCGGCCCACGCCGCCGGTCTTCGTGCCCGATTCGTCGCTCGATTCGCGCCCGGCCGACCTCGACCTGGACCTCGACCTCGGCCATGGCGATACGCCGGCGGCTGCCGAGATCACGCGCCCGCTGCCGCCCTCGGCCGACATCAACTTCGACGGCGCCACGGTCGACTTCGAGCCGCCGCCGCTGGACGAAGCCAGCACGCAGCCGGCCGCGATGCTGGCCACGCCGCCGTCGGCGATCGATGGCGGCATCGACTTCGACCTCGACGCCTTGTCGCTGGACGAGCCGGCGCCCAAGACCATGCCGCTGCCGCGTGCCGACATCGGCGGCGAAGCGCTGGACTTCGGCAGCTTCAGCCTGCCCAATGCCGAGCAGACGACCATCGCGATGAAGCGGCCCGAGGCCGCCGCCGCCGAGCCGCCGCCGATCGACGAAGATGGCGACCCGCTGGCGCGCAAGCTGGAACTGGCCGAAGAGTTCCGCCAGATCGGCGACGTGGAAGGCGCGCGCGACCTGCTGGAAGAAGTGATCGCCAAGGCCGACGGCACGCTGAAGAACAAGGCGCAGGTGATGCTGGACGGCCTTGCCTGATGCGGCCCGCCCCGGCCGCATTGCGCTGGGGCTGAGCTACCGCGGCGGCGCCTACCAGGGCTGGCAAAGCCAGCCGGGCGGCCGCACGGTGCAGGACCATCTCGAAGCGGCGCTCGCCGCCTTCACCGCGCAGCCGCGCGAACGCATCGTCACCTTGTGCGCCGGCCGCACCGATGCCGGCGTGCACGGCATCAACCAGGTGGTGCACCTCGATGCGCCGGTCGTGCGCGAGGCCTTCTCCTGGGTGCGCGGCTGCAACCGCTTCCTGCCCGCCGACATTGCGGTGCAGTGGTGCCGCGCCGTGGCACCGGCCTTCCACGCCCGCAACAGCGCGCGCGGCCGGCGCTACCGCTTCATCGTGCTGCAGTCGCCGGTGCGGCCGTCGATCGAGCAAGGCATGGCCGGCTGGGTGTACCGCCCCTTGGACGGCGACGCGATGCGCGACGCCGCCGTGCGGCTGCTCGGCACGCACGACTTCAGCTCGTTCCGTTCGGCCGAATGCCAGGCGGCGTCGCCGGTCAAGACGCTGCGCGCGCTGAGCATCGATCGCCGCGGCGCCTATTGGCGCTTCGACTTCGACGGCAGCGCCTTCCTGCACCACATGGTGCGCAACATCGTCGGCAGCCTGCTGCTGATCGGCAGCGGCCGCCGGCCGCCGGCGTGGATGGCGGAGGTGCTGGCCGCGCGCCGCCGCGCGGCCGCGGCGCCGACCTTTCCGGCCGACGGCCTGTACTTCCTGGGCCCGTACTACGATGCGGCGCATGGGATCCCCGACCACAATCCGGCGCTCGACTGGCTGCCCTGAGGCATGAGCCGCACGCGCATCAAGATCTGCGGCCTGACGCGCGAGGCCGATGTCGACGACGCGATCGACGCCGGTGCCGACGCGCTGGGCTTCGTGCTCTACCCGAAGAGCCCGCGCGCGCTGCCGCTGGAGCGCGCGGCGGAACTGGCCGGCCGGCTGCCGCCTTTCATCACGCCGGTGCTGCTGTTCGTCAACGCCTCGCCGGTGGAGGTGATGCGCGCCGCCGAGCGGCTGCCGCAGGCGCTGCTGCAGTTCCACGGCGACGAGACGCCCGAGCAATGCCTGGCCGCCGGGCGGCCGCACCTGCGCGCCGCGCGCATGGCGCCGGGGTTCGATCTGCTAGAGTTCGCGGCGCGCTTCCAAAGCGCGCAGGCGCTGTTGCTAGACGCCCATGTCGAGGGTTATGGCGGCGGCGGAAAGGCTTTCGATTGGTCACTGATTCCACGAAACGTGCCCCTTCCGGTCGTTTTGTCTGGTGGGTTGAATCCGGCAAACGTGACCGATGGGGTGCAGGCCGTCCGGCCCTGGGCCGTTGACGTGAGTTCCGGCGTCGAGTCGGCCAAGGGCGTCAAGAACGCCGCGCTGATGCGCCGGTTCTGCAAGGCGGTTCGCGAAGCGGACGACCGCATCGCCAGCCGCTGAACCCCTCCCAAGCCTTGCGCCGCCCGTGCGCCAGGCCTTTCGTGGAAGCCCTGACATGTTGAACTACGCACAACCCGATGCCCGCGGGCATTTCGGGCCTGTTTCCGGAAGCTTTTACGGCGGCAGTTTCGTCGCCGAAACCCTGGTGCACGCGCTGCACGAACTCGAAGCCGCCTACGCGCGCTACCGCGACGACCCCGAGTTCGTCGCCGAGTTCAACGCCGAGCTGAAGCACTTCGTCGGCCGGCCGAGCCCGGTCTACCACGCGGCGCGCCTGAGCCGCGAGATCGGCGGCGCGCAGATCCATTTGAAGCGCGAGGACCTCAACCACACCGGCGCGCACAAGGTCAACAACACCATCGGCCAGGCGCTGCTGGCGCGCCGCATGGGCAAGCCGCGCGTCATCGCCGAGACCGGCGCCGGCCAGCACGGCGTGGCCACCGCGACCATCTGCGCGCGCTATGGCATGGAATGCATCGTCTACATGGGCAGCGAGGACGTGAAGCGCCAGTCGCCCAACGTCTACCGCATGCACCTGCTGGGCGCCAAGGTGGTGCCGGTGGAAAGCGGCTCCAAGACGCTGAAGGACGCCCTCAACGAAGCGCTGCGCGACTGGGTGACCAACGTCGAGAACACCTTCTACATCATCGGCACCGTGGCCGGCCCGCACCCGTACCCGATGATGGTGCGCGACTTCCAGCGCGTGATCGGCGACGAATGCCTGCAGCAGATGCCGCAGATGATCGGCCGCGCCGGCGCGCAGCCCGACGCGGTGATCGCCTGCGTCGGCGGCGGCAGCAACGCGATGGGCATCTTCTATCCCTACATCGGGCACGAGAAGGTGCGGCTGATCGGCGTCGAGGCGGCCGGCCTCGGCCTGGCCAGCGGCCGGCACGCGGCCAGCATCTGCGGCGGCTCGCCCGGCGTGCTGCACGGCAACCGCACCTACCTGCTGCAGGACGACAACGGCCAGATCATCGAGACGCATTCGGTCTCCGCCGGGCTCGACTACCCCGGCGTCGGCCCCGAGCACGCCTACCTCAACGACATCGGCCGCGCCGAGTACGTGGCCATCACCGACGACGAAGCCTTGTCCGCGTTTCACCGGTTATGCCGCACCGAGGGCATCATCCCGGCGCTGGAGTCCAGCCACGCGGTGGCCTACGCGATGAAGCTGGCCGCGACGATGAAGCCCGACCAGCACCTGCTGGTCAACCTCAGCGGCCGCGGCGACAAGGACATCAACACCGTCGCGGCGCTGCAAGGGGCCGAACTGCCGGGGCTGGGCCCGGCCGCTGCCGCCTCGGGGGTTTCACGATGAGCCGCATCGCCAAGACGCTGGCCGCGCTGAAGGCCCAGGGCCGCAAGGCGCTGATTCCCTACGTCACCTGCGGCGACCCGCATGCCGACGGTACCGCGGCCGTGATGCACGGCCTGGTCGAAGGCGGCGCCGACCTCATCGAGCTGGGCGTGCCGTTCAGCGACCCGATGGCCGACGGCCCGGTGATCCAGCAGGCCAGCGAACGCGCGCTGGCGCGCGGCATCGGCCTGCCGCAGGTGCTGGCCGCGGTGCGCGAGTTCCGCACCCGCGATGCGCGCACGCCGGTCGTGCTGATGGGCTACGCCAACCCGGTGGAGCGCTGGGACGGGCTGCACGGCGCCGGCAGCTTCATCGCCGCCGCGGCGGCCGCCGGCGTCGACGGCCTGCTGGTGGTGGACTACCCGCCGGAGGAGTGCGAGACCTTCGTGCAGCAGCTCAAGGCCGCCGGGCTGGACCCCATCTTCCTGCTCGCGCCCACCTCCACCGAGCAGCGCATGCAGCAGGTGGGCCGCATCGCGACGGGCTACGTGTACTATGTGTCGCTGAAGGGCGTGACCGGCGCCGGCCACCTCGACACCGAGGCGGTGGCGCAGATGCTGCCGCGCATCCGCCAGCACGTGAGCGTGCCGGTGGGCGTGGGCTTCGGCATCCGCGACGCGGCCACCGCGCAGGCCGTGGGGCGGGTGGCCGATGCGGTGGTGATCGGTTCGCGCCTGGTGCAGATCCTGCAGCCGCAGTCGCGCGACAATGCGCCGGCCGCGGCGCGCGACTTCATGGTCGAGATCCGCACCGCCCTGGACGAACTGGCCAAGGAGTAGGTCCGCATGAGTTGGCTCGAAAAGCTGCTGCCGCCCAAGATCCAGCCCACCGACCCCACCGAGCGCCGCACGGTGCCCGAGGGGCTGTGGATCAAGTGCCCCTCGTGCGAGACGGTGCTGTACAAGACCGACCTGGAGCAGAACCTGAACGTCTGCCCCAAGTGCGACCACCACCACCGCATCGGCGCGCGGGCGCGGCTCGACGCCTTCCTCGACCCCGAGGGCCGCTACGAGATCGGGCAGGAGGTGCTGCCCACCGATCCGCTCAAGTTCCGCGGCAGCAAGAAGTACCCCGACCAGTTGAAGTCGGCGCTGGAGACCACCGGCGAGACCGACGCGCTGATCGTCATCGGCGGCGCGGTGATGAGCGTGCCGGTGGTCGCCGCCTGCTTCGAGTTCGACTTCATGGGCGGCAGCATGGGCTCGGTGGTCGGCGAGCGCTTCGTGCGCGGCGTCGAGACCGCGGTGGAGCAGAAGGTGCCCTTCATCAGCTTCGCCGCCACCGGCGGCGCGCGCATGCAGGAAGGCCTGCTCAGCCTGCTGCAGATGGCCAAGACCAACGCCGCGCTGACGCACCTGGCGAAGGCCAAGCTGCCCTACGTCAGCGTGCTGACCGACCCCACGATGGGCGGCGTCTCGGCCAGCTTCGCCTTCGTCGGCGACCTGGTGCTGGCCGAGCCCAAGGCGCTGGTCGGCTTTGCCGGGCCGCGGGTGATCGAGAACACCGTGCGCGAGAAGCTGCCCGAAGGCTTCCAGCGCAGCGAGTTCCTGCTGCAAAAGGGCGCAATCGACATGATCGTCGACCGCCGCCAGATGCGCAGCACCATCGCCCGCGCGCTGGCCATCCTGCAGCGGCAGAGCGCCGATGCCGTCGCCTGACGCCCGCCCAGGCCTGAACGCCGGGCCCGCGAGGGCCCGGTTTGCTTTTGGGGCCCTGCCATGAGCCTGCCCACCACGCTGGACGGCTGGCTGGCCCATTGCGAGCAGCAGCACCACAAGGTGAAGGACCGGCCGCTCGACGGCCTGCGCGCCTTGCGCGACCGGCTGGGCCTGAGGTTCGCGTGCCCGGTGATCATCGTCGCCGGCACCAACGGCAAGGGCTCCACCTGCGCGATGCTGGACGCCATCGCGCGCGAGGCCGGCTACCGCGTGGGCCTGTACAGCAAGCCGCACCTGGTGCACTTCGAAGAGCGCTGCCGCATCGATGGCCGCATGGTCGACGGGCAAGCCCTGCTGCCGCACTTCCAGGCCGTGGAGGCGGCGCGCCAGGGCCTGGCGCTGACCTGGTTCGAGTTCACCACCTTCGTCATCCTGCACGCGCTGGCCCACGCCGCGCTGGACCTGGTGGTGCTGGAGGTGGGGCTGGGCGGCCGGCTCGACGCCGTCAACGTGATCGACGCCGACTGCGTGGTGCTGACCAGCATCGACCTCGACCACATCGAGACGCTCGGCCCCGACCGCGAGACCATCGGCCTGGAAAAGGCCCACGTGATGCGGCCCGGCCGCCCGGCCGTCATCGCCGACCCGCAGCCGCCGCGCAGCGTGGTCGAGTACGGCGAGCGCATCGGCGCCGACCTCTGGCTGGTGGGCCGCGACTTCAACCACAGCGGCGACCGCCAGCAGTGGAACTGGGCCGGCCGCGGCCGCCGCTTCAATGCGCTGGCCTACCCGGCGCTGCGCGGCGCCAACCAGTTGCTCAACGCGGCCGGCGCGCTGGCCGCCTTCACCGCGCTGCGCGAGCGGCTGCCCATCACGGCGCAGGCGGTGCGCGTCGGCCTGGCCACGGTGGAGCTGCCCGGGCGCTTCCAGATCGTGCCCGGCCAGCCGGCGCTGGTGCTCGACGTCGCGCACAACGTGCAGGCGGTGTCGGTGCTGGCACGCAACCTCGACGCCATGGGCTTTTATCCGCGCACCCGCGCGGTGTTCGGTGCCATGCGCGACAAGCAGCTGGCGCCGATGATCGAGCGCATCCGCGAGCTGATCGACCACTGGGACCTGTGCGCGCTGCCGACGCCGCGCGCCGCCACGCCCGAGGAGCTGGCGGCGCTGCTGCCCGGCGCGTCGCTGCAGTGCCATGCCGACCCCGCCGCGGCCTTGCGCGCGGCGGCGGCCGCGTCGGACCCGGCCGATAGAATCGTGGTCTTCGGGTCCTTCTTCACCGTCGGCGGTGTGCTGAAGGACGGCCTGCCGCGATTGTCGGCACCGCACGCCGGTTGAGCCGCCCGCAGCGGCCCGGCTTCCACCCCTCATGGCCCTGCCTTCGTTCCTGCGACGCAAAGACTCCAAGCCCGCGGCCCCGCCGCCGGCTGCCGACCGGGCGCCCGACGACACCGGCCCCGTGCAGCAGGCCCGCGTGCGAGCCCGCCGCCGGCTGATCGGCGCCGTCGTGCTGCTGGCCATCGGCGTGGTCGGCTTCCCGATGCTGTTCGAGACCCAGCCGCGGCCGCTGCCCGGCGACATCCCGATCGAGCTGCCGCGGCGCGACGCCGCCGCCGCCCCCAAGCCCGGCGCCGTGCCGCGCCACGCGCCGGCGGTGACCGAGCTGCCGCCGGCCGAGCCCGCGGCCGCGGTGGCCACGACGCCGGCGGAAACCCCGCCGCCGACCGCGCCGACCACCGCGCCGACGAACGCGCCGACGAAGACCGCGCTGCCGGCCGAAGCGCCGCCGCCGCCCGCCGTCGCCAAGGTCGAGCCGCCGAAGCCCGAGCCGCGGCCCGAGCCCGTCAAGCCCGAAGCGCCGAAGGTCGAGACCGCGAAGGCCGAGCCAGCGCCCAAGCCGCACGATGCGCCCAAGGCCGACGGCGAGCGCGCCCGCGCGCTGCTGGAAGGCCGCGCCGACAAGCCGGCCGCGGCCACCGTTGCCGCCGCCGCCACGGCGTCCGACGCCAAGGCGGCGGCCAGCCGCTTCGTCGTGCAGGTCGGCGCCTACACCGATGCCGCCACGCTGCGCGAGGTGCGCGCCAAGGTCGAGAAGCTGGGGCTCAAGACCTACACCCAGTCGGTCGACACGGCGGCCGGCACGCGCACGCGGGTGCGCGTGGGGCCGTTCCCCGACAAGGCCGAGGCCGAGCGCGCCAGCGCCCGGCTCAAGAACGCCGGCCTGCCCGGCGCGGTGCTGACGCTGTGATGCTGCCCGAGCTGCCCTGGATCGACTGGACGCTGCTGGCCGTGCTGCTGGTCTCGGTGGTGGTCGGCCTGGTGCGCGGCTTCGTGTTCGAGGTGATGTCGCTGGTCGGCTGGGTGGTCGCCTGGTTCGGCGCGCAGTACCTGGCGCGCGAGGTCTCGCCTTACGTGCCGGTGGGCACGCCGGGCTCGGCGGGCAACATGGCGGCCACCTACCTGCTGTGCTTCGTCGCCATCCTGATCGTCTGGGCGCTGCTGGCCAAGCTGCTGCGCCTGCTGGTGCAGGCCACGCCGCTGAGCCTGCCCGACCGGCTGCTCGGCGCCGGCTTCGGGCTGCTGCGCGGCGGCGTGCTGCTGCTGGCCGTGGCCACCGTGGTGGCGCTGACGCCGGCGGCGCATTCGGCGCCCTGGCAGGCGTCCGAAGGCGCGCGCTGGCTGGGCATCACGATGCAGGGCCTGAAGCCGCTGCTGCCCGACGAGCTGGCGCGCTACCTTCCGACCTGAGGATACAACCACCATGTGCGGCATCGTCGGCGTGATCTCCAAGGCGCCCGTCAACCAGCTCATCTACGACGCGCTGCTGCTGCTGCAGCACCGCGGGCAGGACGCCGCCGGCATCGTCACGATGCAGGGCACCAAGTGCTTCATGCACAAGGCGCGCGGCATGGTGCGCGACGTCTTCCGCACCCGCAACATGCGCGCGCTGCCGGGCACGGTGGGCCTGGGCCAGGTGCGCTACCCGACGGCCGGCAACGCCTACAGCGAGGAGGAGGCGCAGCCCTTCTACGTCAACGCGCCGTTCGGCATCGTGCTGGTGCACAACGGCAACCTGACCAATGCGCAGGCGCTCAAGCAGGAGCTGTTCGACGTAGACCGCCGCCACATCAATACCGAGAGCGACACCGAGGTGCTGATCAACGTGCTGGCGCACGAGCTGGAGATGGCCGCGCGCGACCTGCCGCTGACGCCCGACGAGGTGTTCAAGGCCGTGGCTGCGGTGCACAAGCGCATCAAGGGCTCATACGCGGTGGTGGCGCTGATCGCCGGGCATGGCCTGCTGGCCTTCCGCGACCCCTTCGGCATCCGCCCGCTGTGCCTGGGCGAAGGCGACGGCGAAGTGATGCTGGCCAGCGAGAGCGTGGCCATCGAAGGCACCGGCCACCGCGCGCGGCGCGACGTGGCGCCGGGCGAGGCCATCTTCGTCGACCTGGCCGGCCGCGTGCACGCCCGCCAGTGCGCCGAGGCGCCGACGCTCAACCCCTGCATGTTCGAGTACGTCTATCTCGCGCGGCCCGATTCGGTGATCGACGGCGTCTCGGTCTACCAGGCGCGGCTGAACATGGGCGAGACGCTGGCCCAGCGCGTGATCAACGCGATGCCGCCGAGCGAGATCGACGTCGTCATCCCCATCCCCGAGAGCAGCCGCCCGAGCGCGATGCAGCTCGCGCAGAAGATCGGCCGGCCGTACCGCGAAGGCTTCGTCAAGAACCGCTACGTGGGCCGCACCTTCATCATGCCGGGGCAGGCGGTGCGCAAGAAAAGCGTGCGCCAGAAGCTCAACGCCATCGGCGTGGAGTTCCGCGGCCGCAACGTGCTGCTGGTGGACGACTCCATCGTGCGCGGCACGACCAGCAAAGAGATCGTGCAGATGGCGCGCGAGGCCGGCGCCAAGAAGGTCTACATGGCCAGCGCCGCGCCGCCGGTGCGCCACCCCAACGTCTACGGCATCGACATGCCCACGCGCGAGGAGCTGATCGCGCATGGCCGCACGGTGGAGGAGATCCGCCGCTACATCGGCGCCGACGCGCTGATCTACCAGGACGTGGACGCCATGAAGCGCGTGGTGAAGGCGCTCAACCCGAAGCTCGAAGGCTTCGAGGCGAGTTGCTTCGACGGCCGCTACATCACCGGCGACATCACGAGCGAGGATTTCGACACGCTGGAGGCGCAGCGCCGCCAGCAGCCCGAGGACGAAGACGACCCCGCGGGGTCGCGGCTTGCGCTGCAAGGCGCCCAGGACCGTTGATGAGCATTCCAAGACCCGATCTGCCGGCCGACGCGCGGCTGGAAACCCTGGCCGTGCGCGACGGCCTGCCCGCCTCGCGCTGGGGCGAGAACTCCGAGGCCGTCTACCTGACGAGCTGCTTCGTCCACCCCGATGCCGAGACCGCCGCGCGCCGCTTCGCCAACGAGGAAGACGCCTTCGTCTACAGCCGCTTCTCCAACCCCAACGTCACCATCATGGAGCGCCGGCTGGCGGCGCTGGAAGGCATGCCCGCGTGCATCGGCACCGGCAGCGGCATGGGCGCGATCCTGCTGCTGTTCATGGCGCTGCTGAAGGCCGGCGACCACGTGATCTGCTCGCAAAGCGTGTTCGGCTCGACGGTCAAGCTGCTGCAGTCCGAGTTCGGCAAGTTCGGCGTCGAATCCAGCTTCGTCAGCCAGACCGACGTGGCGCAGTGGAAGACCGCGGTCAAGCCCAACACCAAGCTGCTGTTCGCCGAGACGCCGACCAACCCGCTGACCGAGGTCTGCGACATCCAGGCCCTGGCCGACGTGGCGCACGAAGCCGGCGCGCTGCTGGTGGTGGACAACTGCATGTGCTCGCCGGCGCTGCAGCAGCCGGTGAAGTTCGGCGCCGACATCGTGATGCACTCGGGCACCAAGTTCCTCGACGGCCAGGGCCGCGTCAACGCCGGCGCGCTGTGCGCGTCGCAGGAGATGGTGGACAACAAGTTCGTGCCCATCATGCGCAGCGCGGGGATGAGCCTGTCGCCGTTCAACGCCTGGATCGTCGCCAAGGGCATGGAGACGCTGTCGGTGCGGCTGCACGCGCAAAGCGCGGCCACGCTGGAGCTGGCGCGTTGGCTGGAAGCGCACCCCGCGGTCGAGCGCGTCTACTACCCCGGGCTGCCCTCGCACCCGCAGCACGAGCTGGCGATGCGCCAGCAGTCGGGCATCGGCGGCGCGGTGCTGGCCTTCAACGTGCGCGGCGGCCGCGAGCAGGCCTTCGGCGTCATCGACGGCACGCGCATCTGCAGCATCGCGGCCAACTTCGGCGACGTGCGCACCATCATCACCCACCCGTCGAGCACCTCGCACGGCCGGCTGACCGAGGCGCAGCGCCAGGCCGCAGGCATCGTGCAGGGCATGATCCGCCTCGGCGTGGGGCTGGAGAACCTCGACGACCTGAAGGCCGACCTGGCGCGCGGGCTCGACAAGATCGCATCATGAACGGCGTGCGCACCCGCATCGCGCCGTCGCCCACCGGCTTCCTGCACCTGGGCACCGCGCGCACGGCGCTGTACTCGTGGGCTTTCGCGCGCCACCACGGCGGGCAGTTCGTGCTGCGCATCGAGGACACCGATGTCGCGCGCTCGACCGACGCCTCGGTGCAGCAGATCCTCGACGCGATGCACTGGCTGGGCCTGCACTACGACGAAGGCCCCGTCTACCAGATGCAGCGCCTCGCGCGTTACCACGCGGTGGTCGAGCAGATGATCGCCGCCGGCAGCGCCTACCGCTGCTACTGCACGCCGGAAGACCTGGACGCGATGCGCGAGGCCCAGCGCGCGCGCGGCGAGAAGACGCGCTACGACGGCCGCTGGCGCCCGGCGCCGGGCAAGACGCTGCCGCCGGTGCCGCCCGACGTGAAGCCGGTGGTGCGCTTCGCCAATCCGCCGACCGGAAGCGTTAGCTGGACCGATCTGGTCAAGGGCCCGATCAGCATCAGCAACGAAGAGATCGACGACCTCATCATTCTTCGCCCGCCGCCCGACGACGCGCCCGACGGCACGCTGGGCGTGCCGACCTACAACTTCGCGGTCGTCGTCGACGACTGGGACATGAAGATCAGCCATGTGTTCCGCGGCGACGAGCACATCAACAACACGCCCTGGCAGATCAACATCTTCCGCGCGATTGCAGGGCAGGGCACGCCGCTGCCGCAGTACGGGCACTGCCCCATCATCCTCGGCGAAGACGGGCTCAAGCTGTCCAAGCGGCGCGGCGCCGTCAGCGTCACCGCCTACCAGGAGGCGGGTTATCTGCCCGAGGCCATGCTCAACTACCTGGCCCGGCTGGGCTGGAGCCATGGCGACGACGAGCTGTTCAGCCGCGAGCAGATGGTGCAGTGGTTCGACGGCAGCCACCTCGCCAAGAGCCCCGCGCAATGGGACCCGGCCAAGCTGGCCTGGGTCAACGCGCAATACCTCAAGCAGGCCGACGATGCGCGCCTGGCCGTGCTGGCCGCCGAACAGCTGGCGCGCCGCGGCGTGGTGATCGAGCACGCCGAATCGCTGCAGCCCGGCTGCGCCTTGTACAAGGACCGCTGCAGCACCGTGGTGGAGCTGGCCGACTGGCTGCAACTGCCCTTCATCGAACTGCGGCCGCGCGACGAAGACCTTGCCGCCCACGTCACCGACGCCGTGCGCCCGGCGCTGCGGGACCTGCGCGAGCGGCTGACCGAAATCGACTGGGACAAGGCCGCGATTGCCGCCGCGATCAAGGACGTGCTGGCGCGGCACAAGCTCAAGATGCCGCAGTTGGCGCCGGCCTTGCGCGTGCTGGTCTGCGGCCGCGTGCAGACGCCGTCGATCGACGCCGTGCTGGCCCTGTTCCCGCGCGACACGGTGCTGCGCAGATTGCGCGAGGTCTGAGAACTAGGCTATAGTCATGGACTCGCTTGAACAGCGCCGGGGGTATAGCTCAGCTGGGAGAGCGCTTGCATGGCATGCAAGAGGTCAGCGGTTCGATCCCGCTTACCTCCACCAATCAAGCGTTGTTCGTGCGGGAACGGTCATGACCCCTTCGTCTAGAGGCCTAGGACACGACCCTTTCACGGTTGTAACAGGGGTTCGAATCCCCTAGGGGTCGCCAACACAGTTGGCGTAAGTTGGGCAATACAAGTTCTGGCAGCACTTGCGGTCGCGAGACCGAAACGCTGCCACCGCGCGGAGCGGTAGTTCAGTTGGTTAGAATACCGGCCTGTCACGCCGGGGGTCGCGGGTTCGAGCCCCGTCCGCTCCGCCAATCAATTCAACGGGTTGCAGCAGAAATGCCGCAACCCGTTTTTCTTTGCGTTGCCGCGAGGCGCAGACCGCGGAGCGCACCGCTTCACCGCATGACGGGATGTATGCCAATCCTGCCGGTTGGCGATATGGCGTTCACGTAATCCGTTATTCGAGATGAAAATGCGGTCGTGAGTCGGCCGGGCGGCCGGGAGATCCGGGATGGTGTTCTCCGCCCGCGATACGGTGCTCGCGCAGGAGGCCATGATGCAGACCCTGTGCCGTTGGTCAGAGCGCCCCGCCGGCGCGCAGGGCGGCCAGCTCCGGTTCGCCGTATCCCAGCTCGCGCAGGATCGACTCGCTGTGCTCGCCGACTGCGGGCACGGCATCCATGCGGTAGTCGAAGTCGCTGTTCACGCCGGGCGGCAGCATGGCCGAGAGTTCGCCCGCGGGCGAGCCGATGGTGCGAAAGCGCTCGCGTGCGTTCAGTTGCGGGTGATGCCACAGCGCGCCCGCATCGTTGACCTGTGCGTTGGCGATCTGCGCCGCGTCCAGCCGCGCGATGACCTCTTGCGCGCTCAGCGGGGCGAACGCTTCTTCGATCAGCCGCTTGAGCGGCGCGCGGTTCTCGCTGCGCCTGGCGTTGGTGTCGAAGCGCGGGTCGCTCATCAGCTGGGGTTGCCGCAGCACCTTCTCGCAGAAGGACTTCCACTCGCGCTCGTTCTGCAGCCCGAGCATGACGGTCTTGCCGTCGCCGGCCGTGAAGGGCCCGTACGGGTAGATGGTGGCGTGCGCCGCGCCGTTGCGCGAAGGCGCGGCCTGCCCTTCGTAGGCGTAGTACATCGGAAAGCCCATCCACTCGCCCATGGCCTCCAGCATGGAGACGTCGACGCGCGATCCCCGCCCCGTCCGCGCCCGCTGCAGCAGCGCGGCCAGGATGCCGGTGTAGGCATACATGCCCGCCGCGATGTCGGCGATGGAGTTGCCGGCCTTGGCGGGCTCGTCCGGCGTGCCGGTGATGGACAGAAAGCCGGCCTCGCTTTGCACCATCAGGTCGTAGGCCTTCTTGTCGCGGTAGGGGCCGTCGTCGCCATAGCCCGAGATGTCGCAGACGATGAGGCGGGGATGGTCCGCGCTCAGGCTGGCGTGGTCGAAGCCCATGCGGGCCGCGGCACCGGGCGCCAGGTTCTGCACCAGCACGTCGGCTCGGCCCACCAGCCGCTTGAGCGCTGCCAGCGCCTGCGGCCGCTTCAGGTCCAGCGCCAGGCTTTGCTTGGAACGGTTGACCCACACGAAGTGCGACGCCAGGCCCTTGGTGCGGTGGTCGTACTCGCGCGCGAAGTCACCCGCGCCGGGCCGCTCCACCTTGATCACCCTCGCGCCCAGGTCGGCGAGCTGGCGCGTGCAAAAGGGCGCCGCAATCGCGTGCTCCAGCGACACGACCGTGATGCCGTCGAGTGGGGGTTCCATTTCAGAAGCTCCGGGGCAGGCCCAGCGCGTGCTCGGCGATGAAGGAATAGATGAGGTTGGTCGAGATCGGCGCCACCTGGTACAGGCGCGTTTCGCGGAACTTGCGCTCCACGTCGTATTCGTGGGCGAAGCCGAAGCCGCCATGGGTCTGCAGGCACATGTCGGCCGCCTGCCACGAGGCCTTGGCCGCCAGGTACTTGGCCATGTTGGCCTCGGCGCCGCAGGCCTGGTGCGCATCGAACAGCGAACACGCCTTGAAGCGCATCAGGTTGGCCGCCTCGGTCTCGATGTAGGCATCGGCCATGGGGAAGGCGATGCCCTGGTTCTGGCCGATGGGCCGGTTGAAGACCACGCGCTCGCTGGCGTACTTGCGTGCCTTGTCGATGAACCAGTAGGCATCGCCGATGCACTCCGCCGCAATCAGCGTGCGTTCGGCGTTCAGGCCGTCCAGGATGTACTTGAAGCCCTTGCCCGACTGGCCGATCAGGTTCGCGGCCGGAATCTCGAGGTTGTCGAAGAACACCTCGTTGGTCTCGTGGTTGACCATGTTCGGAATGGGCCGGACGGTCATGCCGTTGCCGATGGCTTCGCGCAGGTCGACGATGAAGATGCTCATGCCATCGCTCTTCTTCTGCACCTCGGCCACGGGCGTGGTGCGCGCCAGCAGGATCATCAGGTCGGAATGCTGGATGCGCGAAATCCAGACCTTCTGCCCGTTCACCACGTAGCGGTCGCCCTTGCGCACGGCGGTGGTCTTCAGCTGGGTCGTGTCGGTGCCGGTGGTCGGCTCGGTGACGGCCATCGACTGCAGGCGCAACTGGCCGCTGGCGATGCCGGGCAGGTACTGGCGCTTCTGCTCGGCCGACCCGTGGCGCAGCACGGTGTTCATGTTGTACATCTGGCCGTGCAGCGCGCCGGCATTGCCGCCGGAGAAATTGATCTCCTCCATGATCACGGAGGCTTCGGCCAGCCCGAGGCCCGAGCCGCCGTAGTCCGCGGGAATCAGCGCCGCCATCCAGCCCGCGCCGGTCATCGCGTCGACGAAGGCTTCCGGGTAGCCGCGCGCCGTGTCGACGCTTTGCCAATAAGCGCTGTCGTAGCGGCCGCACAGGTCGCGCAGCGCTTCGCGCATCTCCTGGTGATCGTCGGGGGCGGGGATCTCGGTCTTCATGGTGTGCTCGTCTCGTCGGGTCCGAAAAGGGGGCGTCACGCGAAGCGGATGTCCGCCTGCATCGTGAGCCAGCCCTCGTGGTCGTGGGCCCACAGCTTGGCGCTCTTTCCGTCGGCGGCGGGCTTGCCGCAGACCCGGAAGGGATGGAGGTCGAGGGTCGGGCGCACCGCCTTGAAGCTGAAGGCGGCCACCTGGGCACCGGGCCGCTCGCGGCGGGCCAGTTCCACCAGCAGCGTGGCAATCATCGGTCCGTGCACCACCAGCCCGGCGTAGCCTTCCTGCTCGGTCGCGTAGCTGCGGTCGTAGTGGATGCGATGGCCGTTGAAGGTGAGCGCCGAGTAGCGAAACAGCAGCACCGGGTCGGGCACGATCTCGCGCGACCAGACGGCGTCGGTCGGCGCGGCCTCGGGCGCGGGCGATACGTCGCCAGGCTGCGCCAGCGCGCGGTAGACGATGTCCTGCTCTTCGCTGATGCAAGGCGTGCTGCCGCGCCGAACCTCGTGCTGCACCTTGACGAACACCAGGTCGCCGGTGCGGCCGGCCTTGTGGGCGACCGAAGCGATGCGCGACGTGCGTTGAATCGCGTCGCCCACCTGCAGCGGCGCATGCCATTGCAGGCGGCTGCCGGCCCACATGCGGCGCGGCAGCGCCACCGGCGGCAGGAAGCCGCCGCGGCGCGGGTGGCCGTCGACGCCGATCTCGTCCCGCGGCGCCTGCGGCAGGAAGTACAGCCAGTGCCACAGCGGCGGCAGGTCGGCCGGCAGGTCGGCCGGACGCAGGTTCAAGGTGGCGGCCATGCCGCGCACCGGCACCTCGGTCACGCTGTCCGCCAGGGTTTCGGTACGGCCTTCCCAGCTGCGAAGATGGGCCAGCGCCTCGGGGGTCATGCGGGGGGCGGTGTGGTCGGTGGGGTGGGTCTGCATGCCCCGATGTTCGCTCACGGCGGGCCACCAAGACAATGCGCAAGTTTGGAGCGCAGCCTTCCAAATTTCAAAAGCCTGCTGGTCTAATGCGGCGATGGACTTCGACCTGCTCGATTTGCGGCTGTTCCAGGCCATCGCGTCGCTGTCGAACATGACCCGCGCCGCGCAGGCGCAGCACCTGTCGTTGCCCGCCGCCAGCGCGCGCGTGCGGGCGCTGGAGCGGCATGCCGGCGTGCCCTTGCTCCAGCGCGAAGCCCGCGGCGTGCGCTTGACGCCGGCCGGCGAGGCCTTCCTGCACCACGCACGGGGCATCCTGCGGCAGACCGAGGCACTGCGGCTGGACTTGCGCGACTGCGTTCGCGGGCTGCGCGGGCATCTGCGCATCCATGCCAACACCACCGCGGTGACCGACATCCTTCCCGCGGTGCTGCCGGCCTTTCTGCGCGGCAATCCGAAGGTCAACGTCGACATTCAGGAGCGGCAGAACGAAGAGATCGCGCCCGCCGTGCTGGAGGCGCGGGCGGACGTCGGCATCGTCTCCACCCGCATGGAAGTGCCGGGCCTGCGCAGCTTGCACTTCAGCACCGACCAGCTGGTGCTGGTGGTTCCCAAGGGCCATCGCTTCGCGCGCCGCAAGCGCATGGCGTTCGCCAGCACGCTGGAAGAGTCGCACGTCGGCACGCGCGCCGGCAGCACCTTGCGCCAGCATCTGGTCCACGTCACGGCGCTGATGGGACGATCGATCCACTTCCGCGTGGAGCTGTCCAACTTCGACGCCGTGTGCCGCATGGTGGCCGCCGGCGTGGGCATTGGCGTGGTGCCGGAGATCAGCGCGAGACGGCACCTGGCGCTCCTGCCGATCGTTCAAGTCGAACTCAGCGATGCCTGGCGTGTGCGTGAACGTTGCGTGCTGATCCGTGACGACGAGGCGCTGCCGGGCTATGCCAGGTCGCTGGTGGACTCGCTGCTCGGCTTCGAGGCCTGGCCGGCGCAAGTCTGAAGTGCCGCCAGCGAGCGCCTGTCGCCGCGGCGGCGAAGCGCTCGCGCCGCGGCGCATCACCGCTCTTCAGGCGGCCGCCGCCGGCACCGGCCCGGTCGATTCGCGCACCACCAGCGAGGCCTCGACTTCGTAGTGCAAGGCCGTCGGCAACGACGCCAGCGTGTGCACCAGGTACTCGCCGGCGCGGGTCCAGATCTCGTCGGTCGGCAGGTGCATGGTGGTCAGGCTGGGCCGCAGGTGCCGGCTCCACTCCAGGTCGTCGAAGCCCATGATCGACAGGTCTTGCGGCACGCGCAGGCCGCGGCGCTCGGCTTCCAGCAGCACGCCGTAAGCGATGACGTCGTTGCCGCAGACCAGCGCGGTCGGCCGCGCGGCGGCGTCGGGCGGCAGCAGCGTGCGCGCGGCCTGGCGGGCATCGTCCAGGTGGTAGGGCACCTCCACCGTCCAGCGCGGCTCCAGCGTCAACCCCGCTTCGGCCAGTGCGCGGCGCACGCCCAGCACGCGGGCCGACGCGCGGTCGTTGTGCAGCGCCAGCGCACCGACCATGCCGATGCGCCGATGGCCGAGCCCGATCAGGTGCCGGCAGGCGCGGTAGGCGGCGGTCTCGTTGTCGGCGCCGACGCAGGCATAGGGCCGCTCGGGGTGGTAGACGCCGACGTTGACGAACGGAATGCGCTGCGTGGCCAGCAGGCGGCGCAGGCCGTCGGTGTGCACGTCGCCGCGCAGGATCAGGCCGTCGACGCCGCGCGCGATCATGTTCTGCGCCTGGCGCTGCTCGACCTCGGGGTCGTAGCCGCTGGTGGCCAGCAGCAGCAGGTAGTTCTTCAGCGAGAGGTAGCGTTGCAGCGCCTCGACGCCGCGCGCGAACATCGCGTTGTCCACCGTCGGGATCACGGCGCCGATGGTGCGCGTGCGGCGCGACGACAGCGCGCGCGCGGCCGCGTCGGGGATGTAGCCCAACTCTTGCGCTGCCGCGTCGATGCGCGTGCGCAGCTCCGGCCGCACCGAGACCGTGTGGTTGAGCGCGCGCGAGACGGTGGCGATCGACACGCCGGCATGGCGCGCCACGTCGCGGATGCCGATCGTCTTGGGCTTCATTTTGAGAAACAGTTTTCAGACAACGATACCGCAATGCTGCCAGCCCTCGCGGCGCCGATCTCCAGGGAAATCACCTATGAAAGTCTTAATTCGATCATGGGTGATGCGTTGACCAGGCCGGCCGCAGCTTCCAGAATGTTGAAACCGTTTTCTAACCGACAAAACCGTCCCAAGGAGACCCCATGCGAACGATGTTCCGCCTGACTGCCGTGGCTTTCGCGCTGGGCCTGGCCCTGGGCGCGCAGGCGCAGGACTTCAACTGGCGCAAGCACGAAGGCAAGACCGTCACCTTCCTGGTCAACAACAACCCGATCGGCAACGCGCTGGTCAAGTTCAAGCCCGAGTTCGAGAAGCTGACCGGCATCACCGTCAAGGTCGATGGTTATCAGGAGCAGCAGATGCGCCAGCGCCTGGTGACGGTGATGAATGCGCGCAGCGACGAGGTCGACCTGTTCATGTCGCTGCCCTCGCGCGAAGGCCTGCAGTTCGCCAAGGCCGGCTGGTACGCCGACCTCAACGACTTCATCAAGAGCGCGGCCGCGAAGGACTACGACTTCAAGGACTTGAGCGCGGGCATGGTGGCCGACGCCACATACGACGGCAAGGTGATGGGGCTGCCGCTGAACGTCGAAGGCCCGGTGGTCTACTACCGCAAGGACCTGCTGCAGAAGTGCGGCGTGCCGGTGCCCAAGACGCTGGCCGAGATGGAGGCCGGTGCCGCCAAGCTGAAGGCCTGCGACGCCAACGTGGCGCCTTTCGTCAGCCGCGGCTTGAAGCCGGCGGCGCCTTTCACCTTCAGCGTGTTCCTGCACAACCACGGCGGCGAGTACATGAAGGACCGCAAGTCGCAGCTGTGCAGCGCGGCCGGCCAGGCGGCGCTGGGCCAGTACAGCCGCATGCTGAAGGACTTCGGGCCGCCGGGCGTCGTCAACTACAGCTTTCCGCAGATCAGCTCGCTGTACCGCGAAGGCCGCGCGGTGATGGCCTTCGAGTCGACCAACGAATTGCGCAACGTGATGGACGGCGGCGCGCGGCTGAACGACACCGGCATCATGCCGCTGCCCGCGGGCCCCGGCGGCAGCAAGCCGACCGTGATCGGCTGGACGCTGTCGATCAGCGCGCACAGCAAGAACAAGGACGCCGCGTGGTACTTCCTGCAATGGGCCACCGGCCGCGGCATGCAGGAGAAGCTGGCGCTCGAAGGCATCGCGCCGCCTCGCGCCAGCGTGGCCGGCGCGCCGGAGTTCAAGAAGTGGATCGACGAAGTGCCGGTGCGCCGCGAATGGATCGCCGCGCTGAACACGCTCAGCCAGACCGGCATCTCCGAGGTCGGCTATCCCATCGTCGCCAACCCGGCCTCGCGCGAGCCCATCGGCCAGGCCATCAACGAGCTGCTGCTCGGCCAGAAGACCGTCGCGCAGGCCTGCGCCGATGCCGATGCGGCGTTGAACGCCTTGATTGCCAAGAACTGAGCGCCGAGCACTGGAGCGCCAGGAACCGCAGCGGCAAGACCGAGCGCCCACGGCAGCGCCTGCGATGAGCTTGTTCGCATTTCCCGCCGGGTTTCGCGTGCTGGTGGTGGGCGGCGCCGGTGACATCGGCTCGGCCATCGCCGCGGCCTTGCTGGCCGAAGGCTGCGAGGTGGTGGCCACCGGCGTCGATGGCGCGGCCGTCGCCGCCTGCCGGCTGCCGGCGGGCGAGCGCTTGTCGCTGCGCCCGCTCGACGTGACCGACGACGCGGCCATCGCCGCCTTCGTCGGCGGCCTCGGCCGGCTCGACGCGCTGGTCAATGGCGCTGGCATCCTGGCGCGGCACCGCGAGTACGAGTTGCCGGTGTTCCAGAAGGTGCTCGACGTCAACCTCACCGGCACCTTCCGCCTGTGCACGGCGTGCAAGCCGCTGCTCGCCAACAACGGCGAGCGCGGCGGCGCCATCGTCAACATCGCCTCGATGAACGCCACGGCGGCGCTGCCGTGGATCCCCGCGTACTGCGCCAGCAAGGCCGGCGTCGTGATGCTGACCAAGTCGCTGGCCATGGCCTGGGCGGCCGACGGCATCCGCGTCAACGCGCTGGCGCCGGGCTATGTCGAGACGGCGATCAACGCCGAAGGGCGCAAGGACCTCGCCTTCCACGCCCGCATCGCCGGCCGCATTCCGCTCGGCCGCTGGGCGCAGCCGGCCGACATCGCGCCCGGCGCGGTGTTCCTGTGCTCGCCCGCGGCGCGCTACGTCAACGGCACCGTGCTCGCCGTGGACGGCGGCTTTCTCGCGGGCTGACGCGATGAGCCAGTCCATCGGCACCCGCCGCCAGCTCTACGCGCTGTCGACGCCGGCGGTCGTCTTCACGCTGGCGTTGATCGCCTTCCCGTTCGGCTACACGATCTGGCTCAGCCTGCACGAGGTGGCCATGGGCGCCGCGCCGCGCTTCAACGGCGTGGCCAACTATGCCGCGATGCTGCGCGACGCCGAGTTCTGGAACGGGCTGTGGATCACCTTCGCCCTGTACCTGCTCTCGCTGCTGCTGCAACTGGTGTTCGGCACCTGGATCGCGCTGCTGCTGCACGGCGCCAAGCGCCTGTCGGGCCTGGTGCGCACGCTGATGATCTCGCCTTTCGTGCTGCCGCCGGTGGTGGTCGGCATGATGTGGCTGGTCATCCTCGACCCGGCGATCGGCGCCGCCAACTGGCTGCTGCAGCAGGGCGGGCTGCCGCGCTCCGACTGGCTGGCCTCGCCGACCTGGGTGATCCCGACCATCGCCTTGATCGACACCTGGCAGTGGACGCCGTACGTGGCGTTGATCGTGCTGGGCGGCCTGCAAGGCCTGCCGCCCAACGTCTACGAGGCGGCGCAGATCGACGGCGCCTCGCGCGCGCGCATCTTCCGCCGCATCACGCTGCCGCTGCTGCTGCCCACGCTGGTCACCGCGGCCATCCTGCGCAGCGTCGACCTGCTGCGCTTCTTCGACATCATCTACATCACCACCCAGGGCGGGCCGGGCAATGCGTCTAACACGCTCAACATCTACGGCTTCCGCAAGGGCTTCGAGTTCTTCGAGATCGGCTACGCCAGCGCCTTGATGATCACGCTGTCGACCATCGTGCTCGGCGCCGTGCTGGTGCTGACGCAGGCGCGCAAGCGCGTCGCGTGGTGAGGGGCGGCCCGATGGACGAGCGCTGGATCCGCCGCCTCAACACGCTGCAGATCGTCGTCGTCGCGATCCTCATCCTGCTGCCTATCGCCTGGATGCTGCTGGGCTCGTTCAAGCCCTCGTCGCAGGTGACGGCGTACCCGCCCAAGCTGTTCTTCGCGCCCACGCTGGACAACTACCGCCAGTTGTTCCAGACCACGCCGTTCGCCCACTACACCTGGAACAGCGCCGTCGTCACCGTGGGCTCGACGCTGATCGGCCTGCTGCTCGGCGTGCCGGCCGCCTTCGCGGTGAGCTGGACGCGCATCAACTGGCCGGCCACCGTGACGCTGCTGGCGCGCATGGCGCCGGGCACGCTGTTCCTGCTGCCCTGGTACCTGGTGTTCCGTGAACTGGGCATGATCGGCAGCTACTGGGCGCTGATCCTGACGCACGCCGTCATCACCATGCCCATCGCGCTGTGGGTGCTGCTGCCGTTCTTCGACAGCATTCCGCGCAGCGTGCTCGAAAGCGCGCAGGTCGACGGCTGCAGCGTGCCGCGCATCCTCTGGCGCATCGCGCTGCCGCTGGTGATGCCGGGGCTGGTGGTGTCGGCGATCCTCGCCTTCGTGTTCTCTTGGAACTACTTCCTGTTCGCGCTGGTGCTGTCGAACGGCGACACCAAGACGCTGATCGCCGCGTCGTTCAACTTCATCGGCGAGGGCGCCACCTACTGGGGCGCGCTGATGGCCGCCGCCACGCTGATCGCCCTGCCGCCGCTGGTGCTGGCGTTCATCGTGCAACGGCGTCTGGTCGCCGGGCTGGCGATCGGCGCGGTCAAGGGTTGAGGAGTGTCGTCGATGCAAACCGCCTTCTTCCACGGCGAACGCCGGATCACGCTGCACGAGACGCCGCGCCCCGAGCCGGCGCCCGGCGAGGTGTTGCTGCGCGTGCGCCGCGTGGCGCTGTGCGGCTCGGACGCCAAGCCCTGGGTCAAGGGCCAGAAGGTGACGCCGGGGCACGAGATCCTGGGCGTCGTCGAGCAGCCCGGCCACCGGCTGCACGGCCAGCGCTCGCTGGTCTACATCCCGGTGTTCTGCGGGCATTGCAGCGCTTGCACGATCGGCGACACGCACATGTGCCAGACGATTTCGCTGCTGATGGGTTGGGACAAACCTGGCGGTTATGCCGAGTACCTGGCGGTGCCCGAGCAATGCCTGCTGCCGGTGCCCGACGACATCGAGGACGAGCTGGCGCCGCTGCTGCTGGACACCATCGGCACCACGGCGCACGCGATCCGCTTCGTGATGCGGCTGGCGCCGCCCGACGAGCCCGGCGCCGTGCTGGTGACCGGCGCGGGGCCGGTGGGGCTGGGCGGCATCATCGCGCTGCAGAACCTGGGTTACCGCGACATCTTCGTCTCCGACCTGAAGGAAGAGCGCCTCGCGCTCGCCGAATCCTTCGGCGCGCGGCGCCACCCGGTCGGCGATGCCTCGCGCAAGTTCCGCCTGATCGTCGAATGCAGCGGCGCGCACGCGGCGCGCAGCCTGGGCATGGAGATCGTCGCGCCGCGCGGCGTGCTGGTGCTGGTCGGCGAGAACGACAACCCCTGGCCGGTGCAGGAGAACAAGGCGATCCGGCGCAAGGACTTCCACATGGTGCGCACGTTCTATTTCCCGGTCGGCGACTTCGCCGCCAACGTCGAATGGCTGCGGCGCGACAAGGCGAAGTACCGCCGCCTGGTCGACGCGCAGTTCGGCCTGGACGCGCTGCCCGAGATGTTCGCGCGCTTCGCCGCCGGCGAACTGGTCAAGCCGATGCTGGCGTTCGACTGAGATGGCCGGCATCCGACTCCGCGCGCTGACCAAGAAGTACGGCGCCGTCACCGTGATCCCGGCGATCGACCTGGAGATCCACGACCGCGAGTTCGTCGTCTTCGTCGGCCCGTCGGGCTGCGGCAAGAGCACGCTGCTGCGCATCATCGCCGGGCTGGAGCCGATCGACGGCGGCGACCTCTTCATCGGCGAGCGCCGCGTCAACGACGTGCCGCCCGCGCAGCGCGACATCGCGATGGTGTTCCAGGACTATGCGCTCTATCCGCACATGAGCGTGTACGACAACATGGCCTTCGGCCTGGAGATGCGCGACACGCCCAAGGACGAGATCGCCCGCCGCGTGCAGCGCGCGGCCGAGCAGCTGCACATCGCCGAGTACCTGCAGCGCAAGCCCAAGGCCTTGTCGGGCGGCCAGCGCCAGCGCGTCGCCATGGGGCGCGCGATGGTGCGCAACCCGCAGGTCTTCCTGTTCGACGAGCCGCTGTCCAACCTCGACGCCAAGCTGCGCGGCGAGGTGCGCACCGAAATCAAGGCGCTGGCGCAGACGCTGCAGACGACGATGATCTTCGTCACCCACGACCAGATCGAGGCGATGACGATGGCCGACCGCATCGTCATCCTGAAGGCCGGCGTCGTGCAGCAGGTGGGCACGCCGCAGCAGGTCTACAACGAACCGGCGAACGCCTTCGTCGCCGGCTTCATCGGCTCGCCGACGATGAACTTCTTCACCGCCCAGCGCGCCGATGGCGGCCTGCGCCTGGCCGACGGCAGCGTGCTGCCGCTGCCCGCGACGCGCGCGGCGCTGCTGGGCAGCCGGCCGAGCGTGCAGCTCGGCGTGCGGCCCGAGCACCTGGCGCTGCGGCCGGCCGGGCCGGGCGCCGTGCCGGTGACGGTGGGCGTCGTCGAGCCGCTGGGTTCCGACACGCTGGTGTACTTCCAGTTCGACGGCAAGCGCCAGGTCGCGCGCGTCGCGCCCGAGCTGACGCCGACTGCCGGCGACACGGTGCACGTCGGCGTGGACATGGGCCGCGCCCATTTGTTCGACGCGGCCAGCGGCCTGGCCTTGCGCTAGCCGGCCATGGCCGACCGCCGGCACGAAGGGCTTGCGATGGCGAACGACGAGCGCGCCGCGTTGCACCAGCGCATGCGCGGAACACTGCAGCAGCGCTTGAGCGCTGCGCCGCCGCTGGTGTGCGTGGGCCTGACGGCCTACGACCTGACCTGGGAGGTCGAAACCCTGCCGAGCGGCAGCGGCAAGAGCCGCGCCGCGAACTTCCGCCAGGGCGGCGGCGGCATGGCCGCCAACGCCGCGGCCGCGGTGGCCCGGCTGGGCGGACGCGTGCATTTCTGGGGCCGCGCCGGCGACGACGCCGCCGGCCACGCGATGGCCGATGAACTGCGGGCGCTCGGCGTCGACGTCAGCGGCCTGCGGCTGTTCGCGGGCGCGCGCTCGTCGGTGTCGGGCGTCGTCGTCGATGCGCAAGGCGAGCGCAGCATCGTCAACTTCCGCGGCGCGGCGCTGCCCGACGATGCGGCCTGGTTGCCGCTGGCCGTGGTCGCCGGCGCCGGCGCCGTGCTGGGCGACGTGCGCTGGCCGGCGGGCGTGGCCGCCGCCTTCGCCACCGCGCGCCGGGCCGGCGTGCTCACCGTGCTGGATGGCGATGTCGCCGAGCCGGCCGTCTTCGATGCCTTGCTGCCGCTATGCGACTACGCGGTGTTCTCGCAGCCCGGCCTGGCCGGCTATGCGCCGGGCCTGGGCGACGACGAAGCGCGGCTGCGCCACGCGCTGGCGCGCGGCTGCCGCGTTGCGGCGGTGACGCTCGGCGAGCGCGGCGTCGTCTGGTCCGATGGCCCCGCGCTGCAGCGCCAGCCGGGCTTTCGCGTCACCGCGGTCGACACCACCGGCGCCGGCGACGTGTTCCACGGCGCGCTGGCGCTGGCGCTGGCGGCGGGCGTGGACGCGGCCGAATCGTTCCGCTTCGCGGCCGCGGTGGCCGCCTTGAAGTGCCAACAACCCGGTGGGCGCGCCGGCATCCCGGACCTGCCGCAGGTGCTGGCCGCGCTCGACCAACTCAAGGAGTCATGACATGCAACTTCGCCTCGGCAAAACCTGGGGCCTGCGGCGCATGGCCGACGATGCCGGCCATTTCACGATGGTCGCGCTCGACCAGCGCCCGCCCATCGTCAACCTCGTGGCCGCCAAGCGCGGCATCGCGCCTTCGGAGGTCGGCTTCGCCGACATGACGGCGGTGAAGCGGCTGCTGGTCGAAGTGCTCGGCCAGGGTTCGAGCGCGATGCTGATGGACCCGAACTTCGCGTTGCCGGCGGCGCTGGACCAGTTGCCGCCGCACACCGGCCTCGTCATCACGCTCGAAGACCATCGCTTCCGCGACACCGATGGCGGCCGGCTTTCGCATTCGATCCGCGACTGGAGCGTCGAGAAGATCAAGCGCGCCGGCGCCGACGGCGTCAAGGTGCTGGCCTGGTACCGGCCCGACGCGGCGGCCGACGTGCTGGCCCACCAGCGGCACTACGTGCGCAGCATCGGCGATGAATGCCGGCGCTGGGACATCCCCTACGTGCTGGAGTTGCTGGTCTACCCCTTCCCGAAGAGCGCCGGCCACACCACCGACTACGTCGAGGCGCCGGAGAAGATGCCGCAACTGGTGCTCGACAGCGTGGCCGAGTTCGCCAAGCCCGAGTACGGCGTCGACCTGTTCAAGCTGGAAGCGCCGCTGCCCGGCGCCACGCTGCCGGCGCCCGACGGCAGCGCCGCGCACCGCAGCGCGCAGCGCTGGTTCGACGACATGGGCGCGTTGTGCCGCGGCGCCGGCATCCCGTGGGTGATGCTGTCGGCCGGCGTCACGCCGCCGCAGTTCCTGCGCGTGATGGACTACGCCTACGCGGCCGGCGCCAACGGCTTCCTGGCCGGCCGCGCCATCTGGTGGGAGGCGATGCAGTCGTTCCCCGACCTCGCCGCCTGCCGCGCGCTGCTGCAGGCTCAGGGCGTCAACACCCTGGCCGAACTGGGCGCGCTGACGCGGCGCGCCGGCCACGCCTGGCGGCCCGACTACAGCGCGTTCGCCGCGATGCATGCCGAAGGCGAGCTGTGCGCGGCTTACGCTTGAAACGAGCGGACACCCGGCGGCGCAGGCGCCGCCGGGTGGGTGGCTGATGCGCGCCGGGTGCGCGCCGGGTGCGCGCCTACTGCGTGCGGTTCGCGAAGGCCTTCAGCGTCGGGTTGTCGTCGACCAGCTTGAGGTATTGGCCGGTGATGTAGGTCTTGGCGTCGGGGATGTCGGTGATCGTGCCCACGCTCTTCAGGTAGCCCGACAAGGCGTCGAAAGCGCCGTCGACGACCGAGGGACCGGCGGCGCGCGAGAACAGCTTCATCTGCTCGTCGAGCGTGAAGATCGGGCGCGCCATCTCCGACTTCAGGTGGCCGTCGTTGAGCTTGATGCCGTTGGCTTCGAAGAACTTGCGCAGCGCCGCCATGAACTCGGCCGGGTTGTTCTTCTGGTAGCTCACGGCGCGCAGGTACACCGCCAGGAACTTGGCCACCGCCTCGGGGTTCTGCTGCGCGAACTCCTTGCGCGTGATCAGCGCGCCGAGCACGCGCGCGCCCGCGTCCTTGCCGCTGCACACGGTCTCGGCGCCGACCTGGTCGCCCAGCGTGTAGGTGTTGGGCGCCCAGGTGCCGGCCAGCAGGCCGTTGCCGCCGGTGTAGGCCGACACCAGCTGCGCCGGCGCCAGCGGCACGATGTTGACCTCGCTGCGCTTGAGGCCCCACTTCTGCAGGCAGGCCATGGTGGCGTATTCGCCGGTCGAGTTCGGACTCAGCAGGATCTGCTGGCCTTTCACTTCGCGCGCCGGGTTGGCGCGAATCGCCGCCAGCTTGTCGGCGCGCGCGACCAGCGCGTTGGTGGCCGACTCGTCGTTGGTGAGGCCGATGGTCACGATGTCGTAGCGCTGCGCGCCCAGCACGGCCGGCGGCGAGCCGGTGCCGCCGACATCCCATGACCGGCTGGGCGCGCCGGCGATCTGCTGCGCGCCCGCCGGGTAGGCCACCAGCTCGGGCTTCAGGCCGGCCTCGGCCCACCAGTTCTTCTCGGTCGCCAGGAAGATCGGCAGCGCCCAGTACGCGACCTGGTAGCTGATCTTGATGGGCGTCGGCGCGGGCTGCGCCAGCGCGGGCAGAGGGCTGGCGGCGAATGCCGCCGCGGCCAGCGCGAGGGCGAAGGTGGGGCGCCGGAGGCGGCGGTGCGGCATGGTGGGTCTCCTTCTTCGAGTGGGCGCGCCGTGGACGAACGGTTTCCGTTTTGCGTGTAGATCTGAAAGCGCGTTCAATCTATCCTGATCGCCGCGGCAGAGGCTGTCAATCCATCTTTCCCTTGCAGCGCGCTGAAATTGGGTTTTCCCCAATGACGGCGGCGGCGCGTGGATGCTGCAATCCGGCCGAAATCATGAATGCGCTTTCAGACGATTGGGTGGCCGACGCGCCGGCCGGACCGACCTGCACGCTGAAGGACCTGGCGGCGCGCAGCGGCATCTCGGCGGCCACGCTGTCGCGCGTGCTCAACCATCCGCAGATCGTCCGCCCCGACCTGCGCGCGCGCGCCGAGTCGGTGCTGGCGCAGGCCGGCTACGTGCCGCACGGCGCGGCGCGGTCGCTGGCCTCGCGGCGCACGCGCACCTTCGGCGCCGTGGTGCCCACGGTCGACAGCGCGCTGTTCGCCAAGATCGTCGAAGGCCTGCAACTTCGCGGCCGCGCTGAGGGCTACCAGCTGCTGGTGGCCAGCAGCGGCTACTCGCCGGCGCGCGAGGCCTCGCAAGTGCGCTCGCTGGTCGAGCGCGGCGTCGACGGCGTGGTGCTGGTCGGCGCCGTGCATGCCGAGTCGACGATCCAGATGCTGCAGGCGCGCGGCATCCCGTTCGTCTCCACCTGCCACCACGATCCGCGCGCCCCGTGGCCGACGGTGGGCTGGGACAACGTGGCCTCGGCCGAGCGCGTGGCCGACTACCTGCTGGACATCGGCCACCGGCGCTTCGCCGTGATTGCCGGCATCACCGCCGACAACGACCGCGCGGCCGATCGCGTCAACGGATTTCGCCAGGCCATCGAGCGCCGCGGCGGCCTGCTGCCGGCGGCCGACATCCTGCAGCGGCCCTACACCGTGGTGGAAGGCCGCGGCGCCATGGCCGCGCTGCTGCGCCGCCCGACGCCGCCGACCGCGGTGCTGTGCGGCAACGACATCCTCGCCTTCGGCGCGCTGCAGGAATGCCTGTGGCAGGGCGTCGACGTGCCGGGCCGCATCTCCGTCACCGGCTTCGACGACATCGAGATGGCGGCCCATTGCTGGCCCGGCATCACCACGCTGCACGTGCCGGCCACCGCCATCGGCGAACGCGCGGCCGGCGTGCTGCTGGCGGCCATTGCGGGCGAGGCCGCCGGCGGCGACGACCACGTGAACCTGGAGCTCGAACTCATCCTGCGCGGCACGACGGCGCCGCCGCCCGGCGCGCGCCCGGTGGCGCGGCGCGCGGCCGCGCCGGCGCGGGCGGTGACGTCGGCGAAGTTGGCGAAGGCGGCGAAGGCGGTGAGCGCAACGAAGGCCACGAAAGCCACGAAAGCGACGAAGGCGACGAAAGCGACGAAGGCGAGGCGCTCATGACGCGGGTGGCATTCCTCGGTCTCGGCGTGATGGGCGGCGCGATGCTGCGCAACCTGGTGCGTGCCGGCTTCGACGTGGCCGGCTACGACGTGTCGAGCGCCGCGCTGCAGCGCGTGGCCGACGCCGGCTGCCGCATCGCGGCGTCGCCGGCCGATGCCGCCGCCGGCGCCGACGTGCTGATCACCATGCTGCCCACCTCGCAGCACGTGCGCGAGGCGCTGTTCGGCCGCGACGGCGCCGCCGCCGCGCTGCCGCGCGGCGCGGTGGTGATCGAGATGAGCACCGGCGACGCCGTGCAGACCGACCGCATCGCCGAGGAACTGGCCGCGCTGGGCCTGCGCTGCATCGACGCGCCGGTGGGCCGCACGCCGCGCGAAGCCGCCGCGGGCAAGGCGCTGATCATGGCCGGCGCCGATGCCGACGACCTGGCGCGCGTGCGCCCGCTGTTCGATGCGATGGCCGACACGGTGGTGCACGTCGGCCCGCGCGGCAGCGGCATCCGGCTCAAGCTGGTCAACAACTACATGTCGATGGTCGGCATGGTGCTCACCGCCGAAGCGCTGATGTTCGCCGCCAAGCTGGGGCTGGACCGCGACACCACGGTGCGCGTGCTGTCCAACACCACGGCCGGGCGCGGCCAGTTGCTGACCAACTTTCCGCGCAAGGTGCTGGCCGGCGACGTGACGGCGGACTTCCCGCTGCGCATGGGCCTGAAGGACATCCACCTGGCGCTGAACCTCGCCAACTCGGTGGGCGCGCCGCTGGGGCTGGGCGGCTACGCGCGCGAGATGTTCGCGCTGGCCCGCTCCTGGGGCCGCGAAGAGCAGGACTGCACCGCCATGCTGCTGCTGCTGGAAGACGTGGCGCACCTGCCGCGCGACGGCGAGGCCGCGGCATGAACGGCGCCGCGGTGCCCGGCACCGCAGCGCCGCCGCGCGCGGCGGCCGTGCCGCGCCGCTGGACCGGGCAGCGGCGCTTCTTCATCGGCGCCGCGGCCTTCGCGATCGCCATCGCCGCGTGGTTCCTGCTGGCGCGCCTGGGCGTCGTCAGCGGCGGGCGCTTCCCGACGCCCAGCGACGTGTGGCGCAGCGCGCGCCAGATCGCGTTCGAGCCGGGCTACGCCGGCGGCACCTTGTGGCAGCACGTCTTCCACAGCACGCGCCTGGTGCTGCTGGGCTTCGCGGTGGCCATCGGCACCGGCGTGCCGCTGGGCCTGCTGATGGGCACCAGCCGGCGCGCCGACCTGCTGATCGGCCCGATCTTCTCGATGCTGCGGCCGATCCCGCCGCTGGCCTGGATTCCGCTGGCCATCCTGTGGCTGGGCCTCGGCGACGGCGCCAAGATCTTCCTGATCTGGGTGTCGGCCTTCACGCCGGCGCTGATCAACACCTACGCCGGCGTGCGCAGTGTCGACCCCACCTTGATCGAGGCGGCGCGCGTGCACGGCGCGGGCCCCGGCCGGCTGGTGCGCGACGTGCTGGTGCCCGGCTCGCTGCCGATGATCTTCACCGGCCTGCGGCTGTCGCTGCAGACGGCGTGGATGACGCTGGTCGCGGCCGAACTGGTGGGCGCCTTCACGGGGCTGGGCAAGGTGCTGGCCACCGCCTCGCTGGACATCAACCCCGGCATGATCCTCTACGCGATGGCCTGGGTCGGCGTGATGGGCGCCCTCTCCACCAAGCTGCTGGCGCGCATCGAGAACAAGGTCTTGCCATGGCTGAAGCACTGAGCGTGCCGGTCGTCGCCGTCGGCGCCGCGGCGCGCCGGGCGCGGGCGCGCTCGCGCGAGGCCTGGCTGCTGCCGGCGCTGGGCGTGCTCGGCTTCTTCGCCTTGTGGCAGGCGGTGGCGATGAGCGGCTGGGTGCCCGAGCGCTACCTGCCGGGCCCGCTGACGGTGGCACGCACGATCGTGGAGCTGTCGACGAAGCCTTACTCGGGCGCCACGCTATGGGGGCACTTGTCGTCGAGCCTCGTGCGCTTCGGCACCGGCTTCGCGCTGGCCGCGGCCATCGGCATTCCGCTGGGCTTGCTGATGGGCTGGTACCGCTGGCTGGACGATGTCGTCAGCCCCTTCTTCGAAGCGCTGCGCTTCATCGCGCCGATCGCCTGGGTGCCGTTCGCCGGCCTGTGGTTCGGCACCGGCATCGGCGGGCCGACGCTGGTGATCTTCTCCGGCGCCTTTCCGCCCTGCCTGATCAACGCCTACCGCGGCGCCAAGTACGTCGACCGGCGCCTGGTCGAAGCGGCGCGCACGCTGGGCGCCGGCGGCCCGCGCATCGTGGCCGAGGTGCTGCTGCCGGCGTCGCTGCCGGCCATCGTCGCCGGGCTGCGCGTCAGCGCCGGCATCGGCTGGCAGTCGCTGATCGGCGCCGAGCTGATCGTCGTCGCCAGCGGCGTCGGCTACATGATGGTGCAAGGCCAGTTGAACGTGCTCACGCCGGTGGTGATGGCGGGCATGGTGGCCATCGGCATCGTCGGCGTCGTCATCGACGTCGTGCTGCGCTGGTTCGAGAACCGCATCCGCAAGAGCTGGGGACGCTGATGGGCTGCATCCGCTTCGAGAACGTGCACCGCGACTTCACGCGCGGCGGCGAATCCTTCCAGGCGCTGGTCGACGTCAACCTGGAGGTGGCCGACCGCGAGTTCGTCGCCATCGTCGGCCCCTCGGGCTGCGGCAAGACGACGCTGATGCGCATGGTGGCGGGGCTCGAATTTCCCAGCGCCGGGCGCGTGACGGTCGACGGCCACGAGATCACCGACGCCGGGCCCGACCGCGCCGTCGTCTTCCAGGCCTTCGCCTTGTTCCCGTGGAAGTCGGTGGCCGACAACATCGGCTTCGGCCTCAAGTGCAAGGGCCTGCCGCAGGCGCAGCGCTCCGAGGTGATCGCCCGCTACATCGAGTTGATGGGCCTGGTCGGCTACGAGAACGCCTTTCCGCACCAGCTCTCGGGCGGCATGCAGCAGCGCGTGGCCATCGCGCGCAGCTACGCGCTCGACCCCGGCGTGCTGCTGATGGACGAGCCCTTCGGCGCGCTCGATGCGCAGACCCGCGTGGTGATGCAGGAAGAGCTGATCCGCCTGGCGCGGCAGAACCCGCGCACCGTGCTGTTCATCACCCACGCGGTGGAAGAGGCGGTCTACCTGGCCGACCGCGTCGTCGTGATGAGCCGGCGGCCGGGGCGCATCAAGGAGATCGTCGACGTCGGCCGCGTGCGCCGCGCCGAGGGCTGGGACCGGCTCGACCACATCGAGGAGGTGATGGACACCGCCTCCTTCGTGCACCTGCGCACCCACATCTGGCGCCTGCTGCGCGAGCAGCAGCAGGTGGACGCCGTTGCCGTCTGACCCCTACCCACACCCCCACCCGCACCACCACCACCACCACCATCCCCACCGGAGCCTCGCATGGGCGTGAGCTATCTGAAGCAGGCGAGCAAGACGCCGCAGACCGAAACCGCCACCGCGCAAAAGGTGGTCGACGAGATGCTGGCCGAGATCGCCGCCAACGGCGAGGCCGCGGTGCGCGCCTACGCCAGCAAGCTGGACGGCTGGGACGCCGAGGTGGTGATCGGCCGCGACGAGATCGAGCGCCGCTCGGCCGAGGTGCCGGCCGCCGTGCGGCGCGACATCGACTTCGCGATCGACCAGGTCAGCGCCTTCGCGCACGAGCAGCGCCGTTCGCTGCACGAGTTCGAGGTGGAACTGCACCCCGGCGTCACCGCCGGCCAGCGCGTGCTGCCGGTCAACGTGGCCGGCTGTTATGCGCCGGCCGGGCGTTATGCGCACATCGCCTCGGCCTACATGGGCGTGGCCACCGCCAAGGCGGCCGGCGTCGGCACCGTCATCGCCTGCTCGGGCCCGTTCCGCGGCGGGCCGATGCACCCTTACGTGCTGTATGCCTTCGCGCGCGCCGGGGCCGACGTGATCCTCACGCTCGGCGGCGTGCAGGCCATCGCCGCCATGGCCTACGGCTTGTTCACCGGCCGGCGCGCCGACGTGATCGTCGGGCCCGGCAACAAGTTCGTCGCCGAAGCCAAGCGCACGCTGTTCGGCCGCGTCGGCATCGACGTCTTCGCCGGCCCGTCGGAAGTGGCGGTGATCGCCGACGACAGCGCCGACCCCGCCATCGTCGCCAGCGACCTGGTCGGCCAGGCCGAGCACGGGCACGAGTCGCCGGCCTGGCTGTTCACCACCTCGAAGGCGCTGGCCGCCGAGGTGATGCGCCGCGTGCCCTTGCTGATCGAGGCGCTGCCGCCGATCGCGCGCGACGCCGCCGGCGCCGCCTGGCGCGACTACGGCGAGGTGGTCGTCTGCGACACGCGCGACGAGGTGGCGGCGCTGTCCGACCGCTACGCGCCGGAGCACCTGGAGGTGCATGCGCGCGACCTCGATGGCTGGCTGCAGCGGCTCACCTGCTACGGCTCGCTGTTCCTCGGCGAGGAGACCACGGTGGCCTACGGCGACAAGGCCAGCGGCCCCAACCACGTGCTGCCGACCAAGGGCGCGGCGCGCTACTCGGGCGGCCTGTCGGTGCACAAGTTCATGAAGACGCTGACCTGGCAGCGCATGACGCGGGAAGCGGCGCGCGACATCGGCGAGGTCACGGCGCGCATCTCGCGCCTCGAAGGCATGGAAGCGCATGCGCGCACCGCCGACGACCGGCTGGCCAAGTACTTCCCCGGCCAGCGCTTCGAGCTGGGCACGCCGGTCGACGCATGAACCCGGCGCTGGCCTCGCTGTTCGACCTGTCGGGCCGCCGCGCGCTGGTGACCGGCGGCAACGACGGCATCGGCCTGGCGATGGCGCGCGCGCTCGGCCTGGCCGGCGCGCGCGTGCTGCTGGTGGCGCGGCGCGAAGCCGCGCTCGAACAGGCGGCCGCCGGCTTGCGCGCCGAAGGCATCGACGCGTCGTGGCTGACGGCCGACCTCACCGACACGCCGGCGCTGGCCGCGACGGCCGCGCGCGCGCAGGCGGACGGCGCGGTCGACATCCTCGTCAACGCCGCCGGCGTCAACCTGCGCCAGCCGTTCGAGGAAGTCACGCCGGCCGCCTGGCAAACGCACCTGGCGCTGCACCTGGGAGCGCCGTTCTTCCTGACGCAAGCGTTGGCGCCGGCGATGCGTTCGCGCGGCTGGGGCCGCATCGTCAACCTGGCCTCGCTGCAAAGCCAGCGCGCCTTCGACCACAGCGCGCCCTATGGCGCGGCCAAGGGCGGCGTGGTGCAGTTGACGCGCGCCATCGCGCAGGCCTGGTCGCGCCACGGCATCACCTGCAATGCCATCGGCCCCGGCTTCTTTCCCACCGCGCTGACGGCGCCGGTGTTCGCCGACGCGGCGCTGGCCGCCGGCCACGCGCAGCGCACCTGCATCGGCCGCAACGGCGCGCTCGACGACCTGGTCGGCGTGACCGTCTTCCTGGCCAGCGCGGCCAGCGCCTACATCACCGGCCAGACGCTGATGGTCGATGGCGGCTACACCGCGCGCTGACAGCGGCCCACCGAGACTGCGATGAAAGCCCTCGTCTACACCCAACCCGGCGAAGTGGCGCTGCAAGACGTGCCCGAGCCCGTTGCCGCGCCGGGCGAAGTCGTGCTGCGCATCGACGCCGTGGGCGTCTGCGGTTCCGACATGCATGCCTGGCACGGCCACGACCCGCGGCGCCAGCCGGGCCTGGTGCTCGGTCACGAGTTCGTCGGCACCATCGAGACGTCGGCAGCGCCCGGCTTCGCGCCCGGCCGGCGCTACACCGGCAACCCACTCATCACCTGCGGGCATTGCGACTACTGCGTGCAGGGCCGCAACAACCTGTGCGTCAACCGCACGATGGTCGGCATGACGCGGCCCGGCGCCTTTGCCGAGCGCATGAGCCTGCCGGCGGCCTCGCTGATCGCCATGCCGCAAGACCTGTCGACGCGCGCCGCGGCGCTGACCGAGCCGGCGGCCACTGCCTGGCACGCCATCGAGATGTCGATGCGCGCGCTGGTGCGGCCGCTGCACGAGTGCCAGGTGCTGGTCATCGGCGGCGGCGCCATCGGCCTGCTGGCGGCGCTGCTGCTGCGCCACCTGGGCGTCGCCGGCCTGACGGTGTCGGAAGCCAACCCCTTGCGCCGCGACGCCGTGGCGCGGCAGGTGGGCTGCGCCACGCTGGACCCGCGCGCCGCGGCGCCGCCGGAGTCGGCCTTCGACTACGTGATCGACGCCGTCGGCGCCGCCGCCACGCGCCGCCAGGCGCTGGCCAGCGTGCGCCCCGGCGGCGTGCTGATGCACGTGGGCCTGCAGGACTGGGCCAGCGAGATCGACATGCGCCGCCTCACGCTGGCCGAGATCACGCTGCTGGGCACCTACACCTACACCACCGCCGACCTGCGCGCCACGGTGGCGGCGCTGGCGCGCGGCGCCTTCGGCGACCTCTCGTGGGTGGAAGAGCGGCCGCTGGCGCAGGGCCAGCAGGCCTTTCTCGACCTCGACGCCGGGCGCTGCGCGGCGGCCAAGGTGGTGCTCGTTCCTTGACCCGTTGAACGCTCGATTGACCGAACCCGATTGCCGACCGAACCGATGAAGACCGTCGAACTGAAGCCCGAAGTGCCGTGGTCGCGCGCCGTCGCGACCGAGGCGGATTGGAAAGCCATCCCCGCGCCCGAACTGCGCCGCATGATCGAGCAGATCCTGCTGATCCGCCGCTTCGAAGAGAACCTGCTCGACCTGGGCACCGAGGGCCTGCTGCACGGCCCGGCGCACGCCAGCATCGGCCAGGAAGGCGCGGCGGTCGGCTGCATGGCGGCGCTGCAGTCGGCCGACAAGATCAACGGCACCCACCGCATGCACCACCAGTTCCTCGCCAAGGCGCTGAACCATGCCACGCCGGCGGGCTACGACCCCGCGGCCGACGCCTTCGCGCCGGCGATGCAGGACGTGGTGTACCGCACGCTGGCTGAGATCCTCGGCCTCACGCCCGGCTACGGCGGCGGGCGCGGCGGCTCGATGCACCTGAAGTGCGACGACTGCGGCGTGCTCGGCTCCAACGCCATCGTCGGCGGCAACATCCCGCACGCCGCCGGCTACGCGCTGGCCGAGAAGCTGCGCGCCAGCGGCAACGTGGCGGTGGCCTTCTTCGGCGACGGCGCCATGCAGAACGGCGCCGCCTACGAGGCGATGAACCTCGCCGGCCTGTACCGGCTGCCGGTGATCTTCTTCTGCGAGAACAACCTCTACGCGGTGTCGACCCACGTGCGCGAGCAGACGGCCGAGCCGCGGCTGTCGGGCCGCGGCATCGCGCTGGGCATTCCGGGCCTGTCGGTCGACGGCATGAACCCGGTGCTGGTGCGCGCCGCGGTGGCGCGCGCCCGCCAGGCCATGGCCGAAGAGCCGCGGCCCTGGCTGATCGAGGCCGAGACCTACCGCTTCCTGCACCAGTCGGGCCCGCTGCCCGGCAGCGCCTTCGGCTACCGCGACAAGGACGAAGAGGCGGCCTGGCGCGCGCGCGACCCGGCCGTGCAGATGTGGGCGCAGCTGGTCGAGCGCGGCATCGTGCAAGCCGCCGAGCGGCCGCGTTATGAAGAGCGCGTTGCCGCCGCGGTGCAGGCCGCCACCGCGCGCCTGGTGGAAGCCGCCGCCGGCGGCGGCCGGCGCCTGCTGCCGGCGCTGTGGCCGCGCGCCGAGACGGTGGAGCAGGGCATCCGCGGCGACCTGTCGGAGCTGGCCGGATCGAACGTGCGCGAGCAGGGCGAGCCGGGCGAACCCGGTGCGGCGGCCGCCGCGGCCGCCGCGCCGATGAAGTTCGTCGACGCCATCTCGCTGGCCGCGCGCGAGGCGATGAAGCGCGACGAGCGCATCGTCATCCTCGGCGAAGACGTGCACCACCTGCGCGGCGGCACCGCGGGCGCGACCAAGGGCATTGCCGAGCTGTTCCCAGCGCGGCTGCTGGGCACGCCGATCTGCGAGAACGGCTTCACCGGCCTGGCGCTGGGCGCCGCGCTCAACGGGCTGCGGCCGATCGTCGAGATCATGTACCCCGACTTCGCGCTCGGCGCCGCCGACCAGCTGTTCAACCAGGCGGCCAAGGTGCGGCACATGTTCGGCGGCGCGGCGGCCGTGCCGCTGGTGGTGCGCAGCCGCGTCTCGGCCGGCAGCGGCTACGGCTCGCAGCATTCGATGGACGCGGTGGGCCTGTTTGCCCAGTACCCCGGCTGGCGCATCGTCGTGCCGGCCACGCCGCACGACTACATCGGCCTCTTCAATGCCGCGGTGCGCTGCGACGACCCGGTGCTGATCATCGAGCACCAGTCGCTGTTCCAGACCGCGGGCCCGGTGACGGCCGACGACGTCGACTACATCGTGCCTTTCGGCCGCGCCCGCATCGCGCGCGCCGGCACCGCCTGCACGGTGCTGGCCTATGGCGGCGGCGTGCTCGAAGCGCAGGCCGCGGCCGAGGCCACCGGCATCGACGCCGAGATCATCGACCTGCGCACGGTCGACCCGCTGGGCCTGGACTGGGACACGGTCGGGCGCAGCTTGGCGCGCACGCACCGCTTGCTGATCGCCGAAGAAACGGCGCGCGGCACCTCGCTCGGCGCGCACCTGGTGCGGCGCGCGCAGGAGCTGTTCTTCGACGAGCTCGACCACGAGATCGTGCACACCAGCGGCACGCATTCGTCGCCGGTCGTCTCCAAGGTGCTGGAACGGGCCGCGCTGGCGCGGCGCGAAGAGTTCGCCGCCGGCCTGCGCGCGGTGGTGGCGTGAGGTGACGATGACCACCACCAACAAACCCCTGCTCGACGGCCTGGTGATGCGGCCGCATCACACGGCGCTGTGCGTCGACGACTTCGAGGCCGCGCGAGCGTTCTTCACCGAGCTGATCGGCATGCGCGTCGAAGGCGAGATGGACCAGCGCGGCGAGCCCGAACTGGGCCTGGTGGTCGGCCTGCCCGGCGCCTTGATCCGCTGGGCGATGCTGGAGCTGCAGGGCTACCGCGTCGAGCTGTTCAAGTACTACCGGCCGCACGATGGCCGGCGCATCGGCCTGCGCCAATGCGACCGCGCGCTGACGCACATCGCCTTCCAGGTCAGCGATGCCGACGAGACCTACGCGCGGCTGCGCGCCGCCGGCGTCGAGACCTACTCGGCGCCGCAAAACCTGCGCGGGGGGCGCACGCGGCCTTTCTATGCCGTGGGGCCGGAAGGCATCGCGGTCGAGTTCATCCAGTTGCGCGACGCTGCCGAGTTGCCGGCTGCGGCCTGACCGATTTCGACGTCGCATGTACAAGACCGTGATCCGACTGCCGCGACTGGGCGGCAACGAAGCCGAAGCCAAGATCCTGGCCTGGAAGAAAGCGCCCGGCGAGCCTTTCGCCAGCGACGAGACGCTGCTGGAAGTGGAGACCGACAAGGCCGTGGTCGAAGTGCCGGCGCCGGCCGCCGGCGTGCTGCGGCGCCGGCTGAAAGAGGCCGACGACCATGCCGACTACGACGAGGCGCTGGCCGAGGTCGAGCTCGAAGGCGAGGGCCCCAGCGATGGCGCGAGCGGCGAGCCGGAAGCGGCCGCCCCCGCGGCGCCGAGCCCGCCGCCGCCCTTGACGGCGGCGGCCGATGGCGGCGAAGCGGACCACGCGACGGCCGGCGTCGGCATGGCCGTCGGTGGCGGTGACCCGACGCGCCGCATCGCCTCGCCCGCCGCGCGCCGCGCGGCCCGCGACGCCGGCATCGAACTGGTTGGCCTGCGCGGCAGCGGCCCGCGCGGCCGCATCGTGCTGCGCGACCTGCCTTCGGCCGCGGCGGTGACGGCGGCGGCCGGCGACTGGCACCTGCGGCGCTGGAACGCCGCCGCCGGCGCCAGCGTGGCGCCGTCGACCGTGGTGCTGATCCACGGCCTGTACGGCGACGTCGACACCTGGGCCGGCCTGGCCAAGGGCTTGGCCGATGCCGGACAGCCGGTGCTGGCGCTGGACCTGCCGCTGCACGGCGCGACGCGCGCGACGGCGCGCTCGCTGCCCGAGATGGTGGCGGGCGTGCGCGCGCTGCTCGACGCGCAGGTTCCCGGCCCGCGGCTGCTGGTCGGCCACTCGCTGGGCGGCGCGGTGGCGATCCGGCTCGCGCAGGCCGATGGCGGGCGCCGCATCGACGGCCTGGCGTTGATTGCGCCGGCAGGCCTGGGCACCGAGATCGACCAGGGCTTTATCGACGGCATGCTGAACGCGCGCGAGCCCGGCCTGCTGCGGCGCGAGTTGCAGAAGCTGACCAGCCGGCCGCAACCGCTGGGCGAAGCCTGGATCGCGGAGTTGCATGCGCGCCTGCGCGAACGCGCGGACGACCTGCGCTCGCTGATCGACGGCTTCGCCGTGCGCGGCACGCAGCAGATCGACCTGCGCGCCGACCTCGCGGCGCTGGCCGCGCAAGGCCTGCCGGTCGCCGTGCTGTGGGGGCGGCGCGACCGCATCCTGCCGTGGCGCCAGGCGCTGGACCTGCCGCCGTCCGTGGCCTTGCACCTGTTCGCCGAAGCCGGCCACATGCCGCAGACCGAGCAGACCGCCGTGGTGCTGCAGGTGCTGCAGCAACTCGCGCGGCTGGCGCCGCCGGGACCGGCCCTGCGCGCGGCTTGAGCCGAGCCGAAGCGGCGAAACAAGCGCGTCAAGCGTCACAGGCGCCACAGGCGCCACAGGCTCCTCACACCGGCCGCGACAACAGGTGCACGTAGTCGTGGCGGGCCGTGTTGATGGTCGACAGGCGAAACTCGACCGGCTTGTCGCCGAAGGTCAGCGCGGTGCGGTGGACCTCCATCACCGGCGAGCCGGCCTGCACGCCCAGGATGCGTGTGGCGGTGCGGTCGGCGCCCACGGCGCGGGCGCGCTCGTGCGCCCGCGTCACGGTGATCGCGAACACCGTCTGGTAGAGGTGGTAGATGGTGCTGGGCCGCTCGCGAAAGCGCCGCTCGGTCAGCCCCTTGTACAGCGACGCGGGCAGCGCCAACCGGTCGTGAATGACGGCCTGCCCCTGCAGCAGCAAACGGTTCTCGATCTCGAAGATCGGCTCGCCGGCCTTCAGCCCCAGCGCCGCGGCCTGCGTCTCGCCGGCGCGGGCGCGGTCGAAGTGCAGCAGCTCGACCTTGGGCACTTCCTGCAGGCCGTCGCAGCGCTCGACGTGGAAGAACTGGAACAGGAAGCGGTCGGCATTGTGGACGGCGACGAAGGTGCCGCGGCCATGCTGGCGCACGACGATGTGCTCGGCGACCAGTTCGTCCACCGCATGGCGCACCGTGCCGATGGAAACGCCGAAGGCGCGCGCCAGGTCGGCCTCGCTGGGCAGGGCCGAGCCCGGCGTGCACGATCCGTGCTCGATGGCCTGCAGCAGCGCGCGCTTGACGGCCCGGTACAGCGAGCCCGCCACCGTGCCCGGCTGCACGCGCTCGAACCGGGCCTCCGTCGGGGTCGCCGTTCGGGCCGCCGTCCGCATCGACGCACGCGGCTTGGTCGTCATGATTTTGGCGCTACCATCCAAGTCATCTAAATGACCTATTTGACGCGCCAGTCTACAGGGCCCGACACTGCGCCGTCACGACTTCAACGCATTTCGCTGCCAGGAGCACTTCAGATGATTCACTTCGTGTTGCACGACGCCAAGGACACGGTGGCCGTGGTCGTCGTCGAGGGCGTGAAAGCCGGCCAGACGCTCAGCGGCTGGATCATGGACGAAGACCGCATGACCAGCCTCGAAGCGCGCCAGGACATCCCCATCGGCCACAAGATCGCGCTGAAGGACATGGCCACCGGCGACACCGTGTGGAAGTACGGCATCGACATGGGCAAGGTGGTGGCGCCGATCAAGGCGGGCGAGCACGCCCACGTGCAGAACATCAAGACCAAGCGCTGGTAAGCAACAAGGAACGTACATGCCCGTCATCCAATCCGACACCACCTTCCTCGGCTACCGGCGCGAGAACGGCCGCGTGGGCGTGCGCAACCACGTCGTCATCCTGCCGCTGGACGACTTGTCCAACGCCGCGGCCGAGGCCGTCGCCCACAACATCAAGGGCGCGCTGGCGATCCCGCACCCCTACGGCCGGCTGCAGTTCGGCGCCGACCTCGACCTGCACTTCCGCACCCTCATCGGCGCCGGCTGCAACCCCAACGTCGCCGCCGTCGTGGTGATCGGCATCGAGGACGGCTGGACCAAGAAGGTGGTCGACGGCATCGCCGCCACCGGCAAGCCGGTGGTCGGCTTCGGCATCGAAGGCCATGGCGACCACGACACCATCATGCGTGCCAGCAAGGCGGCGCGCGAGTTCGTCCAGTGGGCCAGCGAGAAGCAGCGCGAGGCCTGCCCGATTGCCGAGCTGTGGGTCTCCACCAAGTGCGGCGAGAGCGACACCACCAGCGGCTGCGGCGCCAACCCGACCGTCGGCAACGCCTTCGACAAGCTGCACCCGCTGGGCAACTACCTGTGCTTCGGCGAGACCAGCGAGATCACCGGCGGCGAGCGCATCGTCGCCGAGCGCTGCAAGACGCCCGAGATCGCCGAGCGCTTCATGTTCATGTTCAACCGCTACCAGGACATGATCAACCGCCACAAGACCACCGACCTGAGCGAAAGCCAGCCGACCAAGGGCAACATCGCCGGCGGCCTGACGACCATCGAAGAAAAGGCGCTCGGCAACATCCAGAAGATCGGCAAGAAGTGCACGGTCGACGGCGTCATCGACAAGGCCGAGCTGCCCACGCACCCGGGGCTGTGGTTCATGGATTCGTCGTCGGCGGCGGCCGAGATGGTGACGCTGTGCGCCGCCAGCGGCTACGTCGTCCACTTCTTCCCCACCGGCCAGGGCAACGTGATCGGCAACCCCATCCTGCCGGTGATCAAGATCTGCGCCAACCCGCGCACGGTGCGGCTGATGAGCGAGCACGTCGACGTCGACAGCTCCGGGCTGCTGCAGCGCGAGATCACGCTCGACCAGGCCGGCGACAAGCTGCTCGAATGCATGCTGCGCACCGCCAACGGCCGGCTGACGGCGGCCGAGGCGCTGGGCCATCGCGAGTTCGTGCTGACGCGTTTGTACGAAAGCGCCTGAGGCCGCATGGCGCGCATCGTCATCGCCGAGTTCATGGACGACGCGGCCGTCGCGCGGCTGCAGGCCGCGCACGACGTGCTGTACGACGCGCAACTCGTCGACGACGCGCCGCGCCTGCTGGCCGCAGCGGCCGCCGCCGATGCGCTGATCGTGCGCAACCGCACGCAGGTGCGCGGCGAACTGCTGGGCGCGCTGGCGCGCTGCCGCGTGGTCGGCCGGCTCGGCGTGGGGCTCGACAACATCGACGTGGCGGGCTGCGAGCAGCGTGGCATGCAGGTGATCCCGGCGACCGGCGCCAACGCGCTGAGCGTCGCCGAATACGTGATCGGCACCGCGATGCTGCTGCTGCGCGGCGCCTACGGCGCCAGCGCCGAGGTGGCGGCCGGCCGCTGGCCGCGCGCCCAGCTGTCCAACGGCCGCGAGCTGGCGGGCAAGACGCTGGGGCTGGTGGGCTTCGGCGCGATCGGCCAGACCACGGCGCGGCTGGCGCGCGCGCTGTCGATGGACGTGATCGCCTTCGATTCGATGCTCGACCGCGGCCACCCGTCGTACGACGAACTGGGCGTGGCCTGCGAAGGCTTGCAGGCCGTGCTGGCGCGCGCCGATGTCGTGAGCCTGCACGTGCCGCTGGTCGAGTCGACGCGCAACTTGATCGACGCCGACCGCCTGGCCGGCATGAAGCCGGGGGCCGTGCTCATCAACACCTCGCGCGGCGGCATCGTCGACGAAGCGGCGCTGGCGCAGGCGCTGCGCAGCGGCCACCTGGGCGGCGCGGCGCTCGATGTCTTCGAGACCGAGCCGCTGCCGGCGCACAGCGCGCTGGCCGACGTACCCCACCTGCTGCTGACGCCGCATGTCGCCGGCGTGACGCACGAGTCGAACCAGCGCGTCAGCAGCGTCATCGCCGACCAGGTGCTGGAGGCGCTGGCGCGCGCATGACCACGATGACGCTGGAGCAGGCGGCCGCAGCGGTTGCCTCGGCATTGCGACGAGCCGGCGCCAACGACGGCATGGCGCAAGCCGCGGCGCGCGCGCTGGTGCTGGCCGAAGCGCAAGGCCTGGCCTCGCATGGCCTGAGCCGCGTGCCGCAGTACGTGGCGCACCTGAAGCTGGGCCGCGTGAACGGGCAGGCCGTGCCCTCGCTGCTGGGCGGACGCGGCGGCGCCGTGCGCGTCGATGCCCACGAAGGCCTGGCCTTTGCGGCCTGCGAGCTGGCCGTGGACGAAGCGATCCGCCGCGCGCGCGAGTTCGGCATCAGCTTCGCCGGCGTGACCAACAGCCACCACGCGGGCGTCATCGTCGACCACCTGCGGCCGGTGGTGGCGGCCGGCATGGTCGGGCTCGGCTTCGCCAACTCGCCGGCGGCGATGCCGGCGGCCGGCGGGCGCCACCCCATCTTCGGCACCAACCCGGTGGCGGCGGCCTTCCCGCGCCGCGTGGCCGGCGCCACAGGCGCCAACGCCGCCAACGCGGCCGCGGCGGACCCGCTGCTGATCGACCTCAGCCTCGCCGAAGTGGCGCGCGGCAAGGTCATGCTGGCGGCCAAGCAAGGGCGGCCCATTCCGCCCGGCTGGGCGCTCGATGCCCAGGGACAGCCGACCACCGATGCGCAAGCGGCGCTGCAGGGCTCGATGCTGCCGGTGGGCGCGGCCAGCAGTGCCAAGGGCGCGATGCTGGCGCTGGTGGTCGAGCTGCTGGTCACCGCGTTGATCGGCGCGCAGTTCGGCTTCGAGGCATCGAGCTTCTTCGTCGACGAAGGCAACCGGCCGCGCATCGGCCAGGCCTTCATCGTCGTCGACCCCGCGGCGCTGGCCGGCGCCGAGGCCTACTTCCAGCGCGTGGAAGTGCTGGTGGCCGAGATGCTGGTCGACGATGGCGTGCGCCTGCCCGGCGCGCGCCGCGAGGCCTTGCGCCGCCAGGCCGAACGCGACGGCATCGACGTGCCGCCAACGCTGTTGCCCCCGCCGCCTTCTTCCGACCACCAGGAGACCTGAAGATGATTCGACGAGCCCTGCTTCGAAGCGCCGCGTTCATGGCGATAGCCGCGGCCGGCGCCATCGCTGCCGCGCCCGCCGTCGCGCAGGACTACCCGAAGCCGGGCAGCACGATCCGCTACGTCGTGCCGTTCCCGCCCGGCGGGCTGACCGACGTGATGGCGCGGCTGGTCGCGCAGCAGCTCGGCAGCAACTGGAAGCTCAACGTGGTGGTCGACAACAAGCCGGGCAGCGGCGGCATGATCGGCGCCGATGCGGTGGCCAAGGCGGCGCCGGACGGCTCGACCATCCTCGCCGTGACGATGGCGCATGCGGTCAACGCGACGCTGTTCCGCGACCGCGCGCCTTACGACTTCGAGCGCGACCTGCGCGCCGTGGCGCTGCTGGCGGGCAGCCCGATGCTCGTGGTCGTGCCGACCGCCAGCCCGATCCGCGACCTGAAGGACCTGGTGGCGCAGGCCCGCGCGCGGCCGCTGAACGCCGGCTCCAGCGGCAACGGCACGCCGCCGCACCTGACGCTGGCGCTGTTCAACCTGCAGAACCAGACGAAGATCCAGCACATCCCGTACAAGGGCGGCGCGCCGTCGATGACCGACCTGATCGGCGGCCAGCTCGACGTCATCTTCAGCAACTTTCCCGAGTCGGTGGCGCACGTCAAGGCCGGCAAGCTGCGCGCGCTGGCGATCACCAGCGCACAGCGTCACCCGGCGCTGCCCGACGTGCCGACGGCGGCCGAAGCCGGCATGCCGCAACTGACGGTGGAAAACTGGACGGCCATCATGGCGCCGGCCGGCATGCCCGACGCCGCGGTGCAGGCGCTCGGCAACGAGGTCGTCAAGATCATGGCGGCGCCCGACATGGACGAGAAGGCCAAGGCCCAGGGCTTCCGCGTCGATGCGCGCGGGCCCAAGGCCTTCGGCGAGTTCGTGCACAGCGAGGTCAAACGTTGGGCCGGCGTGGTGCAGGGCGCGGGCATTCGCGCCGAATAGCGGCGCTGCCCACAACCCTCCGCTACATCAGCGCCACGCCCTTCACCTGGGCGTACAGCGCCTCGCCCGGGCGCAGCGCCAGCGCCTCCTGGCTCTTGCGGGTGATGCGGGCCAGCAGCCGGGCGCCGCCGTCGTCGGCCGCGCGCGGCTCGCCGATGCGAAGCTGCAGCAGCACGGTGCCGTGGTCGACCTGCAGCTCGTCCAGCCGGGCCGGCAGCACGTTGACGATGCTGGTCTGCTGCGGCCGCTGGCGCGTCACGCTGACGTCGCGCGCCAGCACGCGCGCGCGCACGCGGCTGCCCACGGCGGCCGGGCTGGCGCCGACCCACAGCGTGCCGCCGGCGAAGCCGATCTGCGTGAGTGCATAGGCCGGGTCGTGGGCCAGCACCTGGGCCTCGATCACCACGCCGGCGTCGTCGGCATGGGCCAGCGGCAGGTCGGGCCGGGCCAGCAGTTCGGCCAACGGGCCGGCGGCCAGCACGCGGCCGGCGTCCATCAGCACCAGGTGGTCGGCCAGGCGCGCCACCTCGTCCATCGCGTGGCTGACGTAGACGACGGGCAGCGCCAGCTCGCGTTGCAGCCGCTCCAGGTAGGGCAGGATCTCGGCCTTGCGCGGCGCGTCCAGCGCGGCCAGCGGCTCGTCCAGCAGCAGCAGCTCGGGGCCGGTGGCCAAGGCGCGGGCAATGGCCACGCGCTGGCGCTCGCCGCCGGACAAGGTGTCGGGCCGGCGCGGCATCAGCGCGGCGATGCCCAGCAGATCGACCACCGCGTCCAGCGACACGCGCTGGCCGCTGCCGGGGCTGCGGCGGCGGCCGTAGGCCAGGTTGCCGGCCACGCTCAGGTGCGGGAACAGCGCCGCTTCCTGGATGACGTAGCCGATGGCGCGGCGGTGCGTGGGCACGAAGACGCCGGCGGCGTCGTCCTGCCACACGGTGGCGCCCAGCGCCACGCGGCCCTGCGCGCGCTCCAGCCCGGCCAGCGCGCGCAGCAGCGTGGTCTTGCCGCAGCCCGAGGGGCCGAACAGCGCGCTGACGCCGGCGCCGGGCAGGCGCAGGTCGACATCGAGCGTGAAGCCGCCGCGCGGCAGCCGCAGGCGTGCGTCGATCATGCGGCGGCGACGGGCCGCCGCCGCCGGTTCAGCATCGACAACGCCACCAGCACCAGCAGCGCGAACACCACCATGCCGGCGGCCAGGCGGTGCGCGGCCTCGAACTCGGTGGCCTCCACGTGCTCGTAGATGGCCACCGACAGCACGCGCGTGGCGCCGGGGATGTTGCCGCCGATCATCAGCACCACGCCGAACTCGCCCACCGTGTGCGCGAAGCCCAGCACCGAGGCCGTCAGCAGCCCCGGCCGCGCCAGCGGCAGCGCCACGCTGAAGAAGCGGTCCAGCGCGCCGGCGCGCAGCGTGGCGGCGGCTTCCAGCGTGCGCTCGGGAATGGCCTCGAAGGCCTGCTGCAGCGGCTGCACGACGAAGGGCATCGAGTAGATCACCGAGGCCAGCACCAGTCCGCTGAACGTGAAAGGCAGCCGCCCGAGCCCCAGCGCCTGCGTGAGCTGCCCCACCGGCCCGTGCGGGCCCATCAGCAGCAGCAGGTAAAAGCCCAGCACCGACGGCGGCAGCACCAGCGGCAGCGTGACCAGCGCGGCGGCCAGCGGCTTGGCGCGCGAGCGCGTGCGCGCCAGCCACCAGGCGATGGGCGTGCCGACGATCAGCAGCAGCACCGTGGTCAGCGCCGCCAGCTCGGCGGTCAGCCGCACGGCCTGCCAGTCGGCGGCGGTCATCGCGCCCAAGCGGCGCCTAGCGGTAGCCGTACGAGGCGATGACCTCGCGCGCCGGCGCCGACTTCAGGTAGCTCAGCAGCGCCGCGGCGGCGGGGTTCTTCTCGCCGGCCTTCAGCAGCACGGCGTCTTGCTTGATCTCGCCGTACAAGGCCTGCGGCACGCGCCACATCGAGCCCTGCGCCGGCTTGCCGGGAACGGCCACTTGAGACAGCGCGACGAAGCCCAGCTCGGCGTTGCCGCTGGCCACGAACTGGTAGGCCTGGGCGATGCTGTCGCCGGTGACGAGCTTGGGCGTCAGCGCCTCGGTCAGGCCCTGCGCCTTGATGACCTCCATCGCCGCGGCGCCGTAGGGCGCGGTCTTCGGGTTGGCGATCGACAGCTTGCCGAACTTGCCGCTGCCCAGCACGGCGCCCTGGTCGTCCACCAGCCCCGGCTGCGAGCTCCACAGCACGAGCTGGCCGATCGCGTAGGTGAAGTTGCTGCCGGCCACGCCATGGCCTTCGGCGACCAGCTTCTTGGGCGTCTCGTCGTCGGCGGCCAGCAGCACCTCGAAAGGCGCGCCGCCGGCGACGATCTGCGTGTACAGCTTGCCGGTGGCGCCGGCCGAGATCTTCAGCACGTGGCCGGTGCTGTTGCCGAAGCCTTCGGCAATCTTCTGCAGCGGGCCGGCGAAGTTGGCCGCCACGGCGACCACCACGTCGGCGGCGCTGGCGGTCGGGCCGGCCAGCAGGCCCAGCGCCAGGGTGGCGGCGGCCATCAGGGTGCGTTGTTTCATCGGTGCTTCTCCAGGGGGTGATGAGGATGGGGGCGGGTTCAATCGACGACGGCCAGGATCACGCTGGACACCTTGAACGCGGCGCAGGCGCGCACGCCCTCGGCCAGCGCCAGGTTGTCCAGCGATTCGCGGGTGATCACGGCGCAGGCGCTGCGGCCGCGGCCGAGGTCGAGCGTGACCTCGGCGTTGACCGGGCCGCTGACGATGCGCTGCACCGTGCCCCACAGCCGGTTGCGCGCGCTGAGGCGCAGGCCCTCGTCGGTCAGCAGCAGCAGCGACGAGGCCTTGACGAGCGCGATCACCTCGCTGCCGATCGCCAGGCCCAGTTGCTCGGCCGATTCGCGGGTCACGACGGCGGCGATCTCCAGCCCTTCGTCGACGTGCACCAGCACCTCGAAATCGACCGCGCTCTCGCGCAGCCCGGCCACGCGGCCGGCGAACTGGTTGCGCGCGCTGGTGCGCACCGTCATGCGCCGCAGCAGGCGGCGAAAGGCCGGCACGTCGCCGCCGGGCTCGGTCGCGAAGCGCTCGGCCAGGCGGTCCAGCGCGGCCTGGTACTCGGCCTGCACGGCGCGGTACATCGCCACCACGCGGCGGCCGTGGTCGGTGAGCCGCGTGCCGCCGCCGGCGCGGCCGCCGGTGCTGCGCTCCACCAGCGGCTGGTCGGCCAGGTTGTTCATCGCGTCGACCGCGTCCCAGGCCGCCTTGTACGACAGCGGCACATGCTTGGCGGCCTGCGAGATCGAGCCGTGGCGCTCGATCTGCTCCAGCAGCCGCACCCGCGTGTCGCCCAGGAAGGCGCCGAGGTCGGTGCTGACCTCCAGGTGGCCGGTGAGCCGGGGGGCGGCGTGGCGGGGCTTCACGGTTGTAGCGTTGGCGATATAGCGAAGGGCCGGTCGGGCACGATCGGCGGGTTCGGCGGCCGCCCGTCATGGTTGACCCGATACAGGCGCCGGGCCGATGATGGTCAACCACCGACAAGCGGCAAGCGTCGTATTGTCGTCGATACAACGCAACCCACCGGCCAAAGCCCCATGAAGATCTCTGCACGCAACCAGTTCCAGGGCCGCATCACGCGGCTGACCCCGGGCCCGATCAACAGCGAGGTGGTGCTGGCGCTGCCCGGCGGCGACGAGCTGGTGGCCGTGGTCACCAGCGCCAGCGCGCGCGAGCTCGGCCTGGCGGTGGGCGGCAGCGCCACCGCCATCGTCAAGGCGCCCTGGGTCATCGTCGTCGCCGGCGAAGGCGGCTTGCGCTTTTCGGCGCGCAACCAGTGGCGCGGCAGCGTCAGCGCCGTCAAGCCCGGCGCGGTGAACGCCGACGTGGCCATCACGCTGCCCGGCGGCGCCGTGGTGCACGCGGTGATCACGCTCGACGCGCTGGCCGAACTGGGCCTGGCCGTCGGCACGCCGGCGCGCGCGATCGTCAAGGCCAGCCACGTGGTGCTGGCGGTGGACTGAAGCGGCGCGCTCCGGCGTTCGGCGCCGGTCTTGCGTCAGGCCGCGGGCACCGCCGCCGTCGCCTCCAGCTCGATCTTGCCCGGATGGTCCAGCAGGTCCGAGACGAAGATCATGCTCATCGCCGGGTAGTGGCTGCCCATCAGCTGGCGCCAGATGGCGCCGAGCTGCTGGCGCGCGGCCAGGTAGGCGGGCTTGTCGCAGCAGTAGGCCGTCATGCGGCAGACGTGCTCGGGCCGGCCGCCGGCTTCGGCCAGCACGGCCAGCACGTTGCGCAAGGCCTGCTCGAACTGCGGGACGAGGGCATCGCTCGCGAACACCTGCTGCGCGTTCCAGCCCACCTGGCCGGCGATGAACACCAGCCGCGCGCCCGGCGGCGCGGCAATGCCGTTGGCATAGCCGATCGGCGGCTTCCAGCCGGCGGGCAACAGGGTTTGCAAGGCGGGTCTCCTCCGGGCTGAGTCGTTGGTCAGTCCATGTGGCGCGGCGGATCGGGGTCGACCGACCAGTCGCTGTCGGGCTGCGGCACCTTGGCCAGCCATTCCAGCACCAGCGCGACGTGCTCGGCTTCTTCGCGCCGCATCTCCTCGGCGGCCTGGCGCACGGCTTCGTCGGCGGCCGTGCCGGCCATCTCGGCGAAGAAGGCCTCGGCGCGCTGCTCGGCCGACAGCGCGGCCTGCAGCGCGTGCCAGGGGTGCATCAGGTAGTGCATGTCTTCGATCGGCACCACCTCGGGCGACTCGGGCGTGCCCCAGACGCCGCTTTGCCGCGGCACCACCACGTCGGCGGCCCAGCCCATGTCGGCCAGGATCTGTTCGACGTGCAGCTGCTCGTAGCCGGCCATCTTGCGGAACAGCGCGGCCACGTCCAGGTTGTTGTGCGTCTCCATCATGTCGGCCAGCTCGGTGTAGCGCGCCACGGCTTCGCGCTCCATCGTCAGCGCCTGGCCCATCAGTTCGTTCAGCGATCGCGGCGCGGGCCTGGCGCCGCCGCCGCCGAAGCGGGCGCGCGTCATACGGCGAACGCCTGTTCGATCTGCGCCAGCGAGGCGCTGGCCGCCGGCGTCCTGGCATAGGGCGCGCGCTTGCCGGCGTAGAGCACGCCGAGGTTGAAGCCGTCGTCGGTCATGATGCGGCGCGCGGCGCGCGCGGGGTCGTCGGTCTCGGGCACCGCGGCGCGGTGCACCACGTCCTTCCAGCCGCGCTGCTCGGGGCGGAAGGTCACGCAGGGGCTGAGGATCTCGACGAACGAGAAGCCCGGGTGGCGGATGGCCTGGGCCACGAGGTCGGCCGTGCCGTTGGGGTCGCCCGAGAAAGCGCGCGCGACGAAGTTGGCGCCGGCGGCCAGCGCGATCACCAGCGGGTGGAACGAGCGCAGCCCCGTGCCGCCGGGCGAGAGCTTGTTGTCCCAGTCGGGCTCGGTGGTCGGGCTGGCCTGGCCCTTGGTCATGCCGTAGACGTGGTTGTCCATCACCAGGTAGGTGAGGTCGAGGTTGCGCCGGCAGGCGTGCATGAAGTGGTTGCCGCCGATCGAGTAGCCGTCGCCGTCGCCGCCGGTGACGACCACGGTGAGCTCGGGCCGCGCGGCCTTCAGGCCGGTGCCGGCGGCCAGCGCGCGGCCGTGCACGCCGTGGAAGCCGTAGCAGGTGGTGTAGGCCGGGATGCGCGAGCTGCAGCCGATGCCCGAGACCACCGCCACCTCGTGCGGCGGCCGCCCCAGCTGGGCCAGCGCCTTGGTCAGCGAGCCCAGCACCGTGTAGTCGCCGCAGCCCGGGCACCAGATGGGCTTGTAGTCGGACTTGAAGTCGGCGGCGCTCAGCCGGGTGGCGTCGGTCATGTCGTTCATGCGAGAACTCCGGATTCGGCGTGGGCGGCGGCCCAGTCGACGAAGGCGCTGCACAGCTCGCCCGGGCGCAGCGGCAGCGGCCCGGCGCGGTGCAGCCCGGCGGGGCGGCCGGGCAGGTCGCAGCGGCTGCGCAGGTAGCGCAGCAACTGGCCGCCGTGGTTCTGCTCGACCACCAGCACCTGGCGCACGCCGGCCAGCGCCTGCGCGACGAGTTCGGGCTTCAGCGGCGCCAGCAGGCGGATGGACAGCAGCCGCAGCGGCGTGCCGGCGGCCGCCGCGCGTTCCACCGCCTCGCGCGCCGCCGCGGTGGTCGAGCCGAAGGTGACGATGGCCAGCTCGGCTTCGGCATCGCCTTCGATGTCGGCCCAGCGCGGCCCGTAGTCGTGCAGCAGCAGCTTGCGCTGCCGCTTGTCCAACTGCCTGGCGTGGTCGCGCGCCTGGCTGCTGGGAATGCCGCGCTCGGTGTGCTCCAGGCCGTCGGCCGTGTAGGTGACGCCCGGCGTGCCGGGAATGGCCATCGGCGAAACGCCCGAGGGCGTGTCGGCATAACGAAGATAATCAACGGCATGCGCTTCGGCCACCAGGCGCTGCGCCGGCACCGCCGCTTGCGCCGGCCGGTCGATCACCGCGCGCGACTGGCCCATGAACTGGTCCGACAGCAGCAGCGCCGGCGACTGCAGCGCCTCGGCCAGCTGCACCGCCCATTCGGTGGTGGCCAGGCAGTCGGCGATGCCGTTGGGCGCCAGCACCAGGCGCGGCGCGTCGCCGTGCAGGCCGTCGACGGCGAACGAGAGGTCGCTCTGCTCGCTCTTCGCCGGGATGCCGGTGGACGGCCCGCCGCGCATCACGTCGACCACGACGATCGGCACCTCGGCCGCCACCGCCAGGCCGATGCCTTCGGTCATCAGCGCCAGCCCGGGGCCGGCGGTGGCGGTGAGCGAAGGCACGCCGCCGTACGAGGCGCCGATGATCATGTTGACCGAGGCCAGCTCGTCCTCGGCCTGCAGCAGGCTGCCGCCCAGGCGGGTGAGCGCCGGCGCCATCCACTCCAGCAGCTCGGTGGCCGGCGTGATGGGGTAGGCGGCGACGAAGCGCACGCCGCCGCGCAAGGCGCCGCAGCCGGCGGCCTCGTTGCCCGACAGCAGCCAACGCGCGCCGCCGGCGGCCGCTGGCGTGGCGGCGGCCAGCGGCGGCGGCCGCTCGCCGGCGATGCCTTGGGCCAGCGCCACGCCTTGCTGCAGCGCCGCGAGGTTGGCCGCCAGCGCCTCGGCCGAGCGCTTCCAGCTGGCGCGCAAGGCGGCTTCCAGCGCCGCCACCGGCACGCCGGCGAGCGCGCCCGCCAGCCCCAGCGCCACCATGTTGACCCAGCCGCCGCCGGCGGCCTTGGCGGTCTTCTTCAGCGGCAGCGCCAGCAGCCGCGCGCCCTGGCGGACGAAGACCTCGGGCGCCTCGCCGGCATCGGCGTCGCCGATCAGCAGGCTGCCGGGGCCGATGGGGATCTCGTCGCCGAAGCGGTTGAGGTTGAGCCAGTCGATGGCCAGCAGCACGTCGAAGCGGTCGTCCAGCGTGGCCAGCGCTCGCGGGCCCAGGCGCAGCAGCGCTGCCGCCTCGCCGCCGCGGATCTGCGGGCCGCTGGTGCGCACCATCAGCCCGTAGAGGCCGGCGCGGGCGGCGGCGTCGAGCAGCAGCGTGCCGGCGGTCATCACGCCGGCGCCGCCGCTGCCCGCGATGGCCAGCGAGAAGCTGCGGGCGGCGCCCGGCCGGGCGGGGTCTGGCGGGAGGGGCATGACGGTGTTCCGGTTCGAGGCCTCACGGGGCCCTGCAAGTGAACGCGGGGCTTGGCGCGGCGAATCTGATCCAGCGCAAACGCGACCGGTGTCGGAGGCCCGGCATCGGGGAAAACACGTAAAGACGTACTGCAATACCAAAATAACCTGCGAACCCGACGATTCCCCGTTTTCGCCGCCACCCGGAACCGACGCGATGACCCTCGACGCCCACCGCTGGATGTTCACCGCCCCCGGCGCGCCGCTGCAGCGCGCCGGCTTCGTGGCCCATGCCGGCCCCGGCGAGGTGGTGGTGGCCGTGGCCGGCTGCGGCGTCTGCCACACCGACCTGGGCTACTACTACGACGGCGTGCGCACCAACCAGCCGCTGCCGCTGGCGCTGGGCCACGAGATCAGCGGCCGCGTGGTGGCCGCCGGCGCCGGCGCCGAAAGCTGGCTGGGCCGCGCCGTCATCGTGCCGGCCGTGCTGCCCTGCGGCGAATGCGAGCTGTGCCGGCGCGGCCTGGCCACCATCTGCCGCGCGCAGAAGATGCCGGGCAACGACATCCAGGGCGGCTTCGGCTCGCACATCGTGGTGCCGGCGCGCGGGCTGTGCGCGGTGGACGAGCCGCGATTGGCGGCCGCGGGCCTGAGCCTGGCGCAGGTGTCGATCGTCGCCGACGCGCTGACCACGCCTTACCAGGCGGTGCGCCGCGCCGGGGTGGAGATCGGCGACCTGGCCGTGGTGGTCGGCGCCGGCGGCGTCGGCGGCTACTGCGCCCAGGTGGCGCGCGCCTTCGGCGCCCGGGTGGTGGCGATCGACGTCGACGACCGCAAGCTCGAGGCCGCCAGCGCCGACGGCGGCGCCGCGCTGGCGCTGAACGCGCGCGAGCTGGACGCCAAGGCGCTGAAGAAGGCGGTGGCCGAGTTCGCGCGCGGCGCCGGGTTGCGCAGCACCGAATGGAAGATCTTCGAGTGTTCGGGCACGGCGGCCGGCCAGCTCAGCGCCTTCAACCTGCTGGTGCACGGCGCCACGCTGTCGGTGGTGGGCTTCACGATGGACAAGGTCGAGCTGCGGCTGTCCAACCTGATGGCCTTCGACGCCCGCGCCATCGGCAACTGGGGCTGCCCGCCCGAGCTGTACCCGGCCGCGCTGGACCTCGTGCTCGACGGCCGCGTGCGCCTGGCGCCCTTCGTCGAGACGCACCCGCTGGACCGCATCAACGAGGTGTTCCACGCCGTGCATGCGCGCGAGATCACGCGCCGCGCGGTGATGGTGCCTTGACCCCCTTCATGAGGAGAACCTGACGTGAGCGTCGAATTCAAGAACCACGACATCGTCGACGACATCGCCCGCCCCGGCGTGCGCTACGAAAGGCGCCCGGCGCGGCTGCCCAACGGCGAGGCGGCCGAAGGCCTCTACAACGCCTGGATCACGCTGGACAACGCCAGCCAGTTCAACAGCTACACGACGGACATGGTGAAGGGCGTGATCCTCGCCTTCCGCGCCGCCGGCAACGACCGCGCGGTGAACTGCGTGGTCTTCACCGGCGCGGGGGACAAGGCCTTTTGCACCGGCGGCAACACCAAGGAGTACGCCGAGTACTACGCCGGCCAGCCGCAGGAGTACCGCCAGTACATGCGGTTGTTCAACGACATGGTCAGCGCCATCCTGGCCTGCGACAAGCCGGTGATCTGCCGCGTCAACGGCATGCGCATCGGCGGCGGGCAGGAGATCGGCATGGCCTGCGACTTCTCGGTGGCGCAGGACCTGGCGCGCTTCGGCCAGGCCGGACCCAAGCACGGCAGCGCGCCCATCGGCGGCGCCACCGACTTCCTGCCGGTGGTGGTGGGCGCCGAGCGCGCGATGGCCGCCTGCGTGCTGTGCGAGCCTTTCAGCGCGCACAAGGCCTACCAGATGGGCATCCTGACCGACGTGGTGCCGGCGTTGAAGGTCGACGGCCGCTTCATCGCCAACCCGGCGGTGGAGACGCAGCGCCTGTACGACGAATACGGCCGCAACGCTTACGGCGAGCCGAAGACCGGCACCGCGCTGGACGAAGGCAAGGCGCTGATGAAGCGCGGCACGGTCGACCTGTCGCGGCTGGACGCGCGCGTCGAAGAGCTGTGCGCCAAGATGCTGCTGACCTTCCCCGACTGCACGACCAAGACCATCGAGGAACTGCGCAAGCCCAAGCTCGACGCCTGGAACCGCAACAAGGAAAACTCGCGCGCCTGGCTGGCGCTGAACATGATGACCGAGGCGCGCTCGGGCTTCACCGCGTTCAACGAAGGCCCGAAAGACGACCGCGAGGTCGACTTCGTGCTGCTGCGCCAGAAGCTGGCCGCCGGCCAGAGCTGGGTGGGCCCGCTGCACGACGAGATCCAGCCCGGGGCGCGGCGGCATGGCTGAGTCGCCGGTCCGGGTGGGCCTGGAGCGCGACGGCGCCTTGCTGCGCCTGACGCTCGACCGCCCCAAGGCCAACATCTGCGACGCGGAGATGATCGGCGCGCTGCAGGCGGCGCTGGATGCGCATGACGCGCATCCAGCGCAGCCCGCGCTGCGCGGCGTGCTGCTCGACGCCGCAGGCCCGCACTTCAGCTTCGGCGCCAGCGTGGAAGAACACCTGGCCGAGCGCTGCGCCGCCATGCTGGCGGCGCTGCACGCGCTGGTCCTGCGCATCGCCGGCTGGCGCGTGCCGGTGCTGGTGGCCGTGCGCGGCCAATGCCTGGGCGGCGGGCTGGAGATCGCCCTGGCCGGCGGGCCGATCTTCGCGGCGCCCGATGCGCAGTTCGGCCAGCCCGAGGTCAAGCTCGGCGTGTTCGCGCCGGCGGCGAGCTGCCTGCTGCCCTGGCGCGTCAGCGCCATCGCGGCCGAAGAGCTGCTGTGCAGCGGCCGCAGCATCGACGCACCTCGCGCGTTGGCCATCGGCTTGGTGCACGCGCTGGCCGACGACCCCGCGGCCGCCGCGCTGGCCTACTTCGACGAACACCTCGCGCCGCGCAGCGCCGCGGCGCTGGCCCATGCGCTGCAGGCCGTGCGCGCGCCGCGGCTGGCCGCGCTGCGCGCCGACCTGGCGCGCGTGGAACAGCTCTACCTGCAAAGCCTGATGCAGACCCGCGACGCCAACGAAGGCCTGGCCGCCTTCCTCGCCCGCCGCGCAGCGAACTGGGAGCACCGATGATGAGCAAGCCCCTGCCCGAAGTCACCCGCATCGTGCAGCGCTGCGAGGCGCTGTTCGAAGACCTCGATTTCGAAGCCGTCAAGCAATGGAAGGCTGCCGAGCCCGGCCGCAAGGCCATCGGCTACATGCCGGTGTACGTGCCGCGCGAGCTGGTCCACGCCGCCGGCTACCTGCCGGTGGGCATTCTCGGCGGCGGCGACCAGATCGAGGTGATCCAGGGCGACGCCTATTACCAGAGCTATATCTGCCGCATCCCGCGCAGCACCATCGAGCTGGGCCTGACCGGCCGGCTCGACTGCCTGGACGGCATGCTGTTCCCCAGCATCTGCGACGTGATCCGCAACCTCTCGGGCATGTGGCAGATGCTGTTCAAGGACAAGTACGTGCGCTACGTGGACGTGCCGCAGAACTACCAGGACGAGGTGGGCGGTGTCTTCTACCAGCAGGAGATGCAGCACATCCGCGATGACTTGGGGCGCATGCGCGGCACGCCCATCACCGATGCCGAGTTGAATGCATCGATCGCCGTCTACAACGACAACCGCCAGGCCATCCGCGAGCTGTACGCCTACCGCGCCGCCAAGCCCTGGCAGGCGCCCACCTCCGAGGTCTACCTGCTGCTGCGCGCCGGCATGGTGCTGCCGGTGGAGCAGCACACCCAGCTCGTGCGCGACTACCTGGCCGCCGCCGAGCAGGTGAGCCGCCCCAAGCGCGACAACGCGCGCGTGGTGATCAACGGGTCGTTTTGCGAACAGCCGCCGCTGGCGCTGATCAAGTCCATCGAGATGGCCGGCTGCTACGTCGTCGACGACGACTTCCTGCTCGTCACGCGCTGGCTGCTCGACGACGTGCCGGCCGACGGCAACCCGCTGCTGGAACTGTCCAAGGCCTTCCTGCACCGCAGCGCCAGCACGGCGGCCAAGTACGACGCCACGCGCGAAGAGAAGGGCGTGTTCCTGATGAAGCAGGTGAAGACGCGCGGCGCCGAAGGCGTGATCTTCGCCGCGCCTTCGTTCTGCGACCCCGCGCTGCTGGAGCGGCCGATGCTGCAGGACGTGCTGTCGCAGCACGGCATTCCGCACACCGCGTTCAAGTACGCCGAGAACACCGGCCAGATGGCGCCGGTGCGCGAGCAGGCGGGCACTTTCGCCGACTCCATCAAGCTCTGGAACGCCGCTTGAGATCCACCGGGAGACATACCGCATGAACATGCAAACCATCGCGATGCCCGCCCCCACGGGGTCGGCCAAGAAGCCGCAGAACGTCCAGAAGGAAGACGCGATGTGGCTGCAGAAGGAACTCATCAACCAGAACTACCTGGAGCTGGCCACCGCGCGCGAGAACCGCCGCAAGGTCTCGGCCACCTTCGTGCCCGGCAACCTGAACGAGTTGCTGATGTGCTTCGACTTCGCGCGCAGCCTGCCGGAGACCAATGCGCTGCAGAACGGCATGCGCAAGAAGAGCGGCAAGATGATCATGGACGCCGAGCGCGACGGCCAGAGCGAAGACGTCTGCACCTACGTGAAGGCCGACCTCGGCATGATGATGGGCGGCGAGATCGGCCCCACCGGCGCGCCGATGCCGCGGCCCGACGTGCTGCTGCTCAGCTACACCGGCTGCTTCACCTTCATGAAGTGGTTCGAGCTGATCCGCCACAAGTACGGCTGCGAGACGGTGATGCTGCACGTGCCGTATCAAGGCGAAGGCCGGATCGCGCCCAACATGCGCGACTACGTGGTCAAGCAGTTGAAGGAGACCGTGATCCCGGCGCTGGAGCGCATCTCGGGCGTCAAGTTCGACATCGACCGCTTGCGCCAGTACCTGCGCGAATCGGTCAAGGCCGAGGAAGACCTGGTGCGCGTGCTGCAGTCGGCCAAGAACCGGCCGAGCCCGATCGACGGCTACTTCGGCGCGGTGTACTACATCGGTCCCATCTTCACCGCCTTTCGCGGCACGCCGCAGGCCACGCAGTACTACGCCACGCTGCGCGCCGAGATCGACGAGCGCGTGCGCCTTGGCAAGGGCCCGGTCACGCCCGACGGCGACATGGGCGAGGAGAAGTACCGCCTGATCGTCGAAGGCCCGCCCAACTGGACGAGCTTTCGCGACTTCTGGAAGATGTTCTACGACGAAGGCGCGGTGGTCGTCTCGTCCACCTACGCCAAGGTGGGCGGGCTGTACGACTTCGGCTTCCGCCACGACCCCGAGCGGCCGCTGGAATCGCTGGCCGAGTATTGCCTGGGCTGCTACACCAACCTGAACCTGCCCTCGCGCGTGGACATGATCTGCAAGTACATCGACGAGTACCAGGCCGACGGGCTGCTGATCAACTCGATCAAGAGCTGCAACAGCTTCTCGGCCGGCCAGCTGCTGATCCTGCGCGAGGTGGAAAAGCGCACCGGCAAGCCGGCCGCCTTCATCGAGACCGATCTCGTCGACCCGCGCTACTTCTCGGCCGCCAACGTGAAGAATCGCTTGGAGAGTTATTTCCAGATGGTCAAGCAAAAGCGAACCTACGGCCATGCGGCGCCCGCGCCCGTGATCCCGATCCACGCGCATTGAGCGGGGAGAGACGACACCATGCGTTGCTTCATCGGCATCGACCTCGGATCGACCACCACCAAGGCGGTGGTCATCGACGAGCAGCAGAACGTCATCGGCCGCGGCATCACCAACTCGCGCTCGAACTACGACACCGCGGCCGCGGTGGCGCGCACCGAGGCGTTGATCAACGGCCGCTTCCACCTCTTCCGCGGGGCGCTGCAGCAAAGCGGCGCGCTGAACGGTTCGCTGGAGACCTTCATCGGCCAGCTCGAACGCGACTTCCGCGCCGAGCAGTACCTGGAGCAGCTGGCCGACCTGGAAGCCACCTGCCGGCGCAACCTGGCGCATTCCAACTTCGCCGGCCCGGTGGCCGAGGCGCTGGACGAGGTGTTCAAGCGCCTGGCGGCCGAGGCGCCGGCGCTGTTCGCGCCCGGCGCCAAGCGCAAGAGCGACTTCTTCCGCGACATCGCCGGCAGCCAGTACCTGGCCATCGGCGAAGAGGTGGCCAAGTCGCTGGGCATGCGCTACGACCATCTGCTGAACCTGTTCGACCGTTCGATCATCGAAGTGGAGAACCGCGTCTACGCCGACTCGGTGCGCCGCCACCTGCTGGCGGCGCTGGAGCGCACCTTCACCGCGCTGCCCGAGACGCAAAGCCGCCGCGACGCGGTGGCCTCGCCGATCAAGCAGGTGCTGGACACCGAGATGGAAGAGACCTACACGGTCGGCACCGGCTACGGCCGCGCGCGGCTGCCGTTCAGCAAGGAGCACATCCGCAGCGAGATCCTGTGCCACGGCCTGGGCGCCCACGTCATGTACCCCGGCACCGCCACCGTGCTGGACATCGGCGGCCAGGACACCAAGGCGATCCAGGTCGACCCGGCCGGCATCGTCGAGAGCTTCCAGATGAACGACCGCTGTGCCGCCGGATGCGGGCGTTATCTGGGCTACATCGCCGACGAGATGAACATGGGCCTGCACGAGCTGGGCCCGCTGGCCATGCAAAGCACCAAGGCCATCCGCATCAACAGCACCTGCACCGTGTTCGCCGGCGCCGAGCTGCGCGACCGGCTGGCCTTAGGCGACAAGCGCGAGGACATCATGGCCGGGCTGCACCGCGCCATCATCCTGCGCGCCATGTCGATCCTGGCGCGCTCGGGCGGCATCCGCAACGAGTTCACCTTCACCGGCGGCGTGGCCAAGAACGAGGCCGCCGTCAAGGCGCTGCTGGAACTGGTGAAAGAGAACTACGGCGAGCTGACGCTCAACATCAACCCCGACTCGATCTACACCGGCGCCCTGGGCGGCGCCACCTTCGCGTGGCGCGCGGTGGTGGAAGAGGGCAAGACCGCGGAGGCCAGGACATGACGCTCACCATCGGCATCGACATCGGCTCCGGCGCCGTCAAGACGGTGCTGTTTCGCAGCCCCGAAGAAGGTGGCCGCCCCGAATGGCTGGCCAAGCGCTGCGAGCGCATCCGCCGCCGCGACCCCATGACGCTGGCCCGCGAAGGCTACGAAGGCGTGCTGGCCGACGCCGGCGTGGCGGCCGCCGACGTGGCCTACACCGCCACCACCGGCGAGGGCGAGAACGTCAAGTTCAGCACCGGGCACTTCTATTCGATGACCACGCATGCGCGCGGCGGCGTCTACCTCGACCCCGAGGCGCGCGCGGTGGTCGACATCGGCGCCCTCAACGGCCGCGCCATCAGCGTGGACGAGCGCGGCAAGGTGCTGAGCTACAAGATGACCAGCCAGTGCGCCTCGGGCTCGGGCCAGTTCCTGGAGAACATCGCGCGCTACCTGGGCGTGGCGGTGGAGGAGATCGGGCCGCTGTCCAAGACTTCGCAAGACCCCGAGAAGGTCAGCTCGATCTGCGCCGTGCTGGCCGAGACCGACGTCATCAACATGGTCAGCCGCGGCATCGCGACGCCCGACATCCTGAAGGGCATCCACCTCTCGATGGCCTCGCGCATCGTCAAGCTGCTGAAGGTCACCGGCGTGAAGACCGGCACCGCGCTGCTGACCGGCGGCCTGGCGCTGGACGCCGGGCTGCTGGCCGCCATCCAGGAAGAGATGGTCAACGAGAAGGTCAACGTGCAGGCCCGCGCGCACCCCGATTCCATCTACGCCGGCGCCATCGGCGCCGCGCTGTGGGGCGCCTACCGGCACGCCAGGCTCAACCAGCTGGAAGCGGCGGCCGCCTAACCCGGAGATTCGACACCATGGCCCTTCTGATCGACGACAACTGCACCGCCTGCGACGCCTGCAAGCCGGTGTGCCCCAACGAAGCCATCAGCGTGGGCGACCCGATCTACCTGATCGACCCGCTGCGCTGCACCGAATGCGTGGGCGCCGAGGACGAACCGCAATGCAAGCTGGTGTGCCCCGCGGACTGCATCGTGCAGCACCCCGATTTCGTGGAGTCGCCGGAGGAGTTGCTGGCGAAGTATGAGGGCTTGCATGGGTGAGGGGTGGGGGCTGGCCTTGCTGAGGCTTGCGGTGCGCTTCGGGTGCGGTCCGGGACAAACTCCCCTCTGGCATTCGAGAGAGTCCTCTGTCCCGGTCTGGTCGGCTGATGAAAGCGGCGAATGCGCCTGTGGACCTCCTCACGCCTCGTTGCGACGCTCCAACCATGACTTCGCCTGCTCTCGGCCACCGACGATCTCCACCAGCGCGCCGACCACATAGCGCGCCACGTTCTCGTACCCACTGCGTTGCCCGGCATCGAGCGCTGCTGACATTGCCTCGTCTCGCTCGGCTTCCTGATGCAGCGCATGCAGGCAGCGCGCCAATTCGGTCAGCGTGTAGGCCGTGCCGCTAAGGTCCTGCTCGCGCACATAGAGTGCCAATGCCGATCGATAGATATCCACTGCCGCTTGAAACCGGCGCTGTTCTCGCAACGAGTCGCCCTGCGATTGCATCGTATTGGCCTGCCCCAGGCCGGATTGCTCACGCTCATACAGCTTGAGCGCGCGCTCGTACAGCGCGCGGGCCTCACCGGGCCGGCTGAGCCGGCTTTCCAAGTCCCCCAGCGCCTGAAGCGTATTGGCCTGCCCCAGGCCCTCTTGCTCACGCTCAAACAGCTTGAGCGCGCGCTCGTACAGCGCGCGGGCCTCATCGGGCCGGCCGAGCCGGCTTTCCAAGTCCCCCAGCGCCTGAAGCGTATTGGCCTGCCCCAGGCCGTCTTGCTCACGCTCATACAGCTTGAGCGCGCGCTCGTACAGCGCGCGGGCCTCATCGGGCCGGCCGAGCCGGCTTTCCAAGTCTCCCAGAGCCCGAAGCGTATTGGCCTGCCCCAGGCCGGCTTGCTCAGGCTCATACAGCTTGAGCGCGCGCTCGTACAGCGCGCGGGCCTCATCGGGTCGGCCGAGCCGGCTTTCCAAGTCCCCAAGCGCCTTGAGCGTATCGGCCTGCCCAAGACCATTTTGCTCACGCTCATACAGCTTGAGCGCGCGCTCGTACAGCGCGCGGGCCTCATCGGGCCGGCCGAGCTGAGCTTCCAGCGCGCCCGAAATCAGGACCGCCGACGCAGGACGTGGCAAATGCCGAGCCAAGCGTTCAAGCAGTTCAAGAGCCTCTGCGGGACCTTGGAACTGGTATTGATTGATCAACGCATCATGCACGCGCTGCAACCATTCCAGTGCCGGCGACTGCGAATCCGCTTCCTGAATCATGGTACGGGCCAGCGCGCCGAAGTGACGGGTCAGCCAGAGGCGAGCATGCAGGGCCTCATCGGTCGAGGCAATCGAGCCCGCAACGACACATACCCCTGTGAACAAGTCGTGCAGCGCGACTCGGGCACGTGCCCAATCGAAGCCGTCACGCCCCTTCGCCGCACGATCCAGCGCATAACGCGCCAACGGCGGCAGCATCACCCATCGATCTTCGCGTCGGGAAAGCACGTGGTGACGCGCCAGCCAGGGCCGCACGTTAGACCACTGGCCGGTCGCTTCGATTTGGGCGAGCAGGCCCTCGGGCATGCCGCCGCCGAATACCGCGCATGCGGTCCACAAATCCAAAGCGCCGGCATGCCGCTCCAGTGCCTGAGCAGTCAGATACAGGCTGCCAGGCAGGCTGCTCAACCGGCCTGCATCCTGCGGATCTTCCACGGCTTGGGCGCCAGCCTCGGACCAGCGGCGTTGCAGTTCGGCGAAGCCGTACACATCGCCAAGCCGCGCCATCAGCGTGACGCTCAGTGCGTGCGCGCCGAGATCCTGCAGCACGAAACGGCTCAGTTCGGCCTCGGGTGGCAACGGCGGCCCGGCCCACAGATCGCGGAAAAGATTCAGTGCCGCCGAGTCGGGCAAGACGCCGATCTCGATGGGTTGGCCGAATACTGCGGCGAGCCGCACGCGGGAAGAAACCAGTAGTCGAACGCCGTTGCAGCGCGCCAGCGCACGCAGCGCTTGCACGCCTTCTGGATGGTCGGCGACGCTTTCGAGGTTGTCGAGGTAGTAGAGCCCGGTTGGCAGCACGGCCAACAGTTGCGGCAATGAGTCCACCGGCTTAACACCAATGGCATTGGCCATGCGCGTCAGCAGATCCCCCATGCCCGCTCGGTCGGGCAATTCGACGTAGTACGCGGCGGTGCCCGGCGCTTCCGCCAGCCAAGCCTTCAATGCGGCCTTGCACACCTCGGTCTTGCCGATGCCGCCGACACCTGAGACCTCTTTGGTGGTAATCACGACTGCGTCTGACGAGCCTCGCAGGAAACTCAATACCTGCGCGATCTCTGCCTCCCGCCCATACACGTGGCGCTCCCGCGGGCGCAAACGCGCATCGGTAGGGCCTTGGAGCAGACCCGTCTCCTGGCTAACGCGCAGCAAGCTGAAGTCGATCTCGGGCAAGGGAACGCTTGGCTCGATCGTTGGCGCGGCCCCCTCGGTTTCTGAATGCCGCTTTGCAGCACCATCCGCCACTTCGTTGATGAACTTCACGAGTGACTTGTGGATCTGCGCTGAATCGTTCAACGGCTTACAGATGGAACGATGGTCTGCCTCGCCAATCCTGGTAGGAGGCTCGTCCGCCAAGCCGGGGTCGGCACTGCCCACGTCGACCACCATGACCTTCAAGACTCTCAGGCCCCAGAACCTGCTGGAGATCGGCGTCCTTTTCGTCTCCGCGTAGGCGCAGGTTCGCAAGGCTCCGCTGGAGAAGTGGCTTCGGAACTGCGTACTCAGGCGCCTGAGGTGGGCCTCGTGGCGGGCCAGATTGCCGATGTTCTCGTTGCCACGAATGAAGAATTGAACGGCCCGGCCCACCGAGGCCAGGCTCGAGCCGCTGTGAGGGGTGGCGATGAAGGACACGCCCAGCACCCGATTGCCGACGTTTCGGGCCTTTGGATTGCCGGGGCTGACGCCATCCATCAGCAAGGTCTTGATGACCAATCCGCCCAGACTATGTCCGATGAGAACCAACTGCCTTCGGTCCAGCCGGGGTTCCGAGTACAGCAGGTCGGCGATCTCGATGGCTTGGTCCGGCAAGGGCGGCGCCGCGCCTGTCCAAGCAGTCAGCGCAGCGTTGTAGTCCACCAGCCAGACATCGCACCGCGTATCACGACCCAGCCAGTTAGGCCAGCAGTTCTGGATTGCAAGACTTGGGTCCCGCCAACATGCAGACGCGTTGTCGCGAAGGCCATGAATCATCACCAACGCCGGCCGATTCCCATCGCCTTCGTGAACCTGGTTGATCGCGGCCATGCTCTCCCTCCAGACGCCAGCGATGTCTAGCCTTGATTGTTTCGCGTCGCACTCTAACGCTTCTGGCCCCCCGACCGACCGCCTCCGGGCGGCCCGTGTCAGAGAGCGACCGCCTCTTCAGCTTGCTTGCGATCCCAAGTGCGCGCCAGCCCCCGTCCGCCCCTCAATCAATCAACTCCCCCCCATCATGAAACGGATGCGGCCCGTCGAATCGCCCGATGGCGGCCACGTGCGTCACCAGGCGGCCGGGGCCGCTCCAGGCGTGGAGGTGAAAACCCGGCGGCTCCAGGATCCAGGCCGACGCGGCGTCCGGCGCCAGGTCCAGGCAGACCTGGTGCGCCGGGCTCGGGGCGGTGGAGGCCACGGTGCCGCCGAAGCGGCTGTAGATCGTGCGGTGCAGGTGTCCGCAGATCACGCGCTCGACCGTCGGATGCCGGGCCACGATCTCGGCCAGCGCGTCGGCGCCTTCGAGCAGGCCGATGCGGTCCATGTGGCCGATCAGCGTTTCGAAAGGTGGGTGGTGCATGGCGATGACCACGCTCTCGCCGCGATGGCGGTCCAGCGTGTCGGCCAGCCACTGCAGGCGTTTGGCGCACAGCCGGCCATGCGACGCGCCGGGTTCGACGGTGTCCAGCGCCACCAGCCGCAGGCCTTGTTCGCCCGGCCGCAGGCTTTGTTCGCCCGGCCGCAGGGCCGGCTCGTCGGGCCGCCGGCCTTGCCCGTCCAGCTGCACGCTGTACTGCACGAACTCGCCGTCGCCCAGGTCGGCCTGCGCCGCGAAGCGGTGCCGCAGTTGCGCGCGGTCGTCGTGGTTGCCGGGCAGCAGGAACAGCGGCATCGACAAGGGCGCCAGCAGCTCGGCCAGGTGCTCGTATTCGGCGGCGCGGCCGAAGTCGGTGAGGTCGCCCGTTAGCACCACCGCGTGCGGGCGTTGCGGCAGCGCTTCGATGGCCTGCACGGCGGCGCGCAGGTAAGGCGCGGTGTCCAGGCGGCCGTAGGCCAGGCGGCCGGGCTCGCGGATGTGCAGGTCGGTCAGTTGGGCCAGCAGCGTGGTCATGAAGCGTCCTCCAGCGCGGCGGCCATCAGCCGGCGCGGGTCGATGGTGACGGCCACGGTGTCGCCGGCGGCCACCGGGCAGTCGCGCGGCTGGTCGGACACGATGGCTTCGGCCTGGCCGGCCACCGCCAGCCGCAGTTGCACGCGGTCGCCGAGGAAGGTGCGTTGCAGCACGCGCGCCTGGCCCCAGCCGGTGCCGGGCGCGGCACCGGCGTGCACCTGCACGTCTTCGGGCCGCACCAGCAGCGTGGCGGAGGCGCCCAGCGCCGGCGGGCAGGGCAGCTCGATGCCGCCCAGCGCCAGGCCGCGCCCGGCCTCGCGTTGCAGGCGGTTCACGCGGCCCAGGAATTCGGCGACGAAGGGGTGGCCGGGCTCGCGGTAGAGGTCTTCGCCGCGGCCCACCTGCACGATGCGGCCGGCCTGCATCACGGCCAGCCGGTCGGCGATGGCCAGCGCCTCGTTCTGGTCGTGCGTGACGTGCACGGCGGTGATGTGCAACTGGCGCAGCAGCTGCGCCAGCTCGTCGCGCAGCGCCTCCTTGAGCTTGGCGTCCAGCGCGGTGAGCGGCTCGTCCAGCAGCAGCACGCGCGGCTGCACCGCCACCGCGCGCGCCAGCGCCACGCGTTGGCGCTGGCCGCCGGACAACTGCGCCGGCCGCCGCTGCTCCAGGCCGCCCAGGCGCACCAGGTCGATGACCTCGCCGACGCGGCGGCGCAGCGCCTCGGGCGCGACGCCGCGCACGCGCAGGCCGTAGCCGATGTTGGCGGCCACCGTCATCTGCGGGAACAGCGCGTAGTGCTGGAACACCATGCCGACGGCGCGCTGCTCGATCGGCCGCGCGGTCACGTCGTCGCCGTTGAAGGCGATGCGGCCGCCGGCGTCGGGGTCGACCAGGCCGGCGATGACGCGCAGCAGCGTCGTCTTGCCGCAGCCCGAGGGGCCCAGCAGCGCCAGCACCTCGCCGGGTTCGACCACCAGCGTGGTGCGCTGCAGCGCCTGCGCGCCGCCGGGGTAGGTCTTGGCGCAGTCGACCACGTCGACGCGCGTGCGTTCAGCGGCGCGGTCCGGGGGATGATCCATGGGCGTTCTCGATCCAGCGCGCCAGCGCCTGCATGCCCCACAGCATGGGCAGGATGACGATGAAGAAGACCAGCGTGTAGGCCGAGCCGATCTCGATGCGCATCGACGCGTAGCTGTCGGCCAGCCCCACCGGCAGCGTGCGCGTGAGCGGCGTGTGCAGCATCCAGGTGAGGTTGAACTCGCCCACCGAGAGCGTGAACACCATCAGGCTGCCGGCCACGATGGACGGCGCCACCGCCGGCACCAGCACGCCGAGAAAGCGCTGCACGAAGCGCGCGCCGAGCGAGCGCGCCGCTTCGTCCAGCGACTGCAGGTCGTCGCGCGCGAAGGCCGCCGACACCGTGCGCACCATGAAGGGCAGCGTGAACACCACGTGGCCCACCAGGATGAAGGCAAAGCTCTGCCGAAAGCCGCGCAGCTGGCCGTAGGCGAGGATCAGCGCCAGCGCGGTGGCCAGGCCCGGCACGGCCACCGGCAGCGTCAGCAGTTCTTCGAACAGCCGCGCCGCGCGCGAGCGGCTGCGCGCCAGCGCCCACGCGCAAGGCACGCCGACGAGCAGCGCCACCACCACGCAGGCCAGCGCCAGCAGCAGCGAGCGCCATGCGGTGGCGCCGTACAGTGCCCACACCTCGGCGATCCAGCGCGTGGTGAGCCCGCTGGCCAGGCCGCGGCTGAAGTTGTTGGTGAGGCCGGCGCTGACCGACAGCAGCATCGGCAGCACGGTGAACAGCGTCACTGCCACCGTCAACGCCAGCAGCACCGGCGCGTCGACGCGGCCTTGGTGGTGCCGCCGCCGTCGCGTCATGCGCCGGCTCCCACCGTCGCGGCGCCGAAGCGGCGCGCGGCAAACAGCACGGCCCAGGTCATGAGCCCCAGCGCCAGCGACAGCGAGGCCGCGAGCGCGAAGTTGGCGTAGTTGGTGAACTCGTTGTAGATGGTGATGGGCAGCACCTCGTAGCGGCTGGCCAGCGTGAAGGCGGTGCCGAAGGCGCCCATCGCGGTGGCGAACAGGATGGCGCCGACCGCCAGCGCGGTGGGCTGCAGCGCCGGCCACCACACGTCGCGCACCAGGTGCCAGCGCCGCGCGCCGAGCGAGCGCGCGGCTTCTTCCAACTCGTGCTCCATGCGCTCGGCCACCGCGGTGAACGAGGCGATGGCGCGCGGCAGCGAGAAGTACACGTAGGCCAGGAAGAGCCCGGTGATGCCGTAGGCGAAGGTGATGCGCTCGCCGACCAGCGCCTCGGTGAAGCCGGCCACCGGCCCTTGCCGGCCGCCGACCAGGATGACGAAGAAGCCGACGATGACGCCGGGAAACGACAGCGGCAGCGTCAGCACCGCCAGCAGCAGGCGGCGCCCCGCGAACGAGCGGCGGCCGAGGTACAGGCCCACCGCCGCGGCGATGGCCAGCGCCACCAGCGTGACGGCCGCCGACAGCAGCGTGGTCTGCACCAGGCTTTGCAGGTAGCGCGGCTCGGTCAGCACCGCGAAGTAGGTGGCCGCGCCCTTGGTGGCCGGCAGCAGTGCCAGTTCCACCATGGGCAGCAGCCAGAAGGCCGCGAACACCACGGCCGCCGGCGCGACGCAGGCCGCGAGCAGCAAGTTACTGGGCCTCGCGCAGGTAGCGGTCGGAGAAGGCCTTCTGCACCTCGGCCATGCGGCCGTAGTCGATGGTGCGGGCGCGCGCGTACTCGCTGGCCGGCAGGAAGTTGGCCTGCGCCTCCTTGCTGATGGCCGAGGTGCGCACCGGCCGCAGAAAGGCGTTGGCCCAGATCGCCTGGCCTTCGTTGGAGAGGATGAAGTCCAGCGCCTTGTGGCCGTTGGCGGTGTTGGGCCCGCGGGCCACCGCGCTCATCACGTAGGGCACGACCACGGTGCCTTCGGCCGGGATCACGAACTCGACGTTGGCCTTGTCCTTGTACTTGGCGCGGTAGGCGTTGAAGTCGTAGTCGAGCAGGATGGCGATCTCGCCCGACAGCACGCGCGCATACGAGGTCTGCTTGGGCACGATGGGCTCGTTCTTCTTCAGCGCCTTGAACCACTCGATGGCCGGGCCGAAGTTGTCCAGGTTGCCGCCGCGGGCGCTGTTGACCGCCACCGCGCCGACGTAGCCGACGAAGGCCGAGGCCGGGTCGAGGTAGCCCACCAGGCCCTTGTACTCGGGCTTCAGCAGGTCGGCCCACGAGCGCGGCACCGGCTTGCCCTTGAGCGCATCGACGTTGACCATGAAGCCCAGCGTGCCCGAGTGGATGGTGAACCAGTGGCCATCGGGGTCTTTCAGGCCATCGGGGATCTCGGCCCAGCCGGCCGGCTTGTAGGCGGCCGTGACGCCTTCCTTCTTGGCCTGGATGCCGAAGGTCACGCCGAAGTAGGCGATGTCGGCCACCGGGCTGGCCTTCTCGGCGACCAGTTGCGCCAGCGTCTGGCCCGAGTTCTTGTTGTCCGGCGGCACGGTGATGCCGGTCTTGGCCTTGATGGCGCGCAGCTGGCTGCCCCAGTCTGCCCATTCGGGCGGGCAGTTGTAGCAGATGGCCGTCTGCGCCCAGGCACCGGCGCCGGCGAGCAGCCCGATTGCGACCGCGGCGGCCTTCAGCAGTCGGCGGGGAGAAGCGTTCATGGTGTGGTCCTTCGTCGTGGCAGGGGTTGGGTGGGCGCGGCCGACGTCGCGCGGGCACGGGCGATCGATTCGCCCTCGCGGAAATGCAGCGCCAGCGTCTCGCTGTGGCCGGCACGCAGCGGCGCCGCGCCGGCCAGCGCCTGCACCAGCAGTTCGACGCTGCGCCGCCCGATCTCGATGCTGGGCTGCACGATGGTCGACAGCGCCGGCGTCATGTCGTCGCCGAGCGCGATGCCGTCGAACCCGGCCACCGACAAGTCCTCGGGCACCCGCAGTCCCACCTGGCGCGCGGCGCGCAGGCAGCGGATGGCCAGCAGGTCGTTCGAGCAGACCACCGCGGTCGGCGCCTGCGGCATGACGCGGCGCGCCGCCAGGTACTGCGCCATGCGCTCGGTGGCGCCGTCCATGAAGGGCACTTCCAGCAACTGCGGCTTCAGGCCGGCGGCGGCCATGCCTTGCAGGTAGCCGCGATGGCGTTGCTGCGCGCGGTCGGACGCGGCCAGCGCGCCGCTGACCATCAGGATGTGGCGGTGCCCCAGCGCCTGCAGCCGCGCCACCAGCGCCGTCACCGCCGCGCGGCCGTCGACCGACACGCAGGGGTGGCGCGCATGGCGGTTGTAGACCAGCACGTACGGCGACTTCGCCGCGCGCAGCCGCGCCAGCACGGTGGACCGCGCCGCGTTGGCCACGCAAAGGATGAGCGCATCGACGCCGCGCGCCAGCAGCAGGTTGGCCGCGCGCGTCTCGTGCGCCAGCTGGTAGTCGGTGGTGAAAGGCACGATCGAATAGCCGGCCGCCGTGGCCGCCTGCGCGATGCCTTGCAGGCATTCGGCGAAGACGGGGTTGGCCAGCGTCGGCAGCACCACGCCGAGCGCCCGCGTGCGCTGCGTGCGCAGCGAACGTGCGCTGATGTTGGGCCGGTAGCCCAGGGCCGCGGCGGCCGCGTGCACGCGCTGGCGCAACTCGGGGCGCACGGTGTCCGGCGCGTTGAACACGCGCGAGATCGTGGCGGGCGACACCCCGGCTTCCTGGGAAACGTCGCGGATCGTCATCGGTGGCGAGGCCGGCATGCGGTGGGACTTGAAATCGATTTCAGTGTCGACGGCAAGCGTGACCGCTGCGTGACATCCGCGCGCCGGGAGTTTCCCTTAGGCGGCGGGGTGCGCCGGCGGGGCCCGCTCAGCCCCCGCCTTGCACGATGCGCATGAACTCGGCCAGACGCGCGGCGTTCAGCCGGCCATCGACGCGCACGCTCGAACAGAGGTCGAGGCCGAAAGGCTGCACCGCATCGATCGCCTGGCGGACGTTGGCGGCGCGCAGGCCGCCGGCCAGGAACACGGGCACGGGCGAGCGCTCGCGGATGCGGCGGCTGATCTGCCAGTCGTGGACGCGGCCGGTGCCGCCCAGTTCCTTCACCGGCAGCGAGGGGTTGCCCGAGTCGAGCAGCAGCGCGTCGACGAAGCGCGCGGCCTCCAGCGCTTCGTCGAGCGAAGCCTCGTGCTGCACGTGGATGACCTGCACCAGCTTGACGAGCGGCATCTCGCGCCGCAGGCGCTGCAACTCGGCGGGCGCGACGGCGTCGACCAGTTGAATCGTCGAGGTGCGGCACACCGCGTGCTGCTCAGCGATGGCGTCGGCGCTGCGGCGCGCCGTCAGCAAAAAGGTCGAGATCGGCGGCGGCACCGCCGCGGCGATCTCGGCGATCAACTCGTCGCCGATCACCCCCGGCCCGCTGGGCATGTCGGACACCAGGCCGAGCGCGGCGGCGCCGTGGTCGATGGCCAGCCGGGCTTCGTCGAGGCTGGAGATGCAGCAGATCTTGACGCGCGGCGCGAGGGTCATGTCGGGGCTTTCATCGATCGTCGTTCAGGATAGGTGCGGAAGGGGTGAGGCCGGGCTCAGCCCGCAGCCGTGAATGCCGCGTGGTAGGCCACCGCGCCTTGCGGCCGCGCCGGTCCGAACGGCAAGGCCATGAAGTGATCGGCCGGCACGCCGGGCAGCACCAGCCCGGGCTGCACCGCGAAGCCGAAGCGGCGGTAGTAGGCCGGGTCGCCCAGCACCACGCAGCCGGCCGCGCCCATCTCGGCCAAGCGCGCCAGGCCGGCGCGCACCAGCCGCGAGCCGATGCCCCGGCGCTGCAGGCCCGGCGCCACGGCGATCGGCCCCAGGCCGTACCAGTGGGCCGTGCCGTCGCCTGTCGTGCCGATCGTGCCGATCGTCACCGCGGACAGCGCGACATGCCCGGCCAAGGCGCCGTCCGCTTCGGCCACCAGCGAGACCGCCAGCGCGCCGGCCGCCCGCAGCGCGGCGACGATGCCGGCCTCGGACCCATCGGCATGCGGCGCGCCGGCGAAGGCGCGTTCGATGAGCGAGGCAATGGCCGACGCGTCGGTCGGGTCTTCGGGGCGGATCAGCATGGGCGGCGCGCGGGGGTGGTGCGTGGGGGTGGTGCGTGGGGGTGGCGCGCAGGATGCTGCCACAGCAAGCCGCAAACGGCGGCAAGGAATGGCCGCGCGCGGGCGCCTGCCGCGATCGCCGCCTTCCGCATCCACTGACCACCGCCATTGCGCGAACGACCCGCGTGCCTTAGCATCGTTCAAAAGGCGCATTCGCGCACCAGAATACGCAACTCGACGTGGCGCCGCGGCGGCCGGTGCCGGCGGCAGGAGACCAGGCATGGGCAAGACCCGCTCCGTTCCGAGCTACTGCTTCAACTGCGTGTCGGGGCCCGACTTCCTGCGCGTGCGGGTCGAGGACGGCGTGGCCCGCTGCGTCGAGCCCAACCACGAAGGCGCCGACGTGCATCCGGCGCTCGGCCGGCCCTGCGTGCGCGCCTACGGCCTGGTGCAGAAGACCTACAACCCGCACCGCGTGCTGACGCCCATGAAGCGCAGCAACCCGAAGAAGGGCCGCGACGAAGACCCCGGCTTCGTGCCCATTACCTGGGACGAGGCGCTGGACCTCGTGGCGGCCAAGCTGCAGGACATCCGCGCGCGCGGGCTGATCGACGAGCAGGGCCTGCCGCGCGTGGCCGCCACCTTCGGCCACGGCGGCACGCCGGCCAGCTACATGGGCACGCTGCCGGCCTTCCTGGGCGCCTGGGGTCCGGTCGACTACAGCATGGGCTCGGGGCAGGGCGTCAAGTGCACGCACTCCGAGCATCTCTATGGCGAGTTCTGGCACCGCGGCTTCACGGTCTGCGCCGACACGCCCAACACCAGCTACATCGTCGCCTTCGGCGCCAACGTCGAGGTGACCGGCGGCGTCTGCGCCGTCAAGCGCCATGCCGATGCGCGCATCCGCGGCGTCAAGCGCGTCTACGTCGAGCCGCATCTGTCGGTCACCGGCGGCTGTTCGTCGGAGTGGGTGCCGATCAAGCCGAAGACCGACCCCGCCTTCATGCTGGCGATGATCCACGTGCTGCTGTGCGAGGCCGGCGTGCCGCGGCTGGACACCGCCTTCCTGCGCGAGCGCACCGCGTCGCCGTACCTGGTGGGCCCCGACGGCTACTACCTGCGCGACCCGGCGTCGCGCCAGCCGCTGGTATGGGACGAAGGCAGCGCCGCCGCCGTGCCTTTCGACACCCCCGGCGCACGGCCGGCGCTGGAAGGCCGCTACGCCGTGCCGCAGGCGGTGACGCAAGGGCCCGATGGCGAGGTGACGGCGTTCAGCGACGTGCAGGGCTGCACCGGCCTGACGATGACGGCCGACGCCATGCGCCCGTACTCGCCCGAATGGGCGCAGGCCATCTGCGACGTGCCGGCGGCCACCATCCGCCGCATCGCGCTGGAGTACCTGGCGCATGCGTGCATCGGGCAGACCATCGAGATCGACGGCCTCACGCTGCCGCACCGCCCGGTGGCGGTGACCTTGGGCAAGACCGTCAACAACGGCTGGGGCGCCTTCGAGGCCTGCTGGTCGCGCACCGTGCTGGCCATGCTGGTGGGCGCGCTCGAAGTGCCGGGCGGCACGCTGGGCACCACGGTGCGGTTGAACAAGCCGCACGACAACCGCCTGCTCAGCGTGGCGCCGGGCGAAGACGGCTTCATGGTGTGCAACTTCAACCCCACCACGCCCGACCGCTGGCAGGCCACGCCCAGCGGGCGCAACGCCCACCGCACGCTGGTGCCGCACGTCGGCCACTCGCCGTGGAGCCAGGCGCTGGGCCCCACGCACCTGGCCTGGATGTTCATGCGCGAGGCGCCGCCCAACTGGCCGCAGCCCAGCTTCCCCGAGATCTGGTTCACCTACCGCACCAACCCGGCCATCGCGTTCTGGCAGACCGGCCACCTCACCGAGACCATCGCGCGCATGCCCTTCGTCGTGGCCTTCGCCTACACGCAGGACGAGACCAACCACATGGCCGACCTGCTGCTGCCCGAGGCCACCGACCTCGAAGGCACGCAGCTCATCCGCTGCGGCGGCACCAAGTTCATCGAGCAGGCCTGGGCGCACCGCGGCGTGGTGCTGCGCCAGCCGGTGGTGCAGCCGCAGGGCGAGGCGCGCGACTTCACCTGGATCGCCACCGAGCTGGCGCGCCGCACCGGCTTGTTGACGAGTTATGTCGAGCGCATCAACAAGGGCGCCGCGCTGCTGCCGCTGAAGGGCGAGGGCTGGGACTTCAGCCTGCCCACCGACCGCGCGCCCGCGGTCGACGCCATCTGGGACGCGGTGTGCAAGGCCGCCACCGCCGACCTCACCGGCGGCGCCGACGTGGTGGGGCTGGACGGCATGAAGCAGCGCGGCTTCTACACCGTGCCGCACACCCGCGTCGACTGGTACCTGACGCCGACGATGCAGGCGCAAGGCCTGCGCTACGAGCTGCCGTACCAAGAGCGGCTGCTGCGCATCGGCCGCGAGCTTGAGCGCCGGCTGCACGGCCAGGGCGTGCACTGGTGGGACGAGCAGCTCCGCGAATACCGCGCGCTGCCCGAATGGCACGACGTGCCCGGCCTGTGGGAGCAGGCCGTGCGCGACGCCGGCGGCGACCCGGCCGACTACCCGTTCTGGGGCATCACCACCAAGAGCATGCAGTACAGCTCGGGCAACAACGTGGGCATTCCGCTGATGGACGAGGTGGCGCACAACATCCGCGGCCACGGCTGCGTGATCATGAATGTCAGCGCCGCGCGCCAGCTGGGGCTGGCCGACGGCGACTGGGTCGAGGTCGAATCCACCCACGGCCACACGCGCGGGCAGCTGGCGCTGGTGCAGGGCTGCCGGCCCGACACGGTGGTCATCCCGGGCCAGTTCAGCCACTGGAAGACGCCGTTCGCCAAGGACCTGAACTACCCCTCGCTGAACGCGGTGACGCCGATGTCGGGCGTGGCGCTGCAGCTCACCGACGCCACCGGCTCGGGCGCCGACATCGTGCGCGTGCGCGTGCGCCGCGCCGCCGCGCCCGAGGCCGCGCCGCAACCCGCCGGCCACGAGGTGGCGGCGTGATTCCGCGGGGCCGCCCGCAGGGCCAGCAAGGCCCGCATGCGGCCGCCGTGCCGCCAGCAGGAGCGCTCACATGACCCGTTACGTGATGGTGGCCGACCTGCGCCGCTGCGTCGGCTGCCAGACCTGCACCGCCGCCTGCAAGGAAACCTGCGGCACGCCGCCGGGCGTGCAGTGGCGCCGCGTGCTCGACATCGAGACCGGCGAATACCCCGACGTGCGCCGCAGCTTCCTGCCCACCGGCTGCCAGCACTGCGACCAGCCGCCGTGCCTGACGGTGTGCCCGTCCACCGCCACGCGCCAGCGCGCCGACGGCATCGTCACCATCGACGCGTCGCTGTGCATCGGCTGTTCGGCCTGCATCGTCGCCTGCCCCTACGAGGCGCGCTACCTGACGCAGGAAACCGCCTTCGCCTTCGGCGACCAGGCCATGCCGCACGAAGGCCGCCTGGCAGATAAGGCGCGGCTGGGCGTGGTCACCAAGTGCGACTTCTGCGCCGGCCGCGTCGACGCCGGCGTGGCCAAGGGCCTGGTGCCCGGCGTCGACCCGGCGGCCACGCCGGTGTGCGCGCAAAGCTGCATCTCGGGCGCGCTGCAGTTCGGCGACCTCGACGACCCCGAGAGCCCCGTGGCCCAACTGCTGGCCGAGAACCGCTGGTTCCGCATGCACGAAGAGCTGGGCACCGGCCCGGGTTTCTACTACCTGTGGGACCAGGCGCCGCCCGCCTGAAGCGCGCGCGGCCGGCCCAAAGCGCCGAAAAAGCAGGTACAACGGCCGACGTGCCAACGCACGAGGTCCGCCGCCGCTTCGCTGTGCGCGAAGATTGGCGGCGCCCGCATGCCGGTGCATGCGTTTGGATGGAGTGCCTGCAACGATGTCGACCCCGCCGCAAGCCCAGACGGCCCACCAGGCCCAGCCTGCCGACCCGAACAGCGACCGCCTGCGCGGCTGCTACACCGGTGTCGTGCACGACGTCATGCGCGCCATGGGGCAGGCGAACTTCACGCTGCCGCCCGAGATCCGGCCGATCTTCCCCGAGGCGGCGATCGCCGGCCCGGCCTTCACCATCGACGGCCAGGTGCGCGCCGGCGCCGATGCGCACGAAACGCTGCTGGCCTGGACCGGCCTGCTGTCGCAATGCCCGGCCGGCCACCTGTGGGCTTCGCAGCCCAACGACCGCATCGTCGCCCACATGGGCGAGCTGTCGGCCGAGACGCTGAAGAACAAGGGCGTGCTCGGCTGCGTGGTCGACGGCTTCGTGCGCGACACGAACTTCCTGCTGGGCATCGGCTTCCAGACCTGGTGCCGCGGCTTCACGCCGCGCGACGTGGTCGGCCATTGGCTGCCGCGGGCGGTCGGCGTCGATATCCGCATCGGCGATGTCGTCATCGAGCCCGGGGACTACCTCGTCGGCGACCGTGACGGCATGATCCGCGTGCCCCGGGCGTTGCTGGCCGACGTGCTCGACCAATCCGAAGCGGCCATGGCCACCGAGAGCAAGGTGCGCCAGGCCATCCTCGAAGGGGTCGATCCGCAGCAGGCCTATCTTCGCTTCGGCAAGTTCTGAAAACCCCGCGGCAGCCGCCATGATCACCATCGACTCCCGGCTTCTCCTGCTCGACCCGTCGGACAACGTGCTGGTCGCGCGCGCGCGGCTGGCCGCCGGCGAGACCATCGCGGTGGACGGCGCGCTGCTCACGCTGACGGCCGAACTGCCGCTGGGCCACAAGCTGGCGGGGCGCCGCATCGCCGCCGGCGAGAAGATCCTGAAGTACGGGGCGCCGATCGGCTCGGCCACCGCCGACATCGCGCCCGGCGAGCATGTCCACGTGCACAACATGAAGAGCGAATACACGCCCACGCACCATCTCTACGACGCCCGGGCCAACGGGGGGCCGGCGTCGCGAAAGGCATTGCCGTGAGCATGATGACCGGCTACCCGCGCGCCGACGGCCGCAAGGGCATCCGCAACGTCGCCGTCGTCGCCTACCTCGTGGAATGCGCGCACCACGTGGCGCGCGAAATCGCGCAGGGCTTTCGCAGCAGCGAGGTGCAGGTGATCGGCTTTCCCGGCTGCTTTCCCAACGCCTACGGGCAGCGCATGATGGAGCAGCTGGCCACGCACCCCAACGTGGGCGCGGTGCTGCTGGTGTCGCTGGGTTGCGAGAGCTTCAACCGTTATGCGCTGGCCGAGGCGGTGCGCGCCAGCGGCCGGCCGGTGCACATCGTCACGATCCAGGAGACGGGCGGCACGCGCTCGTCGATCGCCGCCGGCCGCCGCTGGCTCGAAGAGCAGCTGCCGGCGCTGGCCGCCGCGCCGCGCCTGCCGATGGCGCTGTCCGAGCTGGTGATCGGCACCGTGTGCGGCGGCTCCGACGGCACCTCGGGCATCACCGGCAACCCGGCCGCCGGCCGCGCCTTCGACCAGTTCGTCGCCGAAGGCGCGACCTGCATCTTCGAAGAGACCGGCGAGCTGATCGGCTGCGAGCACATCATGGCCGCGCGCGCCGTGACGCTCGAACTCGGCCGCGAGCTGGAGGCCGCGGTGGCCAAGGCGGCGCGCTACTACGCGACGCTGGGCTACGGCTCGTTCGCCGCCGGCAATGCCGATGGCGGCCTGTCGACGATCGAGGAAAAGTCGATGGGCGCCTACGCCAAGTCGGGCGCCTCGCCGATCTGCGGCCTCGTCAAGCCCGGCGACGTGCCGCCGCGCGGCGGCCTGTACCTGCTGGACGTGGTGCCCGACGGCGAGGTGCGCTTCGGCTTCCCCAACATCAACGACAACGCCGAGATCGCCGAGCTGATCGCCTGTGGCAGCCATGCGGTGCTGTTCGTCACCGGGCGCGGGTCGGTGGTCGGCTCGCCGATCTCGCCGGTGGTCAAGATCTGCGCCAACCCCGAGACCTACCGCCGCATGGCCGAAGACATGGACGTCGATGCCGGCGCCATCCTCGAAGGCCGCGCCACGCTGGACGAGGTGGGCCGCGAGATCCACGACCTCGTCGTCGCGCTGGCCGACGGCCGGCGCACGGCGTCGGAAGAACTGGGCCACCAGGAATTCGTGCTGACCTACAAGGCCTTCGAGCCCATCGGCCCGGCGTGCCTGCCGGCCCGGTAGGGAGCGACGGCCGCGCAACGGCCTTGGTGTTGGCGGCTATGCCGCCGCGTCGCGCAGGTCGCGCACCCGCACCGCCTTGCCTTGCGAGCGCGGCACCGTGCCCGGCGCCAGCACGCGCACGTCGGCGCTGACGCCGATCATCGACTTCACGTGGTGCCGCGTGTCGGCGGCCTGCAGCGCGTAGTCGGCCGCGGGCAGCGAGGGCAGGGCCTCGACCTCCAGCCGCACGCTATCCAGCGCGCCCTGGCGTTCCAGCACCAGTTGGTAGTGCGGCGACAGCCCGGGCCGGCCGACCAGCACGGCCTCGATCTGCGAAGGGTAGACGTTGACGCCGCGGATGATCAGCATGTCGTCGTTGCGGCCGGTCACGCGCAGGATGCGCACATGCGTGCGGCCGCAGGCGCAAGCGCGGCGATCGAGCCGCGTGATGTCGCGCGTGCGGTAGCGCAGCATCGGCAGCGCCTGCTTGGTCAGCGTGGTGATCACCAGCTCGCCCGGCTCGCCTTCGGGCACCGGCGCGCCGCTGTCGGGGTCGATCGTCTCGAACAGGAAGTGGTCTTCCCAGCCGTGCAGGCCGCAGCGCGCCACGCATTCGCAGGCCACGCCGGGGCCCATGATTTCCGAGAGGCCGTAGATGTCGACCGCGCGCAGCCCCATGCGGGCCTCGATCTCGCGGCGCATCGCCTCGCTCCAGGGCTCGGCGCCGAACAGGCCGATGCGCAAGCCGCTGCCGCGCAGGTCCACGCCCTGCTGCTCGGCCACCTCGGCGATCGCCAGCGCATACGACGGCGTGGCGCACAGCACGCGCGGGCGGAAGTCCATGATCAGCGCCACCTGGCGCTCGGTGCCGCCGCCGGAGATCGGCACCACCGGGCAGCCCAGCCGCGTGGCGCCGTCGTGCGCGCCCAGGCCGCCGGTGAACAAGCCGTAGCCGTACGCGTTGTGCACCAGGTCGCCGGCGCGCACGCCGGCGCCGTGCATCGAGCGCGCCACCAGGTCGGCCCAGGTCGACAAGTCCTGCGCGGTGTAGCCCACCACGGTGGGCTTGCCGGTGGTGCCCGACGAGGCATGCAGCCGCGCCAGCTGCGGCAGCGCGCGCGTGAACAGTCCGAAGGGATAGTGGTCGCGCAAATCGGTCTTCACCATGAACGGCAGCCGCTGCAGCGCGGCCGGCGAATCGACGTCGCGCGGGTCCGCCAGGCCCGCCGCCTGCAGCCGTTGGCGATGCCAGGGCACGTGGTCCCAGGCGTTGCGCAAGCTGTCCTGCAGGCGCTGCCACTGCAGTGGCTCAAGCCGTTCGCGCGGCAGGGTTTCGATCGCGGCGTGCAGGCCCGGCGCGGTGGGCGCGGTGGGTGCGGCAAGGTCGGCGGGGGAAGCGATGGCGCCCATGACGGCTCCTTCGGGCAACGCGGGTCGACGCTCAGTGCCGGCCTCGCACCGGCAGGTGCGGCAGCGCGAAGCCTTGCTTGAAGCCGGCGCGCGTGACGAGCATGAACTTGAACAGCATGCCGCCGGCGGCGGCCAGGCCGCCGGCCAGCGCCTGCAGCAGGCCTTGCAGCGGCGGCGACAGCGGCGCCGCCAGCACCACGGCCACCAGCGCCAGCGGCAGCAGGCTGCCGGCGTTGTAGCCGTGGCCGGCGCGGTCCACGGCGCGCAGCGCCGCGGCCGGCAGGTTGCCGGCCAGCCGGCGGTACCAGCGCGCGCCGATCGCGAAGCGCAAGGCCAGCAGCGCGCCGAAGGCGATCCACGCCGCCATGCTGCCGGCGCCCCAGGCCGGCGCGGCCAGCCAGTAGAGGCCGGCGCCTTCGGTGACGCCGGTGGCCACCAGCAGCGGCACGGTCAGCGGCTCGCGCCAGGCCGGAATGCCGTGCGCCGCCTGCAGGATGCGCGCCTGGCAGTACAGGAAGGCGGCCGCCAGCAGCGCCGCCAGCGGCTGCAGCACGGGCCACGCCAGCGCGGCGGCGCCGCAGGCCAGCAGCGGCGGCGCCAGCGCCGCCTCGCGCGACATCCACGAAGTCTGCGGGTGCAAAAACACGTTCAGCGCGCGCCAGGGGCGGCCGATTTCGGCCCACACGCACAGCAGCCCGGCGGCCACCAGCAGCAGCGCCGCGGCCACCAGCCCCTGGCGCAGGCTGCCTTGCGCGCCGGCCAGCGTGGTGAACAGCAGCAGCCCGCAGCCGGCGCCGCCGCCGATGAAGTTGCCGGCCGCGCGCGCGTCCCAATGCCGTTGCTGCCGGGGGTCGGCGTGGCGGTTCACGCGAGCCCTGCCTTCTGCGCCTTGGCGGCCAGGCGCTGCTCGGTCTTCGCCACGTCGACGACGAAGCGCTGGTGGCGGCAGCGGCAGATGGCGTCGATGCCGTCGCTGCCGCTCACGTCGAAGCTCACGCTGCGGCCCTGCACCTCGGCGATGGCGAGCTGCAGCTCGACCGTCATGCCCATCAGCGTGGCGCCGGTGTGGTCGAGCTCGACGCGCGTGCCCACCGAATCCTCGCCGGCATCCAGGTGCGCCAGCAGCAGCTCGCGGCAGGCCAGCTCGATGTCGCGCAGCAGCGCCGGCGTGGCATAGACGCGGGCCCGGTCGCCCATGAAGTCGATCGTGCGCTCGCGGTCGACGGCCACGCGCACGGTGGCGGCCACGCCGGGCTGCAGGCTGGGTTTCATGGCGGCATCTCCAGGTAGTGCGGAAATGTGGTACCGGAATGCGCCTGTAGGGCTTGATCCAGTGCAAAGGCGCCGCCGCACCCCGGGCAGACCCCGATGGGCGTCAACCCAATCGGATCTTGTCGCGGCCCTTGAGCCCCAGCATCTGCCGCGCTTCGTCCGGCGTCGCGATCGCCATGCCCAGCGCTTCGAGCACGCCGCGGATCGTGCGCACCTGCTCGGCGTTGGAGGTGGCCAGGCGCCCGGGGCCCGACATCAGCGAGTCTTCGAGGCCCACGCGCACGTTGCCGCCCATCAGCGCGGCCTGGGTGACCAGCGGCATCTGGTGGCGGCCGGCGCCGAGCACGCTCCACTGGTAGCGCTCGCCGAACAGCTTGTCGGCGATGTGCTTCATGTGCACCAGGTTCTCCGGGTCGGCGCCGATGCCGCCGAGCACGCCCAGCACGAACTGCAGGAAGATCGGCCCCGTGACCAGGCCGCGATCGACGAAGTGCTTGAGGTTGTAGAGGTGGCCCACCTCGTAGCACTCGAACTCGAAGCGCGTGCCATGGGCGCGGCCGAGGCGTTCGAAGATCTGCTCGATGTCGGCGAAGGTGTTGCGGAAGATGGCGCTGCGCGTGCCTTCGATGTAGACCTGCTCCCAGTCGTGCTCGAAGGTCTTCATCTTCTCCAGGATGGGGAAGATCGCGAAGTTCATCGAGCCCATGTTGCACGAGGCCATCTCGGCCGACACGTCGAGCGCGCCGGCCAGGCGCTGGTCCAGCGTCATGGTGACGGCGCCGCCGGTGGTGATGTTGATGACGGCGTCGGTGGCGGCGTGGATGCGCGGCAGGAATTGGCGGTAGGTCGTGGGGTCGAAGGCCGGGCGGCCGTCCTTCGGGTCGCGCGCATGCAGGTGCAGGATGGCCGCGCCGGCCTCGGCCGCCTCGATCGCCTGGTCGGCGATCTGCTCGGGCGTGACCGGCAGGTGCGGCGACATGCTCGGCGTGTGGATCGAACCGGTGACGGCGCAGGTGATGATGACTTTTCTCGTGGCCATGGCGGCTCTCCTATTGCGGCTCTGGGACGCAGACGTTCTCGATGTGGCCGATGCCTTCGATCTCCACCCGCATCACGTCGCCCACCTTGCGGAACTGCGGCGGCTTCATCGCGGCGCCCACGCCCGAGGGCGTTCCGGTGGCGATCAGGTCGCCGGGCTCCAGCGTCATCACCGTGGACAGGTACGCGATCTGCTCCCAGACGTTGTAGATCATCTCGCCGGTGCTCACGTCCTGCCTGACCTCGCCGTTGACCAGCATGCGCAGGCGCAGCGCGTGCGGGTCGGGCAGCTCGTCGGGCGTGACCAGCCACGGGCCCACCGGGCCGTGCGTGTTGAAGCTCTTGCCCAGCGTCATGGTGGGCGAGCGCATTTGCCAGTCGCGTACCGACACGTCGTTGGCCGCCATGTAGCCGGCCACCACCGAGGGCGCGTCGTCCACGCTCACATGGCGGCAGCGCTTGCCGATCACCACGCACAGCTCGGCCTCGTAGTCCACCTTGTCCGATGCGCGCGGGAGGTGCACGGCATCGAAGGGGCCGCTGACGCAAGAGACCTGCTTGTTGAACCAGACCTGGCTGTCCGGCACCTGGATGCCGGCGGCCAGCGCCTCGTGCACGTGCTTCTTGTAGTTCATGCCGATGGCCAGGTACTTGGACGGGTTGGGCACCGGTGCCTGCAGCCGCACGTCGGCCAGGGGCCAGCTGACCGCGTTTTCCAGCTGCAGCGCGCGGACGCGGGCCATCGCCGCGGGGCCGGCTTGCAGCAGTTCGAGCAGGGTGCGCGGCAGCGCGCCGTCGCTGGCGGGCAGGTCGATGACCTGGTTGCCGGCAAGCTTGCCGATCGACGTGTGGCCGCGGCTGCTGAAGGTGACGAGTCGCATCGGGTTCAGGCCTCGGAATTGGCGAAGAAGATCGGGTCGATGGGCGGCCCCCAGAGGTAGAACGAGTCCTCGGGTGCATGGTCCAGCCCCTGCCAGTCCACGGCAGCGGGAATGTAGTCCATGGTGGCCGACAGCTCGCACCAGCTGCCCCAGGGGTCCTGCGCGTAGTAGAAGTAGTTGGAGCCCAGCACGTGGCGGCCCACGCCCCAGCCCGTGGTGTAGCCGGCGGCCTGCAGGCGGCTCATGCCGCTGCCCACGTCCTCGACCGTCGGCACATCCCAGCTAAGGTGGTGCAGTGCCGCGCCCGGCCCCATCGCCAGCGCGATCAGGTGGTGGTCGCTGCCATGCGGCGCATGCAGGAAGGCCACGCCGTCGCCCGAGCGGTCCGACAGGCGCAGGCCCAGCGCACCGACGTAGAAGGCCATGCGAGCGGGCACCGAGGGCGTCATCAGCGCGATGTGCGACAGGCGTTGCGGCAGCGCCGCCCGCACCTGGCTGCGGTAGGGCGCGCAGCGCGTGCCATCGACCGGCAGTGACGGGCTCTGGTGCGCGGCGGCATCGATCGTCGTCTTCGGGCCGGGCCGCACCTGCACGGCCAGGCCATCGGGGTCGCGGAACCAGCGCCCCGAATCATCGGCGCCGGGCGGCGCCGCGATGGGCGCGAAACCCTGCGCTTCGATGTGCGCGTGCAGCCGTTCCGCATCGTCCGCGAAGCAATGGAAGCTCAGGCGGTCGAACTTCTTTTTCGGGCCCTCGCTCAGGCGGCCCCAGACCTGCTCGCCAGCCACCGTGCGCAGCACGAGGCTGCTGCCGTCGCGGCCGACGCGCAGGCCGAAGGCGGCGTAGAACCGCTCGGCGTCGGCGAGCGACGGCACGGTCATGTGGAACTCACCGATCGAGTGCACGCCCAGGCGGTCGTGCCGGCGGGATGGGGACATCGCGGGGTCTCCTTGCTCGCTTCAGTGCCGCCGCCTCACGGCGCGGACAGGATGGACTGGAAGGCCTGCGTCAGCGTCGAGCGCGGGTCCGCGCTTTCGCCGAGCGAGCGGAAGGCAATGTAGCGGTCGGGCCGCACGATCACGACCCCCTTGGGGCTGATCGCCCGGTTCTTCAGCCACGCCATGCGCACGTCGATGTAGTCGCTGTCGGCCAGGCCCAGCGTGAAGGCCTTGATGGGCAGGCCCTTGGCTTGCGCCAGTTGGCGCGCGGCTTGCACCCAGGCGCCGCCTTCCTCGCCGGCGATGACCAGGAACTGCCCGCTGCCGACGAGGCTGGCCAGCGCCACGCGCTCGCCCTGCATCTCGACGAAGGCATGCGGCAGTGGATGGCCGGGCTTGGTGCTCGGCTCGTAGAGGCGGATCGGGTCCAGCGGCACGTAGGCGGGGCTGCTGTCGTCGATCACCGCCGTCGAGTGGTAGCGATAGCCGAACTCCACGTTGTGGTGGTGGAACTCCATGGTCTGCGATGCGATGGCCGCATTCAGCGCATGCCGCTTCTCGGCGGAGCGCGGCAGGCTCTCGTCCCACAGCGGCAGCAGCTCGGCCCAGTTCTGCTCTTGCGTCTTGTCCTCCGACAGGTTGAGCGCCTGGTCGATCTTGAAGTGGTTCATCGCGTTGCCGATCGAGCAATCGATGTTGGCCTGGTCGACCGGCTTGCGCTCGGCCTCGTAGGTGTCGAGCAGGCCGTCGCCCGCCTTGCCGGCCAGCACCAGCGACAGCTTCCAGCACAGGTTGTAGACATCGTGGACGGCCGAGGTCAGGCCCAGGCCGCCGGTGGGCGGGTGGCGGTGCGCGGCATCGCCCACGAAGAAGATGTTGCCCTTGCGGAAGCGGTCGGCGATGACGCCTTCCATCACCCAGGTGGAGATCTTGTGCACGGTGGCCTCGAGATCCTTCACGCCCAGCGTGGTGCGCATGCGCTCGAGCACCTTTTCGTCCTTCATCGCGTCGGCGCTGTCCGTCGCGTACTTCATGTGGAAGACCCACTCCTCCGATTTCGTGCCCCAGTGGTCGGGCCCCATGCTCACCAGCACGCCACTGGCGAACGAGCCGCCGTAAGCGGGGTTGACCAGCCAGCGGATCAGCACGTCGTCGTCGTGCAGCCAGGGCGAAAGGTCGGCCGTCATGTGGACCGACACCATCTTCATGATGTCGCGCGGGCCGGACATGCCGACGCCCACCATCTTGCCCACGGTGCGGCCGCCGTCGGCGGCCAGCAGGTAGCGCGCCTTGACCTGGAAGCGCTCGTTGCGGTCCTTGTCGAGGATGGTCGCGGTGACGCCGTCGGCACCGTCTTCCAGCGCCGTCAGCTCATGGTGGAAGCGCACCTTGCCGGGGTTGCGCTGCTCGGCGTGGGCGCGCAGCAGCGGCTCCAGTCGGATCTGCGGCAGGTTGCAGGTGCGGCAGGCGCTGGCGGCGATGTAGTCGGGGTCGGTATAGCCGGCGCCCCAGGCTTCCAGGTGGCCCAGCGTGCGGCCATAGGCTTCGTGGTCGCCGGCCATGCCCGCATACCAGCCGGTGGCGCGCATGTTCTCGGCTGGCGTGCTGCGCTCGTAGATCGCATCGGCCACGCCCACCTCGGTGAAGATCTCCATCGCGCGCTGGTTCAGCACGTGGGCCTTCGGCAGGATCGAGGTGCCCGGGAACGCGCTGACCAGCAGGTGGTCGACGCCCAGCGACGACAGCGTCATCGACGCCGTCAGTCCGGCGCCACCGCCGCCCACGATCAAGACCGGAACCTTCAGCATCGTCATGTCTCTTCCTTCGGTTGCTCGTGCAGGCCTTGCCACACGCAGTGCGTGCGACTCTATGAATCGCGCTTCGCCGAATGAAGGCCGGTTACCCGATGTCAAAATGACGGGCCGTCAGCCTGATGGCCAGCGCAAAGGAAGAGGGCTCATGGGAAGCACGTCCGCAAGCGGGGCGCGTCCTTTACCCGATCACCGAATCGAAGTGGCGGCGCGCCGGCGCGAGAAGATGCGCAGCCGGCTGCTCGCGGCCACCTTCACCGTCTTCACGCGCGCTTCCGGCGCGGCGCCGGACATCGGCGACGTCGTGCACTGCGCGAAGGTGGCGCGCGGCACGTTCTACCTGTACTTCCAGACGCTCGACGAGGCCGTGCAGGCGCTGGTGCAGCAGCAAAGCGACGAGATGACGCGCGCCTGCCTGCCGCTGTACGAAATGCTGCGCGAACCCAGCCAACGGTTCGCCGTGGGCTGCCGCCTCTTCCTCAAGCGCGCCAACGCAGACCCGCAATGGGCTTCGTTCATGACGCGCACGCTGCCGCTGGACAACAAGCAGTTGATGGCCGGCTACATGCACGACGACCTGAGGCAGGGCAAGGCGTTGGGGCAGTTCAACTACGTCGACGAGCGGGTGGCGCTGGACATCGAACTGAGCACGCTGATCGCCGGCATCGGTTCGCTGGGCAAGGGCGTTCCGAACCCGGAGCACTACATGGACGAGTGCATCCGCATGGCGCTCACGGGCCTGGGCTGCGACGCCGGCCGCTGCGAGCAAAGCCTGCGTTTCTCCCGCAAGCATCTCGACGGCTGGACCTGGGTCCGCGCGGGAACGCCGGGCCCGCGCTTCGAGCACTGAGCGCCGCCGAGCGCGGTCAATCGAGGTCGGCGGCCCAGGCGCCGGCGCCGGGCTCGTTGGCGGCCACGCGGTCCTGGCCGAACAGGCGGCGCACCTGCTCGCGCAGCCAGCGCTGGGCGGGGTCGCCGTTGACGCTGTGGTGCCAGACCATCATCACGTCGTACGAGGCGCCGTCGGGCAGCCGCCAGGCGCGCAGGTCGTGGCGCGCGGCCACCGCGTCGGCAAACATCTGCGGCACGATGGCCACCAGGTCGGTGCCGCGCACCAGCTCGGGCACCGCGCCGTAGTGGCGCAGGCGCACGCGGCTGGGCGTGTCCAGCGCCAGCCGCTCCAGCACGCGCTGCACGCTGCCCAGCAGGCTGGCGGTCGGCGCGGCCAGCGCCAGCGCGGCGCGCGCCAGGTGCTGGCGCTCCAGCCGGCCGCCGGGCGCCGGCACGGCGGGCTGCCAGTCGAGCGCGGTCAGCGCCACGTAGTGCTCGTGGAACAGCAGCTCGCCGACCACGCCCTGGTGGTCGGGCCGCAGCATGCCGATGGCCAGGTCGATCTCCCGCGCCTCCAGCGCGGCGCTGACGCGCGCCGCCTCCACCGCCTCGTTCGACAGCCGGCTGCCCGGCGAGGCGCGGCGCAACTCGCGCGCCAGCGCCGGCAGGAACATCATCTCGCCCAGGTCCGACAGCGACAGCCGCCAGTGCATGCAGCCGGTGGCGGGGTCGAAGCTCTCGCCTTCGCACAGCGCGGCTTCCAGCTGCAGCAGGTGCGCCGCCACCAGCGGCGCGATGCGCTGCGCCAGCCGCGTGGGGTGCAGGCCGGCGGGCGAGCGCACGAACAGCGCGTCGCCGAAGCAGTGGCGCAGCCGCGCCAGCGCGTTGCTGGTGGCCGACTGCGACAGCGCGAGCTGCTGGCCCGCCTCGGTGACCGACCCGGTGCGGTGGATGGCGCACAGCACGCGCAGCAGGTTCAAGTCGAGCTGGCGGAAGTTCATCGCGAAGGCCCCCACATTCGCCGCACCGATCGGGCGGATTGCGACAATCCATTCGACGACGGGCGGCGTGCGCGGCTAGATTGGCCCGGCCGCGGTGCCTTCGGGTTGGCGTGGATCAACCCGGCAATGGTATTGCGGTACCGCAATCGTGCTATGGAAAACCCGGAGGGCGTCGTCGTGGGCAAGCGGGTGCTGGGTCTGAACGTCAACGGCCGCGCGCACGAGGTGGCCGCCGCCGACGGCGCCTTGCTGATCGACGTGCTGCGCGACACGCTGCAGCTCACCGGCACCAAGCGCGGCTGCGACGGCGGCGAGTGCGGCGCCTGCACCGTGCTGGTCGACGGCCGGCCGCGGCTGGCCTGCTCGACGCTGGCGGTGCAAGTCGAAGGCCGGCGCATCGAAACCGTCGAGGGGCTGGCGCGCCAGGGGCGCTTGTCGGCCGTGCAGCAGGCCTTTCACGAGCAGCTGGGCGCGCAATGCGGCTTCTGCACGCCGGGCATGGTGATGGCCGCCGAAGGGCTGCTGCGCGCCAACCCGCGGCCGACGGTCGACGACATCAAGGCGGCGCTGGCCGGCAACCTGTGCCGCTGTACGGGCTACGTGAAGGTCATCGAGTCGGTGCAGGCGGCCGCGGCGAGGCTGGCCACATGAAGCCGCGCATGACGCGCCCCGGCGGCATCGGCATCCGCACGCCGCTGATCGACGGCTTCGACAAGGTCACCGGCCGCGCCCGCTACACGGCCGACATCGTGGTGCCGGGCGCGCTGGTCGGCCGCATCCTGCGCAGCCCGCATCCGCATGCGCTGATCGTCTCGATCGACACCGCCGCCGCGCGCGCGCTGCCCGGCGTGCACGCGGTGTGCACCGGCGACGACACGCCGGTGCCCTTCGGCGTGCTGCCGATCGCCGAGAACGAGTACCCGCTGGCGCGCGGCAAGGTGCGCTACCGCGGCGACCCGGTGGCGGCTATTGCCGCCGTCGACGAAGCCACCGCCGAGCGCGCGCTGTCGCTGATCGACGTGCAGTACGAAGTGCTGCCGGCCTACTTCACGACCAAGGCGGCGACGAAGCCCGGCGCCGTCGCGATCCACGACGACAAGCCGAACAACGTGCTGCGCGAGGTGCACGCCGAGTTCGGCGACGCCGCCGCCGGCTTCGCCGCGGCCGACCTCGTGCGCGAGAAGACCTTCACCTTCGCCGAGGTCAACCACGCGCACCTGGAGCCCAACGCCACGCTGGCCGAGTACGACGTCGAGCGCGACGGCGTCACGCTGCACACCACCACCCAGGTGCCTTACTACGTGCACCTGAAGGTCGCCGCCTGCCTGCAGATCCAGCAGTCGCAGGTGCGCGTGGTCAAGCCCTTCCTCGGCGGCGGCTTCGGCGCGCGCACCGAGTGCCTGCACTTCGAGATCATCGCCGCGCTGCTGGCGCACAAGGCGCGCGGCGCGGTGCGGCTGCTGCAGACGCGCGAGGAAACCTTCATCGCCCACCGCGGCCGGCCGTGGACGCTGGTCAAGATGAAGATCGGCTTGATGCGCGACGGCCGCATCACGGCGCTGGCGCTGGAAGCCACGCAGGCCGGCGGCGCCTACGCCGGCTACGGGATCATCACCATCCTCTACACCGGGGCCTTGATGCACGGCCTCTACGACATCCCGGCGATCAAGCACGACGCCTGGCGCGTCTACACCAACACGCCGCCCTGCGGCGCGCAGCGCGGCCACGGCACGGTGGACACGCGCGCCGCCTTCGAGGCGCTGTTGACCGACATGGCCGAAGAACTCGGCCTCGACGCCTTTGCCGTGCGCCAGCAGAACCTGCTGCCGCAGATTCCCTACCGCACGATGTACGCGCAACAGGTGCTGAGCTATGGCCTGCCCGAGTGCCTGCAAAAGGTGAAGGCGGCCTCGGGCTGGGACCAACGCAAGGGCCGCATGCCCAAGGGCCGCGGCTTGGGGCTCGCTTGCTCGCACTTCGTCTCCGGCACCTCCACGCCCAAGCATTGGACCGGCGAGCCGCATGCCACGGTGCAACTGCGGCTGGACTTCGACGGCGGCGTGACGCTGTTCACCGGCGCCGCCGACATCGGGCAAGGCTCCAGCACGATGGCCGCGCAATGCGCCGCCGAGGTGCTGGACGTGGCCTTGGCGCGCATCCGCGTGATCGCGGCCGACAGCGCCGTCACGCCCAAGGACAACGGCAGCTATTCGTCGCGCGTCACCTTCATGGTCGGCCGCGCGACGATGGCCGCGGCGCAGGAGCTGAAGGCGCTGCTGGTGAAGGCGGCCGCCGGCCGGCTGAAGGCCGACGAGGCCGACATCGAGGTGCGCGACGAGGTGTTCGCCGTGCGCGGCGGCGATGCCGGCGCCGGCCTGCCGTGGATCGAGGCGGTGCGCGCGGCCATGGCCGATGGCGGCGCCGTCACGGTCAAGGGCACCTACACCTGCCCGATCGAGTTCCAGGGCGACAAGAAGATCCGCGGCAGCGCGATCGGCGCGACCATGGGCTTCTGCTACGCGGCGCAGGTGGTCGAGGCCTCGGTCGACGAGCTGACCGGCAAGGTCACCTCGCACAAGGTGTGGGTGGCCGTCGACGTCGGCCGCGCGCTCAACCCGCTGGCGGTGGAAGGCCAGGCGCAGGGCGGCGTGTGGATGGGCCTGGGGCAGGCGCTGTCGGAAGCCACCGAATACGACAACGGCCGCATGCTGCACGGCAACCTGCTCGACTACCGCGTGCCGACGGTGGTCGAGAGCCCCGACATCGAGGTGATCATCGTCGAGAGCATCGACCCGAACGGACCCTTCGGCGCCAAGGAGGCTTCCGAAGGCATGCTCGCCGGCATCCTGCCGGCGCTGCGCGAGGCGGTGCAGGAAGCGGCGGGCGTGCGCTGCGACAGCTTTCCGTTGAGCCCGGACCGCATTGCCGAGCTGCTGGACGCGAAGGGGGCTGCGGCGGCACGGGCTGCGCGGGCGGTGGAGAAGCAGTTGTGAAGCGGCGGCTTGGCGCGGTGGATGCAGTGTTGGCTGTCGGTTGCGTGATGCCGTTCGCCGCTTATGGCTTTTCGGCGCATCGCGGCAGGCGGCATCCGCCAGGGGCTCATGCTGTGGCGGTCGGCGCTGCGCGCCGACTGCGCTGCGATGCTCGCGCCGGGGTCGCGCCGCATAACTCACTACGCTCACTCCGTTCGCTGCGCTCGGACAGATGCGGCGAGTCAGTTCACGACGCGCGCGCTGCGCGCGCGCCGACCCCGGCGCTGCGCTTCTCGCCGCCCCAGAAATCGCCCCCGGCGGATGCCGCCTGCCGCGAAGTCCATCGGTCGTGGTGTGCGGGGTTCGAACACGTTCTTGCTCGCGTCGCGCGGTGGAGTCGCTGACGTGAACGCCTTGCACGAAGTGCGCGTCGTGCGCCCGGCCACCATCGACGAAGCCGCACGCGCATTGGCCGAGAACGGCGCGCAGGCGCTGGCCGGCGGCACCGACTTGTTGCCCAACCTGCGACGTGGCCTGGGCGCGCCGCGGGCGCTGGTCGACTTGACGGCGGTGGACGGGCTGGGCTCGCTGACGGTGCAAGCCGACGGCAGCCTGCGCGCGGGCGCGGCGGTCACGCTGGCGACGCTGGCCGCCGATGCCGCGGTGCGCGCCGGCTGGCCGGCGCTGGCCGTTGCGGCGGGGCTGGTGGCCGGGCCGACGCACCGCGAGGCGGCCACGCTGGGCGGCAACCTGTGCCAGGACACGCGCTGCGTGTTCTACAACCAGAGCGAGTGGTGGCGCGCCGGCAACGGCTATTGCCTCAAATACCTTGGCAGCCAGTGCCACGTGGTCGTCAAGAGCGACCGCTGCTACGCCACCTACCATGGCGACGTGGCGCCGGCGCTGATCGTGCTGGACGCGGTGGCCGAAGTCGCCGGCCCCGGTGGCCCGCGCACGCTGCCGCTGGCGGCGCTGTTCGTCGAAGATGGCGCGCAGCGCCTGGCGCTGCAGCCCGGCGAATGGCTGACCGCCGTCCTCGTGCCGCCGGCCGCCGGCTGGCGCGCCGACTACGCCAAGGCCCGCGTGCGCGACGCGGTGGACTTCGCGCTGGCCGGCGCCGCAGTCGCGCTGCGCCGCGACCGCAACCGCGACGGCGACCGGCTGGCCGGCTTGCGCGTGGCCATCACCGGCACCAACTCGGCGCCGCTGGCGGTGGCCACCGCCGGCCTCGTCGGCCGTGCCTGGAATGCCGATGCCGCGGCCGCGCTGGCGCAGTCGGTGCAGGCCAGCGCCAACGTGCTGGCCACCACCGTCGCGCCGGTGAAGTACCGCCGCCGCATGCTGCAGGCGCTGGTGCGCCGGCTCGTCGACGAATTGTGGGCGCGGGGCTGACGGCGAAGGAGAGGGCGGCATGACCAGCATCGAGCGCCGTGAGCCGGGTGAACCGTATGAGCCGGGCCAGCCGTGCCAGCCGGGCCAGCCGTGCCAGCCGCACGAGCCGCGCGAGCCATTCACGGCCGCGGCCGACGGCCTCATCAACGCCGCGGCGCTGCTGCTGCAAGGCCACGACGACCGCCGCGTCGCGCTGGTCTGCGGCGACCATTGGCTCACCCGCGGCGAGCTGCGCGAGCGCGTCGCCCGCGCGGCGGCGGTCTGGCGCGCGCTCGGGCTGGAGCGCGGCCACCGCGTCGCCATCAAGCTGCCCGATGGGCTGGACTGGGTGGTCGCCTTCCTCGGCACGCTGTGGGCCGGCGGCACCGCGGTGGCCGTCAATCCCAAGGTGCCGGCGGCCGAGTGGCGCCACATCCTGGACGAAGCGGGCTTCAGCGTGATCGTCGCCGAGGACGCCGACGACACGCCGCCGCCCTGGCGCGACAAGCTGGTGCTGGCGGCCGACGGGCGGCGCGCGGTGGCGGCGGCCAGCCCGCAGGCGCCGCGGCTGGTCGACCCCGAGACGCCGGCGTTCTGGGTGCATTCGTCGGGCACCTCGGGCCGGCCGAAGGCGGTGGTGCATGCCCACCGCTTCGCGCGCGAGGTCGATCGCATCTCGCGCGAGCGGCTGGGCATCACGCCGGAAGACCGGCTGTTCGCCAGCTCGCGGCTGTTCTTCTCGTACCCGCAGACCAACGCGCTGTGGGCCGGGCTGAAGCTGGGCGCCACGGTGGTGCTGGACCCGCAGTGGCCCACCGCGCCGGGCGTGGCCGCCACCGTCGCCGCGGCGCGGCCGACGGTGCTGTTCAGCGTGCCTTCGTTGTACCGGCTGATGCTGCACGAAGGCCTGGCGCCGGGGCTGGCCGCGGCCGGCGTGCGGCTGTGCGTGTCGGCCGGCGAAGCCTTGCCGCCCAGCCTGCGCGCGGCCTGGCGCGCGCAGACCGGGCTGCCGATGATCGACGGCTACGGCGCCTCGGAAACCATGGTGCTGGTGCTCACCGGCGGCGATGGCGACGACGGCCTGCAGCCGTCGCCCGGCGTGCGCCTGCAGCCGCTGGACGTGCAGGCCGCCGCCGAAGGCCGGCCGACGCGCTTGCGCATCCACGTCGGCACGCAGGCGCTCGGCTACCTCGACCGGCCGGCGGCGCAGGCCGACAGCTTCCGCGACGGCGCGTTCTGCCCGGCCGACCTCTTCGTCGCCACCGCCGGCGGCGGCTGGCGCTTCGCCGGGCGCGAAGACACGCTGCTGAAGATCAGCGGCCGCTGGGTCGACCTCAACGACCTGGAAGAGCGCCTGGGCGCCGGGCTGCCCGGCCTGCTGGAAGGCGCCGCCGTGCGCGTGGCCGATGCCGACGGCATCGACGCGCTGGCCTATTGCTTCGTCGCTTGCGACGGGCAGCGGGCCGCCGTCGAACAAGCGCTGCGCGCGCGCGCCGGCACGCTGCCGCACCACCAGCGGCCGCGCTGGCTGCAGCCGGTGGCGGCCATTCCGCGCACCGCCACCGGCAAGCTGCTGCGCCGCCAGCTGGCGCAAGCCGTGGAGCCGCAGGCATGACGCTGGCGAACCAACTGGCCGTCGTCACCGGCGCCGCCTCCGGCATCGGCCGCGCCACCGCCGCGGCGCTGGCGGCGCAGCGCGCCAGGGTCATCGTCGCCGACATCAACGCAACCGCCGGCGAGCAGGCCGCGGCCGAGTTGCGCGCCGCCGGCCACGCGGCCGATTTCCTGGCGGTGGACCTGACCGACGGCGACTCGATCGCCGCCTTCGCCGATGCCGTGCAGCAGCGCCACGGCGCGGTGGACGTGCTGGTCAACGCGGCCGGCTGGGGCCGCACGGCGCCGTTCTGGGACGGCACGCCGCCGTTCTGGCACCAGGTGGTGGCGCTGAACTTCGTCGGCCCCGTGACGCTGACCAAGGCGCTGCTGCCGGCGATGCTGGAGCGCGCGCACGGCAAGATCGTCAACGTGGCCAGCGACGCCGGCCGCGTGGGCAGCCTGGGCGAAGCGGTGTACGCCGGCGCCAAGGGCGGGCTGATCGCGTTCACCAAGGCGCTGGCGCGCGAGACGGCGCGCTACCGCGTCAACGTCAACTGCGTCTGCCCGGGGCCGACCGACACGCCGCTGATGGCCGCCGTGCCGGAGAAGGTGAAGGACGCGCTGGTCAAGGCCATCCCGCTGCGCCGCCTGGGCCGCCCGCAGGAGGTGGCCGAGGCCATCGTGTTCTTCGCCGGTCCGCAGTCCGACTACATAACGGGCCAGGTGTTGAGCGTCAACGGCGGCCTGACGATGGTGGGCTGAACGCCCACGCTCAGACCGCGCGCCGGAACGCCAGCCGCGGCGAGTTGCCGAAGCCGCAGGCCAGCAGAAAGCCCAGCAGCGCGGTGTCGGCCAGCGGCACGGCGGTCTCGACCACTTCCACCCGCAAGGCGCCGAGGTTGCCGAACAGCTGCGCCATCAGCGCGCGGCCGACGCCGCGCTGCGCATAGGCGGCGTCGACGCCCAGCGTGTCGATCACGGCCACCGGCTCGGCGCGGCCGAAGTCGCCGAGGTCGGCGCGCGCCATCAGGTAGCCGACCACCGTGCCGTCGCAATGCGCGGCCAGCGAGACGCGGATCGAACGGTCGCGCACCGCCTCGCCGAGCCGCGCCGAGAGGTACTCGCGGCGGTCGCGGCCGATGTTGGCGCGGTCGATGCGCACGATGGCGTCGAGGTCGGCGGCCGTCATCGCGCGCACGTCGGCGCCGTGGGGCGTGTGGCGTTCCTGGTCGTTGGCTTCGTCGCGGCCGAAGTCGATCTCGTGGCCCGGGCCGTCGCCCGCGTCGATCGACAGCGGGCCGTCGCGCTCGGCGTACAGGCGGTTGCCGTCGACGCGGCTTTCCACCACCAGCGTGGGCGCCAGCTCGAAGCCCAGGCTGGCCAGCCAGCCGAGCATGCCGCTGCGCGTCCAGGCCGAGAGCGTGCGGATCTCGGTGGCGCCATGGCGGTCGGCCCAGCGCAGCAGCGCGTCGAACAACTCGCGCCCGACGCCGCGGCGGCCGAACTCGCGGCGCAGGCCCACCAGCTCGATGCGCAGCGCCGGCGCGCGGCGGCCGAACTCGCCCACCACCAGCCGGCCCAGCAGGTGGCCGACGAGGCGATCGCCCTGCACCGCGGCGAACTGCGCATGCAGCAGCGGCTGGCCCTGGGCGCTGCGCAGCCGGCGCTCGACGTAGTCGCGCCGGCTGCGGCCTTCGATCGCGGCGTCGATCGCGACCACGGCGTCGAGGTCCGACGGCTGCAGGGCACGGATGTGGACGGCAACGGCATCGTCGGTGGGCGCGGGCATCGGCAAAGACATCGCGGGGCTCCGTGAAGAAGGCTTTTTGGGGGCGAAGGCGGCGGCCGGCGGGGCTGGGTCAGGCGCTGCCGGCTCAGGCGTCGGCGGTGTAGGTGAAGGCGAGCTGGCGGTCGGTCTCGTCGTCGAGCAGGTCGTCGAGCAGCGGCAGCAGCGCCATCGTCTCCTTCTGGATGTGCGCCACCTGGCGCTCGACCAGTTCGCCGGCCAGGCGCTGCAGCGCGGCGCGCTGCGCGGCGCCCAGCGTGCCGGCCACCAGCAGCGCCGCCAGCGGCTGCAACTCGGCGGCCACGGCGCGCAGCGTGTCGTGCTCTTCGGTCAGCAGCTGCGCCAGTTCGGCGTCGCCGGCGTCGGCCATGCGCGGGAACAGCTCGGCTTCCTCGAAGCCGAAGTGGTGCCCGATCTCGTGCGCCAGCTGGCGCTGCAGCGGCGCGGCCAGCGCCTGCAGCGCGCCCAGGTCGCCGCCGGCCAGCGCGTGGCCCACGCGGTCGAGCAAGGCGATGCTGCTGCGGTGCTCGTCGTCGAGCAGCCGGGACACTTGGCATTGGAAGCTCATATTGGTAGTCTAGTACCGAAATAGATAAATGCAAGCCGGCGCGGCAGGCCTGGGCGCTTCAGCGTGATGGGCCGGCCGGCGCTTCGGTCGACGCCTTGCGCGTGCGCAGCAGCAGCACCGCGACGAAGCTTGCGAAGGCCAGCGCGCCCACGCTGCCCACGGCGCCGGCGGCGCGCAGCAGCGCCGCCGACGACAGCGCCAGTCCGAGGGCCAGCAGCGCCAGCGCCAGCGCGTGGGCCGCGGCGTGCCAGGCCAGCGCGTGCGGCAGCGTCAGCGCCGACGGCGTGGGCGGGCGCCGCCGGCCCTGGGCCGCGTGCATGGCGGCCAGGAAGGGCAGGATGCGTTGCAGCACGCCGAGCAGGAAGGTCAAGAGCCAGCCGGCCACGGCCGCCAGGCCGAACAGCCGGCCGAAAACCGAACCGGCCAGCGAGCCGTCCGGCGCCGCCAGCGCCGCCGCCGCGGCCACCAGCGTCAGCGCCAGGCCGGCCCAGCCGCCGTTGATCAGCCGGCCGGCGATGCCGAGGTCGCGGCGCATGGCGGTGGCCTGCACGGCGCGCATTAAACGCAGGTGCAGCAGCAGCGCCGCCGCACCGGCCAGCAGCGCCGCGGCGCGCAGCGGCACGGTGGCGGATGGGGCCAGCGGCGCCGCGACGGCCAGCGCCACCGCCAGCAGCGCCACGGCGCCGGCCTGGCGTTGGCGGCCGTCGTCGGGCACGCGGCCCAGCGTGAACATCGGCAGCAGCACGTACGACAGGCCGAACGCCAGCAAGCCCATCCAGCCGAACACGCCGGCCACCAGGTGCACGCCGCGGGCCGCGTCGCGCGGCAGCAGCGGGTGGCCCAGCCACAGCGCGACCAGCGCCGCCGCGCTGGCCAGCAGCAGCGCAAGCGCCGCCTGCGCGCCCCAGCCGTGCAGCACCACGCCGGCCATGCCGCGCGCCGCGCGCAGGTTGAGCCCCAGCAGCAGCGCGAAAGGCAGCAGCGCGCCGATGACCAGCGCCGCGCCCAGCCCCAGCCAGGCCGGCCGCGCGGCGCCCATGCCGGCGGCGAGCAAGGCCACGCCGGGCACGTAGGCCCACCACAGCAACGCCGCCAGCCGCGGCCAGCGCACCGGCTGGCGCGTGGCCACCGGCAACAACTGCAGGCTGGCGCCGATGGCGCTGGCCAGCAGCGTGCCCAGCGTCAGCAGGTGCAGCGCGGCCAGCGGCCAGCCCAGGCCGCCGCGCCAGGCCGGCCACTGGTCGGCGCTGAACAGCAGCACCAGCCAGGCCGCCAGGTGGAAGACGGTGGCGGCGCCGAAGTAGCGAAACGGCACCGACTGCGGCAGCAGCCGCCCGGCGGCGCCCGCCAGGAAGCTGCCGCCGACCGGCGCGCGGCGCGGCGGGGCGGGCCGCGCTGCCGGCGCCGTCATGCCGCCTGCAGCCGCAGCCGCACCTCGCCGGGGTCGCCGTCGATGCGCTCGGCCCACCAGCCGCGTTCAGCCAGTTCGGCGTGCAGCAGCGCGGGGTCACGGTCGTGGTGCACGACCAGCGGCCGGCCGTCGTGCCCTTGACCGTCGACGTGGCGCAGGATGGCCACCAGCGGCTGCGGCGGTGGCAGGCCGCGCACGTCGAGGTGCCAGCAGCCGTCGCTGCCCAGGTTCGCCAGCGCCGCCACCGGCGCTGGCGCGGCCGGCGGCGGCGGGCGGGTGGAGCAGCGGGCCATGCGCGCGATTCTGGTAGCGCGATACCATTTAATCCTTGATGTGATACAAGACCGAACCGCCGCCCACCCGCCACGATGACGATCGAACCCCAGCGCGCCCCGGAGCGCGTTCGCAAGACCGCCGCGCCGGCCGCCGCCGCGCCCGTGCTGCACATCAGGACCGTCAAGGCCGCCGACCTGCCGGCGGTGGTGGCGCTGGACGCCACCGTCACCGGGCTGCACAAGGCGGCCTACTGGCAGCGCGTGTATCGGCGCTACGGCGTCAACGGCCAGGGCCAGCGCCACTTCCTGGTGGCCGAGCGCGACGGCCGCGTCTGCGGCTTCGTCATCGGCGAGGTGCGCGACTGGGAGTTCGGCGCGCCGCCCTGCGGCTGGCTGTTCGCGATGGACGTGATGCCCAGCGCGCGCCAGAGCGGCGTCGGCGGCCGCCTGCTGGCCGAGCTGGCGCAGCGCTTCCGGCGCGAGGGCGTGCGCGTGCTGCGCACGATGACGGCCAGCGACAACTCGCTGATCCAGTCGTTCTTCCGCAGCCAGGGCATGCGCGCCGGCCACCTGCTGCCGCTGGAACTGGACCTCGGCAGCGAAGGCGAGGGCCAGCCAGGCGCCGCCCGGAAGGCGCGCCGATGAAGCTGCAGAAGAACACCGTGCTGGCGCTGTACAGCGTGCTGGAGTTCGCCGCCCGGCCCGACGAGCACATTCCCGCCGGCGAGATTGCCGAGAAGTACGGCGAATCGGTGCACCACCTGGCCAAGGTGCTGTCGGAGCTGGTGCGCGCGCGCATCGTCGCCTCGGTGCGCGGCGTCGGCGGCGGCTACCGCTTCATCGGCAACGCGAGGCGGCTGACGCTGCTCAACGTCATCGTGCTGTTCGAAGACCTGGCGCAGGAACTGCCCGAGCCGCCGCCGCAAGCCGGCGCCACCCACGAAGCGCTGGTGCGCGTGCTCGGCGAGATCGACCGCATCGCGCTGGCGACGCTGGGCTCGGTGACCATCGCGACGCTGCTGAAGGACATCGGGCGCGCCGGCGGCGCGGCGGGCAAGGCTGCGGGGTGAGCGCCCGATCGTCACGGCAACCGGTCCGTTGAGGATGGCGGTTAGGCGTCAGGCGTACGGCTTGCGCCGAGCGGGACGCGACGATCAGCGCAGCGGCGACTCCGGCAGAGAAGAAACCAGGCATTCCAGCACCTGGTCGATCAACTGGTCGACATCGCCGCACGCCTGCGCGCCGGGCAGTCGCGTGTCTTCATAGAGCGTGAAGACCGGCTTGGCCCACTTCAGCCCCAGCGCCATCTCCGACAGCGTGCCCATGCCGCCGCCGATCGCGACCAGGCAGAAGCTGCCGCGCGCGATCAGCGCGTTGCGCATCTCGCCGATGCCGGTGGGCAGCGCGACCGTGAGATAGCGGTTGGCGCCGGAGAGGTCGGCTTCCGGCAGGATGCCGAGGGCGATGCCGCCGGCCTCCGACGCGCCGCGCGACGCCGCTTCCATCACGCCGCCGCGCCCGCCGCACACGATGGGCACGCCGGCGCGCGCCAGCACGTGGGCCACCTCGTACGCGGCCTCGCACTCGCGGCTGCCGCCATCGCCCGGGCCGATCAGGCCCACCGGCTGCGGCCGGCGCCCGGCACCACCCTGCGCCTGCGCCAGGCGCTCGAAGCGCTCAGTGGCCGCCTTCGAGAGACTTCTGCTCACGCCGACTCGTGATGACATCACCGACTCCCAGAACGATCACGCAAATGGCCAGCAGCACGAGCGACATCGCCGCCGCTGCCGGAAAGTCCCCGCCCCCGTCGCCGACCTTGGCGAGCAGCAGCAACGGAAGAATGTTGACCTGGGTGCCCACCAGCGCCAGCGCGGTGCCGTAGGTGCCCATCGCCAGCGCCGCGACGAGGCACGCGCTGGACACCACCGACGGCGCGACCTCGGGCACCACCGTGTCCCAGAAGGCGCGCAGGCGGCTCGCCCCCAGGGTGCGCGCGGCGAGCAGCGGGCGTTCGTCGAAGTTGGCGAACACCGGATACAGCGACAGCGCGACGCGCGGGATCAGGTAGTACGCATACGCGAAGCCGAGGCCGCCGACGGTGTAGATCCAGCTGCCCACATAGGCCGGGTCGGCACCCAGCATGGCGAGCAGCTGGGTCACCAGCCCGGCGCGCCCGAAGGCCAGGATGAAGCCGTAGGCAATGACCAGGCCCGAGAACGCCAGCGGCAGCCCGAGCAGGGTCATCATCCATTGCCGCCGCGAGGCCGGCTGGCGCGCCAGCTCGATCGCGATGGCGGTGCCGACCAGCGCCGACACCCCGCCCGCGACCAGCCCCAGCAGCACCGTGTTGCGCGCCGCGCCGAGGAACAGCGCGTCGCCGAACACGCGGCCGAAGGCCGAGCCGCCGTCGCTGAAGGCCTCCGGCAGCAGCGCCACCAGCGGCAGCACGAAGAACAGCAGCAGGAATGCCCAGGCCGCGAGGCCTCCGAAGCGGCGCATGGCGGCTTACTTGGTCAGCACGGCCTGCGACCACAGGCGGTCGACTTCGGCCTTGCGCTCGGACGCCTTGACCACGTCCAGCGGCTTGAGCTGCGGCGCGGGCGGCATCTTGGCCTCGATGTCGGCGGCCAGCTTGATGCCGGGCACCGCAGGTCGCACGAAGCCCTGCGAGAACAGGTTCTGGCCGACGTCGCTCATGATGAAGTTCAACCACAGCTTGCCGCTGTTGGGGTTCGGCGCTCCCTTCACAAGGCTGATCGCGTACGGCGCGGCGACGCTGGCCTCCTTCGGGATCACGACTTCCACCGCATCGCCCATGCCGTCGACGTGCTTGGCCTTCAGGCCGTCGTTCTCGTAGCCGATCCAGATCGGGATCTCGCCCTTCAGGAACTTCGCGTACGGCGTGGTGCCCTCGACGCGCATCACGTTGCCCGCGCCGTGCAGCTGGCCGAAGTAGTCGGTGCCGGGCTTGATGTTGTCGACCGAGCCGCCGTTCGCGTACGCAGCGGCGAACACCACCACCTGGCCGACACCGGTGGAGCGCGGGTCGAGGTACACCACCGAGTTCTTGAACTCGGGCTTGAGCAGGTCGGCCCAGCGCGTGGGCGCGTTCTTCACCAGCTTCTTGTTGACCAGGAAGGCCACGTTCAGCGTGTGGATCGTGAACCACTTGCCTTCGGCTTCGCGGAACACCGGGGGCAGCTTGTCGAAGTTGTGCGGCTTGAACGGTGCGACCACGTCCTTCTTGACGGCGTCGACGGCCGAAGCGGCGAAGTAGTAGGCGGTGTCGGCCTGCGGACGGCGGCGGCTCTTGTCGAGCGCCGTCACGGTGGCGGCGGAGCCGAGGTCGTTGTAGGTGATCTCGAGTTCGGGATAGCGCTTCTTGAATTCGCGGAACAGCGCCTTCCAGTTCGCCCACTCGGGGCCGGTGTCGAACGAGACGACCAGGCCTTCCTTCTCGGCCTCCTGGTACAGGGCCCGCTCGCCCGGGTAGAGCTCGGCCCCTTCGAACGAGAAGGCCGGCAAGGCGGCCGCAAGGGGGGCGGCTGCAAGGGCTTGGATAAGGTCACGACGCTTCATGCTGTCTGTCTCCTCAGAAGGGGGCTGGTCATTGATCGAGCAAACGGATGTGCTCGGGCGGAAAGGCGATCGACTGCGTGGCAGCCTCGCGCGACTCGGCCAGCACGGGGCGCTGCAGGCCGGGCAGGTGAAAGTCGTAGCGCACCACGGAGCCGAGGTAGCGCTGCGTGCCCACGCGGCCCGTGAACACGTTCGGCGCACCCGCAGGCGGGTTGGCCTGCACGTGCTCGGGCCGCACCAGCACCGTGACCGCATCGCCGCGCTTGCGCGCGCCGGTGTCGGCGCGCAGCTGGGCGAAGCCCAGGTCGAGCTGGCCGTCGCCGGTCACGATGGCGGGCATCAGCGTCGACAGGCCCACGAACTCGGCCACCGCGCAGCTGGCGGGGCGCTCGTAGATGTCGCGCGGCGTGGCCAGCTGCAGCAGCCGGCCGTCCTTCAGCACCGCCACGCGATCGGCCATCGTCAGCGCCTCTTCCTGGTCGTGCGTGACCAGCAGCGTGGTGGCGTTGAAGCGCTTCTGCAGCGTACGGATCTGATCGCGCAGGTGCCCGCGGATGCCGGCGTCGAGCGCGGCCAGCGGCTCGTCGAGCAGCAGCGCCCGCGGGTCGATGGCGAGCGCACGGGCGAGCGCCACGCGTTGCTGCTGGCCGCCGGAGAGCTTCGAGATCGGCCGCGCGGCGAACTCGCCCAAGCCGACCAATTCCAGCAGTTCACTGCCCTTGCGCGAGCGCTCGGCGGCCGGCACCTTGCGCAGCTTCAGGCCGTAGGCCACGTTCTCCGCCACGTTCAAGTGCGGGAACAGCGCGTAGCTCTGGAACACCATGCCGATGTGGCGCTGGTGCACCGGCTTGCGCGACAGGTCGTCGCCGTCGAGCAGTATGGAGCCGGTGTTGCCACTCTCCAGCCCCGCCACCAGCTTGAGCAGCGTCGACTTGCCGGAGCCGCTGGGGCCGATCACCGCGACGAGTTCACCGGTGCGGATGTCGATCGACACGTCGGACAAGCCATGCGTCGTGCCCGCGTAGTGATAGCTGACCTTATCAAGTACGAGGCTCATGATTTCTTGATAACGGAGGACGACACCAGCGCAGAGGTACTGGCCAGCAGCAGAAGGATCACGGTTGCGGCGCACGCAAAGCCCGTGGCGCCATAGAACGCCTGCAGCAACACGACGGGGTAGGTTCGGTTCTGGAAGCTGGTGAGCAGGTTCGACAGCCCGAACTCCCCCACCGAGATCGCGGCCACCATCACCAGCCCGCTGATCAGGCTTTGCCGCAGGTTGGGCACCACGATGCCCAGGAAGGACTGCAGCGGCCGCGCCCCGAGCGTGGCGGCGGCGCTTTCGAGCCGCGCGAGGTTCAGGTGGCGCAGGTCGGCCAGCAGCGTGTTCGTGAGATACGGCAGCGTGTGCACCGCATGCGCCGCGATCAGCAGCGGCAGCGAGCCGAGCCAAGGCATCAGGTCGGTGTTGAAGACGATCATGTAGCCGAAGCCCAGCGTGATCGTCGGCACTGCGACCGGCATTGCGCTGACGATCTTGGCGGCGAAGCTGCCGCGGCGGCGCGCCCCGTGGTACAGGCTGTAGGCCAGCGGCACCGCGAGCAGCGTGTTGATCACGCACGAGGCCAGCGCGACGACCAGGCTGGTGGTGAACGCGCGGCGGAACGACGGGTCGTCCCACAACTCGAGGTACCAGCGGCCGGTGAGCCCGGTGGGCAACAGGCTGTTGGTCCACGAGGAGCCCACGCTGCCGATCAACAACAGCGCAATCGGCAGCAGCAGATAGATGCCGTAAGCAACGGCGACGCCTCGGACCAAGCTTGTCTCCTTCTTGCAAAACCTTTCTTTCGGCTCTACCTTCTTAGATAAGTGGTCGAGAGCAGTCGAATAAATTTACCTGCAGACGCCGCCACTGACCAGTGAATCTTGCGGTCGTAAAACTTGAGCAAATGGAAACGGTTTGCTTGCATACTGTCGCGATGAAGCGCGCATGCCCGACCATTCAGGAGCTCTTGGCCTTCGACGCCGTCGCGAGACACCGCAGCCTCACTCGCGCCGCCACTGCCTTGTGCGTGTCGGTCAGTGCGGTTAGTAAACAGCTGGCGTCACTTGAAGACTTTGTTGGTCGACCATTGCTTGAGAAGCAAGGCCGGGGCGTGCGGTTGACGCCTCAGGGGCGCGAGTACCTGACCAAGGTCTCGCCCAGCCTTCGAACGCTGGAGACCGCCACGTTCGAGCTGCGGGCCGGCAGCAGCGGCGCGGGCGTCATTGCGCTGGCCAGTACGCCGACCTTCCTGACCAAGTGGCTGATTCCGAGGCTTGCAGATTTCCGGCGGCTGCATCCCGGCGTCACCTTCAGCTTCTCGCAGCATCTTGGGCCTGGCGAAGCCCACGCGGCCGGGATCGATGCCGCCATTCGCTTCGGTGCAGGTCAATGGCCGAGCGTTCACTCGGACTACATCGCAGGACGGGAATGCGTCTGCGTGTACTCCTGTGCACTGCTGCCGCCGACCCGCACGCAGTTGGAGTTGGAAGACCTGCTGACGCACACGCTGCTGCATCATGAGGAAACCCCTCTGGGCTGGTCCAATTGGGCTGCTCATCACGGCGTCGACGAAGTCCGCTTTCTCTCGGGACCAAGGTTCGTCCAATACACCGCGATCATCCAGGGCGTGCTCAGCGGCCTTGGCGTCGGCTTGGTGCCGCGCATCCTGGTGGACGAGGAGATCGCCGCCGGTGCCCTCCTGGTGTTCGGAGATGCGGTCACGATGGAGAACGGCCACTACCTTTGCTTCGTTGCGAGCCAACTCGAACGGCCGCTGTTCGCCGCATTCCGATCCTGGGTGCTTGCGCAGACGCGTCCCTGAACGGGGGACGACGGGCGTCGCAGGCCATCGCCACCGTGGTGGTGCCGTGCAGCGGCCCGTTCCTGTGGCTGCGCCGCCGGGCCGATCAGCGGCAAGCGGCGGGGCATGCGGTCGCCGCAGCGGGGGCGGCGGTGCCGTCAGCGCGAGCCCCCCAGCTTGTCGCACCCGATGCCCCCCTGCTGCCGCCTCCCAGGGGTATCCTGGGCACCGCTCGAAGCCGGCAAGGAGACCCAGCCATGTTGGAACTGCCTCTCGACAAGGCCACGGTCAAGAAGGTCGGCAACCACCAGTACTACGTCTTCCCGGCGCCGTCGACCCATTCCAACCAGACGAATCGACCGCCCAAATATGCGGATAGCGCTCTCCTCAAGCCCTACACGGGCGCGGGATCGAACGGCATCGCGCAGCTTCTGCCGGGCGACGTTCACGCCGCTGCGAACGCGATGATGACGGCGCTTCGCTGCTACGGCGATGCGATCGACGACTGGAGCATGAAGAGCGCCGTGATCCAGAACGGATACCGGGCCGACAACGAGGCGCAGGGCCGCAACTACCTGCGCATCATCAAGAAGACGATCAAGGAGCACCCCGACGTCTTCGGCGCGCTCGAGTTTCCGGGCAGCCTGGAGCAGGATGCCCAGTCGGTCCTCGGGCGGCCCGGCGATCCGCGGCGCACGGCCTTTCACCAGAAGGTTGCGGCTGCGCCGGGCTGGGACGCCAAGCTGGCCGCGGCGTTGTTCAGGCTGGTGGACAGCGTCTACACGCCGCGCGGCACGAACCCGCATGCGACCGGACTGGTGTTCGACCTCGACTTCACGATCTTCGACGGCGGCAGGGGCGAGCGAAAGCTCGGCGCCGAGCCGTCCTTGAACGCCCTGGCGCTGCGCAGCGCGGCCGGCATGTGGCTCAACCGGTACTCGATGATGTTCGGCTTCGACTCGTACGACACGAGCAAGGAGATCTGGCACCAGGAGTTCCGCAGCCCGAAGACGGGCGACGGATCGCCGGAGGCGATTGCACTCCTCAACTGCTGCAGATCGGCGCCCGATTGATCGACGGCAATGCCAGCCGGATGCAGCGCGCGTGCAGTGGCGAAGCAGCACTGGTGGCCCGGTTCGTGCCAGCACGAGTGGCACGAAATCCCTGCACCTTGGACATCGTCGAGTACGCGCGCCACCGCGCCGCGCGGTCAGCGAGTCCCGTCAGCCGATCGCCCTCGTGCCGCGGCAGGCCGGATCGTCCGGGCAGCCCCAGAACCCGCGGCCGGCGTTGGCGCCGCGCCTCGCCGTCCGCCGGACCATGGCCCTGGCGCAGACCGGGCATCTGGGCGCGTCCAATGCATCACTCGGCGCCGTCGCTGCGGCTGCCTGCCGAGGCTCGGCATGCGTGTCGACGGCCGCTGGATTCGACGCTGCGCCACCTGCCGTCCGAATCAAGGCATGCAACTGCGGACCGTCGATCAAGCGGATGTTGCGGCCCTGCGCGAAGGCGACGGCGTCCGCGGTGAAGCGGCCCGACGTGATGACGAAGCCGCCCGTCGCGCCCCGCGCCGCCATCACGCCGTACAACTCGCGAACAACGTCGACGCCCACCTTGAAGGCCCGCCACTGCTTGCACTGCACGAGAAACTTCTCCGCGCCCCGGATCAACACGAGGTCGACGCCGCCATCGGCTCCGCCGCCGCCGGTCTCTGCGACGCGGTAGCCCTGCAGCCGAAAGGCTTCGCCCACCAATCTCTCGAACTGCTGCCAGCTCATGGCGTGGAGCGCGTCCGCGGATCGGCTGTGGGTCACGTCATCGACCAGTCGCTTTCGTTCGGCGCGATGCCACGCTGAGACGCCGGCGCCGACAAGGCAGATCAGCGGGACGACGTATTGCCCGATGCCGGCCAGCGCGCGCCCCACCGCCTGGAGGGCCGTCGCACCGATCCGGCCGGGTTGCGCGCTGACGGCCACGGTTTGCGTTGCCCAGTGATGCAGCAGCAGGTAGGCAGCGAGTGCCAACGTAATGCCCACCCACCACGGCATCCTCGATACCAGTTCCAGAAGGTCCTCAACAGGACTGGACTTTCGACGTCTCGACAACCCTCTCTCCCGGACGCGATTGGTGGAAGTGGCCGGAATTCTGGCCTGCCTTGGACCTCAGGCCGAGCCCCGCTGCCGGGCGGCGGAATCAGGCCGCCACAGGCGCTGGCTTCACCTTCAACTTGTCGGCCTTCATGCGCTGACGCGAGTGCCACATGTCGACGTGCCCCCCATCGGCCGCCAGCCCTCAACCCCCCGCGTCGATCTCGATCACCGCGCGGCCGCGGTTGCGGCCGGCGATGAGGTCGTCCACCACCGAGGGCAGGCGGTCGAAGGGCACGACGCGGCGGATGCGGTCCAGGTGCTGGGGGCGCAGGTCGGTGGCCATGCGTTGCCACAGGTGTTCGCGCAGCGCGGTGTCGTTGTCGGAGTTCACGCCGATCAGGCGCACGCCGCGCAGGATGAAGGGCATCACCGTGGTGTGCAGCTCGATGCCGGCGGCGTTGCCGATGCTGGCGATCACGGCGTCCTTGTTCATCGTGCGCAGCAGGCCGGCCAGCGGCTCGCCGCCGAGGTTGTCGACCGCCGCGGCCCAACGCGCGCTTTCCAGCGGGCGGCTGCCGGTCTGCAGTTCCGACGCGGCCACGATGCTGGCGGCCCCCAGCTCGCGCAGGTACTGCGCCTCGGCCGGCTTGCTGGTGATGGCCACCACCTCGTAGCCGCGGCGGGCCAGCATGTCGATGGCCACGCCGGCCACGCCGCCGGTGGCGCCGTTCACGGCCACCGGGCCGCGCGCCGGGGCGCAGCCGTTCAGCTCCATCAGGTCGACGGCCAGCGCCGCGGTGTAGCCGGCCACGCCCAGCGTGATGGCTTCCAGCGGCGTCAAGCCATCGGGGATGCGGTTGACCCAGTCGGCCGGCACGCGCGCCCGCTCGGCGTAGCCGCCGTGGTGCGAGACGCCGAAGCCGTGGCTGTGCACGACGACCGAGTCGCCGGCGCGAAAGCGCGGGCTGTCGGAGGCCTCGACCACGCCCACCGCGTCGATGCCGGCGATGCAGGGAAAGCGCCGGATGATCTTGCCCTTGCCGCTGGTCGCCAGCGCGTCTTTGTAGTTGACGCTGGCGTGGTGCACGCGCACGGTGACGTCGCCCGCGTCGAGCTGCGCATCAGTCAGCCGCGTGAAGCCGGCGCGCACGCCGCCGGCGTCGGATTCGACGAGGTAGGCCTTGAAGTCGTTCATGGATCGGTCTCCGGTTCAGATGACGCTGCGCCGTCGGCGCGCGGCTGCATTTTGCTTGGCCGCGGCCGCGGCCGTCGGCTGCAGCGCCTGCATCGCCCTCAGCGCAACAGCCCCGGGTCGATGCGCACCGGCATCGACAACAGGATCTGCGCCATGCCCTTGCCCAGCGCGTCGTTGCGCAGCGAGGCCATGCCGCCGCCGTCCAGCGCCGCTTCGCAGACGAAGTTCAGCGCGTCGAAGCCGGGCAGTTCGTAGCGGTGGACCGGGCCCTGCACCAGGTGGCCCAGCCACTGCTGCACGCGCTGCGGCGTCACCTCGGCGCGCAGCACGGCCAGGTATTGCGGGCGGCGCGCGATGAGGCCGATGTTCGAGGTGTCGCCCTTGTCGCCGCTGCGGCCGTAGGCCAGTCGCACCAGCGGCACCTCGATGGTGGCGTTAGCTGCGGCGGCGGGCAGTGCCGCCGGCGGCACGGGTGGCATCGGTGGCGAGGGCGGTGCTGGCGTTGGCATCGCGGCCGCGGCGCCGCCCGGCACGTCGACGGCCAGCCGCTGCCCGTCGATCAGCACCCCCGGCTGCAGCCGCGCCTTGTCGACGAGAAAGGCGCATTGGCGGATCGACGGCCCCGGGCTCGGCCGCCCGCCGACGCCGGTGGTGCCGGGCGACCAGCTGGTGCCGGCGGCTGCGATCTCGCGCGCGAAGAGTTCCAGCGCCGCTTTCTCGGCGTGCATCACGGCGACGAACAGCACCACCTCGCGCACGGCCGGCGTCGCCGCATGCGGGCCGTAGGCGCTCTCGGCGCCCAGCACCTCGATGCGTGTGCGCGTGTAGTCGCCGAAGCCGTTGGCGGCGAACAGCGCGCGCGTGCGCTCGATCAGCGCCTGGCCGGTGCGCTGCGCCTTGGCGGCGGCGTCGATGCCGACGATGGTCAACTGCGCGTTGCAGCGAAAGCCTTCGACGAAGGTGGCGCTGACCTTGTAGCCCGGGCCCGGCGCGCGGCCACGCGCGCCGCTGACGTGCACGCGATCGGGCCCCTGCTGCTGCAGCCGCACCTGCGTGAAGTCGCAGCTCACGTCGGGCAGCAAATAGGCCGCGGGGTCACCGATCTCGTAGAGGATTTGCTCGCCCACGGTGGCGGTGTTCACCAGCCCGCCGGTGCCCGGCGGCTTGCCGACCACGAAGCGGCCGTCGGCGCTGCACTCGACGACGGGGTAGCCGATGTTGGCCCAGTCGGGCACCTGGTCCCAGTCGGTGTGCAGGCCGCCAGTGGCCTGGCAGCCGCATTCGATGACGTGGCCGGCCAGGCTGCCCTGCGCCAGGCGGTCGTACTCGTCGGGCCGCCAGCCGAACTCGTGCATCAGCACGCCCAGCGTCACGGCGCTGTCGACGCAGCGGCCGGTGACGACGATGTGCGCGCCGGCGTCCAGCGCGGCCTTGATCGGCAGCGCGCCCAGGTAGGCGTTGGCGCTGACCACCTGCTCGGGCAGGGCGTGGCCTTTTTGCAGGTCGCGCACGCCTTCGGCGCGCAGCGCGGGCAGCAGCGGCATCACGTCGTCGCCTTCGACGACGGCGATCTTCAGCGCCAGCCCCTGCGCGGCGGCCAGCGCGGCAATCGCCTCGGCGCAGCCGCGCGGGTTCATGCCGCCGGCGTTGCTGACGACGCGGATGCCGCGCTCGGCAATCTCGCCGAGCAGCGCCTTCATGGTCACCGTCACGAAGTCGGTCGCGTAGCCCAGCTCGGGCTTGCGCAGCCGCGCGGCGGCCAGGATCGACATGGTCAGTTCGGCCAGGTAGTCGAACACCAGGTAGTCGACCTTGCCCTGGCGCACCAGTTGCGGCGCGCCGACGCTGCTGTCGCCCCAGAAGCCGGAAGCGCCGCCGATGCGGATGGTCTTGGTCGGGTTCACGGTCGGGCTCTCCAAGGGATGGGCGGCGGGCCGCCCGGTCATTCGGGCTCGATGCCCGCGGCCTTGATGACGCGGCCCCACTTGCCGGACTCGGCCGCCTGGAACTGCGCCAGCTGCTCGGGCGTGCTCAGGGCTTCCTCGCCGCTGGTCTTGGCCAGGAAGTCGCGCGCCAGCGGCGACGCCGAGGCCTTGGCCAGCCAAGCGTTGAAGCGCTGCACGATGGGCTGCGGCGTGCCGGCCGGCAGGTAGGCCGCCGTCCAGTACGACATGTCGTAGCCCTTGACGCCGGCTTCGGCCACCGTCGGCAGCGCGGGCACGGCCGCCAGCCGCTTGCTGCCGCTGACCGCCAGCGCGCGCAGGCGGCCGCCTTCCACCTGGGGCAGCGCGGTCGGCGCGTCGGCGAACATGAAGTCGAGCTGGCCGCCGATGAGGTCGGTGATGGCCATCGGGTTGCTCTTGTACGGCACGTTGACCATGTCGACGTGGGCCATCTGCTTGAGCAGTTCGCTGGCGACCCGGCTCGACGACGACCCGCTGCCGAAGTTCAGCTTGCCGGGCGACTTGCGCGCGGCGGCCAGCAGGTCGCCCACCGATTTGTACGGCGAATCGGGCCGCACCAGCAGCAGCATGTAGCCCTTGGACAGCAGGCTCACCGGTGCGAAGTCTTTCACCGGGTCGTAGGGCAGCTTCTTGAACAGGTGCTCGTTCGCCGATTGCGTGGTGTTGGTGGTCAGCAGCACGGTGTAGCCGTCGGGCGGCGCCTTGGCCACGAACTGCGCGGCCATGAAGCCGCTGGCGCCGGCGCGGTTGTCCACCACCAGGGGCACGTGCGTCTCCTCGCCCAGCACCTTGGCGAAGACGCGGGCCATCTGGTCGGTGCCGCTGCCGGCCGCGAACGGCACCACCAGCGTGATGGGCTTGCTCGGGAACGAATCGGCCTGTGCCTGCGCGGCGCCGGCGCCCAGCGCACAGGCGGCCGCGGCCAGCAGCAGGGCGATTCGGCGGCGGGAATGGATCATGGGCTCTCCTTGGGGTGCGATGGGGTCGGCGCGGCGGCCGGGTTGGCGGTTGGCATTCCGTATAACGCGTTATGTTGGCCGAGTCGCGGCGCCGGCGCGGCGATGCCGGGGCGCCGGCCGTCGAACGACAGCGGCGAGGCCGTCAGCCGGAAGTCTTCGCCCGGCACCGGCGCCAGCATGGCCAGCGCCTGCACCTGCGGGTCGGCCAGCGCCTGCGGCACGCTGTTCACCGGCGCGCAGGGCACGCCGGCGGCCTGCAGTCGCGCCACCCACTCGGCGCGCGGCCGCGCCGCCAGCAGCGGCGCCAGTTCGGCCAGCAGCAGCGCCTTGTGCGCCAGCCGCGCGCGGTTGGTGGCGTAGCGCTCGTCGGCCAGCCACTGGCGGCGGTCCAGCAGCTCGGCCAGCTTGGCGAACAGGCGGTCGTTGCCGCAGCAGATCAGCAGCGGCCCGTCGGCGGTGTCGAAGGCCTCGTAGGGCACGAAGCCGGGGTGGCCCGAGCGGTGGCGCTCGGGCAGCCGGCCTTCGTTGAGGTAGGCGTCGCTCTTCTGGCCGTTCCACACCAGCGCGGCTTCCAGCAGCGAGGTCTGCAGCACGCCGCCGCGGCCGCTTTGCGCGCGCCGGTGCAGCAGCGCCAGCACGCCGATCACCAGCCACATGCCGCTGCCCTGGTCGCACAGCGAAGCGCCGGCGCGCAGCGGCGGATCGTCGGGCCCGCCATTGGTGCTGGACAGGCCGCTGAAGGCCTGCACCAGCGGCTCGTAGCCCGGGCGCAGCGCCATCGGGCCGAGGTGGCCGAAGGCCGAGATCTCGCCGTAGATCAGCCGCGGGTGGCGCGCGCACAGCGTGGCGCCGTCGATGCCCAGCGCCCGCGGCACGTCGGGCCGCAGGTTGTGGATGCAGACGTCGGCCTGCGCCAGCAGTTGCGCCAGGCCGTCGCGGCCGGCCTCGGTGTGCAGGTCCAGAGCCACCGAGCGTTTGCCGCGGTTGAAGATGTGGAACGCCAGCGCGTCGTCGTGGCGGAAAGCTACGCCCATGCGGCGCGCATCGTCGCCGCCTTCGACGCGCTCGACCTTGATGACCTCGGCGCCCAGGTCGGCCAGGATGGCGCCGGCGAACGGGCCGGCCAGCACCTGCCCCAGTTCGACCACGCGCACGCCGGCCAGCGGCGCGGCTGCTGCTGTCGCGTTCACGTGCTTGTCTCCTTTTGCTCGTTCTCTTGACGGCGGCCAGTCTAGGGCAGGATTTGCCGCCCATCGCCCATCGCCCATCGCCCATCGCCCATCGCCGATCGCCCGCCGCGTGCTGCACGACTTCGACAGCGCGCTGGTGAAGCAGGGCCTGGGCATCGCCGCGCCGCCGCGTCTGTCGCTCGGGCTGGCCGACCGCGCGCGGCTGCTATCGTCGCTGCCGCGCGAGCAATGCCGCCCGCGCAGCAGCGGGGGATGCGCCATGAACACAACCGGGTTGGGTGCGCTGCGCACCGTGCTGGCCGCGGCTGCGGCCGCTGGCATCGTCGGCGCGTGCGTGCAGGCGCCGGGCAACGCGCCACCGCCCGCGGCCACGTTGAGCGAAGCCGGCATCGCCGCCATCGTCAACCGCGCCGACCGCACCGCGGCCGACCGCGAGAACGACAAGCGGCGCAAGCCCGAGCAGATGCTGGCCTTCATCGGCCTGCGCCCCGGCATGACGGCGCTCGACCTGATGGCCGGCGGCGGCTATACCAGCGAACTGCTGGCGCGCGCCATCGGCCCCGGCGGCAAGGTCTATGCGCAGGCAACGCCGCGCGACGCCAACCGGCCCGCGCCGCCGAACGCCCGATTGCCCGGGGCCGGCGTGCTGGAGCGCGAAGCGCGGCTGTCCGCCGACAAGGCCGGCGCGGCGCCGATCGAACTGCTGCTGCGGCGGCTGGGCGACCCCCTGCCGCCGGAGCTGGCGCAGGGCACGCTCGACGTGGTGACGCTGATGTTCAACTACCACGACCTCGGCGCGCTGGGCGAGGGCCGCGCGCAGATGAACCGCGCCGTCTTCGCGGCGCTGAAGCCCGGCGGCCTCTACGTCGTCGCCGACCATGCCGGCCGGCCCGGCACCGGCATCTCGGAATCGACCACGCTGCACCGCATCGAAGAAGCCTTCCTGCGCCAGGAGGTCGAGGCGGCCGGCTTCAAGCTGCTGGCGGCCGGCAACTTCCTGCGCAACCCGGCCGACCCGCGTGACCGCGAAACGCCCGTGCCGCCGATGCCCAAGGACGAGTTCGTGCTGAAGTTCGTCAAGCCGGGCGGCGCCGGCCGTTGATGCCCGCCGGGCCCGCGCAGGCCCTGGCGCAGGCCCCGGCGCTGGCCCTGTCGCAGGCCCTGGCGCCGCTCAAAGCGTGACCAGCATCGCGCCCACGGTGAGCGCCATCGCCGCCGTCGCCAGCCAGCCCAGCCAGCGCAGGCGCGGCCCGATGACGTTGGCGCCCATGGTGCTGGCGCGCGAGGCCAGCACCATCATCACGGCCATGATGGGCACGGCGATCACGCCGTTGATCACCGCCGACCAGAACAACTCCTTGACCGGATCGGTCGGCGTGAAGCACAGCACCACGCCGCCGACGGTGGCCGCCGCGATCACGCCGTAGAAGCCGCGGCCTTCGCCCTTGTCGAGCCGCGAGCTCAGCGTGCCGGGCCAGCCCGAGGCTTCGGCCACCGCATAGCCGGCCGAGCCCGCCAGCACCGGCACGGCCAGCATGCCGGTGCCGATGATGCCCAGGCTGAACAGCAAGAAAGTGAACTCGCCGGCCAGCGGCCGCAGCGCGTCGGCCGCCTGCGCCGAGGTCTGGATGTCGGTCACGCCGGCGGCGTGCAGCGTGGCGGCCGTGCTCAGGATGATGAAGAAGGCGATCAGGTTCGAGAAGCCCATGCCGATGAGCGTGTCGAGCTTGATGCGCCGCAGGTGGTGGCGCACCTCGGCCGGCGTGTGCGGACCCTGGTCACCGCTGTCTTCCATCTCCTGCGCCGCCTGCCAGAAAAAGAGGTAGGGGCTGATGGTGGTGCCGAACAGCGCCACCACCATCAGCAGCATGTCGTGGCCGAAGGCCAGTTGCGGGCGCACGATCTGCCCGGCCACGGCCCACCAGTCCAGCCGCAGCGTGAACACCACCGCCACGTACGACAGCAGCGCCAGCGTCAGCCACTTCAGCCAGCGCACGTAGCTGCTGTAGGGCAGGAAGACCTGCAGCACCAGGCACAGCAGCCCGAAGGTCACCGCGTAGACATGCGCCGAGCCGCCCACCAGCAAGCGCAAGGCCTCGGCCATGGCGGCGATGTCGGCCGCGATGTTCAGCGTGTTGGCCACCAGCAGCATGCCCACCACCGCCAGCAGCACCCAGCGCGGAAAGCTGGTCTTGATGTTGGCGGCCAGGCCTTTGCGCGTGACGTAGCCGATGCGCGCGCTGACGATCTGGATGGCCACCATCAGCGGCAGCGTGAACACCACGGTCCACAGCATCGAGTAGCCGAACTGCGCGCCGGCCTGCGAGTAGGTGGCGATGCCGCTGGGGTCGTCGTCGGCGGCGCCGGTGATCAGCCCCGGGCCGAGCTGTCGCAGGCCCCGATGCAGGCCGAGTTTCTTGATCGCCTTCATGGTCGAAGCCTCGCGGTGGATGGGGCGCAGGCGCGGGGCCGGCTCGGCGGGATCGGCGGGATCGGCGGGATCGGCGGCAGTTTAGTCGGCGCCGCGCGGCCGCGATGGGCCGACGGCAGCGGCGCACGGTTTCGAATGAAGTCTGGCATCGTGGACCATGAGTCCAATATGGTGGACTTTCATGAACACGACGGCGTTCGAGTCGGCAACGCGGCGGGGTCAGTGCAGCCGCGCCCGGCTGGCCGGCGAGAGCAGGCTGCGCATCGCCCACAGGCCGATGACCGGGCCGGGCAGCAGCAGCCACAGCGCCTTGTCGCCCCAGGGCCCGAGCCCGTAGCCGAGCACGACGATCGAGACCACCGAAATGAAGAAGCCGATGCCGTTCTGCACCACCAGCGCCAGGCCCAGCAGCCCGGCCGGTGCGGCCTGCGACGACAAGGCGCTGAACTGCGGCGAGTCGGCCACCACCAGCACGCCCCACAGCACCAGCAGCGCCAACCGTGCCGGCCAGGCGTCGGTGGGCAGCAGCGGGTAGAGCGCGCACATCAGCCCCGATCCGGCCAGCGCCGCGAAGGCCACCACCGCGCTGCCGCGCCGGCGCGCCGCGTAGCCGCCGATCAAGCAGCCCAGCGCGCCGCTGCCGATGACGATGGGCACCCACCATGCCGACCACGCCGACCACGCCGACCATGCCGTGCCGGCCGCGCCTGCCGTGCCCAAAGCGGGCCGCTGCGCCGCGGCGAGCAAGGTCGACAGGCACAGCGCGGGCACCACCGACCAGAAGGCGTACAGCTCCCACATGTGCCCGAAGTAGCCGCCCGCCGATGCGCGCAACTCACGGCTGGCGAGCAGCGCGCGCAGGTCCGCCGCGCTCAGCCGCAAGCCCGGCGCCGGCGTGGCCTTGAAGCGGCCGTCGCCCGCCGCCGCCACCAGCGCGCCACCGATCACCGCCAGCAGCGACGAGCCCAGCAGCACCGCCTGCCACGGCCAGACGACGCCGAAGGCGCGCAGCGCATGCGGCATCGCCGTGCCCAGCGTCAGCATGGCCACCAGCCAGGCCAGCGCCAGCGCCGGCCGGCCGCCCACCCATTGCACGACCAGCTTCATGCCCAGCGGATAGATGCCGGCCAGGCACAGGCCGACCAGCAGCCGCACCGCCCAGGCCATCGGGTAGCCGACGCCCGGCGCGACCAGCGCCGCGTTGGCGATGGCGCCCACCAGGCAACTGGCCGCGAACAGCCGGCTGGCGCGCCAGCGGTCGGCAGCACCGGTCAATGCCAGCAAGAAGGTTCCGGCGATGAAGCCGATCTGCGTGCTGGCCAGCAGCCACGCGAAGTCCGGCGGGCCAAGCTGCCAGCGTGCCATCAGGCCGTCGGCGGCGCCGGCCGGGCTGAACCACAGCGAGGTGCCCAGGCACTGCGCCAGCACGACGATGACCAGCCCCGCCCGCTGGCCGATGGCGCCCGGCGCTGGCGCGTTCACGCCGGGGCGAGCGCTTCGAAGCGAAGCGGGCGTGGGGTGCTGGGGGTGGCGGTCATGAGGGTGTGCGAGTGTGCGGGGAAGGCATCGTGGCGCCACGGCAGGCGATGAACCCATTCTGCGAGAAGCCGGCGCGCTGGCCGCCGCAGGACAGGTTCCAGCATGCGTGGCGGCCGCGCTCGGTACCTTGAGATCGCAGCGCTGAAAAGACAAGGGGCTGCGCATCGGCAGCCCCTTCGAACACTGGTGGAGACGAGGAGGATCGAACTCCCGACCTTCGCATTGCGAACGCGACGCTCTCCCAGCTGAGCTACGTCCCCAGTGAAGCCGGGAGTCTACCATTGCCGACCACGCTCACTTTTCGGAGGCTGTGCCGATGCGTCCCGAGGACGACCCCGCCTGGCTCGACCGGCAATACAACAACCGGCTGCTGGTGCCCGATTTCGCGAGCCACTTCGACAAGTGGCGGCAGGCCTCGGCGCATGCGCGCGCGCATGCGCCCTGCGTGCTCGACGTGCCGTACGGCCACGGCGCCGGCGAGACGCTGGACCTGTTCCCGGCGACGGTTCGCGCCAACGGCGCGTCCGCGGCGCCGGTGCTGGTGTTCATCCACGGCGGCTACTGGCGGGCGCTGGACAAGTCCGACCAGAGCTTCGTCGCGCCGTCGTTCACCGCCGACGGCGCGCTGGTGGTGGTGCCCAACTACGCGCTGGCGCCGGCGGTGACGCTGGAGCACATCACGCTGCAGATGGTCGAGGCGCTGGCCTGGGTCTGGCGCCATGCGGCCGAGTACGGCGGCGACCCGTCGCGCATCGTCGTCGCCGGGCATTCGGCCGGCGGCCATTTGGCGGCGATGCTGCTGTCGTGCCGCTGGAAGCAGGTGGCCGACGACCTGCCGGCGCAACTGGTGCCCGGGGCGCTGGCGATCTCGGGCCTGTACGACCTGGAGCCGCTGCGCCACACGCCGTTCCTGAAGGACGACCTGCGGCTCACGCCGCTGTCGGTGGCGCGGCTGAGCCCGGCGTTCTTTCCGCGGCCCAAGGGCCGGCTCTACGCGGTGGTCGGCGCCGACGAGAGCCAGGCCTTCCTGCGCCAGAACCAGTTGATCCGCGACGTCTGGGGCCCGACCGCGGTGCCGGTCTGCGAGCCGGTGCCGCGGGCCAACCACTTCTCGGTGCTCAAGCATCTGGCCGACCCGCAGGCGCGGCTGCACGAGCTGGCCTTGCGGCTGCTGGGCTTGCGCTGAACGGCGGCCCAGTGATGTCTATCGTTGAGCGGCATCAATTTGTTGGATTCAATCGGGTGCATAGAAGCTTTGTATTGGCCCGCGCTGGCCGCCTTTGTTACGGTTGCCCGCGGGCTGCCGCCGCCGCCGGCGGTGGCGTAGCGACCATCACGACCCGATAAAGGAGCAGACCATGGCTTTGAAAGGTTCGAAGACCGAGCAGAACCTGAAGGACGCCTTCGCCGGCGAATCTCAGGCCAACCGCCGTTACCTGTATTTCGCAAACAAGGCCGACGTGGAAGGCCAGAACGACGTGGCGGCGCTGTTCCGTTCCACCGCCGAAGGCGAGACCGGCCATGCCCACGGCCACCTGGAGTTCCTGGAGCATGGCTCGGGCGACCCGGCCACCGGCCTGCCGATCGGCAACAGCCGCCAGAACCTGCAGGCCGCCGTCGCCGGCGAGACCCACGAGTACACCGACATGTACCCCGGCATGGCCAAGTCGGCGCGCGAAGAAGGCTTCGACGAGATCGCCGACTGGTTCGAGACGCTGGCCAAGGCCGAGCGCTCGCACGCCAACCGCTATCAGAAGGCCCTCGACGCGCTGGTCGACTGACGATCGATTCTTCGGCCGCACGCCGACACCGTTCGAACAAGGGGCTGCGAAGCCCCTTGTTCTTCTTTCGCACCCACCGCACAAGGGATGAGCCTCATGCGCGAAGGCAACCTCGAAGCCCCGACCCGCCACCCCATCGACTGGAAGAGCCCCGAGTTCAGCGACGAAGGCAAGCTGTTCGCCGAGATCGAACGGGTGTTCGACATCTGCCACGGCTGCCGCCGCTGCGTGAGCTTGTGCCAGAGCTTTCCGAACCTGTTCGACCTGGTGGACGCCACCGCCGACGGCGAGGTGCACGGCGTGGCCAAGGCCGACTACTGGCAGGTGGTGGACCAGTGCTACCTGTGCGACTTGTGCTACATGACCAAGTGCCCGTACACGCCGCCGCATCCCTGGAACCTGGACTTCCCGCACCTGATGCTGCGCGCCAAGGCCTACAAGTTCAGCCACGGCGGCGTCAAGAAAAGCGAGCAGCTGCTGGCCTCCACCGACGTGCACGGCCAGTTCGCCGGCATCCCGGTGGTGGTGGAGCTGGTCAACAAGGTCAACGGCACGCGCGCGATGCGCAGCCTGATGAACCGCGAGCTGGGCGTGCACCCGCAGGCCTGGATGCCGACGCTGGCCGAGCAGCGCTTCCGCTGGGGCAAGGCGCTCAACAACCCGGCCTTCACGGTGGTCAACGGCCAGCGCACGCCGGGCAAGGTGGCGATCTTCGCCACCTGCTACATCAACTACGACGAGCCCGGCATCGGCAACGACCTGATCAAGCTGCTCGACCACAACGAGATTCCCTGGGAGATCGTCGACAAGGAGCAGTGCTGCGGCATGCCCAAGCTCGAACTCGGCGACCTGCAGGCCGTGGAGCGCGCCAAGGACGCCAACATCCCCGTGCTGGCGCGCTATGCGCGCGAGGGCTGGGCCATCGTCACGGCGGTGCCGAGCTGCACGCTGATGTACAAGCAGGAGCTGCCGCTGATGTTCCCCGACGAGGCCGACGTGCAGCTCGTCAAGGACGCGATGTACGACCCCTTCGAGTACCTCGTGGCGCGCCACAAGGACGGGCTGCTGAAGACCGACTTCCAGGCCGCGCTGGGCAAGGTGAGCTACCACATCCCCTGCCATGGCCGCGTGCAGAAGATCGGCAAGAAGACCGAGGAGCTGTTCAAGCTGATTGGCCAGACGGTGGAGCTGACGCTCAACACCGTCGAGCGCTGCTCGGGCCACGCCGGCACCTATGGCGTGAAGACGGCGACGCACCCGATCGCGATGAAGATCGGCAAGCCGGTGTTCAAGAGCATGGCGCGCGACGAGCCCGACGTGATCAGCAGCGACTGCCCGATGGCCGGCCACCACATCGCGCAGGGCATGAGCGAAGCCGGCACGCCGCCGAAGGCGGTGCAGCACCCGCTGTCGCTGGTGCGCAGGGCCTACGGCCTGGAGTGAAGACGGGCGTGACGACGGGAGCAAACCAGACATGAACATCAGCCGCGACAGCCTCCTCACGCTGGAGGCCTATGCCAAGGTCCGCAAGAGCAGCCGCGCCGAAGCCATCGCCCACCGCCGCTTGCGCAGCGTGCACCTGGGCGAGCACGTGACGCTGCAGTTCGAGGACGAGCACACCATCCGCCGCCAGATCCAGGAGATGCTGCACATCGAGAAGATCTTCGACGAGGCCGGCATCCAGTCCGAGATCGAGGCCTACGGCCCGCTGGTGCCCGACGGCAGCAACTGGAAGGCGACGATGCTGATCGAGTACCCCGACCCGCACGAGCGCAAGCGCGAGCTGGCGCGGCTGATCGGCGTGGAAGACCGCTTGTTCGTCGAGGTCGAGGGCCAGCCGCGCGTCTACGCGATCGCCGACGAAGACCTCGACCGCGAGAACGACGAGAAGACCAGCTCGGTGCACTTCGTGCGCTTCGAGTTCAACCCGGCGCAGCGCCAGGCCATCCGCGCCGGCGCCGCGGTGAAGATCGGCTGCGACCACACCCACTACCCGGCCCACGTCAACGTGGCGCCCGAGACGCTGGCCAGCCTGGCGGGCGACCTGCGCTGAGGCGGCGGCGGATCCTCAGGGCAGCCTGAGGATCTGCAGCCCGAAGGCGCGCTCGACGAACCACACCGCGGCCAGCGCGGCGATCAGCCACGAGCCGCCTTGCAGCACCGCGCGCCGGTAGAAGGCCGTGCCGCGCAGCGCGAAGGCCAGCGGCAGGAAGACGGCGACGATCGCCAGCTGCCCCAGCTCCACGCCGCCGTTGAAGGCCAGCAGCGCCAGCAGCAGCGCGCCCTGCGGCAGTTGCAGCTCGGCCAGCACGGTGGCGAAGCCGAAGCCGTGGATCAGCCCGAAGCCGAAGGCCACCAGCCAGCGCCGGCCCTGGAACAGCGGGAACACGTTGTTCAGCGCCGCCAGCAGCACCGAGGCGGCGATGGCCGACTCCACCAGCGCCGACGGCAGCGCCACCACGCCCAGCGTGGCCAGGCTGAGGGTGATGGAGTGCGCCAGCGTGAAGGCGGTGACGATCTTGGCCACGTCGATCACCGCGTCGCGCAGCCGCGGCACCGGCTGCCAGCGCGGCGGCACCCACACCAGCACTGCCGGCAGCAGCAGCGACAGCAGGAACAGGATGTGGTCGAAGCCGATCCAGATGTGCCACACGCCTTCGCGCAGGAACTGCCACAGCGTGGCCAGCGTGCCGGCCGTGCCGTCGCCGCCGGCGCGCTGAAAGCGCTGCGGCGGCCCGTTGGGGTCGAGCACCGCGGTGCGCGTGCCGCTGGCGTCGGTCAGCCGCAGCAGGCCGCGGTGCGAGGGGTCGACCGCGGCGAACAGGCCGTACCGCAACTCCAACGTTCGAGGTGAGGTGGGGCAGTCCAGCGTGAAGGGCAGCACCGTGTAGGCGCCGTCGGTGTGCTCGTCGACGAGTTGCTCGCCGGCCGTCGCGCGGCAGGGCTGGCCGTCGGCCAGCACCTGCAGGTGGGCCAGCGCGTGCGCGGCGATGTCGGCGTGCCGCGCCTTCAGCTCACCCCAGGTGACCTGGCCGTCGCCGTCGGCATCGAGGCCGATGTCGGCATCGAGGTCGCGCAAGGCGATGTCCCAGCGGCCTTGCAGCCGCTGGCCGTGCCAGTCCAGGCCGAGGTAGCTGTCGGAGGGCTTGTGCGCCGCGGCGCCGCCGGGCGCCATCAGCACCGCCAGCAACGCCAGCCACGCCAGCAAGGCGGGTAGGACCATCCGCCCGGCGGCCGGCCGGCCGCGCCGCCGCCTCATGGCAAGGCCTGCACCTGGGCCGCCAGGCCGGCCAACACGAGGCTTTGGAAGCGCGACTCGCGCAGCCAGTCCAGCACCGGCGCGGCGGCCGCCTTGCGGCGCGCCGCCAGCGCGGCCTGCAGCAGCACGCGGGCATCGGCCGCTTCGCGCTGCACGCGGTAGTTGGCCACCGCCAGCGGCAGCGCGCGTTCGGCGTCGCCTTGCAGTTCCAGCAGAAAGCGGGCTTCTTCCTTCTGGTGCGCGGTGTCGCCGCGCTGGCGGGCGGCGTCGAAGCGCGCGGCCAGCATGCCTTGCCAGGCGGCCAGCCGCGGATGCTTCGAGGCCTTGGCGGCCAGCGCCAGGCGCAGCAGGTGCAGGTCGTTGCGTTCGCGGTCCTTCAGCAAGACCAGCACCTCGGCCGGGCGGCGCTGGTCGAGCAGGAAGTCGGCATAGGCGGCGAGCAGGTAGCCGTCTTCCAGGTCCAGCGCCAAGGCGGCGCGGTAGGCGCGCTCGGCGGCGGCGGCCTGGCCCAGGCGCTCGTGCGTCTCGGCCAGCCGCGTCAGCGCCCACAGGCGCTGCGCGGGGGTGGCGTCGCGGTCGGCGGCCAGCGCCGTGTCGAGCCGCGCCAGCGCCGGCGCGGCCTGGCCGGTGGCCGCTTCCACCTGCGCCAGGCAGCCCTGGGCCAGCAGGTCGGGGCCGTCGCCCAGGCCTTGCTCGCAGGCTTCGCGCGCCTGTTCGTAATGGGCCTGCACCATGTGGATGGCGACGATCCAGGCCCAGGCGCGCTCGTCGTCGGGGTCTTGCTGCACCACCGGCTGCAGGTCGGCCAGCGCGCCGTCGAAGTCGTGGCGGAACTGCCGCAGCACGGCGCGCGCCACGCGCACCTCGGCCGGCGGCGCGGCCTGCGTCCACCACGGCGCCAGCGCGGCCTGGGCGTAGCCGGCGTCGCGCGGGTCGCCTTCGGCCAGCAGGCGCTGGATGTGGCCCCAGGCCAGCGCGGCGGCCGGGCCGGGCTGGCCGGGCGCCTGGTCGCGCTGGCGGCGCAAGGCGGCCAGCGCGCGGCTGCCCGCATCGGCGGCCGGCGCCGGCAGGCGCAGCAGCACCTGGGCGTCGTCTTGCGGCTTGAAGGGTTCGGCGGCGGTCGGCAGTGCCGCCAGTGACATCAGCGCGGCCAGCGCCGCGGCCAGCGGCATCAGCCGGCGGCGGGCGCGGCGGCCGGGCGGCCGGGTGATGTCGAAGGTGCAGGGCGGAGGCAGCGGCATCGGCGGCGGCATGATAGGGCCAGCGAATTTGTTGCCGAGGCCGTCAACCGGATGCTGGCGCCCGCGTTGTAGCGAGGACCGTCAACCGTCCGCCCCCGCGGCGAGCGGACGGCCAGACCCTCCAGTCCAAACTTCAATCCAACATCGGAAAGATTGCCATGAACAAGCTGCTGACTGCCCTGATCGTTTCTGCTTTCGCCCTGGCTGGCCTGCCGGCCCAAGCCGCGTCGCACACCGGCGCCGCCCCCGCCGCCAGCGCCCCCGCCAAGGCCAAGAAGGCCAAGGCCGCCAAGTCGTCGAAGAAGGCCAAGGCCGAGAAGCCCGCCGCTTCCGCTTCGAACCCGAAGTGATGGCTTGAGGCCCGGCACCTCCCCAGGTGCCGGACCTGCGGATCGACGAAGGCAGCGGCTCACCCCGCTGCCTTTGTTGCATCTGAAACGTTCCACTGCCGAGGTCAGCGTCGCCGCATCGTGCGCCGCAGCGCATCGGCGCTGTACAGCGCCAGCGCCGCCCAGATGCAGACGAAGCCGGCCAGCCGCGCCGGCTGCATCGGCTCGTGGAAGACCCACACGCCCAGCGCGAACTGCAGCGTCGGCGACAGGTACTGCATCAGCCCCACGGTGGCCAGCGGCAGCCGCCGCGCCGCGGCGGCGAACAGCAGCAGCGGCAGCGCGGTCAGCGGGCCCGACAGGCACAGCCAGCCGATCAAGGCCGCGTCGCCGCGGGCCAGCGCGCCGCCGTGGGCGGTGATCCAGGCCAGCGCCGGCAGCACCAGCGGCGCCAGCAGCAGCGTCTCCAGCGCCAGCCCCTCCAGCGCGCCCAGGTGGCCGGTCTTGCGGATCAGCCCGTAGATCGCGAAGCTGACGGCCAGCAGCAGCGCCACCCAGGGCAGCCGCCCGGTCTGCCAGGTCAGCCACGCCACGCCGAAGGCCGCCAGCGCCACCGCCAGCCATTGCGCGCGGCGCAGCCGCTCGTGCAGCACCAGCACGCCCAGCAGCACGCTGACCAGCGGGTTGATGAAGTAGCCGAGGCTGGCGTCCAGCACATGGCCCGACTGCACGGCCCAGACGTAGAGCATCCAGTTGCCGGCCAGCAGCACGGCGCTGGCGGCAAAGGGCAGCGCGCGCCGCGGCTGGCGCACGATCGGGCCCAGCCATTGCCAGCGGCGCAACAGGCCGAGCACCACCACCAGCAGCAGCAGCGCCCAGGCCGAGCGGTGCAGCACCACCTCGATCGGCGACACCGAGACGATCTGGCGCAGGTACAGCGGAAACAGGCCCCAGATCGCGAAGGCGAGGCCGGCATACAGGAGACCGGGATCCATCGTCGGCCGGCATTGTCGCCGGGCGGGCGCGGCCGGCGCGGCGGGCCGGCGACGAGCGACGCCACGCGCTTTCGACAGCGGCCGCACACAGGCATTCCCGCTCTTGCCCGCGGCCGCGCCGTGCCGCGATGATCGCCGCCATGCCGACCGTGGCCTTCACGCCCCAGCTGCGCCGCTTCACCGAGACGCCCGAGGTCGAGAGCGCGGCGGCCACGCTGCGCGCCGCGCTGGAAGACGCCTTCGCCGTCAACCCGCGGCTGCGCGGCTACGTGCTGGACGAGCAAGGCCACCTGCGGCCCAACGTGGTGGTCTTCATCGACGGCCGCCGCTGCGACGACCGCGTGCGCCTGGCCGACCCCGTGCAGCCGGCCAGCCGCGTGCACGTGATGCAGGCCTTGTCTGGAGGTTGAAGCGATGGACGACCGCGCCTGGGTGGCCACCCGCAAGGGCTTGTTCGAACTGCAGCGCTGCAGCGCCGGCAGCGGCGGCGGCGGCTGGCGCATCGCGCGCAGCAGCTTCCTCGGCGAGCCGGTGACGCTGATGCTGCCGCCAAACTCGCAAGCGCAAGCGCAAACGCACGCACACTCGCAGCAGCCCCAGGGCCACATGCTGGCGGCGCTGAACCTGGGGCACTTCGGCGTCAAGCTGCATGCCTCCGACGACGCCGGCGCGCATTGGCGCGAAGTGGCCACGCCGGCCTATCCGCCGCAGCCCGAGGGCGCCGCCGGCCCCGAATGGAAGCTGGTGCAGATCTGGGCGCTGGAAGCCGCGGGCGGCCGCGTCTGGGCCGGCACGCTGCCCGGCGGGCTGTTCAGCAGCGACGACTTCGGCGCCAGCTGGCAGCTCAACCAGCCGCTGTGGCAGCAGCCCGGCCGCGTCGACTGGTTCGGCGGCGGCTACCCCTGCCCGGGCATCCACTCGATCTGCCCGCACCCGCGGCGCGCCGGCGAACTGCTGCTGGGCATCAGCTGCGGCGGCATCTGGCACAGCGGCGACGACGGCGGCCGCTGGGCGCTGCGCGCCGTGGGGATGCGCGCCGACTACATGCCGCCCGACCAGGCCTTCGACCCCAACATCCAGGACCCGCACCGCATCGTGCGCTGTGCCGCGGCGCCCGAGGTGCTGTGGTGCCAGCATCACAACGGCATCTGGCGCTCGACCGACGACGGGCGGCAGTGGCACGAGTTGAAGGCGCCGCTGTCGAGCTTCGGCTTTGCGGTGGCGGCGCACCCGCACGACCCGCAGACCGCCTGGTTCGTGCCCGCCGAGGCCGACCAGCGCCGCCTGCCGCTGAACGCGGCGCTGGTGGTCAACCGCACGCGCGACGGCGGGCGCAGCTTCGAGACCCTGCGCGCGGGGCTGCCGCAGCACGACTGCTACGACCTCGTCTACCGCCACGCGCTGGACGTGGCCGCCGACGGCCGCACGCTGCTGATGGGCAGCACCACCGGCGGCCTGTGGACCAGCTTCGACGGTGGCGACCACTGGCAGACCGTGTCGCTGAACCTGCCGCCGATTGCGGCGGTGCGGTTCGGGTGAGGCCTCAACGCAGCTCGCCGTCCACGTAGTACCAGCGCCCGCCCTCGCGCACGAAGCGGCTGACTTCGTGCAGCCGCTGCGCCCGCCCGCCGAGCTTGCTGCGCGCGACGAACTCGACCGTCGCCGCGTCGGGGCTCATGCTTCGATCTTCGCTGAAAGACCGCGGCCTACACTCCAGCAGCCCCCGACCGGAGACCGTCTCATGCTCGACCCCCAAGCCCGCGCGTTGATCGACCTGATGATCGAGCGCGGAGTGCCGCCCACGCACACGCTGCCGCACGCCGAGGCGCGCCGCATCTACGTGGAGCGCCGTGCCTTCACGCAGCCCGAGCCGCCGGCCATCGGCCGCGTGCACGACCTGCATGCCGCCGGCCCCGGCGGCGCGCTGCCGCTGCGCGTGTACGAGCCGGCGCAAGGCACCTGGCCGCATCCGGTGCTGGTGTACTATCACGGCGGCGGCTGGGTGATCGGCGACCGCGACACGCACGACGTCGTCTGCCGCACGCTGTGCGCCGAGAGCGGCTGTGCCGTGCTGTCGGTGGACTACCGGCTGTCTCCCGAGCACCGCTTTCCGGCCGCGGTGGACGATGCCCACGCCGCCGTGCACTGGCTGCGCGAGCATGGCGCCGCGCACGGGCTGGACGGCACGCGCATCGCGCTCGGCGGCGACAGCGCCGGCGGCAACCTGGCCGCGGTGACGGCGATCGCCATGCGCAATGCCGGCGAGGCGCCGGCGCGGCTGCAACTGCTGATCTACCCGGCCACCGACATGCGCGCCGTGGCGCCGTCGCACACCGCCAATGGGCAGGGCTACCTGCTGACGGCCGACACCATCGCCTACTTCCGCGGGCACTACCTCGCCGACCCGGCGCAGTGGACCGACTGGCGCGCCTCGCCGCTGCTGGCCGAGGACCTGTCCCACCTGCCGCCGGCGCTGGTGCTGACCGCCGGCTTCGACCCGCTGCGCGACGAAGGCCGGCAGTACGCCGACGCGCTGTCGGCCGCCGGCGTGGCCACGCAGTACGTGTGCTTCGAACGGCAGATCCACGGCTTCATCACCATGGGCCGCTTGATCGACGAGGCCAACACCGCGCTGGCGCTGTGCGGGGTGGCGCTGCGCCGCGCGCTTACGTGACGGCGGGCCGGCGCAGGTCGCGGAAGGCCGCGAACAGCCACGAGCGCAGGCCCACCACCATCGTGTAGCCATCCTTCTTGGCGGCCGGCAGCTTCTGGTCGGCCAGGTGCTGCTGCGCGAAGTCCTGCGCCAGGCGCTGCACGCGCTCGACGAACATCGCGGCCTGCGCGCGCGCCACCTGGCCGTGCACCAGCAGCAGCGTCTCGCCCTCGCCGTCGAAGCCGCCGCTGAAGTAGTCCTCCACCACGTGCCGGCGGAAGTAGTTCATCACCGGCCCTTGCGCGCGCCAGCGGAAGGTGCGGTCCAGCTTCAGCCGGTAGCGGTTGAGCGGGCGCAGCTCGATGATGCCCAGCCGGTCCAGCACCGCCAGCCGCGCCACGCATTCGGCGTCGCTGATGCGGTAGCTGCAGGTGATCTGCTCGAAGGTCCAGTGGCTCAGCACGCTGATGGCCACCAGCAGCAGCTTGGGGTCGGCGACCACGGCCTTCTCCTGCGCCAGCGTCAGCTCCTTCACCAGCGGCTGGGCGTGCACGACGCGCGCGGCCAGTTCGGCGAAGTCCATCTTCAGCACCGCCAGCACCTCGTCGATGCGCGACAGCGGCATGTCGCCCTTGGCGAAGATGCGCTTGACGCTGGATTCGGCCAGCTTCAGCTCGCGCGCCAGCTTGGCGTAGGTGATGCCGCTGGCGCGCAGCTCGGCCTTCAGCGCGGCCACCAGGTCTTGCGTGCTGCTCATCGGCGGGTGCCCTCCGGAAGTATCGGCCGATGATACTTTCCGGCGCGGGCCGATCGACCCTCTCTGGAGCCATGGATACCGGCGGCCGCCGGGCGCAGGATGGGCCTCGTGTTCCACCACCCGACGAGGACTTCGATGCGCATTCGATGCAGTGCTTGGTTGGCCGCGCTGGCCTTGGCGGCCGCCGCCGGCGGCCCGGCCCGCGCGCAGGGCGGCGGCCTGTCGGAGCTGAGCGCGTTGTCGATGCTGCCGGTGGCCGTCTCGGTGGCGGCGCCGGCGGCGCTGCTGTCGACCGGCGCGGCGCTCACCGTGGTGGCGGTGGAGGCCACCTCCGAAGGCACGCGGTGGGTGCTGGAGCGCGCGTCCGACGGCGCCCGCGCCAGCGTGCGGCTCGGCGGCCAGGTGGCCGGTGGCCTCTCGCTGGCCGCCGGCAGCGCGGTGCTGGTCACCGCGATGAGCAGCGGCTGGGTGCTGTCGGCCGCCGGCCGCGCCATCGCCTTCATCCCCAACGAAGTGGGCAAGGCGCTGCTCTACAACGAAAGGATCACGCGATGAAGCGCCTCGCCTGCCGCGCCCGCGCGTCGGCCGCGCCAGCCGTGCTGGCCGTGCTAGCGGTGCTGGCCGCGCTGCTGTTCGCGTCCGGTCCCCTGCAGGCCGGCCAGGCCTGCGAGCCGAACGCGCCCACGGCCCTGGCGGTCGAACGTTCGATGTCACTGGCCGAGCGCACGGCGCAGCGGCTGGACGACAGCGGCGCCGACGTGGTGGTGCTGGCGCGCAACGGCCAGGACCTCAGCCGCTGGGGGCTGCGCTGGTCGCACCTGGGCCTGGCCTACCGCGCGCGCAGCGGCGACGACGACGGCCGCGGCGGCCAGCCCGTCTGGCGCGTGGTGCACAAGCTCAACCACTGCGGCACCGCCGAAGGCCAGCTGTATCGCCAGGGGCTGGCCGAGTTCTTCCTCGACGACTTGTACGACTACCAGGCCGCCTACGCGGTGCCGCGGCCCGAAGTGCAACGCCACCTGCTGGCGCTGCTGCAGGACAACCGGCGCGTCGCCACGCTGCACCGCGCGGCCTACAGCATGGTGGCCTACCCCTGGGCGCAGACCTACCAGCAGAGCAACCAGTGGGCCATCGAGACGCTGGCGCTGGCCGAAGAGCCGGCCGCCGACAACCGCGAGCGCGCGCAGGCCTGGCTGCGCCTGAAAGGCTACGAGCCCAGCACGCTGCCGATCGGCGCGCTGACGCGGCTGGGCGCGCGCCTCAGCCGCGCCAACGTCGCCTTCGACGACCACCCGGGCGAGTTGCTCGCGGCCGACCGCATCCAGACCGTGACGGTCGACTCGGTCTTCGCCTGGCTGCAGCGCAGCGGCCTGGCGGGCCCCATCCAGACGCTGCGTTGAACCACTACAGTCATTCCACCCCGGAGACCCGACCTGCCGTGAGCACCAACCCCCACGCCCACCCCAACCAGTTCGCGCTGCTCGGCCAACGGCGCTTCGCGCCGTTCTTCTGGGTGCAGTTCCTCGGCGCCGGCAACGACAACCTGTTCAAGTTCGCCTTCACCGTGATGGTGACCTACCAGCTGCAGGTGAGCTGGCTGCCGCCGGAATCGGCCGGGCTGGTGATCGGCGCCGTGTTCATCCTGCCCTTCCTGCTGTTTTCCGCCACCAGCGGGCAACTGGCCGACAAGTACGAGAAGGCGCTGCTGATCCGCTTCGTCAAGTCGCTGGAGATCGCCATCATGGCGCTCGCGGCCTGGGGCTTCGTCGCGCGCAACGTGCCGGCGCTGCTGCTGTGCGTGGCGCTGATGGGGCTGCACTCCACGCTGTTCGGGCCGGTGAAGTTCGCCTACCTGCCGCAGCACCTGAGCGAACGCGAGCTGACCGGCGGCAACGGCATGGTGGAGATGGGCACCTTCGTCGCCATCCTGCTGGGCAACGTGGCCGGCGGGCTGCTGATCGCGCTGCCCGAGACCGGCGCGCGCGACACCGCCTGGGCCTGCCTGGCGCTGGCCGTGCTGGGCCGCGTGCTGGCGCAGGCGGTGCCGCTGTCGCCGGCCACCGACCCCGGCCTGAAGATCAACTGGAACCCCTTCAGCGAGACCTGGCGCAACCTGAAGCTGGCGCGCGAGAACATCGTCGTCTTCCGCTCGCTGCTGGGCATCAGCTGGATGTGGTTCTTCGGCGCCGTCTTCCTCAGCCAGTTCCCGGCCTTCGCGCGCAACGTGCTGCACGGCAACGAGCAGGTGGCCTCGCTGCTGCTGGTGGTGTTCTCGGTGGGCATCGGCATCGGCGCGCTGCTGTGCGAGGTGCTCGGCCGCCGCCACGTGGAGATCGGCCTGGTGCCGCTGGGCGCCATCGGCATGAGCGTGTTCGCGGTCGACCTGTACTTCGCATCGCGCGCGCTGCCGCCGGCATCGGGCTTGACGCTGGCCGCCTTCGTCGCGCAGCCGGCGCACTGGCGCGTGATGGCCGACCTGGCGCTGCTGTCGATGTTCGCCGGCATCTACAGCGTGCCGATGTACGCGCTGATCCAGATGCGCAGCCAGCCCACGCACCGCGCGCGCATCATCGCGGCCAACAACATCCTCAACGCGCTGTTCATGATCGTCAGCTCGATCGGCGTCGGCGCGCTGCTGGGCGCGGGCTTCAGCATCCCGCAGGTTTTCCTGGTCGTCGGGCTGCTCAACGCGGTGGTGGCGTTCTACATCTTCATGCTGGTGCCCGAGTACCTGCTGCGCTTCGTGGCCTTCATCGCCACGCGCTGCATCTACCGCTTCAAGGTGCGCGGCGACGAGCACATCCCCGGCGAAGGCGCGGCGGTGCTGGTGTGCAACCACGTGAGCTTCGTCGACGCGGTGCTGCTGATGGCGGCCAGCCCGCGGCCGATCCGCTTCATCATGGACAGCCGCATCTTCCGCATCCCCGTGCTCGGCTGGCTGTTCCGGCTGGCCAAGGCCATCCCCATCGCGCCGCAGAAGGACGACCCGGCCGCCTACGAGGCCGCCTTCGCGGCGGCGCGCCAGGTGCTGGCCGACGGCGACCTGCTGTGCATCTTTCCCGAAGGCGCGATCACCCGCGACGGCCAGCTTGCCGAGTTCAAGGGCGGCATCATGAAGATCCTGCAGACCCACCCGGTGCCGGTGGTGCCGCTGGCGCTGCAGAACCTGTGGGGCAGCTACTTCTCGCGCGTCGAGCAAGGCACGGCGATGGTGCGGCCGTTCCGCCGTGGCCGGTTCAGCCGCGTCGGCCTGGCCGCCGGCCCGGCGCTGCCGGCGCAGGCGGTGTCGCCGCAAGGCCTGCGCGAGCGCGTGGCCGGGCTGCTGGCGCAGCCGGTTATTTGAGGCGTTAGCCGGCGGCCAACAGCTGGTGCCGCGCGCCGGGGGCGCCGGCACCGGCGTCGTCGCGCGGCGCGCCGGCCGGCGACGACAGCTCGGCCCGCCGCCGCGGCAGGTGCTGCGGGTGCTCGCGCTGCATGAAGTCGAGCAGCCGTTCGCGCACGTGGCAGCGCAGGTCCCAGGCCTTGGGGCCGCTGGCCGCGGTGACCAGCGCGCGCAACTGCACGGCCTGCTCGCCGGCCTCGGTCACCTGCAGGATGCAAAAGCGCCGGTCCCAGTCGGGGCTGGACTCGCAGGCCTCGCGCAGGGCCTGGCGCAGCGGCTCCAGCGGCATGCGGTAGTCCACCCAGAAGAAGACGCTGCCGATCAGCTCGCTGCTGCTGCGCGTCCAGTTCTGGAAGGGCTTCTCCACCCAGTACTGCAGCGGCACCACCAGGCGCCGCTGGTCCCAGATGCGCACCACCACGTAGGCGCCGGTGATCTCCTCGATCACGCCCCATTCGCCTTCGACCACCACCACGTCGTCGAGGCGGATGGGCTGGCTCAGGCCGATCTGCAGCCCGGCGATCAGGTTGCCCAGCACCGGCCGCGCCGCGAAGCCGGCCACCAGCCCGGCCAGGCCCGCCGATGCCAGCAGGCTGGCGCCGAGCTGGCGCACGCCGGGCAGCACCATCAGCATCAGCGCCGTGCCCACCAGGGTGATCAGGCCCACCACCACGCGGGCCAGCACGCGCGTCTGCGTGTGGATGCGGCGCGCCTGCAGGTTGTCGGCCACCGCCACCGGGTGGCGCGCGGCCACCGCGGCGGCAAAGGCGTTGACGGCGTTGACCAGCAGCCAGGTGACGCTGCCGATCAGCACCATGCCCACCACGCGGTGCGCGCTGGTCAGGCCGCGCAGGTCGTCGGGCGCGCCGTTGAGCATCAGCGCCAGCGCCGCGGCCGGCACCAGCAGGTGCGCCGGCCGGCGGATGCCCGCCAGCAGCAGCGCCGCGGTCGGCGTGCCGGCGCTGGCCCGCTGCAGCAGGCGCTGGCCGAGTCGGAACACCACTTCGGCCAGCAGCAACGCCAGCACGGCGGCCAGCAGCACCGGCAGCCAATCAGCCAGCCAATCGGCCAGCCAGGGCGGCGCCCAGTCCATCGGAAACAGCTTTTCCATCCCTGGTTGAGCCCCGGCCGGGGGGCTGAGTTCCCCGCCGGGGGCCGAATGGCACCGTGGATTGCGTCAACAACTGTATAAACGTACAGTCTTCGGGTGACTGTTTCCCCCGACCTGTTTGCCGCCCTGCCCGAGCCCGAGTGCCTGCACCCGGCGCTGTGGCGCGCCCATCAGCTGGGCCGCGAACAGCAACAACCCGCCGTGGCCAGTGGTTTTGCCGAGCTGGACGCCGAACTGCCCGGCGGCGGCTGGCCGGCGCGCGCGTTGACCGAGCTGCTGCTGCCGCACCCCGGCGTGGGCGAGCTGCGGCTGCTGGCGCCGGCGCTGGCCGCCGTGCAGGGCGGCGGCCGCAGCGTGCTGCTGTTCGAGCCGCCGGCCCGGCCGCAGGCCGGCACGCTGGCGGCGCTGGGGCTGGACCTGGGCCACCTGCTGCTGGTGCAGGGCCGGGCGGCGGCGGGCGGGGCGGCGGCAGCGCCGCTGCCGGCGGCCGACCTGCTGTGGGCGCTGGAGCAGGCCTTGAAGTGCGGCCATGCCGGCGCCTTGCTGGCCTGGCTGCCGCCGCGGCTGCCGCCCGAGGCCTTGCGCCGCCTGCAACTGGCGGCGCAGGCGCACGACGGGCCGGCCTTCGTGCTGCGCGCGCAGGCGGCGCTGGCGCGCCCCAGCGCCGCGCCGCTGCGCCTGCGGCTGGCCGCCGCCGGGCCCGACGAGCTGGCGCTGCACCTCGTCAAGCGCCGCGGCCCGCCGCTGGCGCAGCCGCTGCGGCTGGCGCTGCCGCCGGCGCTGTCGGCACCGGCGCGCGAGCGTGCGCTGCGCCTGGCGGCCGAGCAAGCCGCGGCGGCGCTGCCGCCGGCCCTGAAGACGCGGCCGCGCGCGGCGTCGGCTTCGTCCTGAGCGCCATGCACGGCGGCTTGCGTCCATGCTGTGGTTTGCCGTCCACCTGCCCTGGCTGTCGCTGGAAGCCTTTGCCGCCGCGCTAGACGAAGCGCAGCGCCGCCAGCCGCTGGCGCTGCTGGCCGAACACGAGGTGCAGGCCGTCAACGCCGCGGCCGCGGCGGCCGGCGTGCGGCCCGGCCTGCAACGCGCCACCGCGCTGGCGCTGCGGCCCGATCTGCAGTTCGGCCAGGCCGACGAGCGGCGCGACGCCCAGGCCCTGCAGGCGGTGGTGCACACGGCGCTGGCCTTCACGCCGGCGGTGGCGCTGGACGGCCACAGCGTGCTGCTGGAGGTGGCCAGCTGCCTGCGTTACTTCGGCGGCGCCGATGCGCTGCTGGCGCGGCTGCGCCGCGCCTTGCAGCCGCTGGGGCACCGGGTGCGCATCGCCGCCGCGCCCACCGCGCTGGGCGCGGCCCTGCTGGCGCGCTGGCGCGACGACCTGCACCAAGGCCCGCAGCGCGACGACCTGAAGGCCTTGCAGCGCCTGCTGGACGAGGTGCCGGTGTGGCTGCTGGGCCCCGGCCGCAAGCACTGGGAGGCCTTGCAAGGCATGGGCTTGCAGCGCCTGTCGGACCTGCTGACGCTGCCGCGCGCCGGGCTGGCGCGGCGCTTCGGCGAGACGCTGCTCGACGAGCTGGACCGCGCGCGCGGCACGCGCCCCGATCCGCGACCCTGGCTGAGCGCGCCCGAGCGCTTCGGCGCCCGGCTGGAACTGGCACAGCGCGCCGAGCAGGCCGAGCCGCTGCTGCACGCCGCGGCGCTGCTGCTGCAGCAGCTGGTGGCCTGGGCGCGGGCGCGCCAGTCGCGCGTGCTGGCCTTCGAATTGCGCATGCTGCACGAAAGCCGCCACCGTGCCGGCGCCGGCGTGCCGCCGGCCACCGCGCTGCGCGTGGAGCTGGCCGAGGCCTCGGTCGACGCCGCCCACCTGCAACTGCTGCTGCGCGAGCGCCTGGCCCGCGTCGAACTGCCGGCGCCCACGCTGGAGCTGCGCATCGACTGCCACGAACTGCGCCGCCAGGCCGCCCCCAATGCCGAGCTGTTTCCGAACCGGCAAAGCGAACAGGCCGGGCTGCAGCGGCTGCTGGAGCGGCTGCGCGCCCGCCTGGGCGACGACCGCGTGCTGGCCCTGCAGGCGGTGGCCGACCACCGGCCCGAGAAAGCCAGCGTGCTGGTGCGCGCCGCGGCGGCGCCGGCGCCATCGCTGTCGTCATCGTCGGCGCCATCGCTGTCGTCATCCCCGCCGCCGGCCGCCGCCCCGCAAGGCCCGCTGCCGCACCCGGCGTGGCTGCTGCCCGAACCGCAGCCGCTGGCCGAGCGCGAGGCCCTGCCGCTGTTCCAGGGCCGCTTGCTGCAACTGCTGTCGGGCCCCGAGCGCATCGAGACCGGCTGGTGGGACGGCGACGTCGCCACCCGCGACTACTTCATCGCCCAGGCGGCCGACGGCGCGCTGGTCTGGGTCTTCCGCCAGCGGCTGCCGGTGCGCGACCCGGCGCAGCCGCTGTGGTACCTGCACGGCTGGTTCGGCTGACGATGCGGCTCACGCCGGTGGCCGCCCCCGCCGCCGCATCACCGCCTTCTCCAACTCGGCCACCACGAACACGGCCAGCCCGGCCAGCGCCACCCGTGCCCATTCGTCGGCGGCCAGCGCGGTGGAGCCGAAGATCGCCTGCAGCGGCGGCAGGTGCACGAAGCCGAGCTGCAGCAGCAGGCAGCCGGCGATCGACAGCCAGATCACGCGGTTGCCGGTGAGGCCCCGGCGGCTGAGTGCCGGCGCCGTGATGAAGCGGCTGTTGACCAGGTAGAACATCTCGGCCACGACGATGGCGCTGACGGCCATCGTGCGCGCCGTCTCCAGCGTCGTGCCGCGCTCCAGCTCCCACCAGAACAGCCCCAGCGCCGCGGCCATCATCAGCAGCGAGACCATCAGCAGGCGCCAGGCAAAGAAGCGCGACAGCAGCGGCGCGCGCGGCGGCCGCGGCACGCGCTGCATCACGTCGCTTTCCGCCGGCTCGAAGGCCAGCGCCAGGCCCAGCGTGCCCGAGGTCACCATGTTGATCCACAGCACCTGTGCCGGCGTCATCGGCAGCGTCAGTTCGAACAGGATCGCGGTCACCACCACCAGCGCCTCGCCGCCGTTGGTGGGCAGCATGAAGAGGATGAACTTGCGGATGTTGTCGTAGACCGCGCGCCCTTCGCGCACCGCGGCGGCGATGGTGGCGAAGTTGTCGTCGGCCAGCACCACGTCGGCCGCTTCCTTGGCCGCCTCGGTGCCCTTGCGGCCCATCGCCACGCCGACGTCGGCGCGCTTCAGCGCCGGCGCGTCGTTGACGCCGTCGCCCGTCATCGCCACCACCTGGCCGCGCTGCTGCAGCGCCTGCACCAGGCGCAGCTTGTGTTCGGGGCTGGCGCGCGCGAAGACGTCGATCTCCAGCGCCACGTCGCGCAGCGCGGCGTCGTCCATCAACTCGACCTCGGCGCCGGTCAGCGCCGGCTTGCCCGCGCCGATGGCAAGCGCCGCGCCGATCGCGCGCGCCGTGTCGACGTGGTCGCCGGTGATCATCTTGACGCGGATGCCGGCGCGGTGGCAGTCGGCCACCGCACGCACCGCCTCGTCGCGCGGCGGGTCGGCGATGCCCACCAGCGCCAGCATGGTGTAGCCGCTTTCCACGTCGCCGAAGCGCAGGCCGTCACCGGCCGGCGCCGCCCGCCGGCAGGCCAGGGCCAGCAGCCGCAGCCCGCGCGCGGCGATGTCGGTGGCCATGCGGCGCCAGGTGTCGACGTCGATCGGCCGCTCGCCCTCGGGGCCTCGTTCGAGCCGGCTGATCTCCAGCATCTTCTCCGGCGCGCCCTTGGCGAAGATCCACGGCGCGCCTTCGTCGTCGCGGTGCGCGGTGGCCATGAAGCGGTGCTGCGACTCGAAGGGGATCGAGTCGACGCGCGGCCAGGCTGCCTCGGTATGTGAGCGTACCAGCCCGGCCTTGCGACCCAGCACCAGCAGCGCGCCTTCGGTCGGGTCGCCGACCACCGACCACGCATCGCCGGCCGCCGCCGGCTCGGCCAACCGGGCGTCGTTGCACAGCACGCCGGCGCGCAAGGCCAGCGCCAGCGCCGCATGGCGCTCGGCGTCGATCACCTGCGCGCCGGCGCGGAACTCGCCGTCGGGCGCGTAGCCGGCGCCGCTGACCTGCACGTCCAGCCCGGCGCAGACCACGCGCTGCACCGTCATCTCGTTGCGCGTCAGCGTGCCGGTCTTGTCGGAACAGATCACCGTCACCGCGCCCAGCGCCTCCACCGCCGGCAGCCGGCGCACGATGGCGCGGCGGCGCGCCATGCGCTGCACGCCCAGGGCCAGCGTGATGGTCATGATCGCCGGCAGTCCTTCGGGGATGGCGCCGGCGGCCAGCGCCACCACCATCAGGAACATGTCGGCCGGTGCGTGGCCGCGCAAGCCCACGCCGAAGGCAAAGGTGATGGCGCACAGCGCCAGGATCACCACCGCCAGCACGCGGCCGAAGCGGTCGATCTGGCGCATCAGCGGCGAGCTGCCGGCGGCCACGCCGCCGAGCAGCGTGTCGATGCGGCCGATCTCGGTGTCGCGCCCGGTGGCGACGACCACGCCGCTGGCCTGGCCGTAGGTCACCAGCGTGCCGGCGTAAGCCATGCTGCGGCGGTCGGCCAGCGTGGCCGCGGGCGCTGCCGGCGCGGCGTCCTTGTCGGCCGGCAGCGATTCGCCGGTCAGCGCCGATTCGTCGACGCGCAAGTCCTTGACCTGCAGCAACCGCAGGTCGGCGCTCACGCGGTCGCCCGAGGCCAGCAGCACCACATCGCCTGGCACCAGCTCGGCGGCGTCGATCTCCTGGCGGTGGCCGTCGCGCAGCACCACGGCCTGCGGCGACAGCATCGCGCGGATCGCGTCCAGCGCCGATTCGGCCTTGCCCTCCTGCACGAAGCCGATCAGCGCATTGACCACCACCGCCGCCAGCAGCACGCCGGTGTCCACCCAATGGCCCAGCGCCGCGGTGATGACCGCCGCGCCCATCATCACGTACAGCAGCACGTTGTGGAACTGCGCCAGCAGCCGCCGCAGCGGGCTGCGGCGGCGCGCCGCCTGCAGGCGGTTGGGGCCGTGCCGCAGCAGCCGCTCGCGCGCCGACGCGGCGCCGAGCCCGCGCGCGTCGGCCGACAGTCGTTGCAGCGTGTCGGCCGCGGTCAGCGCATGCCAGGGGGTGGACACCGATTCCTCCTCGTCGCGCCGATGATGTCGCCGGCCGGCCGCGCGCGGCCCGATCGGCCCGCGTCGGCCACGGGCTTGTTTGCCGCGTGCCGCGATGTGAGCTACGGTGTCCGCCAGGAGTTTCCAGCCCATGGCCGCCGAGTCGCCCGCCCCCGCGCCGTTGATCGCCGTCGCGACCGACTTCTCGCCGCATGCCCGCCACGCGGCCGAACGCGCGGCGGGGCTGGCGCGCGAGGTCGGCGCGCGGCTGGAGCTGGTGCACGTGCTGCCCGGACCGCCGCTCGCCCAGTTGCGTGGATGGTTGGGCAACGAGACCGCGCTGGAGCGCGCCTTGAAGGACGATGCCGAGCGCACGCTGCAGGCGCAGGCCGCGCAGTTGCACGCCGCCACCGGCGCCGACGTGCAGCCGCTCCTGGCCGAAGGCTCGGTGCTGGACGTGGTGCTGCGCGAGGCCGAGGCCGTCGACGCGCGGCTGCTGGTCGTCGGCGTGCGCGGCGCCGGCTTCATGCGCCGCGCCGTGCTGGGCAGCACGGCCGAGCGGCTGATGCGCAAAACCACGCGCCCCGTGCTGGTGGTGCGCCAGGCGCCGCACGGGCACTACCGGCGGGTGTTGGTGGCGCTGGACTTTTCCGCCGGCTCGCTGGCCACGCTGAAGCTGGCGCGCTGGCTGGCGCCGCGAGCCGTGCTGACGCTGGCCACCGTCTTCGAGCTGCCCTACGAGAACCGGCTGCGCATGGCCGGCGTGGCCGACGCCTCGATCACCGGCTACCGCGAGCGCTGCCGCGCCGAGTCCACGCAGCGGCTGCACGCGCTGGCCGCGCAGGCCGGGCTGCGGCCCGACGAGTGGCAGCCCTGCGTGCTGGAAGGCGACGCCTCGTTCAAGCTGGTGGAGATGGAGCAGCTGCTCGACAGCGAGTTGATCGCCGTCGGCAAGCACGGCGCGTCGATGCTGACCGACCTGCTGCTGGGCAGCGTCACCCAGCACGTGCTGGCCGAGGGTCAGGCCGACGTGCTGATCACGGCGCAGCGCGACTGAACCGCGGCGAGCGGCCGCGCCGCCCGCCGCCTCGATCCGATGCGGTCAATGCCAGCCGACGATACAAACTGATCGCCGCCGCGCCTGCGCTTCATAGCATTCGGGCCCAGACACCGCATCGTGTCGCTCCGCACCCGAACCTCCATGTCTTCTCGCATCACGCCCGCGCTGCCGGGCCAACGCGGCAGCCGGCTCGCCGGCAAGCGCGCATTCGTCACCGGCATCGGCGCCGGCATCGGCAAGGGCATCGCCTTGCTGTTCGCCCAGCAGGGCGCCCGCGTGATCGGCTGCGACATCGACGCCGCGGCCGCCGCGGCCACGGTCGACGAGGCGCGGCAGCTCGGCGTCGACATCGACAGCCTGCAGCCCTGCGACCTCACCGATCCGGCGCAGGTCAAGCGCTGGATCGAGTTCGGCGTGCAGCGCACCGGCGGCATCGACATCCTGGTCAACGCCGCCGCCTTCGGCGCCTTCGAGCCGCTGGCGACGATGGACTACGAAGCCGGCTGGCGCAAGACCATGGTTGGCGAACTCGACATCGTCTTCCTGGCCTGCCAGGCGGCGTGGCCGCACCTGATCGAGCGCGGCGGGGCGATCCTCAACTTCGCGTCGGCCAACGCCTACGTGGCGCTGGCCACCTCGCCGGCGCTGGCCCATTGCGCCGGCAAGGGCGGCGTGCTGGCGATGACGCGGCAGATCGCCGCCGAGGGCGCGCCGCACGGCGTGCGCGCCAACACCATCTCGCCGGCGCTGGTCGAGACGGCGGCCACGAAGTACCCGATGGAGAACATCCCGGGCTTTCGCGAGCAGGTGATGACCAAGTTCATGATCAAGCGCACCGGGCAGCCGGTGGACATCGCCTGGGCCGCCGTCTTCCTGTGCTCCGACGAGGCGGGCTGGGTCACGGGCGCCGACTTCCGCATCGACGGCGGAGCCACGGCATGGTGAACGCCACGCTTCGCCGCAGCGGTGCCGACGCGGGCGCGTCGGCTGCTTCGGACCTGCCGGCCCAGGCCGCCCCGGCAACCGAGACCAGCCGCTTTCTCATCTTATACCCCGGTATCTACACGGCACACGAAGCCGAACATGTGGCGCGCTTCCTGGCGCTGAACCGCGCCATCGCCGAGCGCGGGCCGATCGACGCCCGCGCGCTGGCCGAAGGCCGGCTGCCGGCCGGCACGCCCGGCGTGCTGGCCACGGTGCAGGCCAGCGAAGACTGGGTGCGCTACAACAACGGCAAGTACGACCCCGAGAACCCGCTGCGCCACGACGCGGCGTATGCGCGGCAGGCCGGCTTCGCCGACATCCTGGCCTTCCCCGGCCTGGCCGCGCACGACGACGGCTTCATGCTGCCGTACCCGCCGGCGGCGCGCGACACGCTGCTCGTCAGCGACCTCAACCACGCCATCGTCAGCCATCGGCCGATCCACCCCGGCGACCGGCTGACCCCGGTGGTGGACGCGCGCGAGATGGCCGACCTGACGCCGACCGAGGGCTCGACCTATCGCACCGTGGCCATCGAGACGCGCGGCAGCGTCTGGAACCAGCGCGGCGAGAAGGTCAACGACGTGGTGTTCCGCGTCACCGAAAGCATCAGGATCTACCGCGACCCGGCCGACCGGCCCGAGCGGCCGGGCTTCTTCGACATGTGGGAATCGCCCGACTGGTTCAGCCGGGCGCCGCACGTCTACACCGACGCCGACTGGCAGCGCCTGCGCGCCATCTGGGCGGCCGAGACGCGCCGCGGCGCGACGCCGCGCTACTGGGAAGACGTGGCCATCGGCGAGCGGCCGACGACCACGCTGGACGGACCGGTCGAATCGTCGGTCACGCCGTCGGCGCCGTGGGGCATGGGCGCCGGCGGCAGCCGCACGCTCAAGCGCGAGATGCTCGATGCGGCCGCCTCGGCGGCGATGGTGCGCGGCGCGCAAGACGGCATCTGGCGCCTGGCCGATGCCGCGGCGCAGACGCCGGCGCCGCCCGCCGACTACACGCCGCCGCCGCCGCCCCCGGGCCAGGAACACGGCGCGGCGATCGACACGCGCGACATCCACAAGGACGGCGAGCAGCGCGCCCCGCTGATCAACTTCCTGGCGCGCGAGTTCGCCATCCGCCATCTCGACAACTGGATGGGCGATGCCGGCTGGCTGCACGAGATCCGCTGGAGCATCATGGATCCGCGCGGGCATGCCCGCTACGGCAAGCCGGTGCCGGCCAACCCGAAGGCCGAGCACTGGCTGCAGCGCGTGCCGGGGCTCGAAGGCCGCTTCGTCGAGGAGCACGGCCTGACGCAGGACGTGGCCATCGTCAACAGCTGCGTCACGCGCAAGGCGGTGCGCGACGGCGCCTTCCTGGTCGAGCTGGTGCTGTGGGTCGAGAACATCGAAGGCGCGATCTGGTTCGAGGCCTGCGCCACGGTGCGGCTGCCGTCGCGGCGCGCCGGCTGAGAGAGGCTGGATGGGCGCTACGGGCAGTGCACGCGCGCGACGTGCTGCATCTGCTCGCGCATCCAGGCGTGCGCCGGGTCGTCGTCGCGGATGCCGTGCCATTGCAGCAGCATCTGCAGCCGCGGAATGTCCACCGGCAGCGGCAGCACCTTCAGCGGCATGCGGCGCGCATAGAGCTGGGCCATGCGCGTGTGCACCGTCGCCACGCGCGTCGTTCCCACCACCAGCTGGGGCAGCGCGTTGAACGTGCTGGCGACGACCTCCACCCGCCGGTTGATGCCGCATTGCTGCAGGTACCAGCCCTCGAAGGCGACGACGCGCGAATCGCCGAAGCGCGCCGCCACATGCCCCATCGACAGGTACTGCTCCAGGCTCAGCGCGTCGCCCACCAGCTTGTTGCCGCGCCAGACCACGCACGAGTAGCCCTCGTCGAACAGCGGCACGCTGGGCAGCTTTTCGTTGCCGTAGCGGTCGGGCACGATGACGAAGTCGACCTCGCCGCGCTCCAGCCGCTCCAGCGCGTTGTCGCCCAGGCCCAGCAGGTCGAGCGTGATCGCCGGCGCGTGCAGTTGCAGGTGGCGCAACAGCGGCGGGATGAACACCGAGCCGGCGTAGTCGGACACGTTGAAGACGAAGTGGCGCCCCTCGCTCGCCGGGTCGAAGCCCGGGCGCGCGCCCACCGTGCGCTGCGTGCGCAGGATGATGTCGCGCACCGGCTGCACCAGCGTCTTGGCCAGCGGCGTCAGCTCCATGCGGCGGCCGATCTGGTGCAGCAACTCGTCGTTGTAGTGCTCGCGCAGGCGGCCCAGCGCGCTGCTCGTCGCCGAGGCGCCGATGCACAGCCGGTCGGCCGCCTTGGTCACGCTCTTGGTTTCGAGCAAGGCGTCCAGCGCGACCAGCAGGTTGAGGTCGAAGTGTCCGAGGCGCATCGCCGCCGATTCTAGGCAGCGCCACCGCGCGCGCGGCGCGGCGCCGCGGCTTCAGGCGCCGCGGCTTCAGTCCTCGAACTTGCCGTGGTGCGCCACGTCGCCGCGCTTCCAGTAGGCCGACGCGCGCACGCGGCGCTTGTCCAGGCCGTGGCGCCCGATCAGTTCGCGCCGCACCGCGGCGATCTGCGCCGATTCGCCGGCGGCCCAGGCAAAGCCGTCGCCCGGCGGCAGCGTCAGCGCGGCGGTGGCCTCGGCCAGCGTGCGCGCGGCGTCGGCGCGCGACAGCCAGACGAAGCGGGTGTCCTGCGGCGCGCGCAGCGCCGGGCGGCAGGCCTCGTCCTGCACTTCGGCCACGACGATCACGCGTGCCGCGGCCGGCAGCTCTTCGAGCCGGCGCGCGATGGCCGGCAGCGCGCTGTCGTCGCCGATCAGCAGGTGCCAGTCGAAGGCCTGCGGCACGACGAACGATCCGCGCGGGCCGGCAATGCCCGCCTGCTGGCCGGGCTGCGCCGCGCGCGCGAAGTCGTCGGCCGGGCCGCTGCCGTGCATCGCGAACTCGATGTCCAGCTCGCCGGCGGCGGTGTCGATGCGGCGCGGCGTGTAGTCGCGCATCGTCGGCCGCGGGCCCGCGGGTGGTGGTGATGATGGTGGTGGCGGCGGCGCGCCTTCGGCATCGGCCGGCGGTGGTGGCGGCATCGGCGGCAGCTCGAAAGGCACGCCGGGCGTCGGCAGCATCAGCTTGACGTGGTCGTCGAAGCTGGCGCTGACGAAGTCGCGCAGCGAGTCGCCGCCGAAGGTGATGCAGCGCAGCGCCGGTGTCAGGTCGCGCACGCGCAGCACCTGCACGAGGCGCGCCTTCAGCGGGTGGCGCACGCGCTGCACCTCGCGCGGGTCAGTGGGAGGCAAGGGGCCGGAAGTCATCGGGGTGGCAAAAGCAAAAAGAAGAAGTTCAACGTTCGACGAAAGCGCGCTCGAACACATAGTGCCCGGGTTCACCGAGGCGCGGCGACGCGGCCAGCCCATGGTCGTCGAGCAATGCGCAGGTGTCCTTGAGCATGCTCGGGCTGCCGCAGATCATCGCGCGGTCGCTGGCGGCGTTCAGCGGCTGCAGGCCGAGGTCTGCGAACAGCTTGCCGCTGCGCATCAGGTCGGTCAGACGGCCGGCGTTGCGAAACGGCTCGCGCGTGACGGTCGGATAGTAGACGAGCTTGGCGCGCACGTCTTCGCCGAAGAATTCGTTGGCCGGCAGCACTTCCTCGATCATCTGCGCGTAGGCCAGCTCGTTGGTCATGCGCACGCCGTGCACCAGCACGACCTTGTCGAAGCGCTGGTAGGTCTCGGGGTCCTTGATGACGCTGAGAAACGGCGCCAGCCCGGTGCCGGTGCCGAACAGGTAGAGGTGGCGGCCGCCGGGCAGCAGGTCGTGCAGCAGCAGCGTGCCGTGCGCCTTGCGGCCGACGAGCACCGGGCTGCCGACTTCCAGGTGCTGCAGGCGCGAGGTAAGCGGCCCGTTGTGCACCTTGATGCTGAAGAACTCGAGTTGCTCTTCGTAGTGCGCGCTGGCCACGCTGTAGGCGCGCAGCAGCGGCTTGGCATCGACGCGCAGGCCGATCATCACGAACTGCCCGCTTTCGAAGCGCAGCGCGGCGTCGCGCGTGGTCCTGAAGGTGAACAGGCTGTCGTTCCAATGGTGCACGCTGGTCACGCGCTCCTCGGAGAAGGCGCTCATCGGCAGAGGTCGGTGGTTGCGGTGGCGGCGAGTCTAGGCAGCCGCGCGCCGGCGCTGATTCACTTCCATCGGAAGCTGCACCCGACAACATCAAATCGACAGCGCCGGCAAGCGTCGCTGATCATCGTTGCCATCGCGTCGGCTGGCCACCGGCGAGGTTCAAAAAGGCAACCAGGAGACGACTTGAAGAAGATGCCTACTCATGCGCGGCGCGGCAGCCTGCTGATGCTGGCCGGCGGTTGTGCGCCGGTGCTGGCGCTGGCCCAGGGCGCGTCGGGCGCTGTCATGCCGGCGGCCGCGGCCGCCTCGGCGCCGGCCGAATTGCAGCAGGTGGTGGTGACCTCCGAACGGCGCGCGCAAAGCCTGCAGAAGACGGCGGTCTCGATCTCGGTGCTCGACGGCGACGAGCTGCAGCGCGAGGGCAAGACGGCGATCGCCGACATCGTGCAGTCGGTGCCCGGCGTGGTGTTCCAGGCCATCAACCCCGACGGCGCGCCGATGATCGCCATCCGCGGCGTCGGCACCGACAACCCGCTGGGCAACGCCGGCGTGGCCTTGTACGTCGACGGCATCGCGCTGCGCCAGGGCGCGCTGCAGTTCTACGACCTCGAACGCGTGGAAGTGCTGCGCGGTCCGCAGGGCACGCTGTACGGCCGCGGCGCGCCGGCCGGCGCCGTCAACTTCGTGACCAAGGACCCGACGCACCAGGCGGCGGCCGAGGCCCAGCTCGAACTGGGCAGCCATTCGCTGGTGCGCGCCACCGGCGTGGTCAACGTGCCGCTGGGCAGCGACTGGGCGCTGCGCGTGGGCGTCAATGCGATCCGGCGCGACGGCAGCTTCGACAACGGCCTGGGCGATGCCGACGAACGCAACGCGCGCCTCAAGCTGCGCTGGGCGCCGGACCGCCGGCTCTCGCTGGTGCTGGGCTACACCAACTACCGCAGCCGCGGCCTCGGCGGCGGCCAGGTGAACCTCGACGCCGACGGCAGCATTCCCGAGCACATCGTCTCGAACGCCGCCAGCGTCAGCGGCCTGGGCACGCACGAAGACTACGAAAAATTCAGCGCGCACCTGAACTGGGACTTCGGTCCGGCCACGCTGTCGTACGTCGGCTCCTGGGGCAACTTCGAGCAGGACACGACCCGGTTCTTCGGCGGCAACACCAACCACGCCGTGGCGCCCACCGACCGCTCGGCGACGCACGAGCTGCGCGTGGCCAGCAACGCCCGCCAGGGACTGGCCTGGATCGCCGGCGCCTATGCGCAGGACACGCGGCTCGACGGCGTGACGACCGTCAGCAACGCCATGTTCACCGGCGACTTCGCCAACCACACGCGGCAGACCAGCCGCGCCGTCTTCGCCGAGGCGACGCTGCCCTTCGGCGACCAGTGGCGGGCCACGCTGGGCGCGCGGCACAGCCGCGACACCTTCGATTCGAACTTCCCGCAGACCTTCACCTTCCTGATTCCGGCGGCGCCCGAAGGGCCGCCGTTCCCCGACCTCAACTTCGCCAGCGTGCCGGCGGCCGGCCGCTTCACGCGCACCGACTACAAGCTGCGCCTGGAGCGCGCCTTCGGCCGCGACCACATGGTCTACGGCGGCTGGAGCAGCGGCTATCGCCCCGGCGGCGCCGCGGGCACGGGTTCGGGCGGCACGCAGGACTACGGCATCGAGGTCAACCGCGCCTTCGAGGTCGGCGTCAAGAGCCGCTGGCTGGACGGCCGCGCGCAGCTCAACGCCTCGCTGTTCCGCTACGCCTATTCGGGCTTCCAGCAGCCGTTCCAGGCCGCCGGCTCGCCTTTCGTGACGATCGAGTCGCACCCCGCGCGCATGAGCGGCGGCGAGCTGGAAGCCAAGTGGCTGGTGACGCCCGACGACCAGTTGGCGCTGGACCTGGCCTTGCTCGACGCGAGCTACCGCGATTCGTCGCTGCCGGTGCCGCACTCGCCGCGCGTCACCGCGGGCCTGGCCTACCGGCACACGTTCTGGCTGGCCGGCGGCGCCAACCTGCGCGTCGGCGGCGACGTCAAGCACCAGTCGTCGCAGTACACCAACTACAACACGACGCTCGACCCCAGCATGTTCCAGGGCGCCTACGCGCTGGTCGGCCTCAGCGCCGACTGGGAAAGCGCCGACGGCCGCTACTCGGTCTCGGGCTACGTCAGGAACGCCACCGACAAGCGCTACAAGCTCACCGTCAACCAGGGCGCGGGCCCCGGGGCGCCGGGCATCGCGACGATCAGCGAGCCGCGCACGTTCGGCATCGTCTTCGGCATCAAGATGTGAGCGCCGCCACCAGCGCCGCCGACCGCCGCATGACCGAGATCGAGTACCCGCGCTTTCGCTGGATCGCCTTGCTGGCGATGGGCGTCGCCGCGGGCGCGACCATCGCCAACGTGGTGGCGCCGGCGACGCTGATCCCCGAGATCGCGCGGCGCACCGGCATCAGCATGGGCGCCGCGGCGCTGGGCACCATGGGCACGCTCGATTTGTCCACCGGCAGCTCGGCGCTGATCGGCGGCTTCCTGGCCGACCGCTTCGGCTTCGGCCGCGTCTGGCTGGTCTGCTTCGCGATGATGATCGCCGGCGCCTTGCTGATGCCGCTGTGCGGCGACAGCTTCGGCGGCCTGGCGGCGCTGCGCCTGCTGCAAGGCTTCGGCGCCGGCCCGGTGGTGGCCACGCTGCCGATGGGCGCGATGCGCTGGTTCCCGGCGCGCGATCGCGGCATCGTCATCGGCGTGCAGGGCACGATGGTCTCGCTCAGCGCGGCCGGCACCATGCTGTTCGTGCCGGCGATGTTCCAGCGCAGCGGCGACTGGTCGCACGCGCTGGCCTGGGTGGCGCTGTTCTCGCTGGCCGGGCTGCTGGCCGCGCTGGTGATGGCCTTCGGGCCGCAGCCGCCGGCCGACCCGCACGCGCCCGATGCGCGCGGCCGCCACGGTGCGCCGCCGTCGCGCGGCGAGATGGGCCGCGTGCTGCGCCTGCCGGCGACGCTGGCGGCCATCGCCTGCGGCTTTCTGTTCACCTGGCAGCAGCGCGCCTTCAACGACATGGTGCCGGCGTTCCTGGCGTCCGACCCGCCGGCCGGCCTCGGCCACGGGCCGCTGGGCGCCGGCGTCATGATGTCGGCGGTGCAGGTGGCCTTCATGATCGGCCCGCTGCTCGGCGGCGTGCTGACCGACCGCGTGTTCCGCGGCAGCGCGCGCGTGCTGATCGCCGGCTGCTTCGCGCTGTCCGGCGCGGCGGCCGCGGCGCTGCTGCTGCCGGCGGTGCAGCACGATGGCCGGCTGCTCGCCGCCACGCTGCTGGCCTGCGGCTTCGCGATGTCGATCACCAGCCCGCAGGTGATGACCTTCATCGTCAAGCGCCATCCGCCGCAAATCATCGGCAAGCTCGGCGGCATCCTGATGGCCTGCAACATCGTCGGCGGGCTGGTCGGCGTGGCGCTGTGCGCCTACGCGCTGCACGTCAGCAATGCCTACACCTGGACGCTGGCCTTGATCGCCGCGGCGCCGCTGCTCGGCGTGTTCGCGGCGCTATTCCTCGTCGGCCCCGCGCCGCCGGCGGCGCGTGCGGCGCGTGCGGCGCCGCAGGCCGCGCCGCAGCCGACGCCTCGTTGACCCGACTGCAAACCCTTTTCAAACCCTTTGGCCCGACCATGACCTCGAACCCCCACCCGCAGCAGGCCGACCTGGTGATCATCGGCGCCGGCGGCGCCGGCCTGCCGGCCGCCGTGCAGGCGCTGGAGAACGGCGCCGGCCGCGTGATCCTGCTGGAAAAGCGCAAGACCGCCGGCGGCAACGGCGTCTTCGCCAGCGGCATCTTCGCCATCCAGAGCCCGGTGCACCGCGCGATGATGATCGACCTCGACCCCGACCAGGTCTACAAGAAGACGATGGCGTTCCACCATCACGCGCGCGCCAACGGTCGCATCGTGCGCGACTACATCAACCACTCGGGCGACACCATCCGCTGGCTGATGGAGCGCGGCGTCGAGTTCGAGGTGGGCCCCGAGATGCAGATGTACTTCGGGCAGGACCCGACCTGGCACATCGCGATGAACCCCGAGACCGGCGACATCTCGCGCTTTGCCCAGGTCTTCCGCAAGCTGCAGGCCGAGATCAAGAGCCGCGGCGGGCGCATCCTGTTCGAGACCGAATGCCAAACGCTGCTGAAGGACGACGCGGGCCGCATCCGCGGGCTCGTCGCGCGCGCGGCCGACGGCACCACCTTCGAGATCGAGACGCCGGCCGTGGTCATCGCCAGCGGCGGCTTCATCGGCAACAAGGCCATGCTGAAGAAGTACTTCCCGTACTTCGACGACAAGTTCGGCGGCTTCTACGTCGCCATGCAAGGCGAAGGCATCGCGCTGGCCGAGCAGGCCGGCGGCGCGCTGGAAGACTACGCCACGCTGGTGAAGGAAGCGCCGGGCAGCAGCGACGAGATGAGCGAACGCGCGCTCACGCTCAGCTGCCGCGAGCCCTACACCATCTGGGTCAACCAGCTCGGCCGCCGCTTCACCGACGAAACCATCGGCTTCTCGCTGCAGACCTGCACCAACGCCGTGTTGAACCAGCCCGGCCGCCAGGCCTGGACGCTGCTGGACGACGCGATGGTGCAGGACGTCATCGACCACGGCTGGAAGCTGCCGCGCTTTCCCGGCATGGGCACCGACCAGAAGATGCGCGAGCAGCTCGATGCCGCCGCCGCCAAAGGCCTGTGGTGCGCCAAGGCCGACGACTGGGCCGGCCTGGCGCGCTGGATCGGCGCCGAGCCCGAGGCGCTGCAGGCCACGGTCGACGAATACAACGCCGGCTGCGAGGCCGGCTACGACGCGACCTTTGCCAAAGACCGGCGCTTCCTGCGCCGCTTTGCCGAGCGCGGCCCGTACTACGCGGTGCGCTTCACCTGCATGATCATCGAGACCTGCGGCCCCGTTCGCGTGGACGAGAAGATGCGCGTGCTGGGCGCCGACTGGAAGCCGATCCCCGGCCTCTACGCCGCCGGCGCGCTGACCACCGGCTGGCAAGGCCACGACTACTGCGGCGACCACCTGTTCGGCACCGCGCTCGGCTACTCGATGCACTCCGGCCGCGTCGCCGGCCGCGAAGCCGGTGCGTACGCCGCTGCCCATGCCGCTGCCCATGCCGCTGCCCATGCCACCGCGGCGCGGCGCTGAGGGGGCGCCGATGGACGAGATGGAGACCGACGTCGCCGTGCTCGGCAGCGGCTGCGCCGGCAGCGCGGCGGCCTGCACCGCGGCCGCGCTGGGCGCGCGCGTGCTGTTGATCGAGAAGGCGGCGCAGATCGGCGGCCCGGTGAAAGGCGCGCACGGCCCATTCGCGGTGGAAAGCGCGATGCAGCGCGAGCGCCAGCTCGCCTTCCGGCGCGAGGACGCGTTCCGCCTCTTCATGGAGCACACGCACTGGCGCGCCGACGCCCGGCTGGTGTCGGCTTACGTCAACCGTTCGGCGGAAACGATCGAGTGGCTGCAGTCGCTGGGCGTCGTCTTCAGCGACGTCGTCGCCTATTTCGAGGGCGCCGAATACACCTGGCATTTCAAGGCGCCCGGCGGGCCCGGCATCACCGAGCTGATCCACGCCCGCGCGCAGCAGCTCGGCGTGCGCACGCTGACCGCCACCACCGCGGCGCGGCTCACCAAGCACGGCGGCCGCGTCGACGGCCTGGTGGCGCGCGACGCCGCCGGCACCGAGTTCGCCGTGCGCGCGAAGGCGGTGGTGATCTGCACCGGCGGCTTCGGCGGCAACGCCGAGTGGATCCGCCGGCACACCGGCTTCACGCAGGGCGAGAACCTGTTCTCCTTCGCCTTCCCCGAGCTGCAGGGCGACGGCATCCGCATGGCCTGGGACGCCGGCGCCGGCCGCTCGCCGATGATCATGCAGACCTACGTGTGCATGCCCGAGCCGCACTGGGGCCCGGGCGGCACGCCGTTCGAGCTGGGCACCTTTCGCCAGCCGGGCCTGATGGTCAACGCGCTGGGCGAGCGCTTCATGAACGAAGAGACCATGCGCAACCCGGCGTTCGCCGCCAACGCCGTGGCGCGGCAAAAGGGCGGCTGCGGCTTCATGCTGTTCGACGAGGCGACCAACCGCCACTACGAGACGCACGACTGGGACTTCCAGATGTCCAAGCTGCCGGTCACGCGCAGCCACGACGCGGCCGGCTTCATCGCCAAGGCGCGCGCCGAAGGCTATCGGCACCTCTTCGCCGCCGACAGCCTGCAGGCGCTGGCGCGGCAGATGGACATGCCCGCCGCCGCGCTGGCGGCGACGGTGGCCGAATACAACGCCGCCTGCGACAGCGGCCGCGACGCGCTGTTCCACAAGCCGGCGCGCCACCTGCGGCCGCTGCGCAGCGCGCCCTTCTATGCGGCGCGCTTCTACCTGGGCGGCTACGGCAGCCTGGGCGGCATCAGCATCAACCACCGCACGCAGGTGCTGACGCCCGAGCAGGACGTGATCCCCGGCCTGTACGCCGCCGGCCGCGACGCCAACGCCATCTACGGCGACACCTATCCCTACGTGATGGCGGGCAACGATTCCTCGTTCGACTTCAACACCGGCCGCATCGCCGGCGAGCAGGCGGTGCAAGGCCTGAAGCCGTTCTGATACCGAGTTAGCCCGCTACAACCCGAGGAAGGCCTTCACCGGCTGCAGGCTGCGCGCCGGATCTTCCTCCTGCGGCACGTGGCCCAGGCCGGGCAGCAGCACCAGCGTGCTGCCGGCGATGCGCTGCGCGAAGTCGCGCCCGCTGGCCGGCGGGATCAGGCGGTCGCGCTCGCCCCACACGATCAGCGTCGGCTGGCGGATCGTGGCCAGGCGCGCCGGCGCGTCGCTGCCGTCGCCCAGCTGGCGCAGCCGCTGGCCGAGGGCGCGGCGGTTGCCTTCGCGCAGCGCCAGCTCGAAGTAACGATCGACGAGCGCCGGCGTCAGGCGCGACGGGTCGCCGTAGACGCTGGCCACGCTTTGCGCCACCAGCTCGCGCGGCAGCAGGTGCTGGCTCAGCCAGCCGACGACCGGCAGCCGCGCCGCCGCGAAGCCCAGCGGAATGGACTGCGGCGTGAACGGCAGCCCCGAGGAGTCGACCAGGATCAGCCGGCTCACGCGCGCCGGCGCCAGCGTGGCCACGCGCCAGGCGATCTCGCCGCCCAGCGAGTTGCCGCCCAGCACCACGCGCGGCAGCTTCAGCGCGTCCAGCAGGTCCAGCACGAAGCGGGCGTAGGTGTCGCCGCGGTAGTCGTCGGCGGCGTAGGCGCCGGCGAAGGGGCCGGTGAGGCCGAAGCCCGGCAGGTCGAAGCTGATCACGCGGCGCCGGCCCTTCAGCTCGTGCGCCCAGCCTTCCCAGGTGTGCAGGCTGGCGCTGGTGCCGTGCAGCAGCACGATGGGCTCGGCGTCGCCGCGCGGGCCTTCGTCGCGCAGGTGCACGAGCTGGCCGCGCAGCTCGATGAAGTCCGAGGGCGGCGGCGCCCAACGTGCGACGAGCGTCTGCACCGGGCGGTCGGGCGCGCGCGACAGCGCCACCACCAGCGCGGTGAGCATCAGCAAGATGCCCAGCAGGCGGACGATCCAGGCGAACATGCGCGGCATTGTAGGAAGCGCCGCCGCGGTGGCCGGGCCTGCCGCGGCCGCGGCCGCGGCCCGGGCGACCGCGACGTTCAGGACGGCAGCCAGCCGCGCAGCGCCGCCGGCAGCCGCCGCTGCAGCGCGGCCTGGATGCGGTCTTCGTTGCGCTGCCACCAGATGCCGCCGGCGATCAGCGCCAGGCCGATGGCCGTCAGCGCCAGCGGGAACAGCAGGCTGTCCTTGAACAGCCGCGCGCTCAGGTGGCCCAGGTAGAACGCCAGGCCGAAGCCGCCGCAGACCGCGAACACGCGCCGCTGCAGCAGCGCCGCCAGGCCGATGAAGCCGAGGTTCAGCAGCCCGTAGAGCAGCTTGTCGAGCTCGCGGTTCGAGTCGCGCAGCGTCAGCGCGATCCAGAAGGTCAGCATGCCCAGCAGGTAGGGCCAGAAGGCGTAGTCGCGCCGGCTGCCCTGCGCCGCGCGGCTGCGCGCGTCGACCCAGAACGCGAACAACAGCATCAGCAGCCCGAAGAAGAGTGAGAAGTCGCGGTAGAAGGTCCAGGCCTCGCGGCCGCCGGGCTCGACGATCAACCGCGCCAGGTCCATGCTCATGTACCACAGCGTCACGGCCACCGGCATCATCAGGAAGGGATAGCGCAGCCGCCACAGCGCCACCGCGGCGGCGGCCAGCGTGGCCAGCTCCAGCGTCAGCCAGCGCCAATCGATGCGCGTGTGATAACTCGCATAACGGCCGGATTCGCCGTCGGGCCACAGCCCCAGCCCGTTCTGCACCGACCAGGTGGCCAGCGGCACCAGGCAGACGGCCAGCGTGGCGACGATGCCGGCCGGCACTTCCAGCCCGCGCGCGGCCAGCCGGCCCGCGGCCCACACGCAGCCGGCGCCGTACAGCACGCAGATCACCAGCAGCCCCCAGGGCCCCAGGCGCTGGAAGCCTTCGTTCATGAACAGCGTGGCCGCGCCGATGGCCAGCGCGCCGCCCAGG